>Ga0209640_10000425_pt1 | contig 32186 bp, 33 predicted proteins | sample RifCSP10_1_FD_184018 | JGI IMG/M metagenome (GOLD analysis project Ga0209640, IMG submission 184018) | Soil microbial communities from Rifle, Colorado - Rifle CSP2_sed 10_1 (SPAdes) (version 2) | ecosystem: Environmental > Terrestrial > Deep subsurface > Rock core/Sediment | place: Rifle... | reverse complement strand
ACATTGAATTTCTAAACGAGTGGTATGCAACATCAATTATTCATGATGGACAGCGATTCTTAGGAATAACCGCAATTGAGCTTTCTAATGGTACATTTTATACAATAAAAGCAAAAGCAATGATAATTTCAACTGGTGGTGCTGGTAGAATCTACAGCTATTCAACATATGCACTCTCATCTACTCCAGATGGTCTTGACATGGCCTACAGAGCAGGTATGGCCCTAAAAGATATGGAATTTGTTCAGTTTCATCCTACAGGAATTTTACCGTCTGGAATTTTGATAACAGAAGGTGCTAGAGGAGAAGGTGGCTATCTTCTCAATAAAGATGGAGAGCGATTCATGAAAAGATATTCAGCAGGTAAAATGGAGTTAGCTCCACGAGATATTGTTTCCCGAGCAATGATGACAGAAATCAATGAAGGTCGTGGATTTCACCATGAAACAGGAGTTGATTGTCTAAAACTAGATTTACGTCACATAGGTGATGAAATTATCAAAGAAAAGCTAGGAGCCATTCGTGAAATCTCACTCAAGTTTTCAGGCATTGATCCAGCAAATGAGCCTATTGATGTGAGACCTGTATGTCATTACATGATGGGTGGTATTCATACTAACATAGACGGGGCAACAGAGCTTCAGGGTGTATGGGCTGCAGGTGAAGCTGCATGTAATAGCACACATGGTTCTAATCGCCTTGGCGCAAATTCTACCTCTGAATGTATAGTGTGGGGTAGAATAACTGGTGAGCTTGCAGTAGATTATATTCAAAAAGGTATGCCATCAACACCATTTCCTACACATCTAGTTGGTGCAGAAGAAAAAAGAATCTATGATGGAATATTTCGTGGACGTGGTGATATCAATCCATATGAGATACGACAAGAATTAACCAATACAATGACTGAAAAGGCATATGTTTTTAGAAATGAAACAGACCTTGTTGCTGGACTAAAAAAACTGCGTGAATTACGTGATAAAACATGGAAACATGTTGACGATAAGGCAAAAGAATACAACACAAACTTTACAAATGTTATGGAGATTGATTCAATGTTTAGGGTTGCCGAAGTCGTGCTCATGGGAGCTATTAACAGAAGAGAATCACGAGGTTCACATGCAAGAACCGACTATCCAACAAGAGATGATGTCAATTTCTTACATCACACACTTGCATACTATGATTCAAAGGAACCAATTATGAGGAAGCATCCAGTAACAATAACAAAATACAAACCTGTGGAGAGAAAATACTAGATGGAAAGACAAGAAAACAAAGAAGGAATCAGAGGATGGTTAAATCCTGGCCGTTATGGCATAGAGCGTTTTGCATACTGGTTGATGAGACTGACAGGTATAGGACTGCTTGTTTATTTTATAGCTCACATTTATGAAACAAGTACTATACTGAGTGGAAAAGCAGCATGGGAAAAAATGCTAGAGCTTACACAAACAACTGAAGGACATGTAATTTTAGCAATTGTAATTGGAATGTGTGTATTTCATACCGCCAATGGAATAAGACTCATGCTTGGACATGGTGGAATAGGCGTAGGAAAACCTGGAAGACCTGATTATCCATATACGCCACGCTCAATTAATATGAAAAACAAAATGTGCATTTATGCATCAATTGGTCTTGCAGCGCTTGCAATGATGTACGGCCTTGGAGTAATGTTTGGTGAATAAAATGCGCGAAAGCATAATTATGAAAGTACATTATGGAACCGCCTTAGGAGCAGTAGCTCTTGTGGCAGTACATATTTTATTCAGACTCACTCAAGGATTTTCCGAATCATTACAGTACGAAAGTGTTATTGCAAACTATGACTTTTTACCATATGCATTAGTGCTAGAATTAATTTTGGTTTTGATTTCCATCCATGGATTTAATGGTCTTAGAGTTATACTGCTTGAATTAAAACAAGGACGAGGATATGAAAAGGCTGTTACATATGGTTGCGTTGCTGCAATGGTTGCTGTAATTGCATACGGTTCACGTACAATAATCATGGCAAGCTTGGGAATGACCTAAAAATGTCTACAACTACAAAACAATTCTCAGAGGAAGAATCGCAAACAACTGCCTCGCCATCAAAATCAATCATACTGAGGATATCAAGATCCAATCCACAAGCAGGTACCACAAAATCATTTATGGAATTTAAGGTTCCATATGAGAAATGGACTACTGTATTAGATGCAATTTTAGAGGTGAAAAAATACCTTGATCACTCTGTTGGTGTAAGATATTCTTGTAGACAAGCATCGTGCGGTTCTTGTGGTATGGTAATCAATGGAAAGCCACGACTAGCCTGTTTTACCAAAATTACCGAGCTTAACTCCAGTGTAATTACCGTTGAGCCAATGAACAACTTTCCTGTAATTCGAGATTTAGCAGTTGGTTTTGATAGAATGTTTGCAACTCACAAAAAATTAAAACCATATATCATAAGAGATGACTCCGAAATTACTACAAAAACAAAGGAATTTTTGCAAACACCAGAAGAAGTAGAAAAATACATCCAGTTTTCAAACTGTATAAAATGTGGTCTCTGCAATTCAGCCTGTCCTACAATGGCTACAGATTCATCATTTATCGGTCCACAAGCACTTGCCCAAGCATATCGCTATATCGCAGATTCAAGAGACAAGGGAAAAAATGAACGACTCAAAATAATTGACGAGCCTCATGGCATCTGGAGATGCCATTTTGCTGGGTCTTGTAGTGTAGTATGCCCAAAAGGTGTAGATCCTGCCATGGGAATACAACTGCTAAGAGGATATCTGTTAGGTTTTCGAAGTTAGGTTTTAGGTTTTTTTGGATTAGGACTGTTGTTTACCTGATTGTTGATTGCCTCTGCCATAAAATGATTTGACACATTGACTTTGACATCGTCAATACCGTCAATCTTCAACAGATAATCATGAACATCCTGACATATTTTGAATCCAAAAACTGCAGGACAAAATGGACTAGTCAAATGTAAATCCACTTTTACATTAGAATCATTGATGTCAACTTCATCAATTAATTCTAGCTCAGTAATTGATGTGTTAATTTCAGGATCTACAATCTTTGATAGCTCATCAAAAATTTGTACTCGTATTTGTTTGATGTCTTGTGCCATTATAAAAAAAAGCGTCTATGCTATATATAACCATTCTAAACTTCATGGTAATGTATCGGTCTCGACTAAAAAACAATCTTAACGAGATTACACTAGAGTATGTTTCATCACTTTTTGATGATGCAGAGATTGCATTTTATGATATAGCTGGTACTCAAGCACACGTGATAATGCTTTACGAAAAAAAAATCATAACAAAAAGTGATGCAAAAAAAATTCTTGTAGCGCTTGAAAAACTTAAAAAAGAAAAATTTGACAAAAAATCTGATGCAGAAGACATTCACGAACTAATAGAACAACATGTTATCACAAAAATTGGGATGGCAAGCGGTGGCAAGATGCATACAGGTCGTTCTCGAAATGATCAAGTTTCACTTGATATACGAATGAAAATACGAGATGACATCAATCTTTTATGTCAATGTCTTTTGAATACGATTCAAACACTTGTTTCACTAGCACAAAAACATCAGAAAACAATAATGCCACTTTACACACACATGCAACAAGCTCAAGTTGGACTATTTTCGCATTATCTTCTATCATATACAGATGCCATGTTTAGGGATCTTGAGCGACTCTATGTGACATATGGACGAGTAAACGAATCTCCACTAGGTGCAGGACCAATTGGAGGAACTAGTATTCCAATTGATAGGCAGAGTACGGCAAAACTGCTTGGCTTTAAAGGAATAGTAGAAAACTCAATTGATGCTACAAGCACACGAGACTATGTAATAGAATACGTTGCAGCAGTTGCCATTCTTATGACAAATCTTAGCCGACTTGCAGAAGACTTTGTTATATGGTCAACTTCAGAATTTGCCTTTATCGAACTACCAGACGAGTTTACATCTCCATCAAGTGTTATGCCTCAAAAGAAAAACCCTGATATTTTGGAGCTCACTAGGGGAAAAACAGCACAAGTAATTGGCAACCTTACAACCATTCTTTCAATAGTAAAGGGACTCCCATCTGGATATAATCGAGATTTACAGCAAATAAAGCCATCAATTTGGTCTTCATCTAGAATCGCAATCACTGCACTCATTGTCATAAAATCTATGTTAGAAAAGATAAACGTAGACCACCAAAATATGAAAAAAGCAATAGAAGGAGGATATCTTGTAGCACTAGATATTGCTGAGAGTCTAGTCAACAATGGAATACCGTTTAGAACAGCTCACCAGATTGTAGGAAATCTGGTAAAAACTGCACACAACTCAAAAAAACCGCTAGAAGAACTTTCTATAGATGAGATTAAAAGATCAACAAAAGGCATTGATCCAAAATCAATCAAAAAAATCATAGATTCTACCTCGATTAGTTCATCACTTCAGAACAGAATATCACAAGGATCATCTGGAATTGGTGAACAAAAGAGAATGATTCAGCATAGGATGGATAAAATCAACGCATACAAGACTGGAATAACAAAACGAGGCAATGAAGTAAAAACAGTGTTTTCAAATCTTACTTTGAAGGTCAAAAGTCTTACAAAATAGGCGGGTCTGGTGGGATTTGGACCCACGACAACCGGATTAAAAGTCCGGTGCGCTACCTGGCTGCGCCACAGACCCAACCTTGCAAATTTCTCAGGCGTGTATAATTTAGTCTTTTACAACAAATTTGAGATTACGAAACTTTTAAACTGGGACTTTTGTTTTTTTGATCTGCGCCCTTGTAGTATAGCCCGGTCTAGAATTCGGCCCTGTCACGGCTGAGACGCGTGTTCAAATCCCGCCGAGGGCGCCACTATTTCTTAATCTGAGATACAATCTCATCAAGAATTTTCTTATTTGCAGCAGCTATAAAGGACAACTTTGTTTCAAAACCAAGATCAGAATCAAGTGGTTTCAAATCAGGATCCAAAACAAATCCACCAGCCTCATTTACTAGCAAATAGCCTGCAGCCATATCAGTAACTCTAATTTTTTCCCGAAGATCAATGTACACATCAATCAAACCGCGAGCAAACATCGCAAGCTCTAACGCATTTGCTCCAAGATGTCTTGTATGGTTACTGCTTTCAAAAACCGGTTGCAACTTTTTGATTAGCTCAGGACTTGAACCTGAAACATTAACACCAATTATTTTGTATATGGGTGGTGATTTCTGCACGTAAATTCTTTTTTCATTCATAAAGGCGCCTTTTCCTTTTGTTGCCCAATACATATCCCCTGAATGTAAATCGGTTACAACCCCATCAGTTACAGAGCTTAGCTTGTTGTCTGTCGCAAACGCAAGTGAGCAGCAAAAAAATGGTATTCCCCTCACTGCATTTGCGGAACCATCAATTGCATCCATTATCACAAATCCCTTTGGATTATCTGATAACTCAACACGACCACATTCCTCGCCTAAAACAACGCATTGAAAATTGATTTTTTTTAAATAATCAAGAACAGCTTTTTCTGCAACAATATCTATTCTTCGTGAGATATCACCACCAGCTCCCCTTCCAAAATCTCCTGCGGCATCTTCAGTGCCTGCCAAGTTTTTTACACTTTGATACACTTGCTTTGAAGCTTCACGGAGAACCTCGATTACTTGCATAAAGCTACTCAAATTTTTCATAATTTAAGACTACTTGAATTAAGTTTCACTGAACGCATAAATATCAAAATCAGAGCTTGCAGTATGTGAGTGGAAAAGACGAATCAATTTTTAGTAAAGATGCATTAATGGGAACAAAATCTGGAAAACAAATCATAAAACAAGGACTCTTCAAATCACAAGGATTCAAACAATTCAACCATTACAAGGAACAAGCAGAAAAACAATTTCCAGATTTTGCAAAACGTTTTACAACCGATCTTTTAAGCGAAATCAAAAACGATTCCTCGCCTGCCTTGACCCAACAGAAATTTGCAGAAGAAATTGGCTCATCAGAGATTACTCTAGAATCATCACAAATCGCTCAAATCAAGTCAAAACTGGAACACTTTGACGTCTTACATGATAGGGTTTTACGAATCCTAAACTCAAATTTTGTCAAAATGACACTGCCTGTTTTTAACGCACTCTATGATGCAGCCTCAAAACATTATGGTCATGATGATCCAAAATTACGCGAAAGCATCATTGATGGCCATATCATAGCAATCGATCTTAGCGAACCAATGGACAGAATTGTTGACAGAGACGAAGACTTGGATTATCTTGATGATTACAAGCTAATGAATCCATACATCCTAAAACTTGCAAGAGAAAAAATCTCGCAAGGCGGAGAAGAAATACTTGAAGAATTTGAACGTGGCTTTAAGGACGCAAGAATAGGACAATACCTTGACGTCAAGCTCAAGTCAAAACCAAACCAAATCACAGAAGAAAACATGAACGAGTGTTACAAAAAATATCGCGCCGTTATGGGAACTGCCGGAAGAAACATGGCACTAGGGAAAAATCCACTAGGTGAGATATTTTATCTTGGCATGGCAAGGGCAGCAGAATGTGTGGGATGTGGAAACGAAATCGAAGATTCTATCAAAAATAAATTCATCAAAATTCCGTCATGGCCGTTATACTATTCGTTACTTGTAGGCGATGTAAAGCGTGGCTTTGATTTCACGATGCAAAAAAGCGAACTTTATCTAAGCGACGCAAGGCTTGCACTGGAATTGCTGCCTGAAAATTTCTCGCATAAAAGCTTTTTAGAATTTCTGTTTCTTACAGTTGAGCACTATAACCAGTATTGGTATAATCGGCTTCAAAAAGAAAATTTGTGGAAAGAATTCTCAGCAAACCTTCCAAGTGTTTCAAAATGATGTGGTCAGAAAAATATCGCCCTCAATCTTTAATGGATATGATTGGAAATGAGGAGGCACGAGCAGCTTTTGTTGAATGGTTTGGAAAATGGAAAAAAGGAACAAAGCCACTTTTGCTAGTTGGTCCGCCAGGAATAGGTAAAACAACGCTTGCAAACCTTGCCGCAAAACAGTTTGGATATGACATGATCAGTCTTAATGCAAGCGATGTTAGAAACAAGCAGCAAATCCAAGAAATTCTTAGTCCCGTTCTTGGAAATGCAAGCTTGCTTGGTAGTCCTATGATATTTGTTGATGAGGTAGATGGTGTTCATGGCAGAGCAGATTTTGGTGGAGTTGAGGCACTGCTTGATATTCTAAAAGAGCCAACAATTCCAATAATTCTTGCAGCAAACTCTGAGTCATCAGACAAAATGAAAAGTATCAAAAAGGCAACAAAAACAATCTATCTAAAACCACTTCCGCCTCGACTCATGCAACTATATCTTGAAAGAATTTTGCAAAAAGAGGACGCAAGGATGAGTCCTGGCTCGCTAGCCAAACTAGTAATGGAATCAAGAGGCGATATACGTTCCATGATAAATTCAGCTCAGGCACTTGTAACAGGCTTTGAACCTCAAAGCGAAAAGTCATTTGAGATTTTAGACATTGAAGAAGGAGTAAACTCATTTTTTAAGGCAAACTCTTTGGCCGAAGCTCGTCTAGTACTTTATTCACTAAGAATTGATCCAAGAGAAAAAATCAACGCATTCTACTCTAGCATTATCTCAAGTGGCATTTCGCAAGATCAAATGCAGCAAATGCTTCAAGTCATGTCAGAAGCTGATCTCTTGTATGGTAGAATAATTAGAACACAGGAATGGCGGCTCTTGCGGTATCTTGACGCAATACTTGTTGGGCTATACAAAAAGGACTTGCCTGTACGATATTCGCGATTTAACCTTTCTTGGCCTCTTCTAAATAGACTGCGATGGGATGGAAAAAGCATCAAATCGCTTGCAACAAACATGACAAAAATTTTGCATGTTTCAATGAGCACATTTGCAACCTTTTATTTTCCATTCATTTTGTTTTTGATGCAAAACAAAAAACTGGATCTGAACCTAGATGAGAGTTATAGAGAATTGCTAGAAAAGGAGATAAAGTTGCTAAAATGAGCTGGCGCAAAATTGCAATGAAGTTTCCAGGATTATGTATTGTCTGTAACCAAAAGATAGAGGCAAACGAGATTGGCCTGTGGTCAAAAGGACAGGGGGTAAAGCACGAAAAATGTGACAAGGTAAATGAGCTAAATTGCATAGTTTGTGGCAATTCTGCTGGCTGTCTGCAATGCGAGTTTCAGGAAGAATGCAATCGCTCCGTTGTCTCACAGCTTTGCATATGCAAAAGGTGTAGCGAATCAAGTGATCCTTTTAGCGCTTACCAGCAATCGGTAAAAAAGAAATTTCATTTGCTAAATCTCAAAGAGATAGCATAAATCGTATTTCCAAAACTCGACAATAAAATCTAATTAAATTAATATATGTAGCACGACGCTTCAGATCGCTGGGCATGCATTCTGATAAAATTAAAGAGTTTTTAAAAAAAAATAAAATTGCTGCCCAAGGGGGAGGTGAAGACAAAATCCTCGCTCAACACGAAAAAGGAAAACTTACTGCACGAGAAAGAATTGAACTTCTTTTAGATGAGGGAAGCTTTGTTGAGCTTAACGCACTAACAACTCATCATTACTACGAATATGATATGCAACAAAAAAAGTTCTTTGGTGATGGTGTCATTACAGGATATGGAACAATAAACGGAAGACAGGTCTTTGTTTTTGCTTATGATTTTACTGTACTAGGCGGCACGCTGAGTGCAATGGGTGCAAAAAAAATTACAAAGCTTATGGATCATGCAGTTCGTGTAGGATCTCCAATTATTGGTATTATGGACTCTGGCGGTGCACGAATTCAGGAAGGAATACTAAGCCTTGATGGATTTGCTGATATCTTTTATCATAATGAGCTTGCATCAGGCGTAGTACCGCAGATCACTGCAAGCATTGGCCCATCTGCTGGAGGTGCTGTATATTCTCCCGCAATGACTGACTTTGTAATAATGGTTGAAAAGGCAGCTACAATGTTTGTCACAGGCCCAGATGTTGTAAAGACAGTTCTTGGAGAAGAGGTATCATTTGATGAATTGGGTGGTGCAATAACACATGGAACAAAAAGCGGGGTTGCACACTTTGTTGCAAAAAATGAATACGAATGTATGGATTACATCAAAACCCTTCTTTCCTACATCCCGCAAAACAATACCATAGAGCCATCTGTTGTTCCAAACGACGATGACCCAAACAGATTGGATCACAATCTCATCAACATAGTTCCTGAAAACTCACTTCAGCCCTATGACATGAAGCAAATAATTTACTCTGTTGTTGATAATCATGCATTCTTTGAAGTCCATGAGCTATTTGCGCAAAACATCATAGTAGGATTTGCAAGACTGCATGGAAGGACAATTGGAATTGTTGCAAACCAGCCTTTTCATCTTGCTGGCGCACTAGACATTGACTCTTCAAGCAAGGCAGCACGATTCATTAGATTCTGTGACTGCTTTAACATTCCAATCATTACTTTGGTTGACACACCAGGATACATGCCTGGAACAAACCAAGAACACAACGGCATCATAAGACATGGAAGCAAGCTGTTGTATGCATACTGTGAAGCTACTGTTCCAAAGATTACGCTAGTTATTGGCAAGGCATATGGTGGGGCATACATTGCCATGGCAAGTAAAAACTTGCGAACAGATATCAACTATGCATGGCCTACTGCCCAAATTGCTGTACTTGGCTCTGAGGCAGCAGTTAGAATAATGAACAAAAGAGACTTGGATAAAGCAAAGGATCCCGAGGCGCTAAAAAAGCATCTAGTGGAAGAGTTTACAGAAAAATTTGCAAACCCATACGTTGCAGCCTCGCATGGAACAGTTGATAGTGTAATTGATCCAGCAGAGACAAGACCAATGCTAATCAAGGCACTAGAGATCCTAGTAAACAAAAGAGAAAAACAGCTACCACGAAAACACGGAAACATCAATCTGTGATTTTATGATAAAAAAGATTCTGATTGCAAACAGGGGTGAGATTGCACTGCGTGTGATCAGAACATGTCAAACACTTGGAATAAAGACAGTTGCAGTCTATTCTGATGAGGACTATAACTCGTTGCATGTAAAAAAGGCAACAGAGGCATACCATATTGGCGAGGCGGCACCAAAAGAAAGTTACCTAAACCAACAAAAAATCATGGATGCCATTGTTGCATCTGGTGCTGACGCAATCCATCCTGGTTACGGCTTTCTTTCTGAAAACTCTGATTTTGCAAAATTGTGTGAAAAAAACAAGATCAACTTTATTGGTCCATCAGCTGCATCCATGGAGCTTTGCGGTGATAAGATGAGATGCAAAGCTGCCATGTTAAAAGCCAAAGTTCCTACAATCCCGGGAAGTCCAGATCTTGTAAAAGATGCAGATGAAGCATTAGACATTGCAAACAAAATTGGGTATCCAGTTTTACTAAAGTCGGTTTTTGGTGGTGGTGGAAGAGGAATTAGACTGGTAAACAATGACAAGGAACTGCGTGAGGCATTTGAAACAGTAACTGGTGAATCAATAGCCGCATTTGGAAAATCTGCAATTCTTGTTGAAAAATTCCTTGAAAAAATTCGCCACATCGAATATCAACTAGTGCGAGACAAACATGGCAATGCAGTTCACGTATTTGAAAGAGAATGTTCAATTCAAAGACGTAACCAGAAACTAATCGAGCAGACTCCATCTCCTGCAGTTGATCAAAAAACAAGGGAACGAATTGGAGAACTAGTCGTCAAGGCAGCCGAAGCAGTTGATTATACTAACCTTGGAACAGCGGAATTTCTCAGGGCTGATAATGGAGAATTTTACTTTATTGAAATCAACGCTAGATTGCAAGTCGAACACCCAATTACAGAACTTGTCACTGGGTTAGACCTTGTAAAATTACAAATCGATATTGCAAATGGAGAACAGATACCATTTAAGCAAAAAGATCTTAAAATGAACGGCTATGCAATTGAATGCAGAATAAATGCAGAAGACACATTCTTGGACTTTGCCCCATCCACAGGCCATGTGCCAGATGTTACAATTCCATCTGGACCGGGGGTTAGATGTGATACATACTTGTATCCGGGATGTACTGTTTCGCCATTTTATGATTCACTTATGGCAAAGCTTTGCACATGGGGACAAACTTTTGAAGAATCAAGAACTAGAATGCTAAACGCGCTAGATGATTTCTATATTCAAGGTGTTGAAACATCGATTCCACTTTACAAGACCATTTTGAAAACAAAAGAGTACATGGAAGGCAAGCTATCTACTGATTTTCTTGCAAGATTCAAAGTACTTGACAAGCTAAAAAGCGATATCAAAAAAGACATGATTGAAAAGCAAGACGCGGCACTTGCAGCTGCAGCACTTTACTCTACTTACTATAGCAGTACAATAAAGGCAATACCTGAGAGCAGTACGCACTGGAAAAGTAAACTGGACAGAGCATAATGGAATATAAGATTGCAGACATTGAAGACACCTTTAATGCCGAAGTCATTCAAGTTTTAGGAAACTCTGAATATCTTGTCAAGATAAACGGCAAGGAAAGACACCTAAGGATACTTGCCATGTCAACAAGGGGAATAGAATTTCTCCTAGACCAAAAATATCACAACATCAGATATCTTGAAAATACAACAGCAAACATGAAGATGATAGTTGACGGAGTGCAAATCACACTAAACAAGCACCACAAGCTAAACCAAATCGTTTACAAAAATACAGGAGAAACAGGACGTGGTGACACCCAAGTTAATCTGCGAAGCCAGATACCTGGAAAAGTTGTCTCAATTAATGCTGAAGAAGGATCCAATGTCAAAAAAGGCGATGTCATTTGTGTTTTAGAATCAATGAAGATGCAAGTATCTGTAAAATCACACAAAGACGGTGTCGTCAGAAAAATTAAGATAAAAAAAGGTGGCTCTGTTGCAAAAAACGATGTCATCGCAGAAATAGAATAAAAATAAAATTAATTTCCTTTTTTGAGGAAATCTTTTATCTCATTGTAGTTTGGTTCAACTAGCGGATTGTCGCTTACCCACTTGTAGACGATTTTTCCATTTTCGTCAACTATGAAAACAGAACGTTTTGCAGCATCGTAATCTTTTACGTGCAAGAGGTGAGGCATCAGGATATCATAGTCTCGAATAGTCTTGCTCTTGTAATCGCCAAGAACTGGAAACCTGAGGTTGTACTTTTCTGCAAAGGCTTTGTTTGCAAACGGACCGTCGTTGCTAATTGCCACAACTTGTGCTCCAAAACCTGACAGCTCACTTAGTGAATCACGAAATGTACACATTTCATTTGTACACACTGGCGAGCTTGCTGCAACAAAAAATGACAAGACAACTTTTTTGCCTTTGAACTCATCAAGTGTTCTCATTTTCAAGTCGGTATCCACTAATTCAAAGTTGGGAGCTTTGTCTCCGACATTAACTGCCATATTTGTAAAAAGAAAACTTGTCATATATCAACCATTTTGGGTAATTGCAAAAAAATCATGTCTTGAAAAAATTTGATCCAAAAAAATGTGCATACCTTTTTATATTCTGGGAAGAGTCTCAAGCTACTTTGGTTGGTGAATCGGCAGCAAATTTTAGTCAAGTAATGATGATGTTTGGATTCGCAGTAGTTGCTACTGCTCCTGCCCTTTTGCTATCTAGAATGCTTTCTCCAAGGCGTAGAAGCAATCCAGTAAAGTTTCTACCAATGGAGTGCGGACAGGTCCCACAAGGAGAGGGACGAACTCACTTTATGATGCAGTACTATGCGTATGTTTTGATGTTTGTTGTCTTTGATGTAATGGCAATTTTTCTATATGCATGGGGTAGTACAATTTTGAATCTTCCAAGAACCGCAACACTTCCAATTATTGCATTTTTAGCTATAATGTTTGCCGCGATGGCTTTTGCGCTATATCAGGCAAAGAGGCGAAACATATGGTAAATTATAATAAAAATCAAAGCATACTAAGAGGTAAGGGCACAAATTGCTAAAGGAACTAATAACTCCACATGGTGTCAATGCGTTTGTTGGCAAACTAGGAGATATTCTAGTCAAGGCAATCGATGAACCACTAGGATACGCCATCAACTGGAGTAGACTATGGTCGCTTTGGCCAGTACACATAGAGACTGCCTGTTGCAGCGTTGAATTTGGAGCTGCATCTGGTCCAAGATATGATGTAGAACGATTTGGCATCATTGAGGCATTTGGATCACTGAGGCAATGTGATCTAGTTGTTGTACAGGGAACAATCACAAGAAAGATGGCCCCTCGACTAAGACTAGTCTATGACCAGATGCCAGAGCCAAAATATGTCATTGCTATGGGTGCTTGTGCAATAACTGGAGGACTATACTTTGATTCATACAATGTTCTTCCAGGAATTGATGGGATACTACCTGTTGATGTGTATGTACCTGGCTGTCCACCACGACCTGAAACTCTTATTCAAGGATGCATGCTACTCCAAGAAAAAATTAAGAGAATGAAGGTTCGGTAGTGCGCAAAAATGAGTTCCGCTGATACTACTGAGACTAAGGATACTAAAAAGAAAAGAACGCGCAAACCAAGGACAACAAAAAGCAAAACAAAAAAATCTGAAGAAACAACTACACCAACTGAAACCATTGCACCAACTGCTACAACAACTGAAATCGCTGCACCAACTGAACAGGAAATCGTACCTGCTCCAGTAGAAGAAATTGTTCCAGAAACTGAAGAAAAAGTAGAGACTGAAGATGTTGTGCCGCAAGTCGACCTTCCAAAGTTTGAAAAATCACTAGCTGACAAGATAACACAAAAGTTTGGTTCAAAAGTAGAAGTTGCTTACATAAAACAAGACAGGATTAGAATCAACGTAAAAAAAGAAGACATCAAAGATGTTGCATTATACATTAGAGACGAGCTAAACTTTGATCACGCAGAATCAGTTAGCGGAGTCGACTATCCAGACGCAAAGAAAATTGAGGTAGTGTATCACTTGGGCTCATACACAGATCCAGAACTTAGCAAACAGATACTTGCACTTGCTACAAGTGCACCAAGGGAAGAAAATCCGAATCCAGGAAGAGACAGCACAAGACTTCCAAGCCTGCGAGAAATTTTCTACAGCGTAGAGTTTCACGAAAGAGAATGCTTTGAGATGTTAGGTGTTTATTTTGATGATCATCCAGATAATCGGCGATTATTGCTTCCAGAAGACTGGGCAGATATACCACCACTTCGAAAGGACTTTTCGATAAAAGGTAGATGATAAGATGACTGCACAACTTCCGCCAGGACTTCAGCTAGAAAAAGTCGATGAGCGAATAATGACACTCAATGTAGGACCACAGCACCCAGGATCTGGCCACATGAGACTAATCGTACAAGTTGATGGTGACTATATCGTTGCATGTGATCCAGACCCAGGATATGTGCACCGCGGCGAAGAAAAGATGTCAGAGTACCGCAACTATATCACAAACATACCACACCTTGAAAGACCAGTCATTCATGACTCTTGCAATATACTATACCCGTATTGTCTTGCAGTTGAGGAAATTTTGGGACTAGAGGTTCCTGAACGTGCAAAATATGTTAGAGTTATTGCATCTGAGCTGAATCGTTGCGTCTATACAATGTACTGGCTTGCAATCTATGGAATTTTTCTTGGACACTCTACAATGTTTATGTGGCCTACAGGCGACAGGGAACTACTCATTGATCTTTTAGAAAAAATTACAGGAGCTAGAGTAACACATGCATACTTTGTTCCAGGTGGCGTGCGAAATGATCTTCCTGCAAACTTTGAAGATGTATGTCTAAGGCAGGTAAACTATTTTGAAAAACGAATAAAAGAGTATGCTGATATTTTCTATGACAACCCAATTCTAATATCAAGAACAGAAAACACTGGCATCTTATCAAGACAAGATGCAATACGACTAGGCACCACAGGCTCTGTTTTGCGTGCAAGCGGTGTTGACTTTGATATTAGGAAAAAAGAGCCATACGATGTTTACGAAAATCTTGACTTTCAGACAAATGTTTTACAAAGCGGAGACTCGTACGCAAGATCCAAAATTCCATGGCTTGACATGCTAGAAAGCTGTAGAATAATTCGAGATGCACTGAAAAAGATGCCAAAGTCTGGCTCTGTCAGAGTAAAACTAAAGCCAAATCCAAAAGGCGGTGATGTCGAAGTCTACAAAAGAGTCGAGTCAGGAAGAGGCTCACTTGGCATGTATGTTATTTCAAAAAGTAAGCCAGAGCCATATCGAGTAAAAATCAGTGTTGGCTCGTTTAGAAATTTAATTTGCATACCATACTTGCTAAGAGGAGAAAAACTTGGGAACATGCCGGCAGTCTACTGGAGCCTTAACTACTGGCCTGTGGAGGCAGATAGGTAAATGTCTGTAATTGCACCAAAGTTTAGACTGGGTTATTTTATCAAGGCACTGCTTGACAATGTTTTCTGGGCAGTTGTTTTACTAACACTTGTTGGCATTCCGGCAATCATGATTATTCTGTTTTATGCTGACTTGCCAATAATTGATGGCCAGATTCTAACTCCATTTCTTGCATTTACATGGATGACACATCCTGAAATGTCAGTTCCACTGGTAAAGTCGTTTATGCAAACAGACTTTTTCAGAATTGCAGCATTTCCAGGATTTGGTTTTGGTGCGTTACTTGCTGCAGGCGTAATTTTTGTTGAAAGAAAAATGCTTGCAAAACTTCAGCTTAGGGTAGGTCCGTTTTACTGTGGTAAAGTAGAAGGAATCTTGCAGCTAATGAGTGATGGAATAAAACTGCTCACAAAAGAAATAATCATTCCAGCAAAGGCTGACAAGCCAATCTTTTGGGTCGCGCCACTTTTGTTTGTCGGTACAGCGGCTGCCTTTGTTTCACTCATACCTGTGGCACCAAAGACTGTTGTTGCCGATGTTGATGTTGGGTTGCTTGCAGTATTTGCAATAATTGGATTCTTTCCAATAATCACTGTCCTATCCTCATGGTCTGCAAACAGCAAGTATCCATTCATTGGCGGAATTCGTGCACTGCACCAAATGATATCTTTTGAAATACCGCTTATCTTGTCGCTGCTTGGCGTTGTCATACTGACTGGAACGCTAAATCTCTCAGAAATTGTAGAAAGCCAAGCCACTTACTGGTGGATTGCATTTTTGCCAATTGGTGCTATTGTATTTTTTATTGCAATGCTTGCAGAGCTTGAGCGAATTCCATTTGATCTGCCAGAGGCAGAAAGCGAAATCGTTGCAGGATGGTTAACAGAATTTTCAGGTATGATGTATGGGCTTGTGCAACTAGGGTCATATCTAAAACTATATGCGTTTGCTGGACTGTTTGTCGTGCTTTTCTTAGGCGGCTGGCAGGGTCCAATGATCTGGCCACCATTTCCTGAGGAAATAGCTACTGAAGGAATTACCATGGGGCCAGTAACCGCTCAGATCCCAGGACTGCCACTATTTTCACAAGAGATGCTAAATGGAACTTTGTGGTTTATACTCAAAACTGCAGCTGTGATATTTTTCATTTTACTACCAAGAGGTGTATTTCCAAGAATTAGAATAGACTTGCTGTTGCATGTAGGTTGGTACCGACTAATTGGTTTGTCTTTTGTTAACATCTTTATAGCACTCGGTTTGCTTTACGCTGGAGTTCTTGGACCGGAGGGAATATTGTAAATGGGAACAGCAAGTGGAATAATCAAGGCACTAAACTCTGGCATAAAACACCTAGCAGTAAAGCGGTTTACCCTTAGATATCCTGAACAAAAGCTCAAGTTTGTAGGAGATGGATACCAGTATGACCCAACAACAGGCGTTGGAATTGCAGGATACAAGGGTCGTCACATTTTGTTTCATGATAAATGCACCGGCTGTCAGCTATGTGCAATAGCATGTGAAGGGGTTGCAGAAGCCATTGCAATGGTAAAGGTAAACGAAAACTGGAAACATAACAAAAAGGCTATCATGCCACAAATAGATTACGGAAAATGTGTTTTTTGTGGACTATGTGTTGATGCTTGTCCGTTTTATGCATTATACATGACAAATGACTATGAGCTGTCATCTTTTACAAAAGAGGGGCTCATCTATACGCCATCACAACTACAAGTAAAGCCGCAGGTCCAGCAAGACGCAGAAATCCAGATAGACAAGAGGGGTGCCTCACATGGTTGATGCAACATTTCTTGCACTGTCTGTTTTGACAATTGGCTCTGCAATTGCAGCACTAGAGATGCGTTCGCTAATTTACGGCTCAATTGCACTGATGGGTGCACTTGGCGGTGTTGCAGGATTCTTTTTGTTGCTTGATTCTCCTTTTGTTGCGATGTTTCAAATCGCAGTATATGTTGGCTCTATTGCAGTTTTGATCTTGTTTACAGTTATGCTTGTAAGACGAGAACTAATTTTCACTAAAATCGAAGATCCAAAAAGACGATATGCAGGAATTGGACTGATGCTTGTCTTGATGGTAGGACTAGGATCTTTGATAATGGACTCTGGATTAAAATCAATTACAACAGACCAGCCACCTATTGATTTTAGATTAATTGGCGAGGACTTTTTGACATATTATTGGCCTGCACTTGTTTTGATGGCACTTATCTTGGCAGGCTCTGTTACTGGTGCACTAGTACTTGCAAGAAGGGAGGATGTTGCAGATGAGCAACGAACTGATTGATTTTTTCATTGTATCAATTGCACTTTTGGGCATTGGTATCTATGGATTAGCTGTAAAAAGAAATGCAATCAGGATGCTTTTTGCAATTGAGATCATAATTAACGCGGCAAATCTTAACTTGGTTGCATTTGCAAGATTTCTGTCACACAGCGGGGGTCAGACACTTGCACTATTTTCTATTGCAATTGCTGCAGCAGAAGTTGCAGTAGGACTGGCACTAATCATTGTAGCATACAGGATGTACAAGAATGTCGATATTGCAGAATTTAGGAGTTTGAAAGGATAATTGGAATTTGCATTATTACAGGCAGTTTTCCTGCCTCTGTTACTCTCACCAGTTGCCTATATTATTGGAAGAAAGGCAGGGCCAAATGGCGCAACCTGGTTTACATTTGGCGTACTACTTTACTGCACAGTACTGATAGTTCTTGCCTCACTTGATGGAAAATATGAGGAGCACTATCCGTGGACAGGACTGTTTGGCGAGTTTGGATTTTTGCTTGATGGACTTGCAATTCCGTTTGCAATCATAATCTATGTTCTTTGTACCATCTTGGTGCTATACTCAAAGCCATACATGGTACACAAGTTCAAGGAAAACTTTGAGCATCAACACACACAGTCGGCTGCAACGACTAGCGGTCAGACAACTGCCGTTGTAGAGTCAGCAGCACTTGCAAGTTATGTAAACTCTCACTCTGGACTTTACTTTGCATTGTTTTTGGTATTTTCGATGGGAATGCTTGGAACCGTTCTTGCAACAAACCTCATCGAGTTTTACATTTTCTTTGAAGTAATGTTGATTCCAAGCTTCTTTTTGATTGCATTTTATGGTGATGGACCAAAACGAAGAATTGCACTAATGTTCTTTTTCTGGACACATGTTGGTGCCGTAGTACTTCTCTTAGGATTTTTAACAATTGGTCTGACAGTTGGAAGCTTTGACTTTGCTGACATTCGCGAAGCAGATATTCCGTCCGATGTTGTAACGCTTGCTGCTGTTGCAATAATTATTGGTCTTGGGGTAAAGCTTGCTGCATTTCTTTTCCATATTTGGTTGCCTTATGCACACGGTGCGGCACCAACACCAATTAGTGCTCTCTTGTCTCCTGCAATGATCGGAATTGGTGCATATGGAATCTTTAGACTAATTGTCCAGATCCTACCGATGCAGTACGGTGAGCTTGCAATATGGCTGCACCTTTGGGGTGTTGTAACAATGATTTATGGTGGAACAATGGCACTGATGCAAGACGACATCAAGCGACTCTTTGCATATTCAAGCATCAGCCAGATGGGATACATACTATTTGGAATTGGTTCTATGTCTGTTCTTGGCCTTTCAGGAGCTGAGATGATGTATGTTACCCACGGCCTTGGAAAAGGTCTCCTCTTCATGACAGCAGGTGTTTTGATAGTGCAGGTTGGCACTAGAAACATCTCAAAGCTTGGAGGCCTGGCAGGAAAGATGCCAATCACTGCAGTCTGTGCAGTCATTGGGGCACTTACAATAATGGGTGTTCCTCCAACTAGCGGATTTATGGGCGAGTGGACGCTATTTTATGGCGCCCTAGAGACAGCACTTGAGGAAGGCTCTACACTACGAATGGTAACATTTGGCCTAGGCCTTGTCGGAACTGTTCTTACAATGTCATACATCCTTTGGATGCTAAAGCGCGTATTCTTTGGAAAGCTGCCAGAAAATCTTTCACACGTAAAGGAGGCAAGCTATTACATGACTGCACCAATGATGGTGCTTGCAGGATTTACAATGGTAGTTGGAATTTATCCTGACATATTTTTTGATAAAATAATTCCTTACATGAGGGGGGTACTGGGGGCATAGCCTATGGCAACTGAATGGTTAGGATTTGATTCAAGTGGAATATATGCATGGGCTGTATGGATAATTCCATTTGTTGCCGCACTGATAATGCCGGCAGTTGGCAAGGGCTCAAAGAATATCACTGGATATGTGGCAGTTGGATTTTCACTAATGAGTGCACTGTCTGCTGTATCAATGCTGCCAGCAGCACTTGAGGCACATGAAATCCATGATCAAGTATCTTGGATCTCATCAATTGGAATAAAGGCTGGCGTCCTTGCAGATCCTCTTGCCATAATCATGGCAAATGTTGTTGGCTGGATATCATTTCTGATCATGGTGTATAGTACCGGGTACATGAAAGGCGACAAGGACATCGTTCGATTTTGGTTTTGGATGTTGTTTTTTATTGGATCAATGCAGCTTATTGTTTTATCAGACAATTTACTTCAGCTGTTCTTTGGGTGGGAGGGAGTAGGACTTGCATCGTATGCCTTGATTGGATTTTGGTATCGTGATAAAAAGAAGGATCATGTTGGAAGGGAAGGACACTATGCACTTGGCATAATGGAATATTATTCTCCAACACATGCTGGAATGAAGGCATTCATCATGACAAAGGTTGGTGATGTCATGATGCTTGCCGGAATGTTTTTGATATTTGCATTTGCTGGAACATTTGGATTCAAGGAACTAATCGGTGATACCGCATGGGCAACTGAGATGTCTGCCCAAGGGCTCTTGGTTCCTGCCGCTGTTTTGCTGTTTGGTGGTGCAGTTGGAAAATCTGCCCAGTTTCCACTAAACGAGTGGCTTTTGGAAGCCATGACAGGTCCTACGGCAGTTTCTGCCCTCATTCATGCGGCAACTATGGTAAAGGCAGGTGTGTTTTTGGTCGCACGACTAGGACCGCTATTTTTTGCACTAGGGGCAGCTGGGATTCTTACAGACCAATTCTTTGAAGTTGTAGCTTGGGTTGGAGCAATCACTGCACTACTTCTTGCAACACAGGGAATGGTAAACCCTGAAATCAAAAAAGTCCTTGCATACTCGACAGGATCCCAGATAGGTTACATGATGATGGCACTTGGTGTTGCAGGACTATCTCAACAGTTTGTTGATGGTTATACTGCTGGATTCTTTCATCTAATATCTCATGCAATGTTCAAGGCATCGCTTTTCATGGCAGCAGGATCACTGTTGCATGTTGTTGGTTCTAGGTTCATGACTGACATGGGAGGACTGCGAAAACAAATGAGAAAGACATATGCGTTTATGTGGGCTGCAGGTCTTGCCCTGATGGGTGCTCCGTTTATCACAACAGGATTTTGGAGCAAGGACGCAATCTTTGCAGCTGTATACGAGTCAGGCAACACTTGGGCAATGCCAATCTTTGCAATAGCTGTTCTTACTGCAGTAATAACTGCATTTTACACTACAAGAATGATCGGAATGGTCTTCTTTGGAAACAAGAGCAAGCACATTGAACGCATGGAAAGCGAAGGACACCACATACATGAGGCTCCAATGTCAATGTGGGTTCCATACGGAATACTTGCTGCACTGACAATTGGAATTGGTGTGATCGGATTAACAGCAGAGGAGGGAATACATGAGCTATTCACAGAATATCTTGCTGAGTCATTTGGAATTCACTCTATCAATGTAGAGGAAGCAGTTTCTCCACTACCTGGATTTCTCTCTGGAATAAATCCAATAGCACTTGGTGCATCACTTGCAGCCTTTGCAATAGGATTTGGACTAGGATACATATTCTACATTGGCAGGTGGGTTGACCCTGTCAAGTTTGTAAACTCAAATATTTTCTTTTATGCAATTCACAAAGTTATTCTAAACAGGTGGTATCTTAACGCAATAATCTACTGGAGTTTTGTAATTGCACCATTATGGCTTGCACGAGGTATGTGGAGATACTTTGAGAAAACAGCAATCGATACAGGCATGAATGTTGGCCTTGAGCGTGCTGTTGCGTGGAGCGCAAAGGTAGTTCAAGGAACACAGACAGGCGTCGCGCAGTCATATCTTTACGTTTTTGGAGCAGGAATTCTCTTTGTGGTCCTGATTTTGCTAATCTAGGTGAGATGAAATGATCGAACTTACATCAACTCCAATGATTTTAGTTGCAATACTTGGAACAATCGGCGTACTAATTCCTGTAATCAGTGTAGCAAGAAAGGAACGCGGCTCATCATCATTTTATGGTGTAATTGCACTTGGTGCACTCTTTGCATCAATTGGTTATGTGATTTATCAGATAGTTTCAAACAACATAGCACCTGCTGCAATATTTACAGAAGATGTTCTAGCCGATGACACATTTGGATCACTTTTTGCAATCGCGATGCTAATTGTTGCAATATTCACAACAGTTGGATCACTCAACTATATGAGAAAAAAATCACACCCTGCTGTCTACTTTTCACTTATTTTGCTATCAACAATCGGAATGGTACTGATTGCATACTCGACAGATCTTGTAATGCTCTTTGTTGCATGGGAACTGATGAGTATCCCGACATATGTCCTTGTAGGATTTATGAAAAAGGATCCGTCATCAAATGAGGCTGCACTCAAGTACTTTTTGTTTGGCGCACTTTCATCTGCAATTATAATTTATGGAATCTCAATTGCATATGGTCTGGCAGGATCTACAAACATTGGAGATGTAATCCAGACATTTGCAACAATTGACTCTGAAATGCTGCCACTTGCACTACTTGCAATTGGAATGTTTGTTGCAGGATTTGGATTCAAGATGGGCCTTGTACCGTTTCATATGTGGCTTCCTGACACATACGAGGGCGCACCGCCAACAATTAGTGCACTATTGGCTGCTGGGACAAAAAAGGCAGGCTTTGCAGCAGCACTTCGAGTAATTGTGATGGGATCAATTGCATTATCACTTGACTGGACCTTTGCACTAGGAATAATTGCTGTAATGACTATGACTGTTGGAAACATAGCTGCTATCATGCAAAAGAACTTGGCACGAGTTCTTGCATATTCAAGCATTGGTCATGCAGGATACATCCTAATTGGCCTTGCAATTGCGCCATACACTACAATTGGCATTCAAGGCTCGCTATTTCACATCCTAAATCACGCAGTAATGAAGGGCGCAGCATTCATTGCAGTAGCAGGAATCATCACAACTCTGGCATCAAGCCACCTTGATAAGATAAAGGGACTTGGCAGGTCAATGCCAATAACATCACTTGGACTTGTGATATCACTTTTGGCACTAGCTGGTGTTCCTCCACTAAACGGATTTTGGAGCAAGCTGATTTTGTTTGGAGCTGCACTTGATGCAGGACCTATTGCGCCATGGGCTCCATGGCTTGCAATAGCCGGTGTTCTAAACAGCGCACTGTCACTAGCTTACTATGGTTGGATTATCCGAAAGATGTACTTTGAAGGCGAGACAGCAAAAAGAGTCAAGGAACCTGCATCTGTAGTTGCAGTAATGATATTTTCAATAATATTTATTGTTGGAATAGGAGTGTATCCTGATCCAATAATACAGTTTGTTGAAACTGCAGTTCCAAGCCTTACAGTTACACCTTAAACATCGTAAATTTAATTAGATTTTCTAAACTTGTTTTTGCATCAGAGTCTTTTATCTTTCTTAGGCCGATGTTTGCCATAGAGGAATATTTTTCAAGCAACACTTCCATATGATTAAAGACATCACGTGGATCGGAACTTTTTTTCACCAAAAGATTGAACAACTTGTCCTCATTTTTCCAGTCCCTAAGATCATCTTTTATCTGGTATGCAACGCCAATATTTTTTCCATATTCTGAAAGCGACATTATCTGCTCTTCTGTACCTCCGCCAAGGATGGCTCCAAGCTTTGCCGCAGTTTCAAAGGCAGTTGCCGTCTTGTACTCTATAACCTTGAGATAGTCATCAAATGTTAGGTCTTCGCTTGTCTCAAGCCTTCCCTCTATCATCTCGCCTTCACTCATAAGCATTGCAGTTGTTGCCAAGTCTTTTGTAATTCTTGGATTGTTTAGCTTTGCACAAATATTTAGAATAAATCCCAAGACAAAATCTCCAGTCAGAATGCTTGTGTTGTAGCCATACTTGATATGAAATGGATCCTTTTGTCGTCTCAGCGTTTCATTGTCGATTATATCATCATGAATCACAGATTCGGTATGTAACAGCTCAACTGCACATCCTGCAACATATGCATTCTCATCTGCATGTCCGACACTTTCTGATGCCAAGACCAAAATCAATGGCCTGATTCGCTTGCCGTTTTCGATTGCATAAATCAGTGGATCCTTAAACTCGGACTCTGAATACATGCTAAGCTCTGAGCTCAAAACTTGATTGATTTTTTTGATGTAGTTGTTATAGGTTTCAAGAAGTGGATTTATCTCGATATTTTTTCTATCCAAAATCAGTACAGATCCAACTACTTTTTTTATGGTATTAATACTTGTAGGTGCTCCCGCCGGGATTTTCATCGCTGAGAATTTGAACCCGGGATCACCGCCTTGAAAGGGCGGTATGCTTGACCGGTCTACACCACAGGAGCCCTAGTTGCATTTTTATTTTATCCATAAAATCTTTTGGAACCTGCCAAAGATTTTATTATCAGCTGTTTTGGATAAATCACATGAGTTTGTTAATCCAAAAAATCGATGAACTAATTGAACAGCACAGTCTTTTAAAACATCAATTTTACCAAATGTGGTCTGATGGCAAGTTATCGCAAGAATCACTCTCAGGCTATTCAAAGGAATACTTTCAGCTTGTAAAGCAGGTCCCATCATTTGTTGCAAGTGTTGCAAAATATGCCCCTAAATCAAATCTTGATGAGCTTAGGGCAAACCAAAAAGAAGAATCAGAGCATATCGTACCTTGGACTAGATTTGCAAAAGCCTTGGGTGTTTCAGAAAGCGAGCTTGAAAAATATGAGGGCCTTGAGAAGACAAAAAAGGCAATATCTGAAATGTCCTCACTTATGGGCTCACTTGAAGGCGCAGCCGCAATGTATGCACTTGAAAAAGAGATCCCAAAAATAAGCCAGACAAAGCTTGAAGGACTAAACAAATTTTATGGCATTACAGACTATGACGCAACGCAATACTTTGAGCTTCACAAGGAAGCAGACATTAGACATGCAAAAACATGGCAAAAGATACTGGAAAGAAATTCTCAAAACGATAATCTCCTAAAAATTGCAGAAAGATCGCTTTTAGCGCAAAATCTTTTGCTTGATGGTTGTTACGAGACTTATTGTTAGTGTCTATAACATTTTATACTGAAAACAAAGCTGTTTTTTCGTAGGGCCCGTAACTCAGCTTGGTAGAGTAACCGACTCATAATCGGTGAGCCAAGGGATCGAAGCCCTTCGGGCCCACTCTACATTAGTTTTAAAATGAGTTTTACACTAAGATTGTTGGCCGCAATGAAGAATCAGAGTTATATCTGAAAAATGATGTGAAGGCATTTGTCTGAGCTGCCCTTAACCTGTTAGATTTTTGCAAATTGATTTTATGCAAAAGAATTTCGTAGTATATATAAAGCCTTTTTATAAAAACACGAGAAGTGCCGCAGACTAAACCTATTGTAAGCATTGAAAATGTAGTTGCATCTGCAACCGTTGATCAGAGAATGGATCTAAATGAAATCACAAAAAAATTTCCAGAAACAGAGTACCATCCAGAGCAATTTCCTGGACTTGTATATCGATTAAAGAGCCCAAAAACTGCAACGCTGATTTTTTCTTCAGGCAAGATGGTCTGTACTGGAAGCAAGTCAGCTGACATGGCAGTAAGGGCTGTAAACCTAGTAGTACAACAGCTAAGAAAAGGAAAAGTCAAGGTCAAAAAAGATCCTGTAGTTACAATTCAGAACATGGTGGCATCTGGAAATCTTGGTGGAAAAATCCATCTTGAATCAGCCGCTCGAATAATGCCAAGAAGCATGTACGAACCAGAGCAATTTCCAGGTCTTATACACAGAATGCTTGACCCAAAAACTGTATTGCTCTTGTTTGCATCAGGCAAACTAGTATGTACGGGTGCAAAAAAGGAAGAAGACGTGTACCGTGCAGTACATAACTTGCATACAACACTTGAAGAAAAGAAACTAATGATCTACGACTAGACTATTTTATCTGATTTTTTACTTTTTCAAGCACTTGATCTGATACCAAACCTTCCTTGTGTAGAATCTCTGTAATTTCTAAGATGTTAGTCAGGCTGTGAATCTTTACTCCCTGTGATTGTAATAATTTGTCTGCGCCTTCCATCCTGTCTACTATAACATATACATCGGTTATTTTGACACCTGCCTCTTTTAGTAAAGTTATGGCATTTGAGACGGATGCGCCAGTTGTTGCCACATCGTCTACCATCAAAATTTTTGCGTCTTTTTTTATTTTGCCTTCAATTGACTTTGAGGTTCCATGCTCTTTTGGCTGTGATCTGACATAGACAAGCGGCTTTACAGTCTCAATTGCCAAAGCAGAGGCAATCACAAGACCTCCTGTTGGGACAGATGCAAGACAGTCAAAGTTGTCATAACCAATTTGATCTGAAATTAACGCTTGGAGGGCTTTTACCATCTTGCGAAACTGGTGTGGGAAGCTTGGAACAACCCTTAGGTCCACATAGTAGGAGCTTTTCTTGCCACTTGAGAGCGTAAAATCACCAAACTTGATCGCGTCATTTTGATGTAAAAAAACAGCAAACTCTTTCACAATTTCCACACCAAAATTAACTGTGCTGGATTTATTTTGGTTTGTTTTTTGATTCATCTATGCCTGAAATCTGGCTTAACTACGGGCCCACAGACGTTGTGCTTGACATACAGGCAGAAAACCTTGGCCAGCAGCTAGCCGCAGAAGGAAAAATCCTTGAGGATGCAGAAATCAACTCAAGACTTGACTCACTTGACCTGACAAAGCCTCTTGAAATCGTAGTTTTGAATAACTCAAAGGAAGTACAGAAAACGCTACTTGCACTTTTTGCAAAATGTGAGCAAAAATCACTTCGCATTCCACGGATATTTGCAGAAAAAAAAATTATGGATGCATTAAAGAACAGCTTGCCAGAAGGAAGCTCTATTTCTGAATTTGAAAAACCTGAGCTTTCAAACTCTCTAGTTTTTATTGGCGAAATGGAATTTGATGGCCTGTTTGGCTTTGAGTCTATAGCAACAAGACTGCTTCGAAAATTTGGAACAGAAGAGATGCTTTTGGCATATGAGAAACGAAAAGGCGAACTCCCAGCCCCAGGACAAGACGTTGAAAACGTTTCTGTTGCAAAACAGTTTGTTGATAAATTTGAGATATTTGCAATAGAGATTGCCTCAAACTCTAGTGGCATTGTTGACATGGCAATAGGTCATCCTTCATCTACAATGTCAGTCTCAAAACCGTTTGTAGAATCTGCAACAAAAGAAATTGGAAAACATAGAACACTTTTCATCAGTACTGGAAAGGAATCAAGCAACGACTCACTTGGCAAATCTCTTTCAGCTCTTTGGAACTGTAGTGAGGCAGTGCGAAACGAGGGACTAGCAGTACTTCTTGCAGAATGTACTCATGGCATTGGTTCTAGTGCAATTCAATATTATATCGAAGGACAAATGAGCCTTGACAGACTAAAAAAACCAGCCAAATACATTAACGGGATGGAAACTCTATTGTTTTTGACTGAGCTTCAAAAAAAGTTTCAAGTTGGAATAGTTTCCATACTTCCTGAATTTTACTTGAAAAAACTAAACATTCTCTCATTTAGTGGAGTTGCACAAGCAATGAATCACATCTTAAAGGTGCAGGGTGCAAGGCAAAAAGTTGTTGTTGTATCAGACGGCGCACGACTTTTGCTAAGGTAAAATAGAAACAGGCAACGGCGCACACAAAATTGCCAAAGCTATCACAACAACATACAATCTTTTTCGATTCTTAGACAACGGCGAGATATCATCAAGCGGTGTTGCACCAGGACTACGTGAGCTAAGCATTAGAATTAGCATTGCCATCACCCAATATCCAAGTAAAACAAGAACGCCCATACTCGCATACGTTGCAATCCTGTGCCACTTTTCTCCAAACATTACACGTGCAATGTGGCCGCCATCAAGCTGCCATGCTGGAAGCAAATTCAAAAACGTAATTAAAAATCCAAGCCACGCTGCAAACAAAATTGGAGACATGATAACTTCGGTATCTGCTCCACTTTTTCCAAACACGGCAAGTGCTAGAGTTAACAACACATTGTCTTCCATTTTGACAAGCTCTGATCTTTCAAACAACTCGCCTGCTGTTTGAACATCAATTACAGGTGACGTGTAGGCGCCAAACATTGAAACAATTACTGCAATAACTAGCCCGGCTATTGGTCCTGCAATTGCCACATCAAACAAGATATCGCGATTTATTGTCAATCCTCTTGACTGGATAAATGCGCCAAACGTTGGAATGCCAAGAATTGGAATTCCTGGAATAAAGTAGGGCCAAGTTGTCTTTATCTTGTGCATTTTAGCAGCAACTAGATGCCCTGCCTCATGAATTCCCAAAATACCAAGAAGCGAAAATGTGTACAAGACTGCCATATCAAACGGATCGCCAATGTATACAATCGAGTTTGCACCTTCAGTTCTATAGTATCCATCAATCATCACCAATACCACAACTATGCCAAACAGTATTCGCGGGGTCCATGACTTTGAGAGCCATCCTTTCTTTTGAGGCGGGAACCTGTTGACAAGTATGTAGGTTCCATAAGAATCCTTTTTCATTCTGCAAATTAGGTCTCTTTGCTCTAAGCGCTGGGCAAGATAAACAAACTTTGATTTAAAATCATCATCGTCTATTTGAAAATTCAGACTCTCAGGGGAACTAGATATATTATTTACTTTAAAGATTGATGAGACAGTTGAAATTACTTCTTCCTGTGTTGGTTCGCTCATATTTTTAAACTAAAACTAGTCCATTAATTGCTTTTGCAGTCTATAATTAAATATTTGATAATTGAAAGTATCATTATTGCAAGTAATACTACGACAGATTGGCGATTGCGTAATTCGAAGATGTGAGGCAAGCGATCTAATCTCAATCATGGAGATAAACATGAAGACACTTCCTGAACACTATTCGGATTATTTCTATGAAAGCCTGCTATCTGAGCTTCCAGAGGCATTTCTTGTAGCAGAAATTGGTGGACGTGTTATAGGATACGTAATGTGCAAAACCGAATACGGGTTTTCAAATTTTAAAAAACTTGGATTTGTAAAAAAAGGTCACGTCGTATCGATTGCAGTTCTTGACGAGCATAGAAGAAAGGGAATTGGACGCACGCTAGTCGAAGAATCACTAAAGGGAGTACAAATAAGAAAATGCGATGAGCTGTACCTTGAGGTTCGATGCAGCAACAATGAGGCAGTACGATTATACGAAAAAATGGGATTTATCATAAAACAGAGACTCAAGTCATACTATCGTGATGGCGAAGATGCTTATCTTATGACAATCGAGTTTACTTACTAGATTAAAATAAATAACTGCTGCCAGGCTTTAGCGCAATGCAAAGACGCAAGGCACTTGGAATTACGATCTTTGTTGTGTGCATTGTTGCCTTTTTTGTGTATGCATATTTGCTAATGCTCTCTGAATGGAGCCCAATAGTACTACATCTGTCTGTTTTGATGATTGCAGGTGGGATATTGGGCGTAATCTCTTGGATTGGATATACCATGGCAACTACAAAGTCAGGCCCGTCATCTATTATAAGCGACGATGAGGAAAAAAAATAATCTTATTTTGATATTCTTGCATCAACTACAGTTTGGTAGTATCTAGGACCTACTGCTCTAACAATTCTAGAGTATAGTATTTCTGATTTGACTGGCGTAATCTCAAGAAAATGTTTTTCTGATAACTTGGGAGCTAGATTCTTTTTGTCTGCATGGATATGTGAATAGTAGTGAATTATTCCATTTTTTTTAGCAGCAGATATTGCAGAGTCTAAAAACTCGTCTGATCTTTCAGGAAGGAGCATCAAAATCCTATCACCATTTCCTTTCAATTTTTCATTAATTATTTGTGTGGCATCACCATGCAGTGAAATTATACTTCCTGCAAGCTTGTTTAATGAAATATTTTTTTCACATAATTTAGCAGCGTCTGGGTTAATGTCAATGTTGTAAACTGTGCATTTTTTCTTTTTTGCAGCCATTATTGAAAACATTCCAATGCCACCAAACATGTTGATTATAGTCTCGCCATCTTTGACCAAATCGGCAATCCTGTTTCTCTCAGTTGAAAGCCGTGGGGAAAAAAACACCTTTTCTACATCAACTAAAAACCTGCAGCCAAACTCCTTGTACTCAGTTTGTGTCTTGTTTTCGCCTGCAAGAAACTCTAAATCTCTTATCCTAAAGTCACCTTCAACAGGCGATGACTGGCAAAAAACCGTATTTGCGTTTTTTATTTGCTCAAGCAGTGTTTTTCCGATAATTTCTTTTTTGCCAAGCAGCAAGTCAGGTATCCTAACTATTATGATATCTCCAATTTGATCAAACGCAGAAAAAATCTCTTCACTTTCCTTTTCTGAAAGCACGCTTTCTAGTGCGCGCTTTAACATTCGTGTCAATTCCTGTAATAGAAATGGCCAGAATCTTTTTGTTGTTTGTCTAGTCTGCTTTCGCCTTTGTTGACACGTGGCCTGAGGCTTTTTTCATCGCGCCTAAAGGTAATATCAAGTGACTTTAGGAACTTGTTCATGGCATCAACCTTTGATAGAGGACTAGTTGCATTTCCTTTCACACCTGAGATCCCCTCAAAAATTACCATCTTGTCTGAAATCAAATCCATAAGCTGCAAGTCATGGTCTATTATGATGGCAGATTTTCCATAGGAGCGGACAAATTTTTGGATAAACTTTGCAATGGCAATTCTGTCTTCTACATCCAAAAAGGCAGATGGCTCATCAAGTGCAAAAAGATCAACTTTTTGCAAAAGACATGACGCTACTGCAACCTTTTGCAGCTCTCCACCTGAGAGGTTTTTTACAGATTTGTTGTAAAGTTTTTTGATATGCAGGGGATCAATTATTTGCTCTTCTTCAATTGATCCCATAATGGGACCGCCATTTGCCTTATCAAGCAACTCAATAACTTCCATATCAATATCGTTTGTCAGGTATTGAGGCTTGTATGCAATCTTTACCTTCTTGTCTATTTCACCAGAATCTGGTTTTTCAACACCTGCAATCATCTTCATCATTGTTGTTTTTCCCAAGGCATTTGCGCCCATAATTCCAAGAACTTCGCCCTTTCTTACCTCGCCTTGCTCAATTGAGACAGAAAACGACGGATACTTTTTTTCAAGCAATGGATATGAAATTATCACATCGCCTTGTGCAAAATCATCAACTGACGTTGATGCATCAAATGTGAACTTTTTGTCACGAAACCTTACGTTTTCACTAGGGAGGTAACCATCCAAAAAGACGTTTATTCCAACCTTTGTTGAAAGAACACCTGCAACAATTCCATATGCAGCTGACACTCCATACAATACTTGGATATAGTCACTTAGATAATCAAGCAAAGTAAGATCATGCTCTACAACCATCACGCTTTTTCCAATATTTGCAAGACTGTGAATTACCCTTGCAACACCTGCTCTTTGGTATACATCATTATACGATGATGGCTCATCAAAAAAGTAAAAGTCGACATCCTTTGAAGCTGCGACTGCCACTGCAAGCCTTTGCAGCTCACCACCGCTTAGCTCCTTTAGTGTATGGTCAACTGAATTTTCAAGTCCTAGCTCCTTTACCAAAGTTCTAGCGACTCCACGCTCGTCAAACTTTTCTAAAAGCTCCTTTCCTGTACCATCAAAGGCATCTACTACGTTGTATACCTGCTGTGGCTTTATCGAGGCCCTGATTCGTTTTTCTTTTATTTTTTCAAAATGTGATTTTAGCTCAGTTCCGCTATAGTACTTTAGAATAGCATCCCAGTCAGGCGGATCTGTATAATTTCCCAAGTTTGGTTTTAGGTTTCCTGCTAAAATGTTTACAACCGTACTTTTTCCCATTCCGTTTCTGCCAAGTAATCCAACTACTTCGCCTTTTTTTGGAACAGGCAACTTGTAGAGCCTAAATGAGTTTATTCCATATTGGTGGACCTTGTCTGTTGCAAGCTCTGTTGCCAAATTGATAATAGTTATTGCATCAAAGGGGCAGACCTTTACACAAATGCCGCAACCGTTGCAAATGTTTTCATCGATCTGGGCCTTTTTGATCTCTTCATTTAGTATGATACAATCAGCGCCAGACTTGTTTACTGGGCAGTACTTGATGCATTCAAGGCCACACTTTTTTGGCTGGCATAATTCCTTATCAAGTACTGCAACACGGTGCGTCATGACGTTCTGGGCCTTTTGTATAATTTATAGGTCATTAGGCTACGCTCAACTTTCTTAGTTACATTAATAGAGAACTTTGCAAGATGCTATTTCAAGCCGGCCATAGCGTTAGGGTGCGACCCAGACCCATTCCGAACCTGGAAGTCAAACCTAATGTCGCTGTTGTGTTACTAAGGTGCGAGAGCTCTTGGGAAGCA
>Ga0209640_10000424_pt1 | contig 32197 bp, 29 predicted proteins | sample RifCSP10_1_FD_184018 | JGI IMG/M metagenome (GOLD analysis project Ga0209640, IMG submission 184018) | Soil microbial communities from Rifle, Colorado - Rifle CSP2_sed 10_1 (SPAdes) (version 2) | ecosystem: Environmental > Terrestrial > Deep subsurface > Rock core/Sediment | place: Rifle... | reverse complement strand
GACGACGTGTTCGTCCACTTCTCCGCGATCGCGATGGACGGCTTCAAGACCCTCACCGAAGGCCAGCGTGTGGAGTTCGAGGTCGTCCAGGGTCCCAAGGGTGCCCAGGCCGCGAACGTCGTGGCAGCGACGAGCTGACCGGACTCGTATCGACGTGAGCGCGGGCTCCCGAGAGGGAGCCCGCCTCGTTTGAAAGGATGGAAGGAGCGTAGGTGTCAGGCTCAAGCCTGACACCTACTCAGTCTTCAATGGCCATATCCCGAGAAGAAGTGCTCCATGTCGCCCGGCTCGCCAGGCTTGCCCTCACGGACGACGAGATCGAGCGCCTGACCGATGAGCTCGGGAAGATCCTGGAGGCGGTGGGCGTCGTCTCCGAGCTCGACCTCGCGGACGTGCCGCCGACGTCTCATCCGCTGGATCTCGTCAACGTCTGGGACGAGGACGTGCCGCACGACCCACTGCGCGTCGACGAGGTCTTCGCCAATGCGCCCGTGCGCGACGGCGACCTGTTCCGCGTCCCGCCGACCGTGTGATGCCTCCGATCGTGGACACCCTTCGGCTCACCGCGGAGGAGGCGCTCGCCCTCGTGGAACGGCGCGAGGTGTCGCCGGCCGAGCTCCACGCCGCTTACCTCGAGGCCATCGGAACGCGGAACGGCGAGCTGCACGCATATCTCCGCACGGTCGAGACGGTGGAGGGGGCGAGCATCCCGATTGCGCTCAAGGACGTCATCTCGACGAAGGGCGTCGAGACGACGGCGGGCTCGAAGATCCTCGAGGGGTACGTGCCCGTGTTCGACGCCACCGTCGCCGCGCGCTGCAAGGCAGCGGGTCTGACCCTTCTCGGCAAGACGAACACGGACGAGTTCGCGATGGGCTCCTCGACCGAGAACTCGGCCTGGGGGCCGTCCCGAAACCCGTGGGACCCGGCTCTCGTGCCGGGCGGCTCGGGCGGCGGCACCGCAGCGGCGGTCTCCGCCGGGCTCGCTCCCTGGGGGCTCGGATCGGACACCGGCGGCTCGATCAAGCAGCCTTCAGCGTTGTGCGGCAACGTCGGGCTCCGGCCGACGTACGGCACCGTCTCGCGCTACGGAGTCGTCGCGTTCGCGTCCAGCCTCGACCAGGTAGGGCCGGTCGCGAAGACCGTCCGTGACGTGGCGCTCCTCTATTCGATCATCGCCGGACGCGACCCGCACGACTCGACTACGGTCGAGCTTCCCGAGCCCGTGCGGCTTCCCGACGCGGAGCGGCTCGACGGTCTGCGCATCGCGGTGCCCAGGCAGATCGCGTTGCTCGACGCCATCGAGCCCGGCGTGCGTGCGGCGTTCGAGCGCGCGCTGGAGCTCGCGCGGGAGCTCGGCGCGGAGGTGGGGGAGTGCGACCTGCCCGTCTCCTACCGCTACGGGATGCCCTGCTACTACCTCATCGCCCCGGCGGAGGCGTCCTCGAACCTCGCGCGCTACGACGGCGTTCGCTACGGGCCACGCACCGAAGCGGAGACGTACCACGAGATGGTGGAGCGCACCCGCGACGAGGGCTTCGGAGCGGAACCCAAGCGGCGGATCATGCTCGGCACGTACGCGTTGTCGGCCGGCTACTACGACGCCTTCTACGGCCAGGCGCAGAAGGTGCGCACGCTGCTCATCCGCGAGCACCGCGAGGCGCTCGCGAACGTCGACGTGATCGCCACGCCCACCTCGCCGACGGTCGCGTTTCCAATCGGCGACAAGGCAGCCGACCCTCTCGCGATGTACGCCTGCGACCTGCTCACGATCCCGTCCTGCCTCGCGGGTCTCCCGGGGCTCTCGATCCCGTGCGGCCTCTCGGAAGCACTTCCGGTCGGGCTCCAGCTGCTCGGTCCCCAGTTCGGCGAGAACACGGTCTTCCGCGTGGGGCACGCGCTCGAGCAGGCCATCGGGTTCGACACCGTGCCGGAGCGCTTGCGGGCGGGGTCAGCCCCGTGGGGTCAGACCTCCGAGGAGACGCCGTGACCTGGGAGCCGGTCATCGGCCTCGAGATCCACGTCCAGTTGAAGACGCGGACGAAGATGTTCTGCCGCTGCCCGGTCGGGTTCGGAGCGGGGGAGAACACGCAGACGTGCCCGGTGTGCCTCGGGTTTCCCGGCGCGCTGCCCGTCGTGAATCGGGCTGCGGTCGAGTGGACGATCCTTCTCGGTCTCGCGCTCGGGTGTGAGATTCCGGGGCAGGCCGTTTTCTCGCGCAAGAACTACTTCTACCCCGATCTTCCCAAGGGTTATCAGATCTCCCAGTATGATCTGCCGTTTTGCATGAATGGTAGTATGCTTCTTCCCACTGCGGAATGTGACCGTGTGATCGGAATCTTCCGCGCACACCTCGAGGAAGACGCGGCCAAGACCGTGCACGTGGGTGGCCGGACCGGGCGGATCGGAGGTGCGGACGTCTCGCTCGTCGACTACAACCGCGGCGGGACGCCGCTCGTCGAGATCGTGACCGCACCAGACATCCGCTCCGCGGACGAGGCGAAGAGGTTCCTCCAGCTCCTGCGCCAGACGATCGTCGAGCTCGGGATCTCGGATGCCGAGATGGAAAAGGGGACGTTGCGGGTGGACGCCAACGTGTCGGTCCGCCCGGAGGGCTCCGACGAGCTGCGCACGCGAACGGAGATCAAGAACATGAACTCGTTCAACTTCATCGCGCGCGGGATCGAGGCCGAGGTCGAGCGCCAGATACGAGTCTGGGAGTCGGGGGGCGAGGTGCGCCAGGAGACGTACGACTTCGACGCGGCGAGCGGGACGCTGACCGCGAGGCGCGCAAAGGAGGAGGCGGACGACTACCGCTACTTCCCGGAGCCGGATCTCGTCCCCGTCGAGCCGCCCGCCGAGCTCGTCGAGCGGCTCCGCTCCGAGCTGCCCGAGCTCCCGGCCACTCGCATCCGTCGCATCGAAGCCGAGCTCGACCTCGAGCGTGCGACGGTGCTGGTAACAGGTGGGCTCGATCGCCTTTGGGAAGAGACAGTGGGGTCCGGCGCTGACGCCGTGACAGCGGCGAACGTCATCGCGAACACCGTCGTCGGCGCCGGGGTCGATCCTGGTGTTGTCTCACCGAGAGAGCTAGCACGGCTCGTCGAGGGGCGCGATCGAATTCCCAGAGCGGCATTCGACGAGGCGATCGGAAAGCTCGGTGAGCCCGGTTTCTCGGCCGACTCGTATCTCGCGCAAGAAGCCGTGTCGGACACAGCCGAGCTCGAGCCGATCGTGGACGCGATCCTCGCGGCGAACCCCGGCCAGGTCGCCGCGTATCGCAACGGCAAGGAGGGGCTCCTCGGTTTCTTCGTGGGTCAGGTGATGAAGGAGACCCAGGGGCAGGCCAACGCCCGCGTCGTCAGCGAGCTCGTCCGCTCCAAGCTGAGCGGTTAGGCCTTCGGAATCTCGAGCTCGCGGCCGAGGTAGAGGCCGGAGCTCTCTGCCTCGACGAACGGCGCCATCGCCTGCTGTCGGGCGGCTTCGACGTCCGACAGCCGGTAGCGCTCGCGTGACTCGAGCGAGTCCCAGGTCGAGATGCCGACGACCTCGCTCCGCTCCTCGGAGAAGCACTCGTACGCGCGCAGCATCCCTTCCGGGAACTCCTTCGGCCGCCACGCGCGGCGGAAATCCTCGTACGTGCCCGGCTTGATCTTCCGGGTCGTGATCCAGACGACGTACTGGTCGCGATCCATTGCGGTCCTCCTCGGAGATTCGCTCGTAGCTGGAACGTAGCGAACCGGATCGGCGCTCGCGCCGAATCAGGGCGCGTCCTCCGTCGCACGAGCTGCGCCGCGGGACGGTAGGCACGCTCCTCGTCGGGCCGCCTGGCTAGGCTGCGCCGCGTGCATCCGAGCCGGCGCACGATCGTCTTCCTGGCGTCGATCGCGCTCTTCGTCGGAGGGTTCGCACTTGCCTCCTGCGGAGGAGACGGCGGCAGCGAGGCGACCGGGACGACGGAGACCGGGACGCACACGACAACGACCAGGGCGACCGAGACGACCACGGCGACGACAGACGAGGCCGAGAAGCCGACAGTCGTTCGCATCGTGGTCGTGAACGGCGCGCCGAAGGGCGGGATCGTGCGCGAGAGCGTCGACAAGGGGGATAGGGTCGTGCTCGTCGTGGAGTCGGACCTCGCCGACGAGGTGCATCTCCACGGCTACGACATCTCTCGCGAGATCGCCGCGGGCGGCACGGCTCGGATTGCCTTCAGGGCCACGCTTCCCGGGAGGTTCGAGGTCGAGCTCGAGGAGCGTGGTGCCCAGATCGCGGATCTGACCGTCGAACCGTGACCCCGCTGGCTCACGGGATCGGTGGGGTTCGCGACCTCCCGGTTCCCGAGTCGTTCTTCTTCACGACTGCGGCGATCGTCCTCATCGTCTCGTTCGTCCTGCTCGGCGCTCTCTGGCGGCGCCCGCTCCTCGAGCTCCATTCGGGAGGCCGCACGCTTCCGCGTTTGCTCCAGGCGGTCCCCCTCTCGCGGGTGCTGCGGATCGTCCTCCAGGGGGCCTCAGCGGCTCTCTTCGTCCTGACGCTCGCGACGGCCCTCTTCGGGACGACCGTCGAGCTCCTCAACTTCGCCCCGACGTTCGTCTACGTGATCTTCTGGCTCGGGCTTCCCGTCCTGTCGGTGACGCTGGGCAACGTGTGGCGCGTCCTCAGCCCGTGGCGGGCGATCGCAGACACGACGGTGTGGGTGCTCGAGCGAGGCGGGCGGGAAGCGCGCCCGGTGCTGTCGTGGTCGGGACGCTGGGGTCGGTATCCGGCTGCGGGCGCACTCTTCGCCTTCGTCGCGCTCGAGCTCGCGCACCCGCGGCCGGCGTACCCGCGCACGCTCGCCATCGCCATCGCGCTCTACACCTACTGGGCCCTCGCGGGGATGGCGGTCTACGGGCGTGATGCGTGGACGCGCCACGGCGAAGGCTTCGCCGTGGCGTTCGGACTCCTGGCCCGGATCGCCCCGTTCACCGTCCGAGACGGTGCGGTCGTCGTCCGCTGGCCGTTCACCGGGCTCGGAGGGGCGGACCGCGTTCCGGGCACTCTGGTCTTCATCGCCGTGATGCTCGGCTCGACCAGCTTCGACGGATTCAGCCGCACGAGCACGTGGCAGAACCTGCTCGCCGACGTCAGGGCCGACCTCGCCGGCTCCTCGCTCCGGCTCGCCGACCTCGTGACGACTCTGGTGAACGTGGCCGGCCTCTTGCTATTCGTGGCGGCTGTCGTCGTGACGTACTTCGCCGCCGTCGCGGCGGCGCGGGCACTCGTGCGGGCGCCGCGCTCGCTCGTTCCCGACTTCGTGCTCCCTCTGGTCCCCATCGCAGCTGCATACCTCGTGGCGCACTACTTCTCGCTCTTCGTCATCCAGGGGCAGTTCATCATCACGCTCGCTTCCGACCCGTTCGGACGAGGGTGGGACCTGTTCGGCACGATCGACTTCGCTCCGAACCTCGCCGTCGTCTCGCCTGAGACGGTGTGGTACGTGCAGGTCGGCGCCCTCGTCGTCGGGCACGTCGCGGGACTGGCGATCGCACACGACCGGGCGGTTGCCCTGTTCGAGGATCGCCGCGCGGCTCTTCGCTCCCAGTACCCGCTGCTGGCGCTGATGGTGCTCTATACGGTGGGCGGGCTGTGGTTGCTCTCGCGGGGGTAAGAGTCCTGGCTCACGGCGGCGTGGCCGGCGCTGTCACCGAGGCGTTGATCGCTTTGGCGGTCGTCGCCGTCCTCGTCGCCGTCTGGCTCCGGGAGCGTCGAGCGAGTCGTGGCCGAGATCCGGAGAGCTCTGCGCGGCTCAGGGACGACGACGGGCCGACCTCCCCGTAGGGAGGACGAACCCCGCGTAGAGGAGGATCGCGGCGGCGGCAATGACGGGCGCGAGCGCGCCGACGCCGAGCCCGGCGAGCCCACTCCCGACGGCGGCGACTGCGACGCCGATAAGGATCAGCGCGTTCCCGAGCGGGCGCACACGGAAGGTCGTGAGCGCGACCACCGCCACGGCGAGCGTCCCCAGGGAGTTGCCCGCGATCGCCACGACCCGCGCGGGCCAGACGGCCAGCACCTCCTGAGCCTCGGGAATCTCCGTGCCTGACACCTTGCTCTGAAGTTGCACGCCGAGCGCGACTCCCACGGCGATGCCCGTGTAGACCAGAGCGACAGGAGTGATCCACCGCCGGCCCGCAAGGAGGAGCGAGCCGGTGCCGAGAAGCGCGGCGGTCAGGAGCGCCCCGCCAAGGTAGTAGGCGCGAAACGCCGCATCGCTCCACCCTGCGGCTGCACCCCAGGCGAGGGCACCGGCCGCGACGGCGTACGCGGCGAGAGCGGCTGCCCAGGCCACGAGCTCCGGTGCGCGCCGGCTTCGGAAGCGCCGGAGGAGATCCCCTGACAGGCGCAGGGATACGAGCGCAGCCGCAAAGGCCAGCAGGGCGTCCACGGCGAAGACTGTAGTGCCGTTGCCACAGGTAGGCTCCCGGGCGTGCTCAGGCCAGTCGCCGCGCTCCTTGCGACGTCGGTCGCGGCGCTCGCGCTCGTGCTCGCTCCCCTGGAAGCGGCGCCGAAGCGCGATTATGCAGCAGCTGCATGGACGATCTTGCCGCCGGGCGAGAACGGCAGCCTCTCCTTCGACGGCAACACGACAGACCAGGCGAAGCTGTACGACGCGCTGACGCCGCTCTCCGGCAACGTCACTGCCCGAGACATTCGCCGGTTCTTCAAGCCCGCGCCACTGGGGCTCGCGCCGAGCAAGGGCTCCAAGAGCGAGCGGCCGCGGGCGGGAGTCACGATCGTGCGAGACGGCTTCGGCGTCGCGCGCGTGACCGGCAAGACCGAGGCTGACGTCGCGTACGGGTCGGGGTGGGTGACCGCGGCCGATCGCGGCCTCCTGCTGCAGCTCATCCGCGGCCCCGCCCGCGTGGCCGCGCTCGACGTTCCGGGGCTCGACCCGATCGCGCTGGCACTCTCGGGCAGGAGCTTCGTGCCGAGCTCCGAGGCGGAGGCGTTCCTCTCGAACCAGCTCGACGCCGTCCGCTCCCAGGGCGAGCTGGGTCGCCGGATGCTCACGCTGATCAACGCCTACGCCGCCGGTATCAACGGCTACTACCGATCGAAGGGGATCCCCGCAGCTCCGTTCACTGCGAACGACGTCGTCGCGTCGGCTGCCCTGATCGCCGCTCGCTTCGGGACGAACGGGGGCCAGGAGGTGCAGAACGCCATGTTCCTCGACGCACTCGAGGGACGTCTGGGGTCGGCCGAGGCTCATCGCGTCTTCGCCGACCTCCGCGAGGCGAACGACCCCGAGGCGCCCGTGAGCCTTCCCGGGCGCTTCCCGCACCAGCTTCCGTCGGAAAGCTCGCCGGGGAGCGTCGTCATCGACGACGGGAGCTTCACCGGAGCTCCGCCCGAGGCCCCTGCGTTCGCGTCCAACGCTCTCCTCGTCGGAGCGAAGCGTTCGGAGACGGGGCATCCACTCTTCGTCGCGGGGCCGCAGGTCGGCTACTTCTTCCCCGAGTTCTTCGCCGAGATGGAGCTATCCGGCGCTGGCTTCGCCGCACGCGGCGCAGTCTTCCCGGGAGTGCCCATCGTTCTCGTCGGGCGCGGTGCCGACTTCGCCTGGAGCGCAACCTCCTCGCAGGCGGACAACCTCGACGTCTTCGTCGAGACGCTCTGCGACGACGATCGCCACTACCTCTACCGCGGGCAGTGCGAGCCGATGCGCCGGTTCTTCGTCGGCACGCTGAAGGCGCAGGGCTCACCTGACCAGCCGGTCGCGTACTACGAGACCGCGCACGGACCTGTGGTGGGTTACGCGACGGTGGCCGGGAAGCGGGTTGCGATCTCGGTGCAGCGCTCGACGCGCGGGCGTGAGCTGCTCAGCTTGCGGGCGTTCTACGAGCTCAACACCGGTCGCGTCGCCTCCGCGCAGGGATTCCTCAAGACGATGAGCGCGGTCGAGTTCAGCTTCAACTGGTTCTACGCGGACGATCGGGACATCGCGCTGTTCTCGAGCGGCCGTCTGCCGCTGCGGGCGACGGGTACCGACCCAGCGCTGCCCACCGTCGGGACCGGTGACTACGACTGGCGTAGCTTCCTGCCCTTCGCTCGTCACGCGCGCGCGATCAACCCGCCTTCGGGCTTGATCCTGAACTGGAACAACAAGCCCGCCGCCGATGTCGGCTCGGCCGACTCGAACTTCTCCTACGGATCCGTGCAGCGCGTCGATCTCCTCACAGCAGCCGTCGCAGGCCGCAAGAAGCACACGCTGGTGAGCGTGACCGCAGCCATGAACAAGGCCGCGACGCAGGATCTCCGGATCGTGCGCGTCTGGCCGGTGATCCGTGCGGTGCTCCAGACCGGGCCTGCGCCGAGCGCGCGTGCCGAGGCCGCGGCGGCGCTGCTCGACGGCTGGCGCGGAGCCGGGTCGAGCCGCCTCGATCGGGATCTCGACGGCAAGATCGACGATCCCGGAGCGGCTGTCCTCGACGCCGCCTGGCCGCGGCTCGCCGATGCCGTCATGGCGCCCGTTCTCGGCCCACTCGTGGAGCGGCTCGCCGCGCTACACGGACGAAGCGACGACGCGGGCCCCGGTGGCTCGGCGTACATCTCGGGGTGGTACGGGTACGTCGACAAGGACCTGCGGGCGCTTCTCGGCCGACAGGTAAGGGGCGCGTACTCACGCCGCTACTGCGGCGCGGGCGTGCTCGCCACCTGCCGCGAGGCGCTGTGGGCTGCTCTCGACGCGGCCGCTGCGGAGTTGGAGGCGAAGCAGGGTCCGGCGCCCTCGGCCTGGCGCGCCGATGCGACGGCAGAGCGGATTCGGTTCACGTCGGGTGTGCTCTCCGACACGATGCGCTGGTCGAACCGCCCGACGTTCCAGCAGCTCATGTCGTTCACGAGTCATCGGCCGCGCTGACGCGCGACCCGGCGTCCCCACGAGAGGGTTGCTGAAAAGCGCAAGTTACAACTTGTAACTTGCGCTTTGGTTCTCGGCTCCAGTCCTCGCGATCGGTCGGACTCTTGAAGCTCTCACCGGCAAGTGACAACTTGTAACTTGGCGCCATGATCTGCGCCGTTGATCTCCGGCGGTAGTCTCACGAGGTGGCCGCAAAGCGCTACCTGATGGCGCCGGGGCCGACGCCGGTCCCACCCGAAGTCCTCGCCGCCGGCGCACAGCCCGTTCTCCACCACAGAGGACCGGACTTCCGCGCCGTCATGTTCCGCACCCTCGAGCGGCTGCAGGACGTGTGCCGCACCCGGAACGACGTTCTCCTCTTCACGGCGTCGGGGTCGGCCGCGTTCGAGTCTGCCGTCGTGAACCTCCTCTCACCGGGGGAGCGAGTCCTCGCTGTCATGGCCGGCGAGTTCGGTGAGCGGTGGGCGGCCCTCGCGACGGCGTACGGAGCCGACGTTCAGGAGCTTCGATACGCCTGGGGCGAGACGCCGCGGGCCGACGACCTTCGCACACGCCTCGAGGAGACAGGCGCGGAAGTCGTGTTGGTCGTCCACTCCGAGACCTCGACGGGAGTCGTCTCGGACGTGCGGGCTCTTGCCGGTGCCGCCCGGGAGGCCGGTGCGCTCACCGTCGTCGATGCCGTCTCCAGCCTTGGTGCCGTACCTGTCGAGACTGACGCCTGGGGCCTCGACGTCATGGTCGCCGGCTCGCAGAAAGCGCTGATGACGCCACCCGGACTCTCGCTGGTAACGGTCTCGGGAGCGGCATGGGACCGTTCGCGAGGAGCGACGATGCCGCGCTTCTACTTCGACTGGGAGCGAATGCACGCGGCGCTTGCCACCGGGTCGACGCCGTTCACGCCCGCCGTGACGCTTGTCGCTGCCCTCGATGTCGCGCTCGGGTTGCTCCTCGACGAAGGGCTCGACGCTGCTTTCGCCCGGCATGCCGCGCTCGGCCGCGCATGTCGCGAGGGCGCCAAGGCGATGGGGCTCGAGCTCTTCTCTCCCGACGAGGAGCGCTCGGCGATCGTCACGGCGATCCTCGCGCCCGACGGCGTGGACGCCCGCGAGCTCGTGCTCGCGCTGCGAGATCGCTTCGGGATCACGGTCGCGGGCGGTCACGGCGAGCTCGCGTCGCGATTGTTCCGGATCGGCCACATCGGCTACTACGACGTGCTCGACATCACGACCGTGCTCGCGGCCGTCGAGGCGCTCTTGGTCGAGAGCGGAGCCGACGTCGAGCGCGGGGCCGCTGTGGTCCGGGCGCTCGAGGCGTATCGCGAAACCGCGCGTGTCTGATCCGATACGTCCCAAGGTTCTCGTCCGGGAGCAGATCGCCTCACCGGGGCTCGAGCTCCTGCGCAACCGCTTCGACGTCGTCGAGGACTCCGAGTCCGAGCTCGCGACGATCATCGACCAATTCGACGCCATCGTCGTGCGCTCCTCGACGACGCTCGATGCTGCCCTGATCGATCGTGCCACGCGCCTCAAGGTCATCGGGAGAGCGGGGGTGGGCGTCGACAACGTCGATGTCGAGGCCGCGACGAGGCGCGGAATCGTCGTCGCGAACGCCCCGGAGTCGACCGTCGTGTCCGCTGCCGAGCACACGATCGCGCTGCTGCTCGCACTCGCGCGCAACGTCCCGCAGGCACAGGCAGCGCTCACGTCGGGGGCCTGGGAGCGAGAGCGCTTCGCCGGAGTCGAGCTCACGGGGAAGACGCTCGGCGTCGTCGGCCTCGGCCGGATCGGCAGGCAGGTCGCGCGTCGCGCGCTCGGGCTCGGAATGCGCGTGATCGCGTACGACCCCTTCGTTGCGATCGAGCGGTTCCGCGAGCTCGGGGTCGAGCCGGCGACAACACTCGACGACGTGTACGAGGCCGCTGACGTCATCACTCTCCATCTCCCGCTCAACGACAACACACGGGGCCTGCTCGGGTCGGACGCCTTCTCACACATGCGTGACGGCGTGCGGATCGTGAACGCAGCCAGGGGCGGCCTCGTCGACGAGGACGCCCTTGCCGAGGCGATTCGGGCCGGAAAGGTTGCCGGTGCGGCGCTCGACGTCTTCGAGGTCGAGCCGTACTCCGGACCGCTGCTCGAGCTGGATCAGGTCGTCGTCACCCCGCACCTCGCCGGCTCGACGACCGAGGCGCAGGACCGGGCCGGTCTCGTCATCGCCGAGCAGGTGATCGCGGCTCTCGACGGCGAGCTCGTGTCCACAGCGGTGAACATTCCCGCCGTCGAGCAAGGCGCTCTCGAGACGCTGGGGCCTTTTATCCCACTCGCGTCGAAGCTCGGACGACTCGCGATGGCGCTCGCGACCGACTGGCCGGCTCGTGTCGTGGTCGCGGCTCACGGCCCCCTCTCGGAGTACGACACTCGGCTGCTGACGGTCGCTGCGTTGAACGGCGCATTCCAGGATCGAGTCGACGAGGTCGTGAACTACGTGAACGCTCCGGTGATCGCAGCCGAGCGCGGGATCGAGGTCTCCGAGCAGCGTTTCGCGGCATCCCGGCACTACACGAATCTCGTGCGCGTCGCCCTCACCGCGGGCGGGAGCGAGCTCGAGGTCTCCGGGACGACCGTCGGTCCCGAGCATCGGCTCTTCCTCGCCGGAGCGCTCGGATTCGCCATCGACATCGAGCTCGCACCGTGGATGGCGTTCCTCGTCTACGACGACGTGCCGGGCGTGATCGGGAGGGTCGGGGCCATGTTCGGCGACGCCGGTGTGAACATCGCCAACATGGCCGTGTCGCGGACGAAGGAGGGAGGAAAGGCGCTCATGGTCTTCTCGATCGACTCGCCGGCGCCCCCAGAGCTCGTCGAGCGGGTCGCCGCTTCCGGTTTCGACGACGTCCGCTTCATCGCGCTTGGCTGAGGTTCCATCGCTCGGCGCGCGCGGAGGCGGCTGGGTCGTGCTCCAGTTCGCGTTCATCGCGGCGATCGTCGCTGCCGGAATCGCCGGGCCCGACTGGCCCGGGTCGCCGGGGTCGGCGCTCACCGTTGGCGGCGCCCTTCTCGCCGTGGCCGGTGGTGCTCTCGCGACCGTCTCGGCCCGGACGCTCGGGAGCAGCCTGACGCCGTTCCCCCGTCCCGCCCATGGCGCCTCAACGGTCGAGCATGGTCCGTATCGCGTCGTCCGCCACCCGATCTACGCGGGCGGAACGCTCTTCTTCGCCGGCTTCTCGCTCGCGTTCTCCCCGGCAGCGCTCGCCTTCACGACCGCCCTCGCGGCCCTCTGGGTGCTCAAGGTCCAGGTCGAAGAGCGGTTCCTCCGAGCGGCAGATCCGGCCTACCGCGAATACTGCGCACGGACGCGGTACCGGCTCATTCCGTTCGTCTACTGAGCGCCGAAAGGTAGGCTGCACAGGTGGTAGCGGCCTGGCCGGAGCCCGTGGAACGGGTGTCCTCCTTTCTCCGCGATTCGGGAGCAGAGGCCCGCATCCAGGAGTTCTCCGACGGAACGCCGACCGCCGCGGACGCTGCTGCTGCCGTCGGCTGCGGGCTCGACCAGATCGTGAAGTCGCTCGTTCTGATCTGCGGCAGCCGGCCTGTCGTCGCGCTCGTCCCGGGTGATCGGCGCGGCGATCCGATGAAGGTCGCACGCGCTCTCGGAAGTGAGTCGGCTCGGGTCGCATCGGCGGAGGAGGTCGAGAGGGCGACCGGCTTCGCTCCGGGGGCGGTCGCGCCGTTTCCGTTGCCGAACGTCGACACCGTCCTCATGGAGCGCTCGCTCCTGCAGCACTCGCTCGTCTGGGCGGGAGCCGGGTCCTCGCGGCACATGGTCGGGATCGCCCCGGTCGAGCTCGGCAGGCTCGCCCGAGCCAAGCCGATGGACGTCGTCACGGACCGAACCTACGATTCACCTGGAGGCCAACGGTGACCCACAAACACCGCGGCGGATTCCGACTTGCGCAAACCCGAAGCCCGAAGGAGAGCTGACGCGATGCAGGAGACCGAAAAGATCTGGATGAACGGAGAGCTCGTCGACTGGGCCGATGCGAAGATCCACATCGCGTCCCACGGGCTCAACTACGGCTCCGGGGTATTCGAGGGCATTCGTTGCTACGACACCCCGAAGGGGCCGGCCGTCTTCCGCCTGAAAGACCACCTGGCACGTCTTGCGAACTCCGCCAAGGTGCTCTATATGGATCTCCCGTACACGGTCGAGGAGATCCGTTCCGCGACGCACGAGCTGATCGCCGCCAACGGGCTCGCGTCCTGCTACATCCGGCCGCTCGCGTTCTACGGCTACGGGGAGCTCGGTGTCGCCACGACCGGAAACCCGGTCGACGTTGCGATCATCAGCTTCCCCTGGGGCGCCTACCTCGGAGAAGAGAGCCAGCGCTCCGGCATCACGACGAAGATCTCGAGCTGGGAGCGGGTCGGGCCGAACGTGATCCCGCATGTGGCGAAGGCCACTGGGATCTACCTCAATTCGATGCTTGCCACGACCGAGGCGAGGCGCGCGGGGTACGACGAAGCAATCATGCTTTCGCACGACGGCTACGTCGCCGACGGGCCGGGCGAGAACATCTTCGTGGTCAAGGACGGTGTCCTGATGACGCCGCCGCTTGCGATGTCGATCCTGCCCGGGATCACCCGGGACACCGTGATTCAGATCGCCCAGGATCTCGGCTACCGCGTGGAGGAGGCGCTGCTCATCCGCACCGACCTCTATCTCGCGGACGAGGTCTTCATGGTCGGAACGGCGACGGAGGTCGCGCCGGTGCGGTCGGTCGACGACCGGGAGATCGGGGTCGGGCCGGTGACGCGGGAGCTGCAGAACGCCTACCTCGACACGGTGCACGGCCGCAGCGAGCGTTGGGGTGGTCAGTGGCTCGACGTGGTCGAGATGTCTCCCTCCGCCGCCTAGATAGTGGCGGTCTCGAGAACCGTCCCGCTCTCGAGCCCGTGGCTCGACGAGCGGGAGGAGCAGCTCGTCGCCGACGTGCTCCGCTCGGGCCGACTCTCGCTCGGGCCGACGATCGACCGCTTCGAGGAGGAGTTCGCGGAGACGGTCGGTGCGCCGTACGCCGCCGCCGTCTCGAGCGGTACAGCGGGTCTCCACCTGCTCTGCATCACGGCCGGAGTCGGTCCCGGCGACGAGGTCGTCACTTCTCCGTACTCGTTCGTCGCCTCTGCGAACTGCGCGATCTACGAAGGTGCGACACCCGTCTTCGCGGACGTCGACCGCCGCACGCTCAACCTCGATCCGGCCGCGGTCGAGGCTGCCATCACCGACCGCACGCGCGCCGTCGTCGCCGTCGACATCTACGGCTATCCGTGCGAGCTGGACGAGCTCCGAGCGTTGTGCGAGTCGCGCGGCGTCGCGCTGATCGAGGACGCCTGCGAGGCGCTGGGCGCGCGCTACAAAGGGCGGCTGATCGGGACCCATGGACCGCCGGCGGTCTTCGCCTTCTACCCGAACAAGCAGATGACGACGGGAGAGGGCGGCATGGTGACGACGCACTCGGAGCGCGAATGGCGACTCCTCCGCAGCCTGCGAAACCAGGGTCGCGCCGACTCCGGCGGCTGGTTGGAGCACGCGCGGCTCGGCTTCAACTATCGGCTCGACGACGTCCGGGCAGCCATCGGCCTCGGCCAGCTCGAGAAGCTCGACGACATCCTCGCCTCGCGGAGAGCTGCCGCCTCCGCATACGCGGAGCTCCTCGGCGATATCTCCGGGCTCGAGCTTCCGTGCGCTGACGACGCCGACCACGAGCGCTCCTGGTTCGTCTACGTCGTCACGCTCCCTTCGGGGACGGATCGGGAGGCCGTGATCGACTCGCTCGACGCTCGCGGCGTCCAGACCGCGCGCTACCTGCCGTGCATCCACCTGCAGCCGTACATGCAGGAGCGGTTCGGCTTCCGGGTCGGCCTGTGCCCCGTGGCAGAGGACCTGAGCGCGCGCACGCTTGCGCTGCCTTTTCACGCCCGGCTCGACGCCGACGACCAGACCTACGTCGCCGACGCGCTCCGCGCGGCGCTCGAAGCCAAGTAACAGACTGTTACTTGGCGATCTCGGCGGTTTGCGCGGCCCGCGCACGCAACGCCTCGTCGCCGAGGACGTCGTCCGGAAGGTCGTAGCCTCGGAACGAGAGCCAGGCGACGAGCACGAGCAGGGCCGCCAAGGGCCCGACGAGCCGAATGCCGAGAGGGTCGTCGGACGTGTGGCCGAGTGCGAGCAACGCACCGAGGAGAAGCGGTGCGAGCGCCGACGTCGTCTTCTCCAGGAAGTTCTGCGCACCGTAGTACGTGGCCTCCCGGCGTAGGCCCGTCTGCAGGTTGTCGTAGTCGATGATGTCGGCCGTCAGCGGGGCGGGGAAGAGGTAGTTGCCGGCAATCGGGAGCCCGGCGACGACCATTGCGCCGACAAGCTGCACCTCGACTGGGACACCGGGCACGAACCCCGCCATGGCGAGGAGCGGGAAGAGCAGGACCGCGCCCACCAGCGAGACTCGATAGGCGTGCCGCTTGGTCGTCCGCCGGGAGAGCCTCGCGGCGACGGGAATCATCACGACCATCGTCCCGACGGCGACCGCCGCGAGCGCCGCCACCCACGCTCCCGCCTCCTCGATCTCCAGCACCGCCTCGACGAGGAACGGCAGCGATCCCAGCAGGACCTGGAAGCCGAGCTGAAAGAGCGCGAACGCAGGGAGGAAGAGGAGGAAGTAGCGGTTCGAGAACGTCGCCCGGAGCGCTTCGCGAAGTCCGAGCTCGGCCGGCTCCTGCGTCCGTGACGCATACCCCCACACGCCCGCCGTCCCGACGTAGCGGAACGTGAGCGCGACGATCGCGACCATTGCGGCCATTGCGGCGTAGCCGGCCGTATCGACGACGAGCCCCGAGACGACGAGGCCCAGTCCCGCTCCGGCAGCGCCGAAGTACACGCGCATCCCCGTGATCTGAACTCGCTCGGCACTCGACGGCGCGATCTCGGGAAGGAGCGCCTCGTACGGGCCGCCCGACAAGGTCGACGCGATGAAGTAGAGCTCGAGGACGATGAACAGGTATGCGGCTGCGGCAGCAGCGCTCGACTCGGGCGGAGTGAAGAGGAGGAACGAGAACAGCGCCCAGAACGGTGTCGCGGCGAGGATGAACGGGATCCGGCGACCGAGCCGGGTACGCGTCCGGTCGCTCCAGTACCCGATCAGCCCGTCGTCGACCGTCTCGACGAGGCGTGCGGCCGTCAGGATCGCTCCGACCGTGAACGGAGAGAGAAGGTCGGTCGCCTCGGTGTAGAAGTAGAGGAGCCAGAGGCTTCGACTCTGCGTCAGCGCCTCGCCGCCCATGCTCGACGACGCGTACATGAGCTTGGTGCGAAGCGGGAGCCCACTCGACATGCGGGAGTATTCTCTGCCCCCCTCTCGAGGCCCGCCCGGGGCACGCTTATCCTGAGCGTTCGTGCCGTCCTACAGCTGGCTCACGCTCGGCCCGACGCAAGCTCGCCTGCTGGCCGCCGTCCTGGTCGCCTACGACCCACCTGTGCTCGGCGCGGGGATCCGGATGCTCGTCGGAGCTCCGCGCGTCGAGGAGTCCGAGGTCGCGGGCGCGCCCGCGACGATCTTCCGTCCCGCTCGAGGTCAGGGGCCATGGCCCGCGCTGGTCGTCTTCCCGGGAGTGACTCGCATGGGCCGCCGACACCCGGCGCTCGTCGGGCTCGGACGCGGCCTTGCCTCCATCGGCGCTCTTGTCGTCGTCGCGGAGCCTGAGGGGTTGGCCCGCGGGGAGCTGACGGGCACGACCGTGACGCAGGCGCTCGCGGCAGCCGAAGCCGTAGCCGCCCGGCGCGATGCCCAACGGGGCCGGATCGCGCTCGTCGGCGTCTCGGGAGGGGGGACGCTGGCGCTTCTGGCCGCCGCCGCCCCGCAACTGGCGGCTCGCGTCAGGGCGGTGGCCGCGCTCGCACCCGTCTGCGACATCGTGGAGGCGATCCGATTCGTCACGACCGGTGCGTACCGGGAGAACGACGACCTCGTCGGATTCGCAACCGGGGACTTCTTCAAGCTCGTCGTTGCCCGATCCGTCGTCGCCTGCCTCCCCGAGGGGCGTGACCGAACGGCGCTTCTGGGGCGTCTTCGCGCGCTCGCCGACTACGGCGACACCCCGCTCGAAGAGCTCCGCACGTGGCCCTTGGAGGCGCTCGACTCCGGCGCCCGCGCCGTCGTCCGTCTCCTCGCCAACGACGATCCGACGTGTTTCGACGAGCTCTTCTCAGCGCTTCCGCGAGAGGTTCGAGAGTCGGTGGAATCGCTCTCGGCTACCGCGGCCGCAAGCCGGATCGGGGCCCCCGTCGAGCTGGTCGTCGCGCGCACTGACAAGTACATCCCGCTCGCTGATGCAATCTCGTTCGCGAAGGCGTGCTCCACCCCGCGACTCACGATCCTCGAGTCCCTCGAGCACGCCGTGCCGCGTGCCTCGCTCTTCCAGGCACGCGAGCTGGCCAAGCTCGACGGCGTGCTCGTGCGCCTGCTGGCGGCGTCATACTCACGGGCATGACCGCGTCGAAGATGGTCTTCCTCGGCTTCGGGAAGTACGCCCGCGCCGACAAGATCTACGCGCTCGAGCCGATCACGGGCGAAGATCGAGGGCACGGCCGGCGAACGCTGGTCTGGGTGGACGGAATCGCGGAGCCGATCGTCGCGTCCCGAACCGAGCAGACGATCCTCGAGGACATGGCGGAGGCGTCCGCCGTCGTCGCTGATGTCCGGCGCCGGCGCGGCCGCGCCACCGCGCAGCACCCGCAGCTCTTCGAGGAGTGACGTGGGCGCTACCTGCTGGGGTCAGACCCCACGGGTCTGACCCCGTTGCGGCAGAGCTCTGGGCAGTTCTCGCCAGCAGCGTCCACGAGGCGGCTCGGGCTCTCATCGGGTGGACGTTTCTCGTCGACGGCGTCGGCGGTGTGATCGTCGAGACGGAGGCCTACGCTCCCGATGATCCCGCGAGCCACGCCCATCCGGGCCCGACACCCCGCAATGCGACGATGTTCGGGCCACCGGGGCACCTGTACGTGTATCGCTCGTACGGGATCCACTGGTGTGCGAACGTCGTCTGCTGCGAGGAAGGAGTCGGCGCAGCCGTCTTGCTTCGTGCGCTCGAGCCCACGGCTGGGATCGGAGAGATGCGCGTACGGCGCGGGGTGGACGATCTTCGGTTGCTCTGCGCGGGACCGGGACGTCTCACCGAGGCGCTCGGGATCTCGGGTGAGCACAACGGGATCGCACTCGACATCCCACCGTTCGAGCTCGTGCGACCGCAGGCACCGGTCGCTGTCGTCACCGGGCCCCGCATCGGGATCACGCGCGCCGGTGAGCTTCCGTGGCGCTACGCGCTCAAGGGGTCTGCGTTCGTGAGCCGTCCCCGACCACGAGCGTGACGCGGAGGCCCGGCGCGACCGCGACACCCGGCTTCGGGCTCTGGCGAAGGATGGTCCCGGCAGGCCCGGGCGCGGAGACGACGTTGACCCGGAGCTTCAGGCGCGCTGCCTCGCGCCTGGCGTCCTCCAGGCTCGAGCCCACGAAGTTCGGAAGCAAGCCGTGGCGAGCCTTCGAGACGACGACCGTGACCTCGTCGTGCGCGGAGAGACCGCCGCTCCGCGGGATCTGGCCGACGACGATTCCCGGCAGCCTTCCGGGCCTGGCCGGCTTGTAGACGAACTCGGCTTCGAGCGGCTGGGCGGCCAGACGGTCGGCGGCGCCCTCTGCGGTCATCCCGATGACGAGTGGCACCGGCACCTCGTTCGGCTTGCAGTCAGCCGTCTTGTCCGGGCCACGGCCGGAGAAGTACACGAGGAGACGGGAGTCGCGGCAGTAGCCGTTGTCGAGTAGCCACTCGCCTCTCCGTTTCACCACCCGGGTCGAGACGCCGCCGAGATACGGGGGGGCGGCGAAGGAGGCGTCCTCGTCCTCCTCGACGGTCTCCATGAACTCCTTCCAGATCAGGGCGGGCAGCGTTCCGCCCGTGACGGGCTCGCCGCCGAACTCGGAGAGCATCGGCCGGAGCATGTCCGGGTAGCCGACCCAGACTGCGACTGCCAGCTCCGGTGTGTAGCCGACGAACCAGGCATCGCCGTAGTTGTCCGTCGTTCCCGTCTTGCCGGCGACGGTACGGCCTGCGATGGCGGCGCGTCTTCCGGTGCCCGCCCTGACCACGTCCTCGAGGATGCCCGTCAGCAGCTCCGCTTCGCCCTCCTCCAGCACCTGCGTCGGGATCGGGGCGTTCTCCTCGATGCCTGCGGAGCGGATCCGCTCGACGCGCTCGACGACGCGCGGGCGATCTCCGAAGAACGATCCGTCCACGCGCCGGCCGCCGTTCGCGAGGGTTGCGTAGGCACGCGCCATCTCGAGTGGGTTCACGGCCACCGAGCCCAGCCCGATCGAGAAGTAGGGGTCGAGCGGACTCCGGATGCCGAGCGCGTGCGCGGTGTCCACGATCGCCTTCGGCCCGACGAGGTCGGTCAGCTGCGCGTACACGGAGTTGTCGGAGGAGACCAGGCCTCGCGCCAGGCTGACCCGGCCGAGGTAGGTGCGGTCGTAGTTCGTGACCGTCCAGATGCGGTCACCTGCATCGATCGAGACCTTCTTCGATTCGATCTCGGTAAGCGGCGAGATCCCCTCGCGCATCGCGGTCGCGAGCACGATCGGCTTGAAGGCAGAGCCAGGCTGTCGTTCTGCCTGTGCGGCGAGGTTGAACTGGCTCTCGCGGAAGTTCCGGCCGCCGAACATCGCTTTCACAGCCCCGGTGCGCGGGTCGATCGCGACGAGTGCAGCCGCGGGGCCGTTCGGGTTGCGAAGCACCTTCTCGATCGCCGCGCGCGCCCGCGCCTGGAGGTCGAGGTCGATCGTGGTCGTCACTCGCAGTCCACCCCCGAACACGCGGCCTGCGCCGTACTTCGCGACGAGCTCGTCCTTGACGTAGTTGAGGAAGTACGGGGCCGGGCCCCGCGTCCCCGGGAGGCGAATGTCCTCGGGCGTCGGCAGTGGCGCAGCGTTGGCGCGCACGAAGTCGGCCCGCGTGATCTTCCCTTGCCTGAGCATCATCTCGAGCACGTGCTTGCGTCGTGCTGTCGCGTTCCGCGGGTTCGTGGCGGGGTCGTAGAGCGCAGGATCGGCGGGCATGCCTGCGAGCAGAGCGGCCTCCGGTAGGTCGAGCTCCTTGGCGCTCTTCTTGAAGTACGCACGAGCCGCCTGCTGGATGCCGTAGGCCCCGTTCCCGAAGTAGATGGTGTTGAGGTACGCGGTGAGGATGCGGTCCTTCGTCCACATCTGCTCGAGTTGCCACGCGAGAGCGGCCTCGCGCACCTTCCGCGCGAGCGTCCGCTCGTTGCGGATGTACGCGTTCTTGACGAACTGCTGGGTGATCGTCGACCCACCCTCGACGATCCCCTGGTTCTGGACGTCTTGCCACAGAGCGCGGGCGACGCCTTTCAGGTCGATCCCGTTGTGCTCGAAGAAGCGCTGATCCTCGACCGAGACGATGGCCTGGCGCATGATCGCGGCGATGTCCTCCGTGTCGACGAGAACACGGCTCTCGTCACCTCGCAGGACGGCGAGGACCGATCGTCCGTTCGCCGCGTAGACCACCGTGTCGACGTCCGAACGCTGGGCAGCCGGGTCGAGGGAAGGGATCTCGCTCGCGACGGCGCGCACGAGACCGAACGTGAACGCCAGACCCGCGAGGACGACGAGGACGCACAGCAACGCCGCAAGACGCCGCTTGCGAACCCGGCGCCGTCGACGCGGCGTCCCCTTCTCTCTCCGAACCCGCAAGGCAACCAAGTCTAGCCTTGCGCAAGACCGGAAATCCGCTAGCGCGGATTGACTCGCTGGTTGATGCCGGGGGAACCTTCCGGTTCCCCCAGACCCCCTCCCCTGGTCCGCTCCGCGGACAAGGCGCTCCGCGCCTTCCCTGAAGCGCGGCCGCTTCGCGGCCGCGATCTTCGCCTTACCTTCGACCGTGCGTCAGACCGGCTCCGAAGCGACGATCGGCGTCGTCGTTGGTACGTCTACGCCTCCCGCCTCCTCGACCGTCACGGCGACGACGTTGCCCGTATCCACCGTTCCGTCCACGCCGACGACGTCTGCGCCGTCTCGTCCCGGGAAGAGACCGGCTCGGACAGGGGTCTCGCCTTCGATGATCCACATCTCGTACGTCTTGCCCGAGGGTGCGGGGTCGAGTCCGTGCAGCACGAGAACCGCCCGTCCTTGCGGATTGACCACGAGCTGACCCTCACCCGCCTGCAGTGACACCGTGCGGGCGTCGGGATCGGCGAGGATCTCGGCTGCGGCGCGCTCTCGTTCGAGTGCAGCCCGTGTGTCGTCGAGCTGGCCCGACAGATGCGACGCCCACAGTCCGATGCCGAGCGCGACCACCGCGGCGACCGCCGCTGCTGCCGCGAGCACGGGAACGACGCGTCGACGGCGGGGCTCGAACGGGACGACGACCTGCGGCTCCGCACGGACGTCCGTCAGGATCCGCTCGCGAAGCTCCGAGCTCGGCGACGGTCCAGATGCTGCGATTGCCAGCGCCTCCGTCGTCTCCCAGAACGAGGCGAGCTCGCGCTGGCACCGCTCACAGCCGGGGAGATGCGCCTCGTAGGCGTATCGCTCCTCGGGGTCGAGGGCGTCGAGCGCGTAGCCGGCGGTCAGCTCGTGAATTCCGGTCTCCATGATCCTTCCTGCGCGGAGTCGTCGAGGAGCTCGCGCAGGCGCGCGAGCCCTGCGAACATCCTGCTCTTGATGGTACCGAGCGGCACTCCCAGCCTCTCCGCGAGCTCGGACTGCGAGAACCCACCGTAGTAGGCGAGCTCGATCGCCTCGCGCTGGACGTCGGGGAGCTGCCCGAGCGCCGCCTGCACGCGCTCGCGCTCGAAGCGGAGCCATGCTGCTTCATCGGTAGCGAGCGCGGTCTCACCTGCCGATGACTGCTCGTCGGCGAGCGGCTCGGCGCGGCGTCGCTCCTCGCGGCGCACGAGGTCGACAGCCCGGCGATGGACGAGCGTGAGGATCCACGTGCTCGCCTTCGCGCGCTCGGCACGGAAGGCGGCCGCGGTACGCCAGACTGCGAGGAACGCTTCCTGCACCGCATCTTCCGCGTACCGCTCGTCGCGGAGGACGCGGAGCGCGAGGCCGTACGCAATGCGCCCCATCCGGTCGTAGAGCTCCGCCAGCGCGGCCTCGTCTCCCCGGGCGACGAGTGCGACCAGGGCCTCGTCGGAGAGGTGGGCGTGCTGCTTACGCATGGCGAAGCGATTCGGCGACCCGGGCAACGCTAACACGGTGGGGGCGGTTACCTCCATCGCCGTGCTTCGCCGCAGGGGGCGCGGCGGTTCGATCTGGCGGCCACCGAACCGGATCGGTGGGACCGGCGAATACGCGACGTCAACGACCGAAGGAGCGACGCATGAAACGTGCGATCCTCGCGGCGCTGGCGGCCACGGCTCTCGCCGCCGCTGCTCTCGCCGCAGTGGTCAGCGGAGGCCCGCGACTGTCCGCGGCCGCCGACCACGTCGACGCCCCGGGCCTCACCCCGCCCGGCGGCAACTTCCAGCTCGACCTCACCGACATCTACGCGTGGCGTGCTCGCACCGGGAACACGGTGCTCGCGATGAACGTGAACGGGCTGACTGCGCCGGGCAAGCGCCCGGTCTTCGCGAGCGGTGCTCCAGCCGTTGCGCGGACGAAGGCCGTCACGTACTGGTTGAGGGTGGACAACAACGGGGATGCGGCCGCCGACGTCAACCTCGGGATCTCGTTCTCGAAGGCGAACGCCGCCGGTGTTCAGACCATGACCGTGACGCGGAACGGCACGGTACTGCTCACGGGGAAGACGAGCCCTGGCAAGGCCATCACCGTCAACCGCGAGGGCGCGGTGCGTGCCTACGCCGGGCTGCGTGACGACCCGTTCTTCTTCGACCTCGACGGCTTCATCAACATCCTCTCGAAGGAAGCCGGCAAGTCGTTCCTCGGGTGCAACTCGCCGCGGACGGACTTCTTCGCCGGGAAGAACGTGTCCTCGATCGTCCTCGAGCTCCCCGCTTCGCTGCTCACGCGCTCCGGCTCGTCGCAGATCGGCGTGTGGTCGGCGACGACGACAGGCTCGAAGCAGATCGACCGCATGGGGCGGCCGGCGATCAACACGGTCTTCATCCCGCAGAACCCGTTCGAGAAGACCGAGCCGTACATGAAGAGCCAGTTCAACGCTACGCAGCCGAAGAACGACCAGGCCCGCTGGCGCGGTGAGGTCGTGGACTCGCTGCAGGTGCTGTTCTCGCTGAATGACGGCGCAGGCGACGACAAGTCGGACGACGCGAAGAAGATCTCGGGTCTGGCCGACGTCCTCCTGCCCGACATCCTCACGTTCGATACGGCGAATTCCGACGGCTTCCTGAACGGCCGCCGACTCGCCGACGACGTAATCGACGCCGAGCTCGGCCTGATCACCGAGGACACGGTCAAGACCGACTGCGTCTCGAAGAACGATCGCGCGTTCCGCGCGGCGTTCCCATACCTGGCGACGCCTCACTAGCGCGTACGGGTACGCACGAGGGCGGCCGTCTGGCCGCCCTCGCTGTGGTCCGAACCGTCAGCGCGTGCCGCGCGAACAACACGCGTGAGGCGCCGCATCGCATTCGGTCTCGCCGCGCTGGTTGGCGTTCTCGCGGTCGTTCTCGGGGGCGGCTGGCGAGGGAGCGACGCCACCGCGCGCACGGTCGGACGCGAGGATCTGGCTCAGCTGGTCGGGCAGTTCTCGGCCGGCTCGAGCAGATCGGTCGTTCGGCGGCTCGAGAGCACGGCCTCCGCGCACCCGAACGACACTCGCACGCTCACCCTGCTCGGCCTCGGCTACCAGCAGGTCGCTCGGGAGACCGCCGACGCGTCGTGGCTCCCGCGCTCGCGTGAAGCCTTGGGCCGGGCTGCATCGGCAGACCCGGCCGATTCACTCGCCGTCTCGGGGCTCGCGCAGCTCGCCGTCACCCAGCATCGCTTCCGGGCGGCGATCCCGCTTGCCCATCGCGCTCTCCGTCTCGACCCGGAGAACACCGTCGCTATCGGCGCCCTCGGTGACGCCTTGGTCGCAGCCGGCCATCACCGCGAGGGATTCCGTGCTTACGATCGTCTCGCCGGAAGGGGCCCGAGCGTCGGCGCATACGCTCGCGTCGCGACCGCACGCCAGCTCCTCGGCCGGCCGGCAGCGGCGCTCGACGCCATGGAGCTCGCTATCGAGGCGGGCTCGGCGATCCCTGAGCAGGAGGCCTGGGCACTGACGCGGTACGGCACGCTCCTCGTCGCCTCCGACAGGATCGAGGAGGCGGACGCCGCGTTTCGCGGTGCGCTTCGGCTTTCGCCCGGGTACGTCCACGCGCAGGCGGGCCGCGCCCGGGTCGATGCAGCCCGTAGCCGGTTCGGGGACGCCGCGCGGCGCCTTCGGCGCGTCGTCGACCGGCTCCCGGTTCCCGAGTACGCGATCCTCCTGGGAGACGTGCTCGCCCGCGACGGCCGCCCGGTCGCTGCTCGACGCGCATACGCCCTCGTTTCGACCCTCGAGCGCGTGCTCGCCGCGAACGGGGTCCGGACGGAGCTCCAGACGGCTATCTTCGACCTCGATCACGGCATCAGGCCCCGCGCGGCGCTCGCCCGCGCCCGGGCCGCCTACCGCGCTGCCCCTGGCGTGTCAACCGCAGACGCCGTCGCCTGGGGCCTCGCGCGCACGGGGCGCTGCGCTGCGGCACGCGGTTGGTCTCGTCGTGCTCTCGTCCTCGGGACGAAGGACGGTCTCTTCCTGTTTCACAGAGGCATGATCGAGCGCTGCCTCCACGGTGACGCGGTGGCGCGCCCCTGGTTCGCGCGTGCGCTCGCGGCGAACCCGACCTTCTCGCTTCGCTGGGCTCCCCTCGCGGAGAGGCTCGCAGCATGAGACGCCTGATCGGCTTGCTGGTCGTGTTCGCCGTGCTCTCGGCTCCCGCCGTCGCGAACGCGCATCCGCTCGGCAACTTCACGATCAACCACTACAGCCGCGTCCAGCCGTCGGGCGACCGGGTCTACGTTCTCTACGTCCTCGACATGGCGGAGATCCCGACCTTCCGCGAGCGCCAGGCAATGGGTTCGCCCGAGGGATACGCCGCGGCAACGGCGCGCAGGATCGCCCGCCAGCTCGAGCTCGTGGTGGACGGCGAGCGGCTGCGCGTGATCCCGGTCGAGCATGCGATCGCCTTTCCGCCCGGCGTGGGCGGGCTGAAGACGCTGCGCTTGCAGGTCGTCCTTCGCACCGAGCGGATCGCGCGCGCCGACGCGCCGCGCTCGCTCTCCTACCGCGACATGACCTTCCCCGGCCGGATCGGGTGGAAGGAGGTGGTGGTGGCGCCGGCCGGCGCCGCGATCGTCCTGTCGTCGTCGGCGCCGCAGGAGAGCATCAGCGGCGAGCTTCTCGCGTACCCCAAGGACCTGCTCCGGAGCCCCCCTGACGTGACGGCGGCGACGGCGAGCTTCGAGCCGGGAACGAGCCCAGGGCCCATTCCGCGACTCGCCTCGCAGAGCTTGCTCGCGCAGCGCGTCGCCGTCCGCACGCCGACGGACGGAGGCTTTGCGAGCCTCGTCGCCGAGCGGGACCTCGGACTGGGCTTCGTGCTCCTCTCGCTGGTGATCGCGCTCTTCTGGGGCGCGGCGCACGCCTTCAGCCCCGGTCACGGCAAGGCGATCGTCGCCGGCTACCTCGTCGGCACACGCGGCCGTGTCTGCGACGCGCTCATGCTCGGCGTCATCGTGACCGTCACCCATACCGCCGGCGTCTTTGCGCTCGGTGGGGTCACACTGCTGCTCTCGGCGTTCATCGTCCCCGAGCAGCTGTACCCGTGGCTCAACCTCGTCTCCGCGCTACTCGTCGTCGGTGTCGGCCTGACGATCCTGCGCTGGCGGATCCGCGTCTGGCGACGAGGCAATCCACTCGGTCACGTCCATGACCATGGCCACGACCACGCGCATCATCACGACCACCGGCACGGCCACGACGGCGGGCACCCCCACGACCACGGGGACGGCACCGCTGGTCGGGCAGGCCTGCTCGGGATCGGGATCTCCGCCGGCATCATCCCCTGCCCGACCGCACTGGTCGTCCTGCTCGCGGCGATCTCGCTGCAGCGGGTCGGCTACGGGCTCGTCCTCATCCTCGCCTTCAGCGTCGGGCTCGCAGTCGCCGTCACGTCGATCGGCCTCGTCGCCGTGCTGGCCCGCAGGACCTTCAGCCGCGTGTCCTTCGACGGGGCCGTCATTCGCGCGCTACCAGCGATGAGCGCCGTCGTCGTCCTCGGTCTCGGCGTCGTGATGACGCTTCGGGCGCTTCCCTCCGTGCTCTGAACCGAACCGGTTTCGCTTCCACGGCGAACCAAGGGCATGTTCGGGCTCGACGACTGGATAGCCAGCTTCTCGGACGGTGTGTCGGTTGTGCTGGTCGCTCTCGTCGCGGTTCTGCTGGGCCTGCGGCATGCGACCGACCCCGATCACATCGCCGCTGTGACGACACTCATCGCGGGCGGCAGGGAGCGTGCGGCGCGTGCGGCCGGCAAGCTCGGCCTGGCCTGGGGCCTTGGACACGGAACGACTCTCTTCCTTTTCGGCCTGCCGATCGTGCTGTTCAGTGCGTACTTGCCCGAACGGGCTCAGCAGGCCGCTGAGACGTTGATCGGCTTCGTCATCGTCTATCTCGCCGTGCGTCTGCTCGTCCGCTGGAAGTCGGGAAAGCTGCATGTCCACAAGCACGGTCACGACGACGTCCGCCACGCCCACCTGCACGCGCACGCGAGCAGTCGAGGGCATGGGCACGGCCACAAGCCGCGCTCGGCGTTCGGCGCCTACGGTATCGGGCTCGTTCACGGCATGGGCGGGAGCGCCGGTGTCAGCATCCTCATCCTTGCCTCGATCGAGTCGAAGACGCTGGCCGTTCTGTCACTCGTGATCCTCGCCGTCTTCACAGCCGTCTCGATGACGATGGCCACCGCGGGGTACGGCTTGACCCTGGCCAGCAGACCCGTTCGGTCGGCTTTCGACACCGTCGCTCCGATCCTCGGCGCTGTCAGCCTGGCCTTTGGCGTCTGGTACGCCGCGGCGGCGTGGAGCCTTGCTCCGTATCCGTTCTGAGAGTTGAGCCAGAGGTTTAAGACGGCCGCAAGGTTTTCGCGGTCGAATGCGAGACAGCCCGGGCGGCGCCCGGCATCAAACGAGGAGAGGAGAACCATGAGCAAGATCTTCGCGCTCGCTGTCGTAGGGCTCGTACTTCCGGCGCTCGCGCTCGCGAGTGGGCAGGCGATGAGCCCGGTCGTATCGGCCAAGCTGAAGGGGTCGAACGAGACCCCCGTCCAGGGTGACCCCGACGGTACCGGCTTCGTCGTCGTCACCTTCAACGCGAACAAGGGAACGGCGTGCTGGAAGTTCAAGGGCGTGGAGGGCATCGCCGCGCCCAACGCGGCGCATATCCACAAGGGCAGGAAGGGCACCTCGGGCCCGGTCACGATCGCGTTTGGCGCGACGTACAAGGCGTCTGGCTGCGCGAAGGCGCCGAAGGCCACAATCGAGAAGATCGAGACGAATCCGAACCGCTACTACGTGAACATCCACAACGCGAAGTACCCGGCGGGTGCGCTGCGCGGCCAGCTGGTCGCGGGCATGGAGGGCTAGCACACGCACGTCAGCTCGAACAGGTAGGCGAGACGTGGGGCCCGGCACCGCCGGGCCCCACACCGTCGTGTCTAGCCGAAGGTGAAGGCGTAACCCTCGAGACCGGGGGCGAAGCGCAGCTCGAGGAGCCCGCGAGCCAACCTCGGGAACCGGGCGACCGTGTACAGGCGCGGAGTGCCCGAAACCCGGATCGTCCGCACTGGGCGCCCGTCCACGAATGCGAACACGCGGCCAGCGCCCGCGAGAACGAGGAAGATGTCGTTCGCCTGGAAGTTCAGACGGAGGCGCGCGTCACGCCCCGCGACGGCGCGGGACGGCTCGACTGTCCACTGGCCGGAGTATGAAACCTGATCCTGCCGGAGCTCGTGCTTCGGGAAGCGGTACTCGGCCTGCTCGTCTAACGCGAGCCGGCTGTTCGCGAGGTTTTCGATGCGTGCGTACCCGAGATACGTCTCCCGTGTCGTGATGTCGCTCGGGGTCTGGTCGACCACGGAGGTTCGAGCGGTCTTCACCTTCTCGCCGAGCAGGCGTCGGATCAAGCGCTCCGTCTCGCCGTAGGCACCCTCGCCGTAGTGCTCGTAGCGGATGCGCCCGGACTTGTCGATCAGGTACTTGGACGGCCAGTAGTCGTTCGAGTAGGCGCGCCACGTCGCGAAGTCGTTGTCGAGCCCGACCGGGTAGCGGACGCCGAGTCGTCGTACGGCCGAGCGGACGTTGTCCGGAACGCGCTCGAAGGCGAACTCTGGGCTGTGGACGCCGACGATCATGAGTCCGGCCTTGCGGTAGGCGCGGTCCCACGCCTTGAGGTGGGGAAGCGTGCGCAGGCAGTTGATACAGGAGTAGGTCCAGAAGTCGACAAGAACGACCTTCCCGCGGAGACCGGCGATCGAAAGCGGCCTGCCGCCCGGCGTGTTGAGCCAGAGCTTGATGCCCTTGAACTCTGGCGCCCGCGGAGCGGCCACGCTGCTCGTGTCGGCGGCCAAGGCCCCGCCGGAGTCCGTCAGCTCACGTAGCTCGCTACGTACAGCCGAGTTGCGCTCGAGCTTCTCCTGGAAAGTCGTCCCGTACCCCGGAAGGGCTGTCGTGATCCTCTGGTCGGCGCCAAGAGCGATTGCGAGGGCTCCCACACCCAGCACGACGCCGGCGACCTTCCGGGTCGACTCGGCGTGTGTCCGGAGAAGCCCCACTCCCGTCGTCAGCCGCTGGCCGCCGATCGCGATCGCGAGCATGGGGATCGCGGCGCCGATGGCATACGCGCCTGTCACCAGGATGATCCGGAGCCCGATCTCCCCACTTGCCGCGAGCACGGTGACGGCCGCGAGAACGGGCCCTGCGCAGGGAACGAAGACGAGACCGAGGCTGAGGCCGAGCACGAGGCCGCTTCCGTCCGCAGACGGACGATGCCGCGTGAGGAAGAGCAACGGACGCTCGAGGAGCCACGCGACGCGCCGCGAGAGAAGGCTTGCGGCCATCACCAGCATGGCCGCGATGGCCAGGTCGCGCAGGAGGTCTTCAGGCAGTCCGAGCGCGCTCAGGAGCGCGCCTCCCGTAAGAGTGAACACGGTGAAGGAGACGATGAGGCCCGCGACGATCGCGTAGGGACGCCTGCGGTTGGTGCTCGACGCGCTGCCAGCGAGGATGAGCGGTAACACGGGCAGCACGCAAGGTGAGAGCGAGGTGATGACGCCGGCGACGAACGCGACCCCGAGCAGGATCAGCACGTCCTCAGCGTAGGAGCCCATCCCTTACGAAGGCATGAAATCGGCTCCCGGTAAGGCGGTAGGCTCCGCGGCCATGGAGGAGCTGCTCACACTCGACGACGCCGAGCGGCTCGCCGAGGCCGTCGTTCCAGCGGACGCATGGGGATACATCGCCGGCGGAGCAGGCGACGAGCGCACTCTGCGCTGGAATCGTGAGGCGTTCTCGCGCTTCCGCCTGCGGCCGCGTGTGCTCGTCGACGTCTCTTCTGTCACGACCGAGACGACGGTCCTTGGCACCCCGGTCTCGATGCCGGTGCTCGTCGCTCCGATGGCGTACCAGGCGATCGCCCACGAGGATCACGAGCTCGGGATGGCTCGCGGGACGGCGTCCGCCGGGACGTTGATGTGCCTGTCGACGGTCGCGACGGCAACGCCGACCGACGTCGCCGCGGCTGCGCCGGGGGCGCCGCGGTGGCTACAGATCTACGTGTTTCGCGACCGCGAAGTGAGTGACGAGGTGATCGCACAGGCACTCGAGGCCGGCTTCTCGGCGCTCGTTCTCACCGCGGATCTTCCTGTTGTCGGCATCCGGGAGCGTGAGCTCCGCGCGGGCTTCGACGTCCCCGAGGAGACCGTTCCCGCCATGGCGGCCGCACGTGCTCGCGGAGGCGAGGAAGACCACCCACTCGGTCTGCTCGACTCAGGACTGCAGTGGGACTACGTCACGGAGCTCCGAGAGCGGTGGAACGTGCCCGTGATCGTCAAGGGGCTCGTCACCGCAGAGGACGCGGAGCTCGCATGTGCGCACGGCGCGTCAGGCATCGTCGTGTCCAACCACGGTGGACGGCAGCTCGACGGCGCCATGGCCTCTCTCGAGGCACTCCCGGAGGTTGCAGACGCCGTGGGCGACCGGGCGGAGGTCTATCTCGACGGTGGCGTGCGTCGCGGCACCGACGTCGTCATGGCTCTCGCGCTCGGCGCGCGCGCCGTCCTCGTCGGGCGCCCGGCGATGTACGGGCTCGCCTTCGGTGGTGACAAAGGAGTGCGTCAGGTCCTCGAGATTCTCAGGGACGAGACCGAGAACGCCCTCGCGCTCCTCGGCTGCCGCTCGCCGGCCGAGGTCACACGAGCGCACGTGACGAGAGCCTGAGTCGCCATGGGTCTCGCCGACCTCACGCGGAACGCAGTTCACTCGCTCCCTGAGGGCGCGCTCGAGCAGAAGCTCGCCCTCGGCCGGCCGCTGCGTGTGAAGCTCGGGATCGACCCGACGGGCCCCGACATCCACATCGGCTTCGCGGTCGTCCTCCGACGTCTGGCCGCCTTCCAGCGGCAGGGCCACATCGCCGTCCTCATCGTCGGCGACTACACGGCGCGGATCGGCGATCCCTCCGGCCGATCGGTCGAGCGGCAGGTCCTACCCGACGAGGTGCTCGACCGGAACGCCAAGCTGTTCGCGGCGCAGGCGTACCGGATCCTCGACCCCGAGCGCACCGAGCTGCGCTTCAACGGCGAGTGGCTCGGCAAGCTCGACTACGCGGAGCTCGTCCGGCTGACGCGAATCGGAACGGTCGCCCAGTTACTCGAGCGCGACGACTTCGTGAAGCGCTTTCGCGCCCGCGAGCCGATCTCGGTCTCCGAGCTCCTGTACCCGTTCGCGCAGGGATACGACTCTGTCGCCGTGCAGGCGGACATCGAGGTGGGCGGCACCGACCAGCTCTACAACCTGCTCATGGGGCGGGACGTGATGGCGAGCTACGGCCTCGAGCCGCAGGCCGTGCTCACGTTCGAGCTCCTGGTGGGCACCGACGGCGTCGAGAAGATGTCGAAGTCGCAGGACAACTACGTCGGGATCGACGAGCCTCCCGAGGAGCAGTTCGGGAAGGTGATGTCGATCCCGGACTCCGCTCTCGACCAGTGGTGGCGCCTCTGCCTCGACTCCGACCCGCCCCAGGTGGAGCCGATGGAGTCGAAGCTCGCGCTGGCAGGGAGGATCGTCGAGCTCTACCACGGGTCGGAGGCCGCGCGAGCCGCGGAGGAGCACTTCACACGCGTCGTCCGCGAGGGGCGAGCGCCCGAAGCGGTAGCCGACGTCTCGCTCCCGGCTGGAGACCCGATTCATCTGCCGGGCCTGCTCGCTGAGCACTTCGGCCTCTCGACGAGCGAGGCGCGGAGGCTGATCGCCCAGGGCGGCGTCAAGCTCGACGGCAAACCCGTTTCCGAGCTCGACGTCGCGCGCTCCGAGCTCGTCGGAGCGGTGGTGCAGGCGGGAAAACGGCGGTTCGTGAGGCTCGTCGGCTAGAGTTCGGTGGCGCAAGACCGGAATCCGTTAGCAGAGGATTGCGGCCGCTTGGCGCGCCCGCGCCTTTGCGCCGAGTCACTAGGCGCGGACTGGGCGGAAAACGGCTTCGTTGACACCGGAAGACCCTGTGCTACCATCATTCGGCCTCCCGAGAGGGGGGTGCAGGAAGTCTGTAACTCGACCACTGGAGAGCTTTCGAGCGAGCGGATACGACTGTTTGTGTTCCGTCCCGAGGGCCTCTGGTGCGAGTCAGAGGCTTTTTGTTGCCGGAGAGCGGCGTGGTCTTTGAAAACTCAACAGCGTGAAACGTCGAGACCTCTCGCGGGCTTTGGCCTGCGTGAGGAAATGAATCCGTCGACCCTTTGTTCTACTGGCCGCTCGGCGGTGTCCCCTCTGGGGGCGCTCGCCTCGCGGCATGGGAAGACGATCGAGCATCAAGCTCGAACTGAAGAACTGTCCTCGCCTCTGCGCGAGGGCGCACGTTCTCTTCACGGAGAGTTTGATCCTGGCTCAGGACGAACGCTGGCGGCGCGCTTAACACATGCAAGTCGAGCGAGAACCGGGGCTTCGGCCCCGGGGACAGC
>Ga0209640_10000423_pt1 | contig 32211 bp, 30 predicted proteins | sample RifCSP10_1_FD_184018 | JGI IMG/M metagenome (GOLD analysis project Ga0209640, IMG submission 184018) | Soil microbial communities from Rifle, Colorado - Rifle CSP2_sed 10_1 (SPAdes) (version 2) | ecosystem: Environmental > Terrestrial > Deep subsurface > Rock core/Sediment | place: Rifle... | reverse complement strand
CGAGATCGCGAGAGCGCTGGCGGAGGACCCGGCTTTCATCCTGCTGGACGAGCCCTTCGCGGGCGTCGACCCGCTGTCGGTGCACGACATCCAGCGCATTGCGCGCCACCTGGCGGAACGCGGCATCGGGGTGCTGATCACCGATCATAACGTCCGGGAAACATTGGGAATTTGCGGACGGGCTTACATCGTCAACCAGGGCTCCGTGCTGGCGTCGGGATCTGCCGAAGAGATCCTTGCCAATCCCGAGGTCCGCAAGGTCTACTTGGGGCACGATTTCCGGCTCTGACCGTGCGGCTGGCACCGCCCGCGGGGCCGGCCGAGGCCACCGCCACCGCATGATGAAACCGAGCCTGCAGCTAAGGATCGGCCAGCAGCTGACCATGACGCCGCAGCTGCAGCAGGCCATCCGGCTGCTGCAACTGCCGACGCTGGAGCTGCAGGCGCAGGTCCGGCAGGCGCTCGAAAGCAACGTCCTGCTCGAAGCCGACGACGAGAACGAGGCGACCGCCTCGTTCGAGGAACTGGTCGAGGCCGAGCAGAACAATGCGCCCGACGACGGCGCCGCAGACGAACCCGAAGCCGTCGTCGAGATCGGCGACGAATGGACCGAGCCGACCGCCGCCGAATCGGAATCTCCCTGGTCGGGCTCCGGCGATGGCGAATTCGAGGTCGCCGACGAAACGGGCCGCAGCTTGCAGGACCACCTCACGTGGCAACTCGAAATGGCGCACCTGCCCGCGGACTCGATCGCGATCGGCCGCGCGCTGATCGATGCAATCAACGACGACGGTTACCTGACGGAAACGACCGAGGCAATCGCCGAGACGGCCGGTCGCGACGTTCGAGCCGACGCCGCCAGCGTGGAGGCCGTGCTCGCGATCGTCCAGCAGTTCGACCCGGCCGGCGTCGGCGCGCGTTCGGTCGGCGAATGCATCCGGCTGCAGCTCGCGCAGCTCGACCCGGCAACGCCGGGCCTCGAGGCAGCGCGCACGCTGGCGCAGAAGCACCTCGATCTGGTCGCGGATCACCAGTTTTCGCAGCTGCAGCGGCAAATGCACTGCAGCAGCGAAGAACTCGACCTGGCGCTCGCGCTCGTCCGCAGCTGCCACCCGCGGCCGGGCGCGGCATTCCAGCCCGTGCGGACCGAGTACGTGGTGCCGGACGTCTATGCGCGCCGCTCGCCCCAGGGCTGGGTGGTCGAGCTGAACCCGGCCGCGCTGCCGCGGGTGCGCGTCAACGAGTCCTACGCCAGCATGATCACGCGCGCGTCCGACCATGCGGTACTGCGCACGCAGCTCCAGGAGGCGCGCTGGCTGATGCGCAGCCTCGAGATCCGCAACGACACGATGCTGCGCGTCGCGCGCTGCATCGTCGAACGGCAACATGCGTTCCTGGACAGTGGCGAAGAGTCAATGCAGCCGATGATCCTGCGCGACGTGGCCGACGCCGTGCAGATGCACGAATCGACGATCTCCCGCGTCACGACCGGCAAGTATCTGCACACGCCGCGCGGCGTGTTCGAGTTCCGGTACTTCTTCTCGAGCAACGTGCCCGCGGAAGACGGGCCCGGTGTATCGTCCACGGCGATCCGTGCGAAGATTCGCAGGCTGATCGCGCACGAATCCCCGGAACACCCGCTCTCGGACCACCAGATCGCCGACAGGCTTTCCGCGGACGGAATAGCGGTGGCAAGACGCACCGTCGCGAAGTACCGCGAGGCGCTCGGAATCCCGCCTTCGAGCGAAAGGCGTATGAACAGGAGAAAGACACCATGCAGTTGACGCTGACCGGCCATCACATCGATGTCACCCCCGCGCTGCGCGGCTATGTCGAAAAGAAACTGGACCGCGTGATGCGCCACTTTGACCAGGTGATCGACGTGCACTGTGTGCTGACGGTCGAGAAGCTCGAACACAAGGCGGAAGCCACGCTCGGCGTCAGCGGAGCGGTGATCCATGCGGATGCGATCGACGGCGACATGTACGCCGCGATCGATGCGCTGGCTGACAAGCTCGACCGACGCGTGCGCAAGCACAAGGAAAAGCAGAATGATCATCGCGCGGCCGAGGTCGCGCGTGGCCGGCCGATCTGAACGGGGCGGGACCGCGGTCCAATGCAGATGAACCGCCTCGTTGTCGTCAGCGGCCTCTCCGGCTCGGGCAAGAGCGTCGCGCTCAACATGCTCGAGGACCTCGGCTGGTACTGCATCGACAATATCCCGGCCGGCCTCGTACAGGCGCTGGTCTCGCATTCCGTACGCACCGAGGAACCCATTTACCGACGGCTTGCCGTCGGCCTCGACGCGCGAAACCGGCCCGCCGATCTCGCCTCGATACCGGCGCTGGTGACGGATCTCTCGAGCGCGGGGCTGCGCTGCGAGGTGCTCTACCTGCACTCGGAGGACGAAGTGCTGCTGCGGCGCTATGCCGACACGCGCCGTCGCCATCCGCTCGCCGGCGCAGGCCTGAGCCTCGCGGATGCGATCGCCGAGGAGCGGCGACTGCTGCATCCGCTGATCGACAGCGCCGATCTCGTGATCGACACCTCGCGCATGAGCGTGCATGAACTGCGCGACCTGATCGGCCAGCGCGTCGAACCCCAGGCGCCGGGCCGCCTGTCGATCATGTTCGAATCCTTCGGCTTCAAGCACGGCGCGCCGGGCGACGCCGATTTCGTCTTCGACGCGCGTGCGCTGCCGAATCCCTACTGGGAGCCCACGCTGCAGGCCCTGACCGGGCGCGACAGCCGCGTGATCGAATTCCTCGAGGCGAGCCCCCGCGTCGCGCGCATGACCGAGGACCTGATCGGCTTTCTCGAGAACCGCCTGCCGGAATACGAGGCCGTGAACCGCGGGTATCTCACGATCGCGATCGGCTGCACCGGCGGCCAGCACCGCTCGGTCTACCTGGTCGAGCGGCTCGCGGCGCATTTCCGGGCCCGTTACCCACAATTGCTCGTGCGCCACAACGCGCTGCCGAATTGAGCGAAGCCGCACCCGCGCGCGGCGATCGCGGATCGCGGCTCGCTGCCATCCAGGCGGCACTCGCCGCCGGGCGATTGCGCGGCGCCGACCGCATGGTGGATGCAATGCATCCGGCCGAAACCGCGCTGCTGCTCGAATCCCTGCCGCCGGCGCAGCGCGCGCTGGTCTGGGAGCTGGTCGGCCGCGAGGTCCAGGGCGACGTGCTGGTCGAGCTGTCGGAGGAAGTCCGCAGTGAACTGCTGGCCGACATGCCGCCGCACGAGCTGGTCGCTGCGGCCGAAGGCCTCGCGGTGGACGACCTCGCCGACCTGCTGGCGGAACTGCCGGAGGCCGTCACGCGGCAGGTGTTGCGCACCATGGACCAGCAGGACCGCGACCGGCTCTCCACTGTGCTCGCCTTTCCCGAGGACTCCGCCGGCGGACTGATGAACACGGACACGGTGACGGTGCGCCCCGACGTGCCGGTCGAGGTCGTGCTGCGCTATCTGCGCATGCGCGGCGAGTTGCCGGAGCGCACGGACTGCCTGTTCGTCGTGGACCGCAATGACCGCTATCTCGGCGCCTTGCCGGTGACGCGGCTCCTGACCGTGGATCCGGACCGCATCGTCAGCTCGGAGATGGACCCGGAAGTCGCACCGATCCTGCCGGCGACTGCGGCTGCTGAAGTCGCGCGCCTGTTCGAGACCCGCGACCTGCTGTCTGCCGCGGTGGTGGCGGAGGACGGCAGGCTGCTCGGGCGCATCACGGTCGACGACGTGGTGGACGTCGTGCGCGAACAGGCTGAGCACCCGGCATTTGCCGCCGCGGGCCTCGAGGACGAGGACGATGTCTTCGCCGGCGTGCGCAGGAGTGCGAGGCGCCGCGCGCTGTGGCTCGGCATCAATCTGCTGACCGCGCTGCTGGCCTCGTGGGTGGTCGGGTTGTTCGAAGCGACCATCGAGAAAGTGGTCGCGCTCGCCGTGCTGATGCCGGTGGTTGCGAGCATGGGCGGCATCGCCGGCACGCAGACCGTCACGCTGATCATCCGCGGCATCGCGCTCGGACAGGTGCAGCCTTCCAATGCGCGCTGGCTGTTCTTCAAGGAGCTCTCGGTCGGCGCGCTGAATGGCCTGGTCTGGGCCGCTGCGGTCGCCGTGGCAACCTGGCTGTGGTTCGGCACCTGGGACGTCGCGGCCGTCATTTTCGCCGCGATCGTCATCAACCTGGTGGCGGCGTCGATCGCGGGCGTACTGATCCCGCTGACGCTGAAGCGCTTGCGCATCGATCCGGCGCTGGCCGGCGGCGTGATCCTGACGACCGTCACCGACGTGGTCGGATTCGCGGCGCTGCTGGGACTCGGCGCGCTGTTCCTGACCTAGCCGGCCGCGGCGCCCGCCTCGCATTCGAGCCCCAGGAACGCGCTGATCGCGGCGCGCCGGGCGGCGGCGTCACGCTCGCCGAGGCGGATCATCTCGCGCGTGTAGAGCGACTCGAACATCAGGTAGGACAGCAGCCGGCCGCCGCGCACGCTGGTCGCGCCCAGGATCCGCAGCAGCGCACGCAGCGTTCCCGGCATCGCCATCCGATGCGCGAGCGCAATTTCGCCCGGGTCCCGCTGCGGCAGCACCAGCAGGGTCTCGACGCGACGCAGGCCGAGCGGCGCGGGCCCGGGTGGCAGGTGCCCGAGCAGCGAGTTGACGCGCGCAAGGCGCTCGAGGTCCGCCTGCAGGCCTTCCATGAACAGCGAATCGAGCATGAAGCCGAACTGCTCGGCCATGTTCGGCGCCGGCCCGGCGTTGACCGGCGCCCGGCCGGCTTGCCGCACGCCGATCACGAGAATCCGGTCGGCGCCGAGATGGATGGCCGGCGCCAGCGGCGTGGACTGGCGCATCGCGCCATCGCCAAAGTGCTCCTCGCCCATCGCGACGGCCGGGAACAGGAGCGGGATCGCCGAGCTCGCCATCAGGTGGTCCACGCCGAGTTTCGTCGCGACGCCCCGGCGTCCGGCACGGTCCCAGGGCGCGAACGTCCGCGAGGTCTCGACAAACGTCACCGAATCGCCGCGCGTGACGGAGGTTGCGGTGATCGCGATCGAGTCCGGCATCCCGGCCGCCAGCGCCCGGCGCAGGGCCGCAAAATCGACGCTCGCCGACAGCAGCTTGCGCAGCGGCGCGTTGTCGAACAGCGCGCGCGGCAGCGGCAGCAGCCAGCCGCCCGACACCAGCGCCAGGAGCAGGTGCAGCCCTGAGCGCAGCATCTCGATGGCGCCGGCGCGGAACACCTGTTCGATATGGAAGCCGCCCCACACGCGCGCGAGATCGGCGGCGGCGCGCTGCACGTTCCCGCCATGCGCGCCGAGCACCGCCGCGTTGATCGCGCCCGCGGAGGTTCCGCAGAGGATCGAGAATGGCAGCGGCCGGTCCGGCGGGCACCAGCCGGCGATGGCCTGCAGCACGCCCACCTGGTAGGCGGACCGGGCGCCGCCGCCGGGCAGGACGAGCGCGATGCGCGGGCGGGCAGGCCGGTTCCTCGGTGCGTCCTCACTCATGCCGGGAACCCTCGTGTCGCATCGTGGTCAACAGACGGCGGGCCGCGATATTATGCTATCTGCGAATCGGCCGATGCGGCCCCGCCCCGTCTCCCAACCGGAGGATCCGACATGACGCGTTTCCTGCATGGCGCCACCGTCGCCTGTGCCACGCTGATGCTGGCCACGGGCGCATTCGCCGATGAGCCGCCCGCCGTCGGTGTTGGGGCACCCGAATTCAGGCTCCAGGACCAGACCGGCAAGTGGCATTCCCTCAAGGACTACCGCGGCAAGTGGGTCGTGCTGTATTTCTACCCGAAGGACAACACGCCCGGCTGCACGACGCAGGCCTGCGAGTTCCGCGACAACATCTTCGCGTACCGCGAGATCGGCGCCGTGATCCTCGGCGTCAGCGTCGACGACGTCGCCTCGCACAAGGCGTTCTCCGACGAGCACGGCTTGCCATTCCCGATCCTTGCGGATTCCGGGAAGAAGACCGCGACCGCCTACGGCACGCTGACCAAGTACCTCGGCATCACCGAGCTCGCGCGGCGCGACACGTTCATCATCGATCCGCAGGGCCGCGTGGCGAAGCACTACGTGAAGGTCGAACCGAAAGGCCATTCCGAGCTCGTGCTCAGCGACCTGAAGCAACTCGCGGCGAAGGCTGCACCAGCGAAGGCTTCGTGACTCTTCGAGAGGGGACCGACTCTTTTTCCGCTGACGCGGAAAAAGTGTCAGTCCCCCGCTTCGCTGGGTCCGACAGCTATGTCGCGACCGGCGAGCTGACACTCGCGGTCAACGCCGCCGTCACGCTCGGCCGGCCGCTCCTGATCAAGGGCGAGCCCGGGACCGGCAAGACGCAGCTCGCGCAGGAAGTCGCGCGCGCGCTCGACAAGCCCCTGTTCGAGTGGCACATCAAGTCCGCCAGCAAGGCCCAGCAGGGGCTCTACGAATACGACGCCGTCTCGCGGTTGCGCGATTCGCAGCTCGGCGATGCGCGCGTCGGCGACATCGCCAACTACATCGTGCCGGGCATGCTGTGGCGCGCGTTCGAGAGCGAGCAGCAGGCGGTGCTCCTGATCGACGAGATCGACAAGGCCGATATCGAGTTTCCGAACGACCTGCTGCGCGAACTCGACCGGATGGAGTTCTACGTCTACGAGACGCGGCAGCTTGTGAAGGCGCGGCAGCGGCCGATCGTGTTCATCACCAGCAACAACGAGAAGGAACTTCCGGATGCCTTCCTGCGCCGCTGCTTCTTCCATTACATCCGCTTCCCTGACACCGCGACGATGGAACAGATCGTCGAAGTGCACTATCCCGGGCTCAAGAAGTCGCTGCTCGCCGAGGCGCTGTCCGCGTTCTACCGGATCCGCGAGGTGCCCGGCCTCAAGAAGAAGCCCTCGACTTCCGAACTGCTCGACTGGATCAAGCTGCTGCTCGCCGAGGACATTCCGCCGGAAGCGCTGCGTTCCGACGACCCGAAAGCCTCGATACCGCCGCTGTACGGGGCGCTGCTGAAGAACGAGCAGGACGTGCACCTGTTCGAGCAGCTCGTGTTCCTGAACCGCCGCGCTGGCAGGCCCGGCTGAACGGGGCCGCGAGCCCATGCTGATCCGTTTCTTCCTGATGCTGCGCGCCGCCGGCGTGCCGGTGTCCATCACCGAGTTCCTGGCGCTGCTCGAAGCGCTCGAGGCGCGCCTGATAGGCCTCTCTGCCGACGAGTTCTACCGGCTCTCGCGCACGGTGCTGGTGAAGGACGAGACCCACTACGACCGCTTCGATCGAGTGTTTGCCGCGCATTTCAAGGGCGTTGAGCAGGCATTCGAGGTATTGCTCGCGGCGGAGATCCCCGCCGACTGGCTGCGCAGGAGCCTCGAACTACAGCTCAGCGACGAAGAGAAGGCGAAGCTCCAGGCCCTCGGCGGCTGGGATGTGCTGATGGCGACCCTCCGCCGGCGTCTCGAACAGCAGAAAGCGCGCCACCAGGGCGGCAGTCAATGGATCGGCACCGGCGGCACCTCCCCGTTCGGCGCCGACGGCTACAACCCCGAGGGCGTGCGCGTCGGCCAGGACGGCTCGCGCAACCGGCGCGCAGTCAAGATCTGGGACCGGCGCGAGTTCGCGAACCTCGACGACTCGGTCGAACTCGGCACCCGCAATGTCAAGCTCGCACTGCGCCGGTTGCGGCGCTTCGCGCGCCAGGGCGCGGCCGAGCAGCTCGACCTCGACGCGACGATCGATTCCACCGCGCGCAGGGCGGGCCTCCTCGACATCCGCATGGTTCCGGAGCGCCACAACGCCGTGAAGGTGCTGCTGTTCCTCGACATCGGCGGCTCGATGGACGACCACGTGCGCATCTGCGAGGAACTGTTTTCCGCCGCGCGCGGCGAGTTCAAGCACCTCGAGTATTTCTATTTTCACAACTTCGTCTACGAATCCGTGTGGAAGGACAACCGGCGCCGCCACACGGAGCGCACGCCGCTGGCGGAGGTCATGCGCACCTATGGCCACGACTACAAGCTGGTCCTGGTCGGCGATGCGACCATGAGCCCATACGAGATCGTCCAGCCCGGTGGCAGCATCGAGCACTGGAACGAGGAAGCCGGCGCCGTGTGGATGAAGCGGCTGCTCGCGAACTACCCGCACCACGTCTGGCTCAACCCGGAGCCGCGGGAGCGCTGGCAGTACACGCCCTCCGTCCAGATCACACGCGAGCTGTTCGAGGAGAAGATGTTCCCGCTGACGCTCGAGGGGCTCGATCGCGCAATGCGGGAGCTGCAGTAGCCCCCCGCAGCACGCCGATCAGTTCCTGCCGCGGAATGCCCACACGCAGAGACTTCCGGCAATCGCCACCGCAACCCATGACAACCACACCGGAATCTCGAAGTCCCCGACGTGCACCGGCAACTGGCGCAGCGCGCGTACCGATTGCGCGATTGCAATGAAACCGAACACCACGCCCGAAACGACGGAATACTTGATGGACATGTTGCCCTCCTGGTCCGGCATCAGGCTCTTGCCTGTTGAAGCAGTGCAATAAGCTGTCCGGTGTTGTCGGCTGACATCGGATAACCGTGCATCGTTGCCGAAAGCGTCGCGCGAGATGATACCTCCAGAATGATGCGGCCGTCCTCCAGCACGTGAACTCGCAGCGTGGTCGTCGCCCCGGACGACCGCTCGAGTTCCACTTCCCCGACCGTCCTGGCGACAGCCGAACCATAGAGAGCGCCGCGCAGCCCTCCGTACTTGACGAATCGGTACAGGAAGTAGGCGACCATCGTGGCGAAGGCTACGAAGAATACAGTCGCTGGTATTGGTATTTGCACGGCTGCTCCCGGAGATCCGCCCTAGCGAAGGGGTCAGGCCTCGTGTCGATGACAGACGGCAGGTTACCGCTGACCCCATGCGAGAACGATCGCATAAATCAAGGCGTTTCCGACAACAATTGAAACGCCGGCGACCAGTTCCAACCGTCGCGGCATTCCGCGCGGGTACACCGCGCGCCCGATGTAGTGCTGTATGAAGCCACCGTAGTAGCCAGACCGGCCGGCGCGAACACGCAAAGCCTTTTCCATCGGTGTGAGCGGGCAGGTCCAGCTCATCAGGTTGACCACCGACGACCACAGCACGACGGGGATGTGCACCCGGGCCCATGCGGAATCATGAAAGGACAGCAGGCCTCCAAACACCGCAAACGCCGCGAACAGGAAATGCGCGAACAGCACGAGGTCGGCGCCGAGGCGATACAGCTTGCCGATGGGTCACTCTTCTTGCGTCAGGATCTCGCGCAGATCATCGGGAATCGGCATCGGACTCATGGCGCTGACGTTCGCCCGGCCGGTGTTTCCGACCGGCACCCAGATGCGCGAAAAAATCGCCGCCGCGGCGATCCGCGACATCTGACCCAGTACTTCTCGCCAATCGCCGCTCGACGCCCCCAGCCTCAACATGAGCCAATGCACATGGACATGTCGTCGCGTGTAACGCTGGCTGAGGATGTGCGCGCGCTCCAGGTGACGAAACGCGGCCTCGGCATCGCCCCTCACACCTGCAGCGCCGGCGGCACCCAGTTCTGCGACATAGGCGGTTCGGAGCGCACCGATCATTGACCGGACTGCAGCATCGCGGCCATTCGCTGATGGACCAGGTTGATGGCCTTCAGCGGCCTGAGCATGACCTTGAATTCGACGACCTGGCCGGCCTCGTTCCACTTGATGATGTCCACGCCGTTGACCAGCACTCCATCGATCTCGGTCTCGAACTCGAGCATCGCATCCGAAGCGCCGGCGATCTCCCGCACGTAGCGGAAGCTCGGGTTCAGGAAGACGTGGAATGCCGCGGTGAGATACCCGGCGGCGAGCCTCCTTCCACGCTGCGGCGAGTGAACGACCGGCGAGTGGAAGACCGCATCCTCGGCAAGCAGCGCATTCAGTCCCGATGGATCATGGTCGCGAACAATGCGGTGCCAGGCTTCGAGCGGGTGATCGGACATGGGGCTGAAATCCAACTAGCCGCCCGCAGGAACCAGCCTCAGCGTCTGCTTCGGCGCCCCCGGCAGGAACGCAGTCGCCTCTCCGCGCACCCAGGCCCCGTGACCCGCGCGGTAGAACGGCGACAGCGGATGGCCGCTCTGGCCGCCCGGCATGTGCAGGTAGCCCTCGCCCTCGCGGCCTGGCGATACGCCGAAGCGCTCGGACGCGCCGAAGCTCGGCGACTGCACGCGCGGCGTGGACCAATCGCCGGGAAGCGAATCGACTGGCATGTCGAGCCAACGCCCGAGGAATGGAACCGCTTCGCTGATCGGATGCCGGATGCGCGTGCGGTTGACCTTGCCCCAGTTGCAACCGGCCAGGTCATCGCAGCCCTCGGGCAGGTCGGTCACCGTTTCCTTCGCGACGTCGGCGAGCCACGCGTCCCAGTCCGCGAATCGCGGATCGAGCAGGTGCACAGGGCGTTCGCGCAGCAGCCGCCAGGCGACTTCCGTGAACCGGTGCGGCGTGCGCCAGCGGAAATCCGGCCAGCGGGCGCGCGCTTCGGCCGTCAGCGTCTCGAAGGCGCGATCGGCGACGCGTTCCTCGAATTCTCTCAGCAGCCGGTAACCGGGATCGTCGATCGCGGCGTGCCCGCTCCATCGCGCGACCAGCCTCGCGCCTCCCTGTTCGCCGGCACGCTCGAGCGCCGCGAGCGCCAGCGGCTGCCAGTTCGCGAGATAGTCGGCGCGATCGTCGAGCTGGATTGCGAGCAGGTCGGCGGGCGTCGCCTTCGGGAGCGCCTCGAGCCGGTCGCGGATCTGCCGGGCGCGCGACGCCGGCGCGTAGTCGCCGTCGCCGATGAGGGCGAACAGGTCCCTGCCCGCGACGCGCGCATTGGCGCTCCAGGCATAACCCTGGGGCGGATCCAGCAGGCGCGGCGATTCGGCCCGCGGTATCCAGCCGTCCCAGCCGGCGCCGTCCTCATGCCAGGCAGAAGGCCGCAGCGGATCGATTCCATTCCGGCGTGGCAGTTTTCCGGACAGCACCCAGCCGATGCGGCCGGTGCGATCCGCGATCAATACGTTTTGCGCCGGCATGCCGGCGCCGCCGATGATCGAAGCGGCCTGATCCAGGTCGCGCGCGGTCTCGAGCGCGAGCAGGTTCATGTCGTTCGACCCATCGCGATGCGCGGTCCATGCGAGCGCGAGTTCGCGGCCCTCGCCGTCATCGCCGACAACCGGACCCCAGATCGTCTTGCGGATCGTCAGCTCCTCGGCCTTGCCGCCTGCGGCGCGCAGCACCTCGACCGCCGTCTCGAATGCGCGCGGTCCCTCGGCCGTGAGGTAGGTATCCTTGCCTTCCGGTCCTGGAGCGAGCGCGACCAGGTCCTGGAAATCGCCGTAGCTGTTCGTGAAACCCCAGGCCACGTAGCCATTGCTGCCGGCCACGATCGCGGGCCCGCCGGGCAGGCTCACGCCAGTCACGTCGATGCCCTCGGAGTCGACGACGAAGCGCACGCGGTACCAGATGTTCGGAACGTTGAGTCCCAGGTGCATGTCGTTGGCAATCAACGCGCCGCCGCTTGCCGTGCGCGCGCCGGCCACGGCCCAGTTGTTGCTGCCGACCATCGCATCGGGCTCGTTGTCGAAGAATGGCGAGCGCTGCGTGCTTGCCGCTCGTGCCTGCAGCGGTTCGAACAGCGAGCGATCAAGCCGGCGCAGGTCGTATTCTTCCGCTGTCGGCATCGGCGGTTCGGGCAGACGGCTGCCGTCGAGCGGCGCCTCCCACTCCGGGTCCGGTTCAGTCAGGAACCGGTACAGCGAAGGCGGCAACACGGTGGCGAGCCGCCCCCGCCGCTGTTCGGTGCGCGCATCGAGGCCTTGCAGGTCGATCCACATCGCGTAAACGACGAGCAGCGAATCCTCCACCTGCCAGGGTTCCGGCTCGCTCGTCAACAGCAGGTATTCGAACGGCCGCATGTCGGCATCGGCAATCGCCGCATTCGCCCCTGCGGCATAGGCTTCGAGCAGCGCGCGATCGCGCGGATCGAGCGCCGCGACCGCTTCGCGCGCGCACTGGCGGAACTGGTGCACGCGGATGCGCCGGTCGGCTTCAAGGAGCGCGGGACCCAGGAGCGCAGCCAGTTCGCCGGCGCCCGTGCGCCGCAGCAGGTCCATCTGGAACAGGCGGTCTTGCGCATGCACATAGCCGGTCGCGCGCGCGACGTCCTCGCGCGTCGCGCCGCGCAGCACCGGCACGCCCTGCGCGTCGCGTTCGATCGAAACCGGCGCCGCCAGTCCGGCGAGCGCCGCTTCGCCTTCGAGCTGCGGCAGGCTCGCGCGCAGCGCCAGCCAGCCGGCGCTGACTCCCATCAGGAGCAACGCGGCGAACAGGCCGAAACCCCAGCCGAGGATCCGGAGCATGAGTGGACGCTTCCTTTTTCCGCGGAAGGAAAAGGGGAAGGCTCCCTCCTTGTTTCCGATCGCCTTCATGCCGGTCGTCGCTGAACCTGGATGATCTTCATCGTGTTTGTGCCGCCGGAAACGCCCGAGAACTCGCCCTTCGTGACGATGATCAGGTCGCCCTCGGCCGCGAGCCCGCCCGCGATCATGCGTTCGAAGATCGCCGGGTACATGTCCTCCGGCCGCGGATGCGTGACGTCGAAGTCCACGGGATACACGCCGCGGTAAAGCGTCACGCGGCGCTGGGTCGCCGAATGGCGCGTGAAGGCATAGATCGGGATGTCCGAGCGCATGCGCGACATCCACAGCGCGGTCGAGCCGGACTCGGTCAGCGCCACGATCGCGCGCACGTCGAGGTGGTTGGCGGTGTACATGACGGCCGCTGCGATCGCCTCGTCGGTGCGGTTGTAATGCAGGTCCAGACTCTGAAGGTCGGGCCGGTTCGAGGTCTGCCACTTCTCCGCGCCCTCGATCACCTGCGCCATCGCGCGCACCACGCGCCCCGGGTGCTTGCCGACCGCGGTCTCGGCCGAGAGCATCACGGCGTCGGTGTCGTCCATCACGGCGTTCGCGACGTCGGAGACCTCCGCCCGGGTCGGCACCGGCGCGTGGATCATGGACTCCATCATCTGCGTCGCCGTGATCACGAGGCGGTTCTTCGCCCGGGCGCGCGAAATGATGTGCTTCTGCAACCCGGTCAGCTCGGCGTAGCCGACCTCGACGCCAAGATCGCCGCGCGCGACCATCACGGCAGCGGTCGTCTCGATGATGGATTCGAGATTGTCGATCGCCTCGCGGCGCTCGATCTTGGCGACAATGCGGCCCTCCCCGCCTGCATCGCGCATCAGGTCCCAGGCCTCGACGATGTCGTTGCGGTCGCGCACGAACGAGACGGCGAGATAATCCACGCCGAGTTTCGCCGCCATGACGATGTCTTCGCGGTCCTTGCCGGTCAGGGCGCCGGCGGAAAGCCCGCCACCCTGCTTGTTGAGGCCCTTGAGGTCGGACAACTCGCCGCCCGTCAGGATACGCGTATGCACTCGCGTGCCCTCAACGCGCAGGACCTCGAGCGAGATCAGGCCGTCGTTCAGGAGCAGCGTGTCGCCCTTGCGCACGTCGCGCGGCAAGGACTCATAGGCGACGCCGACGATCTTGTCCGTGCCGCCCTGGGCATCGAATGTCGGATCGAGCGCGAAACCCTCGCCTTCGACGAGCATCGCACTTCCGGTCGCGAAGCGCTCGATGCGCACCTTCGGTCCGCGCAGGTCGCCGAGGATGCCGACCACGCGGCCGGCCTTCGCGGCCGCGGCACGGGCGCGTTCGATGCGGCGCGAATGGTCCTCGAAACTGCCATGCGAGAAATTGACCCGCACGAGATCCACGCCGGCGGCCATCAGGTCCGCGAGCGCGCGCTCGTTGTCGGTCGCAGGTCCCAGCGTCGCCACGATCTTGGTACGTCTTGGCATGTCCGCCCCTGTTGTCACGCCGCTCAGGCCGCCGCGCGCCGTTCGAGCGCCGCGACCGCCGGCAGCGTCTTGCCCTCGACGAACTCGAGGAAGGCGCCACCCCCGGTCGAAATATAGGAGATATCGGACTCGACGCCGAACTTTTCGATGGCGGCCAGCGTATCGCCGCCGCCGGCGATCGAAAACGCCGGGCTCTTCGCGATCGCCTGCGCCAGCACCCGGGTGCCGTCGCCGAACTGGTCGAATTCGAATACCCCGAGCGGACCATTCCAGATCACCGTGCCGGCCTGCTGCACGATCGCTGCCACCGCCGCGGCCGATTGCGGCCCGATGTCCAGGATCATCTCGTCGGCGGACACTGCCGATGCGAGCCTGATCGTGGCGGCGGCGCCGGCCGCGAACTCGCGCGCGACCACGACATCCGTCGGCAGCGGCAGGCCGACGCCGCGCGCCTGCGCGCGCGCAAGCAACCCGCGTGCAACGTCCAGCATGTCCGGCTCGTGCAGCGACTTGCCGACCGGCAGACCCGCAGCGGCCAGGAAAGTGTTGGCGATGCCCCCGCCGACCACGAGGTGATCCACCTTGTCGATCAGGTTTTCGAGCAGCGCGAGCTTGGTCGAAACCTTGGAGCCGCCGACCACGGCGACCAGCGGCCGCTTCGGGGCGTGCAGTGCCCGGCCGAGCGCGTCGAGTTCGGCGGCCAGCAGCGGCCCGGCGCAGGCGATGGGCGCGAACAGAGCGACACCGTGTGTGCTCGCCTCGGCCCGGTGCGCCGTGCCGAAAGCATCCATCACGAACACATCGCAGAGCGCGGCCATCCTCCGCGCCAGCGACTCGTCGTCCTTCTTCTCGCCCTTGTGGAAGCGCACGTTTTCGAGCAGAACCACCTCGCCGGGCGCGGCTTCGACGCCGTCGAGCCAGTCCGCGACGAGCCGCGCGGGACGACCGAGCAGTTCCGACAGTCGGACGGCCACCGGCGCAAGCGAAAGTGCCGGATCCGACAGGCCCTCCTTCGGCCTGCCGAGGTGCGACATCACGAACACGCGCGCGCCTCGTTCGAGTGCCAGCCGCAAAGTCGGCAGCGCGGCGCGGATGCGCGCATCGCTCGTGACCCTGCCGTCCGCGACCGGCACGTTCAGATCCTCGCGGATCAGCACCCGCTTGCCCGCGAGGTCGAGATCCTGCATCCGTATCAAGCGCGCGCCCAGGCCAGCGTCGTGTCGAGCATGCGGTTCGAGAATCCCCATTCGTTGTCGTACCAGGCGCAGACCTTCACGAGCGTGCCGTCCAGCACCTTGGTGAGCTGTGCGTCCACCGTGCCGGACGCCGGGTTGTGGTTGAAGTCGACGGAGACCAGCGGCTCCTCGGTGTAGTCGAGGATGCCCTTCAGCGTCCCTTCGGACGCCGCGCGCAGGATATCGTTGACCTCCTTTGCCGTGGTCGCACGCTTGGCCGTGAAGGTCAGGTCCACGAGCGACACGTTGATCGTCGGCACGCGCACCGCGAAGCCGTCGAGCCTGCCCTTCAGTTCCGGCAGCACGAGCCCGACCGCCGCGGCCGCGCCAGTTTTGGTCGGGATCATGGACATCGTCGCGGAACGGGCCCGGCGCAGGTCGCTGTGATAGACGTCGGTCAGCACCTGGTCGTTGGTGTACGCATGCACCGTCGTCATGATCCCGGCGACCACGCCGAGGGTGTCGTTCAGGGGCTTCACGAGTGGCGCGAGGCAGTTCGTGGTGCAGGACGCGTTCGAAATGACCGTCATGTCGCGGCGCAGCGTGCCGTGATTGACGCCATACACGATCGTGGCATCGACGCCCTCCGCCGGCGCCGAGATCACGATTTTCTTCGCGCCGCCGGCAAGATGTTTCGACGCCTTTTCCTTGCTGGCGAAGAGCCCGGTGCACTCGAGCACCAGTTCCGCACCGAGTTCGCCCCAGGGCAGCTTCGACGGGTCGCGCTCGGCCAGCACGCGCACGCGGTCGCCATTGACGATCATGTGGTTGCCTTCGACGGCGATCCTGCCGGGGAACGGGCCGTGGGCCGTGTCGCGGCGCGTCAGGTGTGCGTTCGTGTTCGCGTCGCCGAGGTCGTTGATCGCAACGATGCGCAATTCGCCGGTGCGCTTCGACTCGTACAGCGCGCGCAGCACATTGCGTCCGATGCGGCCGTACCCGTTGATGCCTACATTGATCGCCATGGTCAATTCTCTCCCGTGTTGAGCAGCGACTCCGCCGCCTCGATGACGGCGGCGGCCGTAAATCCGAAATGTCTGAACAGGTCCTTGCCCGTGCCCGAGGCGCCGAAGGTCTTCATGCCGATCACGCGGCCGCGCTGGCCAACGTAGCGCCACCAGCCGTCCGCGACCCCCGCCTCGATCGCGACGCGGCGCGTGACATCCGCTGGCAGCACCGCCCCGCGCCAGGATTCCTCCTGCGCGTCGAACACGCTGGTACAGGGCATTGAGACGACGCGCACGCGCCTGCCGCGGCCGGCGAGCTCGCGTGCCGCATCGACCGCGATGCCGACTTCCGAGCCGGTCGCGATCAGGATGCACTCGGGCCGGCCCGCGCACTCGACCAGCACGTAGCCGCCGCGGCGGATCGCGTCGAGTTGCGACGCATCGCGCGCCTGCGGCGGCAGAGCCTGGCGCGTCAGCGCGAGCACCGTCGGCGCATGGCGGCGGGCGATGGCTGCGCCCCAGGCCACCCAGGTCTCGGCCGTGTCGCAGGGCCGCCAGACTTCCATGCGTGGAATCATCCGGAGCGACGCGAGGTGTTCGACCGGCTGGTGGGTCGGCCCGTCCTCGCCCAGGCCGATCGAGTCGTGGGTCAGCACGAAAATGCTGCCGGTCTCGATGATCGACGCCATCCGGAGCGAACTGCGCGCGTAATCGGCAAACACCAGGAAGGTGCCGCCGAAGGGAATGAAGCCGCCGTGCAGCGCGATGCCGTTCATGATCGCGCCCATGCCGAACTCGCGCACGCCGTAGTGCAGGTAGCGGCCGTCCGGGCGATCGCCTGCGAATGCGGCCATGCCCTTGATGCGGGTGTTGTTGGAACCCGTCAGGTCGGCGGACCCGCCGAGCAGCTCCGGCACGCGGCCGGCCAGGCCGTTCAGCACCGCCTGCGAACTCTGGCGGGTCGCGACCGACTGTGCCGCTGCCTGCGCCGCGGCGGCTCCCGCTGCAATCGCCGCATCGAGGCCTGCCGGCAGCACCGCTTCGGCGCGACGCAGGAATTCCGCCGCAAGCTCCGGATGCGCCTGCTGGTAGGCCCTGATGCGGCGGCGCCAGCGGCCCTCCGCGCGTCTGCCCGTGGCGCGCGCGTCCCAGGCCGCACGGATGTCGTCCGGCACGACGAAGGGCTCGTGCGTCCAGCCGAGGGTCTTGCGCGCGAGCGCGACTTCGTCGCTGCCTAGCGCGGCGCCGTGGCATTCCTCCTTGCCCTGCTTGTTCGGCGCGCCGAAACCGATGATGGTCTTGCAGCAGATCAGCGTCGGCTTCGACGTTGCGCGCTTCGCCTTGCGGATCGCGCCGGTGACGGCGTCCGGGTCGTGGCCGTCCACGCCGCGGATCACCTGCCAGCCGTAGGCCTCGAATCGCCGGGGCGTGTCGTCGGTGAACCAGCCGGCCACTTCGCCGTCGATCGAGATGCCGTTGTCGTCGTAGAAGGCGATCAACTTGCCGAGACCCCAGGTGCCGGCCAGCGAGCAGGCCTCGTGCGAGATGCCTTCCATCAGGCAGCCGTCGCCGAGGAACACCCAGGTGCGGTGATCGACGATCTCGTGGCCGGGCCGGTTGAACTCCGCGGCCAGCATTTTCTCGGCGAGGGCCATGCCGACCGCATTGGCGAGCCCCTGCCCCAGCGGGCCCGTCGTCGTCTCGATGCCGATGTCGATCTCGTGCTCGGGATGCCCCGCGGTGCGGGAGCCGAGCTGGCGGAAACCACGCAGTTCGTCGAGGGTCAGCGGGTAGCCCGTGAGGTGCAGCACCGAATACAGCAGCATCGAGCCGTGGCCGTTCGACAGCACGAAGCGGTCGCGATCGGCCCAGCGCGGATTGTCCGGGTTGTGCTTCAGGAAATCGCGCCACAGGACTTCCGCGATGTCCGCCATGCCCATCGGCATGCCCGGGTGGCCCGAATTGGCGCGCTGCACGGCGTCCATGCTGAGTGCCCGGATGGCATTGGCAACCTCTCGACGGCTAGGCATCTCGGCACTCCGGCGGTAAACCGTCATTGTCTCCGATGGCGGCCAACCCGGGCAATCGCGCCGCGGGGCTTGCGGCCGCGATTCCGCTATAATTTCCCGATGTCAAGGCACTACCTCTTCACCTCCGAATCGGTCTCCGAAGGCCATCCGGACAAGGTCGCGGACCAGATCTCGGACGCCGTGCTGGACGCGCTGCTCGCGCGCGATCCCCGCGCGCGCGTGGCCTGCGAAACGCTGGTCAAGACCGGCGTCGCCGTGGTCGCTGGCGAAATCACGACCCGGGCGTGGATCGATCTCGAGGAGCTGGTGCGCAGGGTCATCTGCGACATCGGCTACACCTCGTCCACGGTCGGCTTCGACGGCCATACCTGCGGCGTCGTCAACGTCATCGGCAAGCAGTCTTCCGACATCGCCCAGGGCGTGGACCGGAGCAACCCGGAGGACCAGGGCGCGGGCGACCAGGGCCTGATGTTCGGCTACGCAACCAACGAGACGCCGGTCCTGATGCCTGCGCCGATCCACTATGCGCACAAGCTGGTCGAGCGCCAGGCCAGGGTCCGCAAGGGCCGCAAGCCGAAGCTCCCGTGGCTGCGCCCGGACGCGAAGAGCCAGCTTACATTTGCTTACGAGAACGACCGGCCGGTCGGCATCGAGGCCGTCGTGCTCTCGACCCAGCATGCGCCGGAAGTCCGCCAGAAGGACCTCCGCGAAGCGGTGATGGAGGAAATCATCAAGCCGGTGCTGCCGGCGCGATGGCTGAGCAAGCGCACGAAATACCACATCAACCCGACCGGGCGATTCGTGATCGGCGGCCCCGTGGGCGATTGCGGCCTGACCGGGCGCAAGATCATCGTCGACACTTACGGCGGCATGGCGCGTCATGGCGGCGGCGCATTCTCCGGCAAGGACCCGTCGAAAGTGGACCGTTCGGCCGCTTACGCGGCACGATATGTCGCCAAGAACCTGGTGGCGGCGGGACTGGCGGGCCGCTGCGAGATCCAGGTGTCCTACGCGATCGGCGTCGCGCGTCCGACGTCGATCTCGGTGCAGACCTTCGGGACCGGCAAGATCAGCGACGAGCGTCTCGAAAAACTGGTGCGGGCGCACTTCGACCTGCGCCCCTGGGGCATCATGAAGATGCTCGACCTGATCCACCCCATGTACCAGACCACGGCGGCTTATGGTCATTTCGGGCGCGAGCCGGTCGAGATGAACTACGATTGGCTGGAGGAATCGAACGGTGCGAGAGTCCGGCGCCGCTCGACGTTCACGGCTTTCAGTTGGGAACGCACCGACCGCGCGGAAGCGCTGAGGAAGGCGGCAGGGCTTTAAGAGGGGACAGTCCACCTTTTCCGCTGCGCGGAAAAGGGGACAATCCCGGCGGTTTTCGAGGAGCGTTGCAACAGGCACTGGCCTGCCAGGCTCGGAGACCGCGACTATCAACGGCGCTCTCGCTTGCAAAGGAGAGGTTCGACCATGAATGCCGTGATCCATACGAAGTTGAAGGACTATCACGTCGCCGATATTTCGCAGGCCGACTGGGGCCGGCGCGAAATCGCGATCGCCGAGACCGAGATGCCGGGCCTGATGTCGGTACGCGCCGAGTTCGGCAAGAGCCGTCCGCTCGCCGGCGCACGCATCGCGGGCTCCCTGCACATGACGATCCAGACCGCCGTGCTGATCGAATCGCTCCGGGCACTCGGTGCGGAAGTCCGCTGGGCCTCGTGCAACATCTTCTCGACCCAGGACCATGCGGCGGCCGCGATCGCGGCGGCCGGCATCCCGGTGTTCGCGACGAAAGGCGAGACGCTCGACGCGTACTGGGATTACGCGCACCGGATCTTTGACTGGCCAGGCGGCCGCCACGCCAACATGATCCTCGACGACGGCGGCGATGCGACGCTGCTGCTGATGCTGGGCTCGCAGGCCGAGCGCGACGCCTCGATCATTGAGAAGCCCTCGAACGAGGAAGAGCAGGCGCTCTACGCCTCGATCCGCAAGCGCCTCGAGTCGCAGCCCGGCTGGTACTCGACGCGGCTCGCCGAGATCAAGGGCGTCACCGAGGAAACGACGACCGGTGTCAAGCGCCTGTACCGGATGGCCGGCGAAGGCCGCCTGCCGTTCCCGGCGATCAACGTCAACGACTCGGTGACCAAGTCGAAGTTCGACAATCTCTACGGCTGCCGCGAATCGCTGGTGGACGGCATCAAGCGCGCGACCGACGTGATGATCGCCGGCAAGATTGCGCTCGTCGCCGGCTACGGCGACGTCGGCAAGGGCTGCGCGCAGTCGCTCTCCGGGCTCGGCGCGACGGTCTGGGTCACCGAGATCGACCCGATCTGCGCGCTACAGGCGGCGATGGAGGGGTACCGGGTCGTGACGATGGACGATGCCTGCGCGACGGCCGACATCTTCGTCACCGCCACCGGCAACGTCAACGTGATCACCCACGGACACATGCGCCGGATGAGGCACCAGGCGATCGTCTGCAACATCGGCCACTTCGACAGCGAAATCGACATCGCCTCGCTCCGGCAGTACCGCTGGGAGAACATCAAGCCGCAGGTGGACCACGTCATCTTCCCGGACGGCAAGCGCATCATCGTACTGGCCGAAGGGCGCCTCGTGAATCTCGGCTGCGGCACGGGCCACCCGTCGTTCGTGATGTCGAATTCCTTCACCAACCAGGTGCTGGCGCAGATCGAGCTGTTCGCGCACGGCGACCGCTACGAGAACCGCGTCTACGTGCTGCCGAAGACGCTCGACGAGAAGGTCGCGCGGCTGCACCTGGAGCGGATCGGCGCCAAACTCACCGTGATGACGCCCGAGCAGGAACGCTACCTGAGCGTGCCGGCGGGCGGGCCGTTCAAGCCCGATCACTACCGCTACTGAACCGCGCTGGTGCTGCTGCTGCAGTTCACGGATACGCATCTGCCCGGTTCTCCCGGGATGCGCGTCCGTGACGTGGCGACGGCGGAAACGCTCGCGCGCTGCGTCGCACACGCGAAGCGTCGCCACCCTGCCCCGCACGCGATCCTGCTGACCGGCGACCTGGTGCACGACGATGCCGCCGGCTATGCCGCCGTGAGGGCGCATTTCGGCCAGGCGGGGGTCCCCGTGCACTGCCTTCCCGGCAATCACGATACGGCCGAGCAGCTGAAGAGCGGGCTCGCCGGGCCTCCGTTCGTGCACGAGTTCGCGAATCTCCATGACGGCTGGCTCATCGCCATGCTGGACAGCACGGTCGCCGCCTTCAATCACGGCCACCTCGCTGAAGCCGAGCTCGACCGCCTCGACGAGGCCCTCGCCCGGCATGCCGACGCGCATGCGATCGTGTGCCTGCACCATCAGCCCGTGCCGCACGGCAGCCGCTGGCTCGACGAGCTGATGCTCGACAACGCCGGCGAGCTGTTCGCGGTCCTTGCGCGGCACGCGCTGGTGCGCGGCCTCCTGTGGGGCCACACGCACCAGCCGTTCGAGGGCATGCACGGGCGCGTGCGGCTGATGGGCACGCCCTCGACCTGCATGCAGTTCACGCAGAACTCGGACGAATTCGCCGTCGACACGCGGCCGCCCGCGTATCGCTGGCTCGAGCTCGACCGCGACGGCGGCCTTGAAACCGGCATTGAATGGGTGCATCCCGATGGCTAGACGATTCGTTGCGCTTCTTGCGGTCCTGGTGCTCGGCAACGCCCATGCCGAACCCGCGATGTGGGCGGTCGCCGGCGCGAAGAACACGGTTTACCTGTTCGGTTCCGTGCACCTGCTTCCCGAGGGCGGCTTCACGATCGACGGTGCGTTGGCAGAGGCGTACCACGGTGCGGAACAGGTCTGCTTCGAGGTGGACAGCAGCCAGCTCGATGAGGCGACGACCACCACGATCACGCTCGCGCGCGCGATCGACCCCGAGGGCCGAAACCTGTTCGAACTGCTGGGATCCGCCGCCGATCGCGTACGGGCAGGCGCTGCCGCGGCAGGCATCGATATCGCGCCGTTCGCGCCGTTCGAACCGTGGTTCGCGGGCCTGACGATCTCGGTGATGGCGTTGCAGGAGCACGGCTACGACGTCGAGCATGGCGTCGAGCAGATCATCGAGGCGTCCGCGGACCAGGACGGCAAGGCCCGCTGCGGCCTCGAGACGCTCGATGACCAGCTCGGCATGCTGGACGGCATGCCGGCGGAACTGCAGCAGGAACTGCTGCTGCAGTCGCTTGACGAGGCCGGTCAGGTCGACGAAGTCATCAAACCGATGCTCGCCGCCTGGCGCGCGGGCGACGAGCGGGCGCTGGTGCGGAGTCTCGAGGAGGATTTCGAGGGCTATCCGGAGCTTGCCGAACAGCTGATCTACGCGCGCAATGAGCGCTGGGCCGGGCTGGTCGACGACATGCTCGATGAAACCGGCGACATCCTGCTCGTGGTCGGCGCGCTGCACCTGGTCGGCGAACGCGGCCTGCCGGCGCTCCTCCGGGAGCGCGGCTTCGAGGTCGAGCGGCGCTGACGCAGGAAATACGCATGTCCCTGTTCGAGGATGCATCGAAATTCATCGCCGGCGGCGTCAATTCGCCGGTGCGCGCATTCCGCGGCGTCGGAGGCGAGCCCGTATTCATCCGCCGTGCGAAGGGCGCGTACGTCGAAACCGAGGACGGCCGGCAGCTGATCGACTACGTCGGCTCCTGGGGGCCGATGATCCTCGGCCACGCCCACCCGGACGTCATCGCGGCCGTCACGCGGCGCGCCGCGGACGGGCTGTCGTTCGGCGCGCCGACCGTCGTCGAGACCGAGCTCGCGCGCAAGGTCGCAGAACTGATGCCGTCCATCGAGCTGCTGAGGATGGTGAGCTCCGGCACCGAGGCGACGATGAGTGCGATTCGCCTCGCGCGCGGATACACGGGCCGCGACCGCATCGTCAAGTTCGAGGGCTGTTATCACGGCCATTCCGACGCGTTGCTGGTCAAGGCCGGCTCCGGCGCCCTGACGCTCGGCGTCCCGACATCCGCCGGCGTGCCGGCCGATGTCGCGGCCCACACGACGACGCTCGACTACAACGACATCCGCGGGATCGAGGACTGCTGCACCGCGATCGGCGACGAAATCGCCTGCGTCATCGTCGAGCCGGTGGCGGGCAACATGAACTGCGTGCCGCCAGTGCAGGGATTCCTGCCGAAGCTGCGCGAGCTGTGCACGCGCCAAGGGGCGGTACTGATCTTCGACGAAGTGATGACCGGTTTTCGCGTGGCGCGGGGCGGCGCGCAGGAACTCTACGGCGTCCGGCCGGATCTGACGACGCTCGGCAAGATCATCGGCGGCGGCATGCCGGTCGGCGCATTCGGCGGCAAGCGCGAGATCATGGAGCGGCTCGCCCCGCTCGGCCCGGTCTACCAGGCGGGCACGTTGTCCGGCAATCCGGTCGCCATGGCGGCGGGCCTCGCCACGCTCGACGCCATTGCCCGCCCCGGGTTCCATGCAGCACTGGCCGCCGCAACGGGCCGGCTGATCGACGGCCTCTCGAAAGCGGCGCTGAAGACCGGCGTTCTCCTCGCGACCAATCACGTCTGCGGCATGTTCGGGTTGTTCTTCACGGCCGACGCGCCGGTGCGCCGCTATGAGCAGGTGATGGCCTGCGACGTCGCCCGGTTCCGGCGGTTTTTCCACCTGATGCTGGATGCGGGAGTCTATCTCGCGCCGTCCGCCTTCGAGGCCGGGTTCATCTCCGCCGCGCATGGCGATGCCGAAATTGCGGCCACCGTCGCGGCAGCCGAACGCGCCTTCGAGACGATTGCCAAAGCGGGCTGATGCGCGCCGCACTCTGGTTCCTGGCGGCGATTCTCGGGACCCTGCTGCTCGCGGCGGTCCTCGCCTGGCCGGTCTGGCAGGTTGCGCATGCGTTGCAGCCGGAATGGCCGTTCCACAAGGTCGTCAGCCGGTTCTGGCAACTGCTGTTGCTCGCGGGCCTGGTGCTCGCCGTGCGCCGGCTCGGCCTGCGCGGCCGCGAGGACTGGGGCTTCGGCCTGGCGCGCGGCAGATTCGTCCGCCATCTGGTCGCCGGTCTCGCGATCGGGCTCGCCACGATGCTGCCGATGACGATCGCCATGCAGGCCCTCGGGCTGCTGGTCATGCGGCCCGATTTCAGCGCGACGCTGCTGCTGAACGGCATTGCTGCAGGCGCCGTGACTGGGCTCGCCGTCGCGATCGTCGAGGAGACCTTCTTCCGCGGCCTCCTGTTTCGCGCGGTAATGCGCGAATCGGGGCTGGCCGCCGCGCTCTGGAGCACCGCGCTCCTCTACTCGGCGATCCATTTCCTGGCGCGAGCGCGCATACCGCCGGCCGGGATCGGCTGGGACAGCGGCATCACATTGCTCGGCTCGGCATTCTCGCGCTTCGCCGACGCCGCCTCGATCGCGGATTCGTTCGTCGCGCTCCTGCTCGTCGGCCTGATGCTCGGGCTGGTGCGTCATCGCACCGGCGGCATTGCCGCCGGTATCGGCCTGCACATGGGCTGGGTCTGGGTCATCAAGTCGACGACGTCCGTCACCGACCTCGACGCGGGCGCGCGCTGGTCGTTCCTGGTCAACTCGTTCGACGGCTACACGGGATGGCTGGTCGCCGGCTGGGCCGCGCTGCTGCTTGGGCTCATCTGCCTTGGCGGCTGGCTGCGCCCGGCCGCGGCCGGCACGACGCGCTAGGAACGGTCGCGGCTGACGGCCGGTTCGAGCGCGGCGAGGCGCTCGAGCGGATCGGTCAGTTCGAGCAGTGATTGCTTGTCGGCCAGCGACAGCGGCAGCATCTCGGCGAGCCGGTTGCCGATCCAGGCCGCGTCGTCGCGCCGTTCGACATGGCGATAGGTGTCGCCCGCCTCGGGCAGCACCTGCAAGACCACTTCGCTGAGCCAGACCTGCTCCGGCGGCACCGGCACGATCGGGTCCGCGCCGATGTCCAGCACGCGTCCGCGATTCAGTCCGTCCGCCTCGCGCCAGGCCTCGACGACGCGCACGCGTTCGCCGCCGATGCAACTGATGCCGAGCAGGCCGCCCTCGAGGCGATCGAAGTCGACGATCCGTGCTTCCGTGCCGGTCGCGGCAAAGCTGGTGGCGCCGGTCGACTCGTCACCCTCGCCGATCAGCACGACCGCAAATCCGGTCTGCTCGCGCAGACAGCGGCTCACCATGTCGAGATAGCGCGGTTCGAAGATCCGCAGCGGCAGCGGCCCGCCGGGAAACAGCACCGTGTTGAGCGGAAACAGCGGCAGCTCGCGGACTTCCGCATTCACGAGGGCTGCGCCTGCAGCGCCTGCAGCAGGCGCTCGTGCAACCCGCCGAAGCCGCCGTTGCTCATGATCAGGACGCGGTCGCCGGTCCTCAGTTCGGACGCCAGCGCGTCGACCAGCCCCGGCAGTTCGCGCGCGACCGCCGCCTTCGGGCCGAGGCTCGCGGCGACGTCGTCGAGATTCCAGTCGAGGCCCGCGGGCTGGTATAGCCAGACGCGGTCAGCGCCGGCCAGCGAGGTCGCGAGTTCGGCGCGATGCACGCCGAGCCGCATCGTGTTCGAGCGCGGTTCGAGCACGGCGACGATGCGGCTCGGGGCCTGGCGGCGGACGCCCTCGATCGTCAGCCTGACCGCCGTCGGATGGTGCGCAAAGTCGTCATACACGCGGATCCCGCGCACTTCGCCGCGCAGTTCCAGCCGGCGGCGCACGCCCCGGAATCCGCCGAGCGCCGCGGCGGCGAGAGGGGGCGCAACACCCATGCCGGCGGCGCACACGGCCGCAGCCAGGCCGTTCTCGACGTTGTGCAGGCCGATCAGCCCCCAGCGCACGACACCCGCGGGTTCGCCGCGATGCAGCAATTCGAATGCAGAACCGTCCGCCTCGAGCAGGCGCACGCGCCATTCCGCCGTGGCGGCGTCGCGCGCGAAACCGGTGAGCGGCGTCCAGCAACCCATCGCGATCGTCGCGGCAAGCGCGCCGTCGGCGGTGTTCCAGGAGATGCGTCCCGATGCCGGCACCGTGCGGATCAGGTGATGGAACTGCCGCTGGATCGACGCGAGGTCCGGATAGATGTCGGCATGGTCGTACTCGAGGTTCGTCATCACCAGGTGCCGCGGACGGTAATGGACGAACTTCGCGCGCTTGTCGAAGAAGGCCGTGTCGTACTCGTCGGCCTCGATCACGAACGCGCTGCCGGTGCCCGCGCGCGCCGACATGCCGAAATTCGCCGGGATGCCGCCGATCAGGAAGCCGGGGCCGCGTCCGGCGTGCTCCAGTATCCACGCCAGCATGCTCCCGGTCGTGGTCTTGCCATGGGTGCCGGCAACCGCCGCGACCAAGCGCCCGCGCAGCATGTTCTCGGCGAGCCATTGGGGGCCCGACGTGAACGACAGGTCGCTGTCGAGCAGCCGCTCGATCAGCGCGTTGCCGCGGCTCATCACGTTGCCGACCACCACGACGTCCGGCCGCAGGTCGAGTTGGCGGGGATCGTAGCCCTCGATCAGCGCGATGCCGAGCCCCTCGAGCTGCGTGCTCATCGGCGGATAGACGTTGGCGTCGGAACCCGTGACGCGGTGGCCGGCGGCGCGCGCCAGCGCCGCGATGCCGCCCATGAAGGTGCCGCAGATGCCGATGATGTGAAGGTGCATCAGGCCGCCATCGGAAAAAGTTTCTCCGCCAGCGCCCGGCTCGCAATCAGCCAGGTCAGGGCGATTGCGACGCCGGTCACCAGCCCGGTTTCGAGCGCGCCCCTCAGGATGTGCCCGATCACCAGGATGAACCAGATGGTCACGACCACCGCGCCGGTCCGCGCCACCAGCCAGGCCGGGTAGTAGGTCGCTGCCGGACCCTGCATCAGCAGCAGCAGCAGGACGACGATCGGCGCGACCAGCACCGAAGTCCCCAGCACCGCGCTGATCGTCTGCGGGTAGCGATGGCCGCGGCGCGTGACGGTCAGCACGACCCAGACCAGCGCGAGCGACAGGCCGAGGTCGATCGCCGTGCGCGAAACGATCCGGTCGCCGCCGTACAGGATCCAGGACTGCAGCGCACTGGTGACGGCGTAGGCCATGGCCAGCAACACCGCCAGCACGATGGACGCCGGCAATACGCCCGGGTCCTTGCGCAGCAGGGCGATCTGGACCAGCGAACGGAGCAATTGCGTCATGCTGCCTTGGGCCGCGGCGGCGGCATCCGCATAATAAGGTGGCAATGACGATTGTAACCAGCCAGGCGCCGGCAGCGGCTGCCGAGACACTGATCCGGGACCCGGCGGTCCTGCGCGCGCGCGTGGACGCGTGGCCTGGCGGGGCGGCGATCGCGCTCGACACCGAGTTCGTCCGCGAACGCACCTATTTCCCGAAGCTGTGCCTGATCCAGGCGGCATTGCCCGGCGAGCTCGCGCTCATCGACGTGCTCGCGATCGGGGACGGCGGCGCGCTGATTGCGCCGCTGACCGATCCGCGGCGCGTCAAGCTGCTGCATGCGGCGCGGCAGGACATCGAGGCGCTGCTGCCCCTGACCGGCAGCCCGCTTGCGCCCGTCTTCGATACGCAGCAAGCCGCTGCGCTGCTCGGCTTTCCGGCGCAAGTCGGCTACGCGGGGTTGGCGCGGCAGCTGCTCGGCGTCGACCTGGCGAAGGGACACGCGCGCACCGACTGGGCGCGCCGCCCGCTGTCGCCGGAGCAGCTCGCCTATGCCGCCGACGACGTGCGTTACCTGCCGGCGCTCGCGGCCGCGCTCGAGGAACGTCTGCAGGCGGCCGGCCGGCGCGGATGGATGGAGGAGGAATCCGCGCGACTCGGCGACATTTCGCTCTATCGCGTCGAGCCGGCAGAGGCCTGGCGCCGCCTCAAGGGGTTGGAGCGCCTCGACCGGGCGGGTTTCAATGCGGCCCGGGCGCTCGCCCGCTGGCGTGAACAGCGCGCGATAGACCGCGACCTGCCGCGCGGCTGGGTGCTGCCGGATGTCGCGATCCTGGATCTCGCGCTGTCGCGACCGCAGACGCGCGAGGCCCTGCTGGCGATGGCAAGCGTGCCGCGCGGCACGGCCGCGCGGGCCGGCGACGAGATCCTGGAGGCCATTCGCGAATCGCGGGATGCCGAACCGGTGGCGGCGCCGGAAGGACCGCCGCGGCCGGGGCCGGCGGAGGTCCAGCAACTGAAGTCGCTGCAGCAGCGGTTACTCGCGATTGCGGGCGAGCTCGGCATCCAGCCGGAGATCCTGGCAACGCGGCGCGAACTGGCGGCGATGGTGCGCGGGGTGCGCGAGCTGCCGGTGCTGTCGGGCTGGCGGCGCGAAGTGATCGGCGAGCCGCTGCTGGCGGCGCTCTAGGGACTGTCCCCTTTTTGGAGTCCACTCCAAAAAGGGGACTGTCCCTTACTTTCTGAGCGGTCAGGCAGTGATCGCCGCCTCGAGCCGCTTGTCCACCTCGTCGAGCGTGCCGTCGGCGTCGATCCGCCGCAGCATGCCCTTCCTCGCGTAGTACTCGATCAGCGGCTGGGTGCGCTCGCAGTAGACCGCCAGGCGCCGGCGCACGGTCTCCTCGTTGTCATCGGGACGCTGGAACAGGTCGTGCGGCCCGCCATCCGTGCAGCGGTCACCCGCGCGCGGCGGATTGGTCTCGATGTGGAACACGCGGCCGCAGCGGCGGCAGCTGCGCCGGCCGGCCAGACGTCGCAACAGGATCTCCGGGTCGATCTCCAGCAGCACGACCGCGTCGAGCGCCACGCCGAGATCCGCGAGCTGGGCCGCGAGCCCGTCCGCCTGCGCGATCGTGCGCGGAAAACCGTCGAGGATGAAGCCGCACGCGGCATCGGTTCGCGCCAGGCGCTCGCGGATGATGCCGAGCATGATGTCGTCGGCCACGAGCTGGCCGGCGTCCATCACGATCTTGGCGGCGCGGCCGAGCGGCGTGCCCGCGGCCACGGCCTCGCGCAACAGGTCGCCGGTCGACACCTGCGGCACACCATGACGCGCCTGCATGCGTTGAGCCTGCGTGCCCTTGCCCGAACCGGGCGCGCCGAGCAGAACCAGCCTCATGACGTCAGACTCCGCGGGCCGGTGCCCGTCGAGGGGCGTCCATCCTGCCCGCGGCCCAAGGTCGCGTCAAACCGGGGCGAATCGGCTATGCTTCGCCCCCCACGGGGCGGTGTCGCCGCCCGGAAAATCGGATCTGCCGCATGGCAAAACGCAAGAAGTCCAGCAGGCCCGGGCGGCGCAATGCGCTGTATGCGCAGTCCGGAGGCGTCACCGCCGTAATCAACGCGAGCGCACTCGGCGTCATCGAAGCCTGCCGCAGGCACCGCGACCGGATCGGCCGGCTCTACGCAGGCCGCGACGGCATCGTCGGCGCGCTCACCGAGGACCTGATCGACATCGGCCGCGAGGACGCGGCCACGATCCGGGCACTGCGCCATACGCCTTCGGGCGCGTTCGGATCCGCGCGCTACAAGCTCAAGGACCTCGAGCGCGACCGCGCGAAATATGAGCGCCTGATCGAGGTGTTCCGCGCGCACGACATCGGCTACTTCTTCTACAACGGCGGCAACGACTCGATGGACACGGCGCTGAAGCTCTCGCAGCTCAGCGAGCAGACGGGCTACCCGATTGCCTGCATCGGCATTCCGAAGACCGTCGACAACGACCTGCCGGTCACCGATTGCTGCCCCGGCTTCGGCTCGGTCGCGAAATACGTCGCCGTGTCGACGCTCGAAGCCTCGCTCGACGTCGCCTCGATGGCGCGCACCTCGACGCGCGTGTTCATTCTGGAGGTGATGGGCCGCCACGCCGGCTGGATCGCGGCCGCAGGCGGCCTCGCCGCGCGCAAGGCCGGCGACCCGCCGCACATCATCCTGTTCCCGGAGATCGCCTTCGACCGCGAGCGCTTTCTCGCGCGCGTGCAGGAAACGGTCGAGCAGAAAGGCTACTGCGTCATCGTCGCCTCGGAAGGCGCGCGCGACGCGGAAGGGAAATTCCTGTCGGACATGGGCACGCGCGACGCCTTCGGACACGTGCAGCTGGGCGGCGTCGCGCCGACGCTCGCTTTGATGATCAAGCAGGCGCACGGCTACAAGTACCACTGGGCGCTCGCCGATTACCTGCAGCGCTCCGCCCGCCACGTTGCATCCCGCGTGGATCTCGAGCAGGCGTACGCGGTCGGACGCGCCGCGGTCGAGCTCGCGGTCGCGGGGAAGAATGCCGTGATGCCGGTGATCCGCCGCAGGTCGTCGAAACCTTATCGCTGGGACATCGGCTCGGTTGCGATCGAAGCGGTTGCGAACCGGGAGAAGATGGTGCCGCGGAATTTCATCACCGCCGACGGCTTCGGCATCACCGCCGTCTGCCGCCGTTACCTCGAACCGCTGATCTGCGGTGAAGCCTACCCTCCGTACGCGAGGGGCATTCCGGCCTATGCGACGCTGAAAGGCGCGCGCGTGCGACGGCGGCTGACGACGACCTTCGTGATATGATTTTCGTTTCCAGGGAGTAGTTCATGTCCATGCAAAACGCACTCTGGCTCGCAGTGCTGGCCGGCGTGACCGCCATCGTCTACGGGATCTTCATGACGCGCTGGATCCTCGCGCAGCCCGCCGGCAACGCGCGGATGCAGGAAATTGCGGCCGCGATCCAGGCGGGTGCCAAGGCGTACCTGAACCGCCAGTATTCGACGATCGCGATCGTCGGTGTCGTGCTGCTCGTCGTGCTCGGCCTCGCGCTCGACTGGTACACGGCGACCGGCTTCGCGCTCGGCGCCGTGCTCTCGGGCCTGGCCGGTTACATCGGCATGAACGTCTCGGTGCGCGCCAACGTGCGCACGGCCCATGCGGCGAGCATCGGCCTGAATCCCGCGCTGCAGGTCGCGTTCCGCGGCGGCGCGATCACCGGCATGCTGGTGGTCGGGCTCGGCCTGCTGGGTGTCGCGGCCTACTACGGCATCATGATGCGCCTGACGGGCGACAGCGACCACGCGCTGCACGCACTCGTGGGCCTCGCTTTCGGCGGTTCTCTGATCTCGATCTTCGCACGTCTTGGCGGCGGCATCTTCACGAAGGGCGCGGATGTCGGCGCTGATCTGGTCGGAAAGATCGAAGCCGGCATCCCCGAGGACGACCCGCGCAATCCGGCCGTGATCGCCGATAACGTCGGCGACAATGTCGGCGACTGTGCCGGCATGGCGGCCGACCTGTTCGAGACTTACGCGGTCACGGTAGTCGCGACCATGCTGCTCGCGGGCCTGATGATGCAGGATCTCGGCGAGGCAGCGGTGCTTTATCCGCTGGTGCTCGGTGCCGTCTCCATCGTCGCCTCCATTGTCGGCACGTTCTTCGTCAAGACCTCCGAGGGCGGCAAGATCATGGGCGCGCTGTACCGCGGCGTGATCGTCTCGGGCGTCATCGCGGCGATCGCGTACTACCCGATCACGCGCACCATGCTGGGCGACGCCGCCATGCCGCTCTACTTCTGCGCGCTGATCGGGCTCGCGCTGACTGCAGCGATGATCGTCATCACCGAGTACTACACGGCGACCGAGTACAAGCCGGTGCGGTATGTCGCCGAGGCCTCGCGCACGGGCCACGGCACCAACGTGATCGCGGGACTCGCGGTGTCCATGAAGTCGACCGCGCTGCCGGTGCTCGCGATCTGTGCGGCGATCTGGGGTGCCTACACGCTTGCCGGCCTGTACGGCATCGCGATCGCGGCGACCGCGATGCTGTCGATGACCGGACTGATCGTGGCGCTCGACGCCTACGGTCCGATCACCGACAACGGCGGCGGCATCGCCGAGATGAGCGGCCTGCCGAAGGAAGTGCGCAAGGTCACCGACGCGCTCGACGCCGTCGGCAACACGACCAAGGCGGTGACCAAGGGTTATGCGATCGGGTCGGCCGGACTCGCGGCGCTCGTGCTGTTCGCCGACTACACGCACAACCTCGAGATCGCGGGCAAACTGGAACTCTTCAGCCTGTCCGACCCGGCCGTCATCATCGGCCTGTTCATCGGCGGGCTGGTGCCCTACCTCTTCGGCGCGATGGCGATGGAAGCCGTCGGCCGCGCTGCCTCGTCGGTCGTGATCGAGGTGCGGCGGCAGTTCAAGGAGATCAAGGCCATCATGGAGGG
>Ga0209640_10000422_pt1 | contig 32263 bp, 28 predicted proteins | sample RifCSP10_1_FD_184018 | JGI IMG/M metagenome (GOLD analysis project Ga0209640, IMG submission 184018) | Soil microbial communities from Rifle, Colorado - Rifle CSP2_sed 10_1 (SPAdes) (version 2) | ecosystem: Environmental > Terrestrial > Deep subsurface > Rock core/Sediment | place: Rifle... | reverse complement strand
GATCCGCAACCTGCATACGGTCGGTCGCAACGGCATGCACAAGTACAACAACCAGGATCACTCGATGCTGACGGCCATGATGTCGGTGGCCAACATGCGCGGGTCGTCGCACGACGTCTGGTCCGTGAACACCGATTACGAGTACCACGAGGAGCAGAAGCTGGAGACGGCGGGAAGCAGAGTCTCGCGCGAATCGGCGCGGGCCACGACGTAGTCGCATGTCCGGCGTGCCTCTGCGCGATCGCATGATCGCCGTGGCGCGGCGCACGCTGCCTCGCGGCATGCGCGACTGGGTCGTCACCACGCAGCGGCGCCTCGGACTCCAGTGGCCACGCGTGGGACGGGTGCACTTCGGCGATCTGCGTCGCCTGACGCCCATCAGTCCGGTGTTCGCCCTCGACCGCGGTTTTCCCATCGAGCGTTACTACATCGAGCAGTTCCTCGGCCGGCACCGGAGCGACATCCGCGGCCGGGCGCTCGAATTCGGCGACACGTTCTACCTCGACAAGTTCGGGGGGACAGCCGTAAGCGCGAAGGAAGTCTTCAGCTACGTGGCGGCGCCCGGGGCTGCCATTATCGGCGACCTCGCCGGCGAATCAACGCTTCCCGAGGCGAGATACGACGCGATCGTCTGCACGCAGACGATCCAGATGATCTACGACATCCGGCACGCCGTGCGGCGGCTCTGGTCGATGTTGCGACCGGGCGGTGTCCTGTTGCTGACGACGCACGGCATCAGCAAAGTCGGCCGGCACCTGGACCGCGATGGCTGGGGCGAGTACTGGCACCTGACGCGTCAGGCGGCGCGATCACTCTTCGAGGACGCCTTCCCGGGTCAGTTCTCCGTGGAAGCGTATGGCAATGTGCTGAGCGCCACCGCGGCGCTGCATGGTCTGGCGTCGGAGGAATTGACGCCGGAGGAGCTCGACCACGGCGACCGCGACTTCGACGTGATCATCGGCGTCCGCGCCGTGCGAGCGGCGGAGCCGGCGCGATGAAACGCCTACTTGATCGCGAGGAATCCCTCGAAGCACACCCACTTCATGACCGACATGATGTCGGTGAAGCCGGCCCGGCGGAGCAGCCCGAGGTTGCCCTCCGTGGAGAAGGGCTCCAGCACGCCCTTCAGGCTCGCCGTCTTGTTGAGGATCTCGTCGGCGCTGAAGCCGTTCTTCGCCTTGAAGTCGTTGTAGAGCGCGACGCTCATGTCCTGGAAGCGCGCATCGGGCCCACGCACCTTCTCGAACAGGATGAAGGCGCCGCCCCAGTGCAGCCGCTCGTAGATCCGGCTGATCAGTTCCTGTCGATGCCGCGGCTGCACGAACTGAACGCAATAGTACGAGACGAACAGGTCCGCCTTCTCGTAGGGATGCGTGACGGCATCGTCGCAGATCAGTTCGATGTTCGGCACGCCCGCGCAGTGCGAGCGGGCCTTCTCGATCATGGCCTCGACGGGATCGATGCCGATCCATCGAACGTTGGGCTTGTGCGCTTGGTGCGTCGCCAGCTTCCGCAGCAGCTGTCCCGTCGACGTGCCGATTTCGTAGCAGACGCTGTCGTCGCGCACGAAGTAGTCGCTGATGGACCCGATCAGCTCATGCCCCGCGTCGTACATCGGCACGGACTGTCGCACGTGATCCACGAAGGTTTCGGCGACGTTGCCGTCGAAGGACCAGCTGGCCCGCTTGGCTTCGATGTCGTGACCGACCTTCATGGGCTCTCCTGCGAGCGGAATCCGGGGGACCACGCTAGACTAGCGAACGATGACACCCGCCGCCAGCCACGCGAGACTCAACTGAGGACGGCGCGATGAGCACGCTCGTCACCGCGTCGCTGGCCGCATGGTCCGGTGTCGAAGGCCGGCCCCTCGTCATCGCCGGCCCCTGCAGCGCTGAAAGCGAAGAGCAGCTGTTGGAAACAGCGCGCCGGCTCCACGGCGCACGCGTCGATTACTTCCGAGCCGGAATCTGGAAGGCGCGTACCCGTCCCGCGAACTTCGAGGGGATTGGTGACGCCGCGCTCCCATGGCTCGTGAAGGCGGGTCGCCAGTTCGGCATGAAGACGGCGACTGAGGTCGCCACGCCGGCGCACGTCGAAGCGGCGCTGCACCATGGCGTCGACCTGCTCTGGATCGGGGCACGCACGACGGTCAACCCGTTCTCGGTCCAGGAACTCGCCGATGCACTCCGCGGGGTGACGACGCCGGTCCTGGTCAAGAACCCGACCAGTCCCGACATGGCCCTGTGGCTCGGTGCACTCGAGCGTATCAATCGCGCGGGAGTCCGCCGTCTGGGCGTGATCCACCGGGGATTCTCGGTCGCTGGCAACACACGCTTCCGCAATGCGCCGATGTGGGAACTGGCCATCGAGTTCCGGCGCATGCATCCCGACGTCCCGATCATCACGGACCCGAGTCACATCACGGGACGTCGCGAGATGATCCTCGACGTCGCGCAACACGCCATGGATCTGGGCCTCGATGGATTGATGATCGAGGCGCATCCGAATCCCGACCAGGCGTGGAGTGACGCCGCACAACAGGTCACGCCCGAGCGGCTGAGTGAAATCCTCGCGCTCCTCAAGGTTCGGCGCGAAACGTCGGCGGACGTCGAGTACCTGGCGTCACTGGAGGTGCTCCGCGATCGCATCGACCACCTGGATCACGACCTGCTCGACCTGCTGGCCAAACGAATGCGCGTCGTGGAAGAGATCGGGGAATACAAGCGTGCCAACAACGTCGCCACGTTGCAGGTATCGCGGTGGAGCGCTCTGCTCGAGGACCGTCTCGCTCGCGCCGTGGAACTCGGACTGGCACCCGAATACGCGCAGGCGATCTACGAGATCATCCACCGTGAGTCCGTGCGACGGCAGAGTGAAGTCATGAGTGAGGAGCCTGCCGGCAGCACTCCTCCTGGCCGTCAGGATTGACCGAGGATCACACCCGGAGCTCAGGCAATCCGGCGCGCCGGAATCTCAGGCCACCGAGTGCAACCAGAACGGCTCCGTAAACCACGGCGCCCGCTGGAACGGCCAGCCATGGATTGCGCCCGGCAGGAGTCATGAGGACGAGCGCCATCACGACGCTGGCGATGATGGCCTTTCGACCGAGCTTGAGCGAGGGAACCGCGTACCCCAGGCGCGTCGCCTGGTGCTGGGCGAGGACCAGGCGCAGCAGTTCCGTCGCACCGGTCACCACGGCCGCGCCAAGCATGCCCCACAAGGGCACGATGACGATGTTGAGGACCACGTTCACCACGGCTGACACAACGACGATTCGCAGCAGGTAATCCTCGCGGCGTTCGGCGATGATGGCCGTCGTCGCGACAGATCGCAGGACCGAAAGCGGCGCGGAGACCAGAAGCACCGCGAGAACGGCGCCCGCCGTCCTGAATTGCGGTCCGTACACCCCGCCCAGGATGTCCGAGGCAATCATGCCGCCACCGACCGTGATCGGGAGGACCACGAGGAACACCTTCCCCGCGGCCTGATCGTAGACCTCCTGCCGGGTGGCGCGGTGTGAGGCCAGCCGCGTCAGGGCAGGCATCAGCGTCAGCGCGTACATGCCGCCGATGTTGAGCACAAAGCTCACCACGGCATATGCCGACGCGTACAGTCCCACCGTCGTGGCGTCGCGAAAGAGCCGGAGAAAGAGGACGTCGGCATTGAAGACGACGATGCCGAGCAATGTGCTTCCCACGTAGGGCGCGATGTGCCTGACGACAAGCGGTCCGATGATGGTCGAATTCCAGGCCACGCCGACAGGGACGCGCAGTCGGCGCAGCCCGAAGACCACGATGATCGCCGCCACGGTGTCCCCGAGCAGTTGTGCCAGCGGGACCCGCCAGATGTCGGCGGCACCCCGCAGCGCCAGGGCCACCGCGAGAAAGGCGACCAGCTCCCCAACGGTGCGGGCGATCCCGGCCATCGATGTGCGATCGAGGCCCGTCAGCACCCATCGGGCACTCAGCGCCAGGGGAACCAGCGTGAGGGAGTAGAGCGCGATGATGTGCCCTTCGGGGTCCGGCAGGAACAGGAACGCCGCCAGGCCGCCGATGGCTATCACGGCTACGGCGAGCACGAGTCGAAATGCCAGCACGGCGGGCACGAATTCACCAAGTGACTCACGTCGGGCGGCCGCCTCACGAACGCCGATCCCGAGATCGAACCCGGCGTCGACCACGCGCGCGAGGTACAGCAGTACCGCCAGGGAAAACGACACGACCCCGAGCCCTTCAGCGCCGAGCCGGCGTGCCACGATGAGCATCGCGGCGAACGCGATCACGCGCGCGAGTGCTTCGCCGGTGCCAAGGGCCAGGAAGCTGCGCGCGATCGTGTCGTGCGCCGACGCGCTTCCCGTCGGTGTTGGCGGTCCTTCCGTCGTGCGCTGCAAGTCGGGCATCGAGTGGCGCTGGATGCGTCGCTGGTCAGGACCCGCCTCATGGCGCGGCGCGTGGCAAGTTAGCCGGGTTCCGGCGTCGAGGACACGGCTGGCGCGCACCAACTCGCGGGTGCCTAGAGGTTGCGGCGGGCGAGTTCGTCGGCGATGTGGTGGGCGGCGCGCGCCGACAGCGCCATGATGGTGAGCGCTGGATTCTGCCAGGGTGAGCTCGGGAAGGATGCCGAGTCGGTCACGAACACGTTAGGCACGTCCCAGACCTGGTTGTGGCGGTTGAGCACGGACCGCGCCGGATCGTCGCCCATCGCCGCCCCGCCGGCCTCGTGGATCGCCGACCCCGGAAGGAGGGCGCCGTCACGCGTGTAGACCAGCCTCGCGGCAAGCCGGTGGACCAGGCCACTCACCAGGTTTTCGCGCCGGAGATGATCGATCTCCAGTCCGCACTGTTGCGCCAGGTCGCGCAGCGAGGCCTGCATGTCGCGAACCATGCCATGCTCGTTCTCCGAGTGCACGCAGCGAATCCGGGCGACCGGGATGCCCCAGGCGTCGCGGCGCGAAGGGTCCAGCACGATCCGGTTCTCGGGGCGGGCCAGCATTTCGCCGAACGCCATGAAGAACCAGCCCGGCTCGATGCGTCCGACCGATCCGAGCAGCGAATAACCGCGGAGAAAATCCACGTCACGACGGCCGTTCGTGTTGCGGAAGCTCGGGACGAAGATGCCCGAGAAGGCGCCGAAGTCGTAGGGATCGTCCCGGCGATCCGGTTCCAGCGGGGCGTGCGGTCCGGCCTCGTAGACCATGACATGGTCGGTCAGGCCTGTGCCGAGCGTGCCTGACGAGTTCCCGAGACCGTGAGGATGGGCTCGCGACGTCGAGTTGAGCAGGATGCGGACGGATTCGATCGTCGAGGCGCAGAGGACGACGACGCGGCCACGCGCCTCGTGCTCCACGCGATGGATGCGATCCACGAACACGACGCCGCGGGCGCGGCCGGCGTCGTCGAGGGTGATGCGCGACGCCACGCCGTCGCTTCGGATCGTCAGTCGTCCCGTCTCCAGTCCGGCCAGGATGGGCAACGGCATGCGACGGGCGTTATGCCTGACGATCCGGGTGGTCGTCGCCGGGCGATCCGGCCAGGCGCGGCGCAGGCACTCGAGCGTACGCCGTTCCGCCGCGGTCAGCCGCAACGGACCCGCGAAACTGCCGTCAGGAATGCTCGCCACGCCGGCCGGACTGCCATCGACTCCAAGGAACCGCTCGACGCGTTCGTACCAGGGCGCGAGATCCTCGTAGGATATCGGCCAATCGTGGCCATAGCCGTCCATGCGTGAGGCGTGCAGCTGTTCGTTGCCGATCCGCAGTGCGTTGCGGCCCCAGAGATGGAGTCGGCCACCGACCTGCCGGGCACGGAACCAGTTGAAAGGAGCTCCCGCCTCGGTCCGGTATGGATTGTCCCGGTCGTTGACAAACAGGTGTCGAGTGATCGGGCTGAACGACATGCAGCGCGCCTGAACGTGCTGTCCTGCAAGCGTGGCGCGAGCACGGTTCACGAGCTGGAGTGTCGAGCTGCGAGACGGTGCGGGTTTCGGGAAATCGCGCACCGGATCCAGTTGTGGCCCGGCTTCCAGGAGCATCGTGCGCAGTCCGCGTTCCGTGAGTTCCTTGGCAGCCCAACCGCCGGCTGCGCCGGATCCAACGACGATCGCGTCGAATTCCTCCACTTCGCTCATTTCTTATGGAGCTTTCGAACGTGGTTGAGCGGCGTCTCGCCAAGTATGTGCTGACAGGGATAGAATGCGTGTGCACATGCGTCGACATGCAGTCGCGCAGCCTGAACCCTCACGTTTCCGATCATGCCCGCACCGACTTGTCCGAACATGCCTGACGAGGAAGGGGTCTGGGCACACCTGCTCATTTCGCGGATCTGCGCACGACGGGTGTCGCCATCGCCGGCACAGGGAATGACGATCAATGACAACTTAAGTTGCTAACAGCCATAGAGTTGCGTGACATTTCCAGTTGCCCTGATTGATGAACTTCGTCTTGCGGCGTCGACAAGAAAGCCGCAGAGTGCCGGTCCATCAGGACGAGACCGCTCGAAGCACCTTAGACCGTTGAAGCCCACCTGATGTGCTTTCCCCTTACCTTCGTCAGGCGGTAGGCAAGCCCACTTTCCCGGGAGGATGGCGGCCAGCCGGATGCCGAAAATGACCGGAACTCCGCGCGGCCGTCCCCTGCGCTTCTGCATGTTCACGACGTTCTATCCGCCGTACTCTTTCGGCGGAGACGCCATCGGCATCCAGCGCCTGTCGCATGCGCTCGTGCGTCACGGTCACCACGTGACTGTGGTGCACGATGTCGACGCGTATAACGCGCTCCACGGCGGACCTGAGCCGCAGTCGATCTCTCATGACGAGGGCGTCGAAGTCATTGGCCTGCGAAGTGGCGTTGGGATCCTGTCCCCGTTGCTGACGCAGCAAACCGGCCACCCCGTACTGAATGGTCGTCGAATTGCGTCCCTGCTGCGGAATGGCAACTACGACATCGTCAACTATCACAATGTCTCGCTCGTCGGCGGACCGGGCCTCTTCCGCCTTGGGGGCGACGCCGTGACGCTGTACATGGCCCACGAGCACTGGCTGATCTGCCCCATGCACGTTCTGTGGCGGCATGGCCGGGAACGCTGTGAAAAGCCGGAGTGCTTCCGGTGCACGCTCCACTATCGGCGACCACCACAGCTCTGGCGGGAGACAGGGCTGCTGGAACGCGAAATCGCCCGTGTCGACGCCGTGATCGCAATGAGCGAGTTCAGTCGCGACATGCACCGGCAGCGCGGGTTCACGCGAGACATGGAGGTTCTCCCGTACTTCCTTCCCGATCCTGAATCAGCGGGCATGCCGGAGGCTGTGGGACCGTCACCACACGTGCGACCGTACTTCTTCTTCGCCGGGCGCCTGGAGCGCATCAAAGGACTGCAGGACGTCATTCCGGTCTTCGCCCACTACCGGGGCGCCGACCTCGTCATTGCGGGGGACGGTGAGTTTTCAGCCGAACTGAAGGCGCAGGCGGCGGGCATGGCCAACGTGCGATTCGTGGGGCGGCTCTCTCCTGACGACCTGCCGCGGTACTACCGCCATGCGATCGCGATCGTCGTCCCGTCGGTGTGCTATGAGACATTCGGAATCGTCTTGATTGAGGCGTTCCGACAGGGAACGCCGGTGATCGCCAGGCGGCTTGGGCCGTTTCCAGAGATCGTCGAGGGTTCCGGGGGCGGCGAGCTCTTTCACACCACAGAGGAACTCGTGTCAGCCATGCAACGCCTCCAGGAGGATCCCGCGCATCGCGCCCGCCTGGCCCGCGCGGGATTTCGCGGCTACGTCGAACGCTGGAGTGAGAGCGCGGTCATTCCGCAGTACCTCGGCATCGTGCGCCGCGCCGCGGCGCGACGTGGCCAGCACGCGATTCTCGAGGCGCTTCCCGAATCGGAAGTCGCATGAACGTCTTCATTACCGGTGGCTGCGGCTTCATCGGATCACACCTCGCCGAGCGACTCGTCGAACGGGGCGATTCCGTGACGGTCCTCGACGACCTGTCCACGGGGAGCATGGAAAACGTCGCTCACCTGGTGGGTCGGCCTGGTTTCCAGCATCGCATCGGTTCGGCACTCGATCGGCCGCTGGTTTCGGAACTCGTGGATCGCGCCGATGTAACCGTTCATCTCGCCGCGGCGGTGGGAGTCCGGCTGATCGTCGAACGCCCCGTCCACACCATCGAAACGAATGTAGGCGCCACGGAAACAGTCCTGGCCGCCGCGGCGAAGAAAGGAAAACTCGTGGTCGTGGCATCGACGTCGGAGGTCTATGGAAAGTCGACTCTTGTGCCCTTTCGCGAGGACCATGACCTGCAGCTGGGACCCACATCACACTCGCGCTGGGCGTATGCCTGTTCGAAGGCGCTCGACGAGTGGCTCTCCCTCGCCTATGCGCATGAGAAGGGCGTTCCGGTGATCGTGGTGCGGCTCTTCAACACGGTTGGCCCGCGACAAACCGGGCGCTACGGGATGGTGCTTCCCAACTTTGCGCGACAGGCCCTTCGAGGAGAGCCCATCACCGTTTATGGCACCGGAGATCAATCGCGCTGCTTCGCCCACGTTCGTGATTCGGTGGAGGGGATGCTGCGCCTTATCGACACACCGGCGGCGATCAACGAGGTCTTCAATATCGGGTCCACCGAGGAAACGACGATCCGCCGCCTGGCGGAGCAGGTGCGGGACGCGGCTGGAAGCACCTCGCCGATCGTGACCGTGCCGTATTCGGAAGCGTATGCCGCGGGCTTCGAGGACATGCTCCGCCGCGTCCCTGACGTCACGAAGCTCGAGCACGCGACCGGCTTCCGGCCAAGAACGCCGCTCTCCCAGATCATCAGGGACGTCGTCGACGACCAGAGAGCCCGGCTCACGGAACAGAGGCGACCGCGACCGGCCTCCGCGGCCTCATAAGCCCGGATGGGCTATGCGCGCGATCCTCACGTACCACTCGATCGACTCGTCAGGGTCACCGGTTTCGTTGTCGGAAGAGACCTTCCGTGCCCACGTCAGGTTCTTCGGCTCCGGTCGCGTGAGGGTGGTACCGCTCGCAGATCTGCCATCCGTACCTGACGACATGGATGCCATCGCGCTCACGTTCGACGACGCTTTCCTGAACTTCACCTCGTCGGTTCTCCCGCTGCTGGCGCACCAGGGGCACCCCGCCACGATCTTCGTGGTGTCCGAGGCAGTCGGCGGGACGAACGCCTGGGGCGGTCGTGATACGCCCGGGATACCGACATTGCCGCTGATGAAGTGGGGGGATCTGGAAGCCGCGTGCGCTGCCGGCCTCGAGATCGGGGCCCACTCACGCCACCACCCTGACCTCACCAGGCTCTCGCCGGCACAGCTCGAGGATGAAACCGCCGGTTGCGTCGAACGCATTTTTTCCGAACTCGGCCAGCGTCCGCGCCGGTTCGCGTACCCGTATGGCGCGGTCAACGAAGCCGTCGCCAGGGTGACGCGAGACGTGTTCGAGCAGAGCGTGACGACGGAGCTCCGGCCCCTTGCGTCGGATGACGACCGCGCGCTTCTGCCGCGCCTCGATGCCTGGTATTTCCGGCGCGGCGGCGATCTGGAGAACTGGGGATCCCCGGCGTTCCGTCGACGGCTCTGGATCCGTGCCCAGGGCCGCCGCGTGCGGGCGCTCATGACGGCCACAGGACGGGGCCAGTGAGCGACCATCCGTTGCTGTCCATCATCATGCCGGCGCATAACGCCGCGGGGATCCTGCCGCGCTCACTCGGCGCGTTGCGCAACTCCAGTTTCCCTCGCGATCGCTGGGAGCTGGTGGTGGTGGACGACGGCAGCGCGGACGAGACGTCGCTGATTGCCGCTCGATACGCGGATACGGTGGTTACCATGCCTGGAAACCCGCACGGTCCGGCGTACGCACGCAATCGCGGGTTCGAGGTCACGCGCGGCGACATCATCGTCTTCATCGATGCCGACTGCGTCGCTCACACCGACACGCTGTCGCGCATCGCCGCCCTGTTCGAGGCCCAGCCTGAACTCGGGGCCGCCTTCGGCTCGTACGACGACAAGCCCCCGGCCTCGGGGATTATGTCACAGTACCGGAATCTCATCCATCATCATGTGCATCACCGGAACGCCGGCGACGTCGAGACGTTCTGGGCCGGCGCCGGTGCCGTCAGGCGAGAGGTCTTTGCCGAAGCGGGCATGTACGACGAGTGGCACTACAGTCGGCCGCAGATCGAGGACATCGAACTCGGCGCCAGGATCCGGCGATTGGGTCGACGAATTCTCCTTGATCCCGCGATTCAGGTGACGCACCTGAAGAAGTGGACGCTGCGCGCCGTCATTCGCACCGATCTCCGCGACCGCGGAATCCCGTGGGCACGTTTGCTGATGCACCGGGGAGCCATGATGTCCACTGGATCGCTCAACCTCCGGTGGACGGAGAAGCTCGGTACCATTCTCGTGTGGGGGGCCGTTGCCCTGGTGGTGTCAGTTCCCATCATGCGTTCCTGGACACCGCTCTGGGTGGCCGCCGGTTGCGTCGCCATTGTGCTGCTGCTGAACCTGCCGCTGTGGGTCTTTTTCGCGCGGGTGCGGGGGCCCGTTTTCGCTGTGCTGGTCATGCCGGCGCACCTGATGTACTATCTGATCAATGGCATCTCGTTTGGCGTCGGCCTGCTGCTGCAGCACCTGATCGGACCGCCGCTGCCTGATCCTACGACATCGGCATATGCCGAAGTGGGTGTTCAGCGGTGGCCGCCGATTCCCACAAAGAACCGACCGAGTTCATGGACCGCTGGCGATCCGTGACGCCTCGGAGAGGAGGTCACTTGGCGTATCAACCCCGCGGTGACGCAATCACGCCGGGAGGCCGCATTACGGTGACTCCGGAAGAATCGCCCATCATCTCGGCGATGCTGTTCGCGTTCGCGCCACTGCACAAGCGCGCCTTCGGCGTGGCGACAGGAGTGGCCGGCGCGGTGGTGATGGTGCTGCTGACCGTGGCGAGCATCGTGCTGCCAGGGGCGCGGGCGTTTCCGCTGGGTCTGCTCGGGCAGTACTTCCAGGGGTATTCGGTCACATGGCCTGGAGTGGTGATCGGCGCGGCGTGGGGATTCGCCGTCGCTTTCGTCGCCGGCTGGTTCGCGGCGTTCTGCCGGAATTTTGCGCTGGCCATCAGCGCGTTCCTGATCCGCACGAAAGCAGAACTCGATTCCACCCGTGAATTTCTCGATCACATCTGACTTTCCCTACCGTCATGACTGCACCGAATTCCAGTATGGTACAGGCCTCCCTCATGCGCCTGAACGCGCGGGCCTGGGGAATCGCCACGGGACTGCTGCTCGGTGGCGGGCTCTTTCTCGCCACTATCTTCCTCGTCATCCGCGGCGGCCCGATGGTCGGCCAGCATCTGTCGATGCTGAGGGCCTTCTTCCCCGGCTACAGCGTGACGTGGCTGGGTGCCTTCGTCGGCTTCGTCTACGCGTTCGTGATCGGCTACGGTCTGGGGCGGATCATCGGATCCGTCTACAACCGGCTCGCGTTTCGTTAGGCGTGTTCGCGGCCTACCAGCCGCGGTACTTGAGCAGGACCGATGGCATCGTGCGAAGCAGGATCTTGAGGTCGATCCAGATCCCCTGCTCGCTGATGTAGCGGAGGTCCCAGTCCACTTTCGAGCGCACGTCGTCGATGCACGCGTCGTAGTTCTGGTTGATCTGCGCGAGCCCGGTGATCCCCGGCTTCACGCGGTGCCGGCACTGATACCCGGGAATGTCCTCCCGCAGGCGCGAGACGATGCTGGGGCGTTCGGGCCTGGGCCCCACGATGTTCATGTCGCCGAGCAGCACGTTCCAGAACTGCGGGACCTCGTCCAGGCGCAGCTTGCGCATGTACTTGCCCAGGCGGGTGACACGAGGGTCGTTCTCCTGCGCCCACACAGCCCCGGAGCCGCGCTCGGCATCCATGCGCATCGTGCGGAACTTGTAGATGGTGAAGACCTGGCCACCCAGGTCCTCGAGGCGGCGCTCGTGAAGAGCGAGGGTGCTCCGCCAGCGCCGATCGAGTCCGACGCGCGTCTGCGCATACAGGATCGGCCCGCGGGACGTGAGTTTCACCGCGATCGCAAGGAGGATCAGCCCCGGCAAGGCGATCACCAGCGCTATCGCCGCGATCGCGACGTTGAGCACACGGCTCGCCTTCTCGTTCCGTTCACGAGGGATGACGTCCGGGATCCCGACGGACCGCGGGCTCGGCCGGGGAGGAGTCGGTGCTCCCTCGGGACGACGCGGCCGCGGCGACGGCGTCTGCACCCGCGACGGACGAGCGTTAGGCCCGCCTGGATTCACCTCGGTGGGAATGCCGGAGGACACGATCCCGCTGCTAGGGGCGTCCGCCACGTCTGCCAAAACGAAACAGGAAGTACAACCCCGTCAACGCGCTCACGACTCCGAGGGCATTCTGCCAGTTGAAACTCGCTGACGCCCGGTCCGGCACGTACAACTCATCACCGTCGCGAAGCGCCATGTCGCCCACCGTCTTGCCCTGACGGATTGCTTCGGCGGTGGCTTTCGCATCCATGAAGGTCTCTCCGGCGCGCCGCACCACCGCTTTGTCATACGCGACCTGGGACGGCGGCCCCCACCCTCCGGCGGACGCAATGACATCGGTGATCGACTGGTCGACGGGCACGGTGAAGAAGTTCGACTGCGGGAAACCGAGCAGCGAAATGCGCACCAGCGGCGTCGCCTCCAGCGTGACCTCCTTGATGTACCGCAGCAATTCCTTCGTCAGGAAAGGATCGAGCTCCGAGTCGAGCACGCCCTGCAGCGAGATCGGCGGCAGGTTCGGCAGCGGAAGCATCCGATCACCGCGCACCGTGAACGTGTCAGACAGCGCGGTATCGCCCTCGACGAGCAGGCGAATCCGGTCGCCTGGAATAAAGTCGCCGTTCGTGAGGCGCATGCGGATGGCCGCCGCGTCCGCAAGATACTTGGACCGGGTTTTTTCGTCACGCTGCTCAAGCGCCGCCGATTCAGTCGCCTTGGCCGCTTTTTCCAGCTCGGCTCTCGTCGCCTGACGGCGCATTTCCCCGATCATGGTCTGCGCTGATATGGACCCAACCGGCGCGAGGATCAACACGCCGATCAGAAGACTCAGGCGCCAGGAGCCGATGCCAGGAAGCGTCACGAGGGATTTTGAGCGGGTCATACTGAGTCTTCCCCTGAGGAATCGTGAAGATGGTGGTCGGTCATCCAAATGTTAAGAGGCTCAAATGATCGCACCCCTGCATAACGTGGAGAGGCGAAACCGTCATGGCCACAGCGTAGCAAGTGTTGTGCTATCCCAACAGCATTCCCTGCGCCCTCGCGGAGACAACCCGCCGCCGCCGCGCCGAAGGGCGAGAAAAGACGACCGACGGCATGGCTGGTCGCAAGGCGTTGAGAGTAACCGGTCTGCGACCGCCAAACTCGATCTTGCGTCTGAACGCGCGACCGCGATTTTCGTGGCATTGCCGGGCTGGTGCGTTAGGGGCGCGTTGTGCCTGTCGCGGTATCGCAACAGAGAGCGGACCTGCGCGTCCCTCTTGTCGGGCGGTTTCTGCCGGGACGAATCTTGCGGAATGCGGTGCCACGAGCGCGCGAGCGCGCTTCCGAGAGCGATCAAGTGGTCTGGAGGAAAACGGCGCGACATGAGCGAGAAGGAACGGAATAACTCGACCCGCGGCACTGGCGTCGCGGAGCATGGAAGAGAATCGTCGCCGCCTCTCGTCCTGCTCGCGAGCGATCAGGAATGGTCTACCCGATCGCTCGAGAGCGTCCTTGGGCCACATGGGTTCGCCTCGGTTCGTGCGTACACCGGACGTCAGGCACTGGAGCTCATCCACCGCACACATCCGGATGTCGTCATTATCGACTCGGGAATGCCCGATGTTCCCGGGGTCGACCTCTGCATCCAGTTGAGGGACGACCCGGAATTTCCGTCCAGCACGCCCGTGGTCATGACGACAGCCGGGCCGGCTTCGCGTTCGCAGCGCCTCGACGCCTATCGAGCGGGCGTCTGGGAGTACCTCAGCCTGCCCGTCGATGCCGAAGCGCTCATTCTCAAGCTCTCCGCATTCGTTCGCGCCAAGCGGGAGATTGATCGCTCGAGGGAAGAGAGTCTTCTCGATGATTCCACTGGCCTCTACAACGTTCGTGGTCTCGCACGCCGGGCCCGGGAGATGGGCGCCGAAGCGTCCCGGCGACATGCACCGCTGGCCTGCGTGGCGATCACGGCAAGCCTCTCCGGAGAAGCCGGCCCGGATGATCTCGATCCGCGAATCGCCGAGGAGCTCGGCGACCTGTGCCGCCGAACCGCGCGGGCGTCCGACGCGGTTGGCAGGCTTGCCCGCTCCGATTTCGCCATCCTCGCGCCGACCACGAATGACGCAGGCGCGGTCCGGCTCGCTGAGCGCTTGCGAGAAGAATCCGCGCTCACCACGTTCAGCAGCGCCGACTCGATCGGCAATTACGAGGTTCGCGCTGGCTACTGCGCCTACCAGGATTTCTCCAAGTCGCCGGTCGACGCGGTTGAGCTGCTGCTGCGTGCCGCGACCGCCCTGCGTCACGTGCGGACGTCGGAGGAGTCGAGCATCAGCGCGTATCACGACGTGCCGGCCCATCCGGTCCAGTAGCGGCCGGCAGGTCGAACGAGAGAGGGCCGGAGCCTTTCCAGGCGCCGGCCCTCTCGCTTCAGCCCGAAGGCTAGTGCCGTTCCAACTATTCCCGCCAAGTTGGTTCCAGGCCGGCTCGTGTCTCTGAGCCTTTGGCGAAACAAGGTGGAACGGCACTAGCGACGACTGTCTCCGTTCCCGTTGCCGCTCCCGATGAGCGCTGAGTCGCCGGTCGCAGCGGTCTCGAGTCCGCCATAGCCCTCGAGGTAGTAGTAGTACTTGAATTGCGGGCTCTCACCGATGTCGTTGAGCACCGTGCCCAGGATGCGCACGGGCATGCGGTCCAGTACCTCGAGCTTGGCCTGGGCGAGTTTCCGATCGGTCTCTCCGGTGCGGAGGACGATGAGCATGGCGCCGGTCGCCACGCCTAACGCGAACGGATCGATGCCGGCGCCCAGCGGCGCCGAGTCGCAGATGACGGCATCGAACTGCTGACGCAGATCGCGCAGCAGATTCACCATCCCCTCGCCAGCCAGCAGCTCGGGGCCGTTACGACGGCGGCGTCCGCAGGGAACCAGGAACAGGCCGGGGTGCGATGTCGGCCGCAGTACCTCGCTGAGCACCGCCTCGCCAGCCAGGTAGTCGGTCAGGCCCGGCGTCTGAGTGGCTGGCGCGAAGACGCTGTGCAGCGCGCCACGACGGATGTCTCCGTCGATGACCACGGTGCGATAGCCGCCATCGGCGAGCGCCATCGCCAGGTTGGCCGAGACGAACGACTTCCCGTCGCCCGGGCCCGGACTGGAGACGGTGAGGATGACGGGTCCGATGCCATCGAACGCCGACCGGACCGTGAGCGATAACGAGCGGAACGACTCGACGAGCTGCGATGCTTCCTGCAGCCGCGCCGAAGCGTTGCGCGGATTCCGGATTGTCGGAATGCCGCTCATGATGTCGAGCCCCAGATCGCGCGTCGCCTGCTCTGGATAACGGAAGCGACGGTCCGTCTGATCGAGGAGGATGGCCGCCCCGAGGCCCAGGCCGAGGCTCGCCAGAATCGCGACGAGGAAGATGCTGGAAGCCGTATCGGTCGACGGCCGACTCGGGACGCTCGCCGTGTCGAACACCGCAACGTCGGGCACCGCGCTGGCTTCGGCCAGTTTGGCCGACGAATAACGTTGCTGGAGGTCAGTGTAGATCTTGTCGGCGATATTGACCTCACGGGTCTGTCGCGCCTCCTCGATCGTGCGCTCGGGAATCTTCTTCAGTTCCGTCGCCTGACCTTCGATGTTCTTCCTGAGCTCCGCTTCCTGTATGTCGAGCTGTTGGAGGGTCTGCCTGGCGAGGAGCGGAATCGTCTGGGTCTCGAGGACCCTGATCTCTTCCTTCTTTGCCACCACCGGCCCGAACAGGTCCGTAAACCGCTGCTGGAGCTGGCGAAGCTCGGCCCTCCTCACCTCGAGGTTCTGGATCTCGGTAGTGAGCGGCGAGCTCGCACTGATGGGCGGCAGGGTCTTGAGCGCCTCGATGGACAGACGTCCGTTGGAATCGGCCGTGTTGAAGATCGACTGGAGCGCCTGACGGTCGCGCAGCACCGCCTTGTGCGCGACGTTGTCCTGGAAGAACTGGCCGAAAACCGGGTTCGTGGCCATCTGCGTTCCCGGCGCGACCACGGCGTTCTCGGTCGGCAGCGTAATGGTCCTGACCTTGAAGTTCTCCAGCGAACTCTCGGCGGCCTGCAGGCGCTCGGCAGAACGCTGCATCTGCTCTTCAACCGTCGTGCGGATCGCGGTGAGGTTCTCGCGGCTGACGCGCGCGGCTACCTGCACAAACTGGTCGAGGAGCGTGTTCATCTTCGCGGCCAGCAGTGTCGGCCGTTCCCCGCTCATCGACAGGCGCATCACGTTGCTGGTGGTCTGCACTGGGAGCACGATCAGTTCCTGCGACAACTGCACTGCGGCGTCCCGCGGCATAATCACGGTGAAGCCGACTCTGGAGTTCGGGCGGAATCGACCCGGTTCCGGCTGCCAGAGGAAGCCGACGGATAAACCAATTGAATCGCCGATCGCCCCCGACTCTATCGCGGTTTCCTGCTCCCCGGCGCGCGGCGCGGGGCGAACGAGATCATAACGTGAACCGGTCGCATCGATGCGCAGCTCGTAGCTCCCCGGTCGCAACAGCCCGCCGGGCTGCAGATCGCGAACGAGCGCGCTGTCGGATGGCTGCGCCGACCACACGTAGAGGCCCAGGTTCTGCACGACCTGGTCGAGCACGGTGTAGCTGCGAGCCAGTTCTGCCCAGGAACTCGGATCAGAGATGAGGCCAGGAGCGGAAATGGGGCCCGTACCTGCCGCGGACTTTCGGAGGATGATGGACCCGAAGACGGTGTACTTCGGCGAGACCAGCCGGGTCAGCGCGAAGCCAGCACTGCTGCCAACAGCGACGATCGCGAGAATCAGCCACTTGTAGCGGCGGATCGCGGAGGTGATGCGACCCAGCTGTTCACTCAGGTTGCCCGACGGTGGGGCAACTGGCGCCTGCGGCCCCCACGCCGCGCCTCCGGGCTGATAGTTCGCCGGGATGCCGTTGTTTGAATCGGCTGGGACGAGATTAGCGGGCATTCGATGTAAAGGATCGAAGGAAATGTCGCATCTAGACGATCATACGAGTCCGAACGGCGCAAATGCTGTGACCGCGCGGCACGATCCAGCTAACCGAAAGCTGACGCGGCGCTACAACGCCCGCTGCCACTTCCGTGCCGAGTGACCCTACCCGAGACTGCAGGGCCATCGTAGTATGGGTGCAACAATAGTGTGGAGTAGCAGCCACGTCCATGTCGTCGACATGCCGCGTTGTAGCTTTACGACGTCAGTAACCTGATCGTCACAGGAGGACGGATACGACAGGCAGTCGTCTGAATCGATGCGTCGAGGAAACATAGGCGAAGACACACCGCCGCAGCCTACGTCGCGGTAAGTCTTGAACAATTCTCATGGAGTTTGTGCTTGATGGCCAGTGCAACCGGGGCGCGGGACGAGACCGAACGAGGTGAAGAGGCCGCGGGACGCGATCCCCTGTCCATCTCGCCTGAGGTCAAGGCCAGTCTCAACCTCCTCATTGTCGATGACGATCGAACGCTGCGCGAGGGCTGCGCGAGCGTGCTGCAACTGGATGGCTACAATGTGACGACGCTGGGACGCGGGGATGAGGCCATTGACCTCGTGAAGCGGCGCCGCTTCGACATCATCCTCGTCGACCTCTACATGACGCCCGTCTCGGGGATGGAGATCCTCAAGGCGACCTTGGGTTCCCATAAGGACACCATCGTCATCGTCATGACCGGGAATCCGAGCGTGAACACGAGCATCGAAGCGCTACGGGCCGGCGCCTGGGACTACCTGCCGAAGCCGTTCTCCGCAACACACCTGCAGGTGCTGGTCGGCCGCGCGTCGCATGCGGTCATGGTCGCCCGCGAAACGCGGGACCTGAAGACGCAGTTGCTCAAGCAGACCGGCAACTCGGACAAGATCACCCTCCTGGGGATATCTCCCTCGTTCCGAGCCGCGGTGGACCTGTCTCGCAAGGTGGCCAGCACCGACGCATCGGTGATGATCACCGGCGAGAGCGGTACCGGCAAGGAAGTGATCGCCCAGTTCATACACGCCCACAGCCGCCGCACATCGCGACAACTGGTGCCCATCAATTGCGCGGCGCTTCCCGAAGGGCTCCTCGAATCGGAGCTGTTCGGCCATCGCAAGGGAGCCTTCACGGGAGCAGACCGGGACAAGCCCGGCCTGCTGGAAATCGCGAATGGTGGGACGCTCTTCCTGGACGAACTGACCGAGATGTCGCTCCCGCTGCAGGCCAAGCTCCTGCGCGTGATCCAGGACGGGGTGGTCCGCCGGGTCGGCAGCGAGAAGGAGGACGCCGTGGTCGACGTGCGATTCATTTCGGCTACCAACCGCGTCCCCCAGGACTGCGTGGCCAAGGGCACGCTCCGCGAGGACCTGCTCTACCGGCTGCGCGTCGTTCCCATCAACCTGCCGCCGCTGCGGAAGCGGCCTGAGGATATCCCGCTGCTCGCCAACCACTTCTTTTCGGTGTTCTGGGAGCGCCACCGCGGACCTAACGAGGCCACGCCGAAGCTGTCGGACGACGCGATCGAGTTCCTGCGGTCGCGCCCGTGGCGCGGCAACGTGCGCGAGCTGCAGAATGTGATCGAGCAGCTGGCGGTGCTGACGGAACCCGGCCACCTGGTCCAGCCGAACGATGTCCCGATCTACGACGAGACCTCGGTTGAAAAGCCCGTGAACGGGCTCCCCCCGGGAATGCTCACCGAGCCGTTCCATCTGGCGAAGGAGAAACTCATCGCCCACTTTGAGAAGGAATACCTCGCCCAGCTCGTCGCTCGCGCCGGCTCCAACATGTCCAAGGCAGCGCGACTGGCGAGCATCGACCGGACGACGCTCTACCGGTTGATGGAGAAGCATGGCTTCCGGCGCGAGGAGCCGGCGGGAACGGTCGACGAGTGACGCTTCGCGGCCCGGTGATGCCGGGCCGCTGGTTTCATATACGGGAGGGCGGTGGCGATAGACACGGCGAAGCCGTCGAAGCTCAAGGCGCGCCCGCGCGAGGGCCAACCAGTCGAGGAAATCCGATCGGCGACCTGGCGCGCGCTGACGGGAGCGGCCGCCGACGTCGCGAGTTCCTGGTCGCTGGGACCGCACGCTACCTCGAGTCCGATCGACATGCGTTCGGCGGTCGGCGTCCTGACGGACGCCGTGCGCCGCGCCGCGACCGGCGGTTCCGCCGATGTCAGAGGGCTCCCGCCATTCGTGCCCGCCCGCCGCATTCTCGAGCGCCTGCGACGCTCGTTCCTGGAGCACGTTGAAGCGCCTGACGTGCGTGACCAGTCTGACGACGTGGTCGCGATCGTCCGTGCGCTGGAGCGCGTGCAGGACGCGCTGGACCTGGATTCCGCGCACCGCTTCGCATCCCGCCTCACCGGACAGGATGCGCAGCAGCTCGTCGTCGAGATGGCGCATGACATGCGATCGCCACTCGGCTCGATCCTGATTCTCGCTGATCGGCTGCGGGGCGGGGCGGGCGGCGAGCTCTCCCCGATTCAGCAGCGACAGCTGGGCCTCGTGTACAGCGCCGCCTTCGGCCTCAGCTCCCTCGCCGGTGACGTGATCGAGCTGGCGCGCGGAGGAACCACTCTCGTCGACACGGAACCGATGCCGTTCGCCGTCTCGGACGTGCTACAGTCCATCATGGACATCCTCCGGCCAATGGCCGAGGAGAAGCGTCTCGACATGAAAGCGACCGGACCGTCGGCGGACGTGCGCGTTGGTCATCCGTCGGCACTCAACCGCGTGCTCCTCAACCTCGCGACGAACGCCATCAAGTTCACCAACACAGGATCGGTCGCTGTCAGCACTCGTGAACTCGATCGCTCGCGCATCGAGTTCTCCGTTCAGGACACGGGGCGGGGAATCCCTGACCACGTCATGGGCAGCCTCTTCGAAGCGTTCCGCCAGCGTCAGACGCCAGGTGACTACGCGTTTTCCAGCGCCGGCCTGGGCCTGTCCATCTGCCAGAAGCTCGTCCGCGCCATGGGTGGCGAACTGCAGGTGACGACCGAGCTGGAGAAAGGCACGCGGTTCTTTTTCACGTTGGACCTGGAGCAGCCAGAACAGATCGGGTAGCGGGTTGCGGGTTGCGGGTCGCAGTCAGAACGCGAACGCACTTACCCGCCACCCTCTACCCGCGATCTTCGAAGCAAGCCAGTTTTCGCGCATCCCCAAGGGAGCACTCCCAATGCCCACCCGTCGCTCATTCGTAAGCTCCGTCGCTCGCGCCACCGTCGCGCTCCCTGTCATGAATGGCGGCGCGTTTCGCTCGCTCTTTCGCGCCGAGGACGTCGCCGCGGGTCGACCGGCGGCAGCGGTCGCGTCTGACGAGGATTACTGGTCGGAAATCTCACGGGCGTTCGACACCGATCCGACGCTCGTCAATCTGAACAACGGCGGTTGCAGTCCGGCGCCGGTTCACGTGATGGAAGCGATGATCCGCGATCTGCGGTTCTCGAATGAAATTCCGGTGGATCACATGTGGAACGTGCTCGAGCCGCGCATCGAGAGCTGCCGGCGCGACCTGGCCCAGATGTTTGGCTGTGACCCGGAAGAGATGGCGATAACCCGCAATGCGTCCGAGGCGCAGGAGACGATGATCCTCGGCCTGGATCTCCGCCGGGGCGACGAAGTCATTGTCACGAACCAGAACTACGGAAGGATGCTCACCACGTGGGACCAACGCGTTCGCCGTGACGGGATCGTGGTGAAGACGATTTCGCTGGGCGGACCGCCGGGTTCTGATGCAGATATCGTCAACCGGTTCCAGCAGGCGATCACGCCGCGTACTCGCGTCATCGAGACAACGCACATCACCAACCTCACCGGGCACATCATGCCGGTGCGGCAGTTGTCGAAGCTCGCTCGCGAGCGTGGCATCGCGCTGTTCGTCGACGGCGCGCATGCGTTCGCCCATTTCCCGTTCGTGCGCGACGACCTCGACGTCGACTACTACGGCACCAGCCTGCACAAGTGGCTGCACGCACCGATCGGCACAGGTTTTCTCTATGTGCGTCGCGACAAGATCAAGTCGCTGTGGCCCATGATGGCGGCCCCGGCGTCGATGGATGAGAACATCCGCAAGTACGAGGAGATCGGCACGCATCCGGCGGCAAATCACAACGCCATTGCCGTGGCAGCCTCCTTCAACCGTGGGATCGGGTTGGAGCGGAAGGCCGCCCGGCTCCGCTACCTGCGGGATCGCTGGGCCAGGGTGTTGATGACGGAGAGTTCACGCGTGCGGGTGCCGACGCCACTGAACAACACGCATTCGTGCGGGATTGCCCTGGTGAGTATCGACGGGGTCGATACGGAACAGCTCTTCGGCTGGCTGTGGAGCAAGCACCGCATCCGGACCACGCCGATTGTGCACCCTGAGTTCAACGGATTGCGGATCACGCCGAGCATCTACACGACGCCGTCGGAGATCGACTTGTTCGTGGATTGCATGAAGAAGGCGATGAAGGTTGGAATTGCATAGGCTCGAGGGTCGAGGCTTGAGGCTCGAGAGAAGTCTGCAGGCTACAGGCTGAAGTCTTGATCCTTCCCTCGAGCCTCGACCCGCGGGCCTCGACCCTATTGAAACAGCCAGACCGCCGCGACGAAGCCGATCACAATCACCGTCCGCCTCACCCACTCCTGCGACACGCGCTGCGCGAGCCGGGAACCTGCGTAGCCTCCGGCAACAGCGCCGACGGCCATGGCAATCGCGACGGGCCAGTCGACGAAGCCGCGAATCGCGAACGTGGCCGCCGCGGTGACGTTGATGCACAGCCCGCCCCAGTTCTTGAGGCCGTTCATGCGGTGGATGTTGGTGAACCCCATGAATCCCAGCGCGGCCAGCATCAGGATGCCGATGCCGGCGCCGAAGTAACCGCCGTAAACGGCCACCGCAAACTGGAACAGGAGTAGTGGGGCGGTGGGTGGCTGGCTGGCCGGGTCCTCGCTGGCCTTCGTCCCGTCGTGCGTTCGATCCCGCAATGCCGCCATGAGCGGTCGCTGAACGAGAAAGAGCGCGGTCGCCCCGAGCACGAGCCACGGCACGAATTGGTCGAATCGCTCACCCGGCGTACGCAGGAGGAGCACCGCGCCCGCGAGACCGCCGACAAGGCTCGGCACCGCAAAGCGGATTGCCCATGCCCGAACCCCGGCGAGTTCCTCGCGATAGCCATACATGCTTCCCAGCGCACCGGGCCAGAGCGCGACGGTGCTCGTGGCGTTGGCGACGATGGCCGGGACGCCCAGGCCGATCAGGGCTGGGAAGGTCACGAGCGTACCGCCACCGGCAATCGCGTTGACTGCGCCACCGATAGCGGCCGCGAGCACAACCCAGATCAGCCTCGACTCATCCATGCTGACAAAGGGATCGGGGGGTTCCGGACGTAGAAAGGGGGGAGTCCCGGGGTGCGGGGCAACGCGCGGGAAACAAACGTGCCGTTATGACGTGCGGCAATATGACCGCCCGTGATGTGGTACTAACTTCAAGGCGGCCCGTCGCATTGCGGAACGAGGCCGACGACGGAGCATGATGCATGAGCGCGACCCTGACGCCCGTATCAACGATGACCGAAACCGATACCCTCGAGATCCTGGACAATCGCACCGGCCGTTCGTACACGGTGCCCCTCACTGACGGCACCATTCGCGCTCAGGATCTGCGTCAGGTCCGGGTGGACGATGACGACTTCGGCGTGATGAGCTACGACCCGTCGTTCATGAATACGGCATCGTGCCGGAGCGCCATCACCTATATCGACGGCGATAAGGGAATTCTCCGGTATCGTGGCTACCCGATCGAGCAGCTGGCCGGGCAGGCAACGTTCCTCGAAGTGGCGTACCTGTTGCGGCACGGGGAACTGCCGACCCAGGAGCAGTACGACACGTGGGTGCACGACATCACGTTCCACACGTACGTGCACGAGAACATCAAGCATTTCCTCGAGGGGTTCCGCTACGACGCGCATCCGATGTCGATGCTGGCGAGCTCGGTGGCGGCCCTGTCGGCGTTCTACCCGGAGGCGAAGAACATCACGGATGAGCAGGGCCGGTATGTCTCGATCATCCGGCTGCTGGCGAAGCTGCCGACGCTGGCGGCCTTCTGCTATCGCCATTCCAAGGGACTGCCGTTCGTCTATCCGGACAACGACCTTCCGTACAGCGCGAACTACCTGTCAATGATCGCTCGAATGAGCGAACCGAAGTACGAGGCTCATCCGGCGTTCGTGAAGGCGATCGAAGTGCTGTTCATCCTGCACGCCGATCACGAGCAGAACTGTTCGACGAACGCCGTGCGGGCAGTCGGTTCGTCTCACGTGGATCCCTTCAGCGCGATCGCCGCGGGCATCACCGCGCTCTATGGACCGCTGCACGGTGGCGCCAACGAACAGGTGCTGCGCATGATCGAGTCGATCGGAAGCGTGAAGAACGTCCCGGCTTTCATCGACGAAGTGAAGGGCGGAAAGGGACAGCGGCTGATGGGCTTCGGCCACCGGGTCTACAAGAGCTATGACCCGCGGGCCAAGATCGTGAAGCAGCTCGCCTACGACGTCTTCCAGGTCACCGGGATGGACAAGGATCTGGAAATCGCGCTGGAGCTCGAGCGGATCGCCCTGGCCGATGACTACTTCATCTCACGGAAGCTGTACCCGAACGTCGATTTCTACACGGGGCTGATCTACCGTGCGATGAAGTTCCCGACGGACTATTTCACCGTGCTGTTCGCGGTGGCCCGGACCGCGGGTTGGCTGGCGCAGTGGGAGGAGATGCTGCTCGACAAGGAGCAGAAGATCGCCCGGCCCCGGCAGGTGTACACGGGATACGACGAGCGGCCGTACCAGCACGTACTTGATCGGGTGCATCGGTTGAAAAAATAGGAAACAGGAAACAGGAAACAGGAACCAGGAAACAGGCAAGGATTCGAGACGTTCAGCATTGAGGGCCCGAGCTCAGCGAGGGCCCTCAGTCATTCCCTGTTTCCTGTTTCCTGTTACGCAATACCTCCGCACCGGACACTCCCCGCACCGCATGACACGCGCGGTGCAGACCAGGGCGCCCAGCTCCATGAGTGCCTGGTTGTGCGACCACGTCGCCTTTCCGGTGCGCGGGAGCAGAGCGGCCGCGAGTTCCCACAGAACTCGTTGTCCCTTCGACGATCGCGGCTCGATCCGCGGTGCAAAGGCGCGGCGCAGCACGCGCGCCACGTTCGTGTCGACCAGCGCGGCGCGTCTCTCGTACGCGAACGACGCCACCGCGCCGGCCGTGTACGCCCCGATCCCGGGAAGCTGGCGCAGGGCGTCCGGCTGGTCCGGCATGACCCCGTTACCGTTAGGCGGTGCGACCGCGCGCGCCAGCCGGTGGAGATTGCGCGCCCTGGCGTAATACCCCAGCCCGCGCCAGGCCTCGCGGACCTCGCCCGGCCGGGCGCGCGCCACGGAGTCCAGCGTCGGAAACCGGGTCAGGAATCGTTCGTAGAACCCGAGTACTCGCGAGACCTGTGTCTGCTGCAGCATCAGCTCGGAGACCAGGACGCGGTAGGGATCCCGGCTCGCTCGCCACGGCAGGTCGCGACCCCTTCGCGTGTACCAGGTGCGCAATCGCAGGGAGAAGTCGCGGGTGACCGCTGGCTCCGGTCGATGGTCGCGCCGCCGCCGGGCGCTCAGCGTGGAGTCCAGACGGGTGCGATCGAGAACAGTCCGCTCCCGCGATCGGTCAGGTCCGAAGCGAGGAGGACGCCGAGGATGACACTGGCGACTCCGGAGGCCAGCGTGAGCCACCGTCGCGCGTTCTTCACCCGCGCCATCGCCAGTGAGGCCGGCAGCGAGATCGTCGCCGTCACGATGATCATTCCGAGCACGGTGCCAAGGCCGAAAAGCATGAGATACAGCAGTGCCCAGAACGGGTCGCGGACCGTGGAGAGGACCAGCAGAACGACGGCCGCTGAACCAGCCATGCCATGCACCATCCCGACGACGAATGGACGCGCCGCGGAGGGCGCTGGCGGGTTCGCGTTGCGGGCGCTGGCCAGATTCTGGAAGCCGAGCAGAATCAGCATGAGCGCCACTGAAAGCTCCATCGCCAGCCCGACGCGTGGCGATATGGTGAGGCGGAGCAGGATGATGGCGCCGCCCACCGTGAGGATGGTCAGCGTGTGCCCGACGCCCCACAGCGCGCCCACGCCCGCTGCGCGCCGGAAGGACGCGGTTCGTGTTGCGATCGTGCTCACGGCGACCACGTGGTCCGGATCGACTGCATGGCGCACGCCCAGCAGGAATCCAAGGACGGCGATGGGGAGCGCGTTGTACACGCGACGGAATATACGGTCCAGCGCAAAGCGCAAAACGCAAAGCGCAAAGGGATTCCGCGGCCAGCTCTCGACCGTTTTCCCTTTACGCTTTGCGCTCAGCGCTCAGTACGTCGGTACCTTCGGGTCAACCTCCAGACTCCAGCGCTGGATGCCGCCGGCAAGATTCCACACGCGTTTGAAGCCGGCCGCTCGGAGCCGGCGCACGGCTTGGGCGCTGCGGCCGCCCATCTTGCAGTGGACCACGATCTCCCGTTCTGGAGACAATTCCGACAGCCGCGACTCAAGAGAAGCGAGCGGGATGAGACGTGCGCCGGCGATGCGGGCAATGGCCCATTCGTGCGGCTCGCGAACGTCGACGATATCCAGCAGTTCGCCCGATGCGAGCCTGGATGACAGGGTCGTGGGCTCAATCTCCGGAACGGCTGCAAACACGGCGTCGACGTCGGTTGGCCCCGGCACGGCGCACACCTCCTCGGAGTGCGAGAGATCCCGGATCTCGCGCGTACCGCAGGCGGGGCATTCCGGATCGCGCCGCAGCCGGACGACTCGTTGGCGCCAATGCAGCGCGTCGACCAGCAGAAGGCGGCCGATCAATGGCGTTCCGGCTCTGGTAATCAGCTTGATTGCCTCGGTTGCCTGGATGGTGCCGACGAGTCCGGGGAGTACGCCAAGGACACCTCCTTCGGCGCAGGCGGGGACCAGTCCAGCCGGCGGCGGTTGCCGATAGAGGCACCGATAACATGGCCCGTTGGCCGCGGCGAACACCGACGCCTGCCCGTCGAACCGGAAGATGCTGCCATAAACGTTAGGCACGCCGAGGAGGACGCAGAGGTCGTTGACGAGATAGCGCGTCGCGAAGTTGTCGGTGCCATCGAGGACGACGTCGAACCCCTCGGCGATCTCGTACGCGTTGTCAGCCGACAGCCGGACCGGGAATCCCTCGACGTGCACACCGGGGTTGATGTCGGCGATGCGGTCGCGCGCCGAATCCAGCTTGTGACGTCCGATATCCCTGGTGCCGTGGAGAACCTGGCGCTGGAGGTTCGAGACGTCGACCGTGTCAAAGTCCACCAGGCCGAGCGTTCCGACGCCGGCGGCCGCGAGGTACAGAGCCGCCGGCGATCCGAGTCCTCCTGCGCCCACGAGGAGTACACGGGCGCGCCGCAGCGCGCGTTGGCCATCCACGCCGATCTCGGGCAGGATCAGGTGGCGGCTGTACCTGATGTACTCGCCAGGCGCGAGGTCGCCGGTTGTCCGGTCGGGAAGCATTGACGACGCCATGTCATCCTCCCGCCACCGCGGGCACGACCGAAAGTTCGTCAGAAGGCTGGACTGGTGCTCCGAATCCGCCGATGAAACGGATGTCCTCGTCGTTGAGGTAGATGGTCACGAAGGGGTAGGGTGCGCCGTGCTCGTCGCGGAGTCGGGGAGAGAGCGATGGAAAGCGCCTGGCGACGTCGTCGATCGCCTCGCCGACCGTACTTCCGACGGCATCAAGCGTGTGGAGGCCGTTCGCCAGCGGAGTGAGCACCGAAGGCAAGTTGACTGTGGGCATATGGGAAGGAGATGTCGGATGTGGGACGTCGGATAAACTGCCGGCCGATCAGAGCGGAGTTGATTGGGCCTGGTGCGCGACAATTGCGGCCACCTCTGAGAGCCGCGGGTTGATTGGTTCGGGCAGCGCCAGACAATCTGAAACGGCATCCGTGGTCTTGAGCCCGTTCCCCGTTATGCAGAGAACGACTTCATCATCGGGAGAGAGCCTTCCGCTACGCGCGAGTGCTCGGGCCGCCGCCACCGTCACCCCCGCCGCGGTCTCACCGAAGATCCCCGTCGTTTCAGCCAACAGGCGTATGCCCTCGACGATCTCGACATCGTTCACGGCCGCCGCCCATCCGCCTGACGAGCGGATCAACCGCGCCGCGGACAGTCCATCGGCCGGAGTGCCGATTGCGAGTGACTTGGCGATTGTCGCTGGCTTGACGGGAATGAGCGTGTCGTCGCCCCGCTCCACGAGGCCCACGATCGGCGCGCATCCCTCGGCTTGCGCCCCGTAGAGGCGCGGCGGTACGCCGTGCACCAGTCTCGCATCGAGGAATTCACCGAATCCCCTGGCGAGCTTAGTCACCAGCGAGCCGCCGGCCATCGGCGCCACCACCGCATCGGGCAGCCGCCACCCGAGCTGTTCTGCGATCTCGAAGGCGGCGGTCTTCGAGCCTTCACCGTAGTACGCGCGGAGGTTCACGTTCACGATGCCCCAGCCGAAGCGATCCGCGACCTGAGCGCAGAGCCGGTTCGCGTCGTCATAGGTTCCGCGCACGCGGATCAGCCGCGGCCGGAAGACCGCAGTCGCTGCGACCTTCGCCGGTTCGAGATCGTGCGGGATGAAGATCCACGCCTCCAGGCCCTCGCGAGCGGCGGCGGCCGCGAGCGCGTTGGCCAGGTTCCCGGTCGATGCACAGCCGACGACGGTGAGGCCGAATGCCTGCGCGGCGTTGAGCGCGGTCGCCACCACGCGGTCCTTGAAGGACAGCGAGGGGAACGAACCGGCATCATGCTTCACCAGGCACCGTGACACGCCTAACGCCGAGGCCAGCCGGGGTGCGTCGATCAGGGGCGTCCAGCCCGCGTGAAGGCATCGCACCGGGCGCCCGGTGAAGGGAAGCCACTCGCGGTAGCGCCAGAGCGAGCGCGGGCGCGCCGCGAGTTCCGTCCGATCGGGAAGGGCGCGCGCTGGATCGTAGACCGGTTCGAGCGGCCCCAGGCAATCTGGGCAGACATGTGCTGGCGCCGCCTCATGCGATCGGCCACATGACGCGCAGCGCAACGGGTGCGCGACCAGCGCGTGGCTGGGACGAGTCATGACGCTCGTCATGCGGCGGCCTTCGCGCGCAGCCTGCGCAACGCCTGACGCGCGGCCGACAGTGTGTCGCCCACGAGCGCCGACGCCGTCGCGGCGCCGCCGGCGCCCGCGCCGCTCCACGTCAACGCGCCAGCCAGCGCGGCCTTCACCTCGACCACGTTGACGACTCCGTGCGCCGAGGCCAGCGGATCACCGGCCTCGAGCCGCTCGGGCCTGACCGTGGCGCGGATGTGATCGCCGTCGCGCGTGGCCGTGGCCACGAGTCGCCACCGTCCCTCACGCGCGACGGGGAGAACTCCCGCAATTCCGGTGACCGTTACGTGATCGGCGAGCACCGGCGTCCGCCAGGCGACCGTGCAGAGGATGGCGATCTTGGCGGCCGCATCGCTGCCATCGAGATCCGCGGTGGGGTCGGCCTCCGTGTATCCGAGAGACCGGGCGTCGGCGAGCGCGGCGTCCAGCGTGGAACCGGCTTCCAGTCGGGTGAGGAGGAACGTGCTGGTTCCATTCAGCACGCCGCGGATTGAGTGGACTTCCTCGCCGGCAAGGGACTCGCGGAGTGCACGGACAACCGGAACGCCTGCGGCGACGGCGCCCTCGCACCAGAGCCGCTGGTCGCGCCTGACCAGCCGCTCGAGCAAGGCCGGAGTGCGCGCGACAGCCTGCTTGCTGGCGGTGACGACGGTGGCGCCCCGGCCGAGCGCACTTCGCAGCCATTCCGCTGCCTGCGAAGCGCCGCTGGCTTCGATGACGACGTCGATGTCGGGATCACTGGCGATATCAGCGGCATCGTCAGTGAGTGCTGTGCGCGGCACCGGCCGTTGTCGCGTCGTGTCGCGAACCGCGACACGCGCCAGGTGAAGTCTCGCGCCGAGTTGCCGCGCGAGCAGCGGTTCCCGAAGCAGCAATTGTTCAGCGAATGCCGATCCGACGGTGCCACAGCCGATGAGGCCGAGGCGCACGATGGGTGGAGCCATGTCCAGTTCTCCCCCACTCATCCGCCGGGCATCGCTGCCGGAGACAAAAAAATCCCGGCCAGCGAAAAGCCCCGGGATGAGTGGCTTTTTAGCGTTTGTTTAGCGTGGCCGCAATACGCCGCAAATGACCACGAATTTCAATTGTGTGGCTTAGTGTACGAGTGAGCCTTCGAACGCGCAAGGGGATCGACCTCAGGCCAGAGGCCAGAGGCCAGAGCTACGGCAGTGCCGAGTCACCAGTCACGATCTTATCGTCTTCCGCTTCAGGAAATCCATCAGGATGAACTGCCCCAGCGTCACCGTGTTGGTGAAGTACGCCTTGCCGCGGCTCAGCGCGGCGACCCGCTTCACGAACTGCACCAGCGCGCGGTCCCGCGCCAGCATGAACGTGTTGATCACGATGCCGGCACGCCGGCACTCCGCGACCTCGCGCAGGGTGGCGCTGATCACCTCCGCGTCGAGCCCCATCGCGTTCTTGTAGATCGACCCGTTAGGCATCGTCAACGCGCTTGGCTTCCCGTCGGTGATCATCACGATCTGCCGCATGTCCTTGCGCTGGCTGAGCAGGATGCGGCGGGCCAGCCGCAGTCCCTCGGCGGTGTTCGTGTGATACGGGCCCACCTGGGCGTGGGCCAGCGTGGCCAGCGGGATCTCTTCCGCCGAGTCATGGAACAGGACCACGCGGATGGTATCGCCCGGATACTGCGTGCGGATCAGGTGCGTCAGCGCCAGCGCCACCTTCTTGGCGGGCGTGAAGCGATCCTCCCCGTACAGGATCATGGAGTGCGACGTGTCGAGCAGGAGGACGGTCGCGCACGAGGACCGGAATTCGGCCTGATGCACCATCAGGTCCGGATAATCGAGGTCGAGCGGGAAGGAGATGGAGCCGGTGCGGGCGAGCGCGCGCCCCAGCGTCGCGTTGACGTCCAGGTTGAGCGTGTCGCCGAACGCGTACGGCTTGCTGGCCGCGTCGGCCTCGACGCCGGTGGCGAGGTGCGGGGTGTCATGGCTGCCGATGCTGCTGCGACCTAACGATCCGAGAATGTGGCGGAGCGCCTTGTAGCCCAGGAAGTCGATGCCCTTCTCGTTGAGCCGGAACTCGACATCACGCGAGGCCGCCTGCGCGATGCTGCCCTTGCCCTCGAGCGGCTGATAGGCGTCCGCCACCCGCGGAGGCGCCTGCAGCGAGAGGTAGTCCTGCTCGACGAGACGCTGGACCAGCCGGTCGAGCAGGTCGGACAGCTGCGCTTCCGACTCCGGGTCGCCCTCCCCCCGCATGGCGGCCAGCATCTCGGGAGTGAACTGGCCGCTCTCGATGAGCGCCTCGAGGATTGCCCGCTTGAGCGCCTCGAGGGACCGGTCAGCTTCGTCGCCCACGTCTCCCCACCAGGGGTGCGTCGTCGACCCGCCGGCAAAGCCCGACTGCAGCAGGAAGTCCGCCAGCCGCTCGAGCAGGGCTTCGAGATCAACGGCGTCCCCGTCGCCCGGGACAAAGCGGGAGTACGTGTGAGAACGCATGCCTCAAACTACGCGGGCGGCGGGCTGCGGTCATCTTCAATCGGCTGCGCCTCCCAGCATTCGCGCGACGGTCGGTACTTTTCGTGGCCCACCATGGTCGCCCTCACCAGGTTCAACCCGTTCCGTGTGCTCATCACGCACCGGAACTTCCGCTCCTTCTGGATCGGGCAGACGCTCTCACTCGTCGGCTCCTGGATGCAGTCGATGGCGCTGGGTTGGCTCGCGCTGGAACTGTCGGACAGCGCGTTCGTGGTGGGTGTCGTGGTTGCTTCGGGCTCGCTTCCCATCCTCGCGTTCTCGCTCTACGCGGGGGTGCTGGTCGATCGGTCCGACAAGCTGCGACTGGTGACCATCGCGCAGACCCTGCTGCTGCTCGAGGCGGTATTCCTCTGGTGGCTCACCTGGTCGGGCCACGTCACCGTGGGCGCCTTGATCGCCATGGCGGCATTCGGCGGCGCCGTGGCGAGCGTCGAAATCCCCGCTCGTCAGGCGCTGATGATCGATCTCGTCGGGCGCGATGACCTTCGGGATGCCATCGCGCTCAACTCCAGCGGGTTCAACCTCGCCCGGATCATCGGTCCGGCGGTGGGCGCGTTCATCATCGCCAACGCTGGCATGGCCTGGTGCTTTGCCGTCAACGCGTTGAGCTACCTCACGGTGCTCGCGGGGCTGGCACGGGTCCGGTTGCCGCCCTGGCAGGCGCCGCGAATGCCCGGCGCTCCGCTCCAGCAGATGCGCGAAGGACTGACATACGCGCTCCGCGATCGTCCGGTTCGCGCCCTGCTGGAACTGGTCACCGCCTTCTCGGTGCTGGGCATTCCCTACATCGCGCTCATGCCCGTGCTTGCTCGCGACCGTCTCGGACTCGGGGCGGGAGGCTATGGGGTGATGCTATCGGTGCTGGGCATTGGCGGACTGACTGGCGCGCTGGCGCTCGCCGCCGCCGGTCTGCACATCCGCCGCGGGCCACTGGTCGCGCGCACTGCCACGACGTACGCCACGCTGCTGCTCATCCTGTCGTTCGTCCGCCAGCCCGCGGTTGCCTATCCGATCCTGCTCGCCACCGGGTTCCTCATGATCGTCAACAACGCCATGGTGAACGGCATGCTCCAGACGATGGTGCCTGACGAGTATCGCGGCCGACTGATGTCGATCTACTCCATGATCGTCGTGGGACTCCCCCAGGTCATTGGAGCCTTCTCGGCTGGCGCGGTGGCCGGACTCGTTGGCGTCCAGTGGGCGATCGGCGGCGCCGCGCTGGGGATGCTGGCCTTCAACTGGTTGGTCTTCCGGCGCAATCCCGAGATCCGCGAGCTCTAGTGCCGTTCCAACTATTCTCGCCGAATACATCGAGCCGAGCCAA
>Ga0209640_10000420_pt1 | contig 32281 bp, 29 predicted proteins | sample RifCSP10_1_FD_184018 | JGI IMG/M metagenome (GOLD analysis project Ga0209640, IMG submission 184018) | Soil microbial communities from Rifle, Colorado - Rifle CSP2_sed 10_1 (SPAdes) (version 2) | ecosystem: Environmental > Terrestrial > Deep subsurface > Rock core/Sediment | place: Rifle... | reverse complement strand
GGCCTACGGGATCCAGGCCTTCCAGGTCGACTCGTGCTCGTCGACCCACTTCTTCGCCGCCTCCTCGGCGGTCATGTCCTGGTTGGTCATGTAGTCCGAGACGAGGTTCTGGTCGTCGTTCGTCCAGGTGAAGTTCTTGACCAGCTCGTAGGCCTTGCCGCCGGTGTCGGCGAACTTCTTGCTGACGATCTTGTTGAGGGCGTACTGCGGATAGTCGCAGTCGATCTTCTTGGGGTCCGCGTAGCACTCGTCGCTGTAGGGCGGGAGCTTGATCGGCACGAGCTTGATCTGCGCGTGCAGCCAGTGCGGATCCCAGAAGTAGCCGATCAGCGCCGTCTTCTGTGCCGCCGCCTGCTGGAGGGCCTTGACCGACGACGCCTCACTGCCCGAGAAGACGACCTTGAAGTTCAGGCCGAGGTTGGCGATGATCGCCTCGTCGTTCTGGACGAAGGTCGGGTCGCTGGCGAGGAACTGGCCCTTGTCGCCCGATTCCGACGTCTTGAACAGGTCGGCGTACTTGTTGAGGTTGTTCCAGTCGGTGATGTCCGGGTATTCCTGGACCATCCACTCCGGCACGTACCAGGCGATGATCCCCACGTTGCCGGTCTCACCCGCGACCGCGGCCACCTTCTTTTCGTCGATGTACGTCTTCTCGAGGTCGGGGTGGCCCCAGTTCTCGATGATGACGTCGACCTCGCCGGTCTCGAAGCCCTGCCAGGAGATCTCCTCCTTGAGGGTCTTCTTCTCGACCGTGTAGCCGAGCTCCGTCTCGAGCAGGTAGGCGACGACCGCCGCATTGGCCTCGTACCCCACCCACGGGTTGATGGCGATCTTGACCGGCTCCTTCGAGCCGCCCCCACCGGCGCTACAGGCGGCCAGGACCAGCCCGGCGACCGTGGCGCCGACAGCGAGACGCCAGAGCTTGCTGCCTCTCATCTAGCGGTGCTCCCTTCCTCGATCACCGCCTCGCCTGGTGGCGACGGCGGTCTCCACCGAATGCCCCATATCATGCCCCCGTCACGCCAGCCTGGATGGTCGTTCCAGGCGGTACGACGGCCACGGGACGTCCCGGACCCGTCGGTCGCCCGCCGGCACCCTGGGTGATCCGGTCAAGCATGACACCAAGGAGCACGATCGAAACCCCCGCCGCGAGGCCCTTGCCGAAGTCCTCGCGCTGGGCGAACCCGGCGATCACGTCGTAGCCCAGAGCCCCGGCGCCGACCAGGCCGCCGACCACGACCATGGCCAGGACCAGGACGATGCCCTGGTTGGCGGCCAGCAGCAGCGAGCGACGGGCCATCGGCAGCTGGACCTTCCACAGGAGCTGCCTCGGCGTAGAGCCGGCCGCCGTGGCCGCCTCGACGACCGTGGCCGGCACGCCGCGGATGCCGTCCTCGACGAGTCGGATCACCGGCGGGGCGGCATAGATGACGGCGGCCACGATGGCGGTGAAACGGGTGGCGGAGAACAGCGCGATGGCCGGCAGGAGGTAGACGAACGAGGGCATCGTCTGGGCAGCGTCGAGGATCGGGCGCAGGACGGCGGCGAACCGATCGTGACGCGCCGAGAGCACACCGAGCGTCAGCCCGACGAGCAGCGTGATCGCGGTGCCCACGAGGACCGACGCCAGCGTCTCCATGCCGTGCTGCCAGAGCTGAAGGCCGACCAGGGCGAGCAGGCAGACGGCCGTGACGATGGCCGGGCGGAGACCGCTCACGATGAACGCGGCAACGACCGCGACGAGGCCGACGAGCCACCAGGGCGAGGTGGTCAGGATCGTCTGGAGCGGGTTGAGCAGCACTCCGGTGACGGCGTTCTTGAGCGCGTTCGTGAGGCCGAACAGGTTGGCTTCGACCCAGGCGGTGGCCGTGTTCACCGGCTCGCGGAAGGTGATGCGCAGCGCATCCGGGAAGGTACCGTCGCCCGCCACGAGCTGGCCCACGATGACCGCCACGACGGTGACGCCGACCGCACCGAGCACCACGACCCGGCGCTGCCGGGTCGACTCCGCCGCGCCGCTTCGGGTCCGCACGTCCACTCGCTGGCTGGCCCGCGTCGCCAGCCGGTCGAGCAGGATGGCCATGATCACGATGGCCAGGCCGGCATCGAAGGCGACGCCGACGTTCACCCGCTCGAGCGCCTGGACGATGTCCAGACCCAGCCCGGGGGCGGCGATGAGGGCGGTGATGACCACCATCGAGAGGGCCATCATGATCGTCTGGTTGACGCCCAGGACGATCGTTCGCTTGGCCATCGGCAGCTGCACCTTGCGCAGCACCTGCCAGCGGGTGGAGCCGAGCGAGACCGCGGCCTCGACCGACGTCCCCGACACGCCGCGGATCCCCAGCGCGGTGATCCGGATGGCCGGCGGGATGGCGTAGATCAGCGTGGCGATGATCGCCGCCGGCGGGCCGATGAGGAAGATCAGGGCCATCGGGGCGAGGTAGGCGAAAGTGGGCATGATCTGCATCACGTCCAGGACCGGCGTGATGACGGACTGGAACCGGTCGCTTCGGCCGGCCAGGATGCCCAGCGGGATGCCCATGGCCAGCGACAGGACGACCGCCCCCAGCGTCAGCGCGAGCGTATCGAGGCTCGACTCCCACAGCCCGAGCAGGCCGAAGGCGAGGAACCCCGCGACCATCACCACGGCCATGCGGCGCCCGGCGAAGATCAGCCCGATCGCCCCGGCGAGCACGGTCACGCCCGGCCACGTGAGGCCGATGAGGATGCCCTGGAGGAGGTCGAAGAGGCCGGCGATCGACAGCCGGATGGTGTTGACCACCAGCACGAAGACGAGGTTGGAACTCCGGTTCGCGTCCACCCAGTCGCGCAGGCCGTTGAGCGACTTGAAGAACTCGGCATCGTCATCGTGGGGCAGGAGCCACTGGTTTCTCAGCGCCACGAAGAGGATGGCGCTCACGACCAGCAGAGCCACACCCCAGAAACGTCGCGAGGTGCGCCATTCGAGGCTGGCGAGGGGGAGGGCCGGGGCTGCCATCAGCCGTCCTCCAGCCCCGCGATCGCGGCCAGGATCTGGGCCCGATCGACGACCCCCAGCAGGCGGCCGTCGTCGACCACGCGGATCGGCTTGTCGGTCGCCGCGGCGGCGTGCACCGCGGTCCGGATGACGGTCCGGGGCGGGAACTCCGGTCCGTCGAGCTGGTCGTCCGGGCGGGCCTCGCGCATCACCCAGCGCAGGGTCAGGACGTGGGACTTCGGGACATCGCGGACGAAGTCGGCCACGTAGTCGTCGGCCGGTGCGCCCACGAGATCCTCCGGGCGGCCGGCCTGGACGATCAGGCCGTCGCGCATGATCACCACGTGGTCGCCCAGCTTGAGCGCCTCGGCGAGGTCGTGGGTGATGAAGACCATCGTCTTGCCGACCTCGTGGTGCAGCCGCAGCACCTCGTTCTGCATGTCGCGGCGGATGAGCGGATCGAGCGCGCTGAACGGCTCGTCGAAGAACATCACCTCGGGGTCCACGGCCAGCGCCCGGGCCAGGCCGACGCGCTGCTGCATCCCGCCCGAGAGCTGGTCGGGGTAGCTGCCGGCATGACCCTCGAGGCCCACCAGCGAGAGCATCTCCTGCGCGCGCGCGTAGCGCGTGGGCTTGTCGTCACCGCGGATCTCCAGCCCGAATGCGATGTTGTCGATGACCCGCCGGTGAGGCAGCAGCCCGAAGTGCTGGAAGACCATCGAGAAGCGCCGCCGCCGCAGCTCGCGCAGGCGCACGGCGTCGGCCTTGCGGATGTCCTCCCCGTCGAGGAGGATCTCCCCTCGGGTCGGCTCGATGAGCCGGGTGAGGCAGCGGATGAGGGTGGACTTGCCACTGCCGGAGAGGCCCATGACGACGAAGACCTCACCGGGCTGGACGTCGAACGAGACGTCGCGGACGGCCACGGTGGACGCATGCCGCTGGCGCAGCTCGGCGCTCGTGAGCGCCTCGTCCGCGCTGCCCACGAGGCGGTGCTCGGCCGGGCCGAAGATCTTCCACAGCCCCTTGACCGAGACCGTCGGCGTGGTCGTCCCGTTCACCGGCCGACGACCATCGTGCGGGCGCAGGCGAGCATGATGGTTCCCGCCCCGTCGATCAACAGGCTCGGCATGGGCACCCTCGTCGTGTCGTTACCCGCGACGCCGTCCGCAGCCGGACGGGCGTTGGGTGCGGAGAGGATTGCCGCTGTGCGGGCTCCCGTCAAGCCGCGCCGCGACGACGGCGCTGAGGCCTTCTTCCGCGCCGGCCCATGTCTGTAGGACATGGCGGCGTGCCCAGCCGCCGCTCGGGGCCGCAGTCGGGCCTCTCGGGGCCGCTCTCGGGCCGATCCGGCGCTGGATGCATGTCTGTAGGACATGGCCCCACGCCCAGCCGCCTGATCGGCGTTGCCCGCACCGCGGCTGGCGCCACAGCTATGCCTCACGACAATGGAATCGCGGCGCGCGCAGGCCCGCGGTCAGACGACGCGGCTCACGGTGCATGCCTGGCGGTCATGCGAGTGGCTGGATCCACGCTGAGGCGCCGCTCGATGAGTCTTCATCGCGAGGCAGTCGCGCTCAGGTTCGCGGCCTCGGATGCCCGGGGGGCATACGGTGGGGGCGCCGGATCCGGGTCGCACTCGGGCCTCGCGCGGGCCGGTGGTGCACGAATACACTGTGACCTCGCCGGCTCCGATCCAGCGGGCCGCGGCCGGGCGACGAGGAGGGTCCATCTCACATGGCTGCGCTACCGGATCGGGCACGCGTCGTGGTCATCGGCGCCGGCATCGTCGGAAACAGCATGGCGTATCACCTTGCCCGTCTCGGCTGGCGCGACATCGTGCTGCTCGACAAGGGGCCCCTGCCAAACCCTGGCGGTTCGACGGGCCACGCTTCCAACTTCATCTTCCTGACCGACCACTCCAAGGAGATGACGGAGTTCACGGCCGATAGCGTCCGCCAGTACCAGGAGCTGGGCGTCTTCACGCAGAGCGGCGGCATCGAGGTCGCGCGCACGGCGGCGCGCATGGAGGAGCTCAAGCGGCGCCTCGCCTCCTCGAAGTCGTGGGGCATCGAGTCGGAGCTGGTGACGCCGGCCCAGGTCAGGGCGATGGTGCCCTACATCGAGGCGTCGGTCATCCTGGGCGGCTTTTCCACCCCGGGTGTGGGCGTCGTCGATTCGCTCCGTGCCGGCACCCTGATGCGCGAGGCGGCGCAGGCCAGGGGTGCGCTGACGATCTCCGCGCAGACCGAGATCACCGGCATCGACGTCCGCGACGGGCGCGTGCGGTCCGTGCGCACGGATCGTGGCGACATCGAGGCCGAGACGGTCGTGATCTGCTGCGGCGTGTGGAGCCCGCGGATCGCGCGCATGGCCGGCGCCTCGATCCCGCTCACCCCCGCCGTGCACCAGATGATCAGCGTCGGCCCGGTGCCGCTCTTCGCCGACACGGTCGGCGAGATCCGCTATCCGATCGTGCGTGACATGGACACCAACATGTACGAGCGCCAGCACGGCGGCGACCTGGAGGTGGGCTCCTACGCGCACCGGCCGATCCTCATGGAGGCCGACGCGATCCCGTCCATCGCCGAGTCGGCCCTCTCGCCGACCGAGCTGCCCTTCACCAAGGAGGATTTCGACCTCCAGATGGAGCAGGCGCTCGAGCTGGTGCCCGACATCCTGGGTGACGAGCGGGTGGGCATCCGTCACGCCATCAACGGCCTGCTCGCGCTGACGCCGGACGGCAACCCGATCCTGGGCGAGACGCCCGAGGTCCGGGGGCTCTGGTCGGCCGCCGCGATCTGGATCAAGGAGGCGCCGGGCATCGCCCGCACGATCGCCGAGTGGATGACCGACGGCGCCCCGGAGATCGACCCGCACGGGTCGGACATCGCCCGCTTCTACGACCACCACCGGACGCCGACGCACATCCGGGCCCGTGCCGCCGAGGGCTTCAACAAGACCTACGGCATCGTCCATCCGATGGAGCAGTGGGCCTCGAACCGCAACGTCCGGCTCACTCCGATGCACGGGCGCGAGCGGGAGCTGGGCGCCGTCTTCTTCGAGGCCGCCGGCTGGGAGCGGCCGATGTGGTACGCCTCGAACGAACCGCTGCTCGCCGAGTACGGCGAGCCTGTCTCGCGGCGCGACGCGGAATGGGAGGCTCGCTGGTGGTCGCCCATCATCAGCGCCGAGCACCTCGCCATGCGCGACAAGGTAGGCATGGTGGACCTCACCGCCTTCGCCATCTTCGACGTCTCCGGCCCCGGCGCGCTCGGCTACCTCCAGGGCCTCGTCGTCAGCCAGATGGACGTGCCGGTTGGCCGCGTCGTCTACACGCCGCTGCTGAACAAGGCGGGCGGCATCGTGGCCGACCTGACGATCATGCGGCTGGGCCGCGACCTCTTCCGCGTGGTCACCGGCGGCGGCATGGGCATGCGCGACAAGAAGTGGTTCAGCGACCACCTGCCGGCCGACGGCTCGGCCCAGCTCCTCGACGCCACGTCCGCCTGGACCACGGTCGGCGTCTGGGGCCCGCGGGCCCGGGACCTGGTCGCCTCGGTCACCGCCGACGACGTTTCCAACGCCGGCTTCCCGTTCGGCACCTGCCGGAGCATCGATCTCGGCCCCGTCCGGGCGCTCGCCTCGCGCATCTCCTACGTCGGCGAGCTGGGCTGGGAGATCTACGCGCCGATGGAGGAGGGCGCTCGGCTCTGGGACCTGCTCTGGGAGGCCGGCCAGGTCTTCGGGGTCGTGCCCGTCGGGATCGGCGTGTATGCCACGACCGGACGACTGGAGAAGGGCTATCGGGCCCACGGCAACGAGCTGGAGCTGGAGTACGACCTGGTCGAGGCCGGGATGGCCCGGCCCACGGTCAAGGAGCAGGACTTCGTGGGTCGTGCCGCCTACCTCGAGCAGCGCTCGCGTCCGCCGGCCGCGATCCTCTGCACGCTGACCGTGGACGACCACACCTCCTCGAGCGGCGTCGAGCGCTACATGCTTGGTCGCGAGCCGATCGTCACCCCCGACGGCCGGCCGCTCGTCGACGCGAAGGGGCGGCGGTCGTACGTGACCAGCGCCGGCGCCGGGCCCTCGGTGGGCCGCCACCTGCTGATGGCCTACCTCCCGCCCGAGCAGGCGGTCGTGGGCACGAAGCTGGCCGTGGAGTACTTCGCCGAGCTCTACCCGGTGACCGTCGCCGTGGCCGGGGCCACGCCGCTCTTCGATCCCCGGAACGCGCGCATCCGGAGCTGATGCCCGTGGAGGTCCTCGTCTGTGTCAAACGCGTGCCGGCCACGGGCGGCCGGATCGTGCTGACCGCCGACGAGCAGGAGATCGACACGAAGTACCTCGGTTTCACCGTGAGCCCGCACGAGGAGTGCGCGGTCGAGGAGACGGTGCGCATCGTCGAGGCGCACGGCGGCAGCTCGACCGTCCTGACCCTCGGTCCAGCGGCGGCCGAGGAGCAGCTGCGCGACGCGATGGCCGTCGGGGTCGACCGGGCCATCCTGCTCGAGACCGACGGTCGCGAGTGGAGCCCGATCGCCACGGCCGAGGCGATCGTCGGCGCGGTCCGCGCCCAGGAGGCCGCCGGGGCGGGGTTCGACCTCCTCCTGTTCGGCAACGAAGCGGCCGACACGGGCGACTTCCAGGTCGGCATCCGCGTGGCGGTCGCGCTCGACCTGCCCTGCGTCACCGGGGTCAAGGCGCTCGAGGTGCGCGATGGGACCGCCGTGGCGAAGCGCGAGGCGGACGGCGGCTGGGAGGTCTTCGAGGTCCCGCTGCCGGCGGTCGTGACGGTGAAGGAGGGGATCAACCTGCCCCGCTATCCTTCGGTCCCGGGCCGCCTCCGGGCGCGCAAGAAGGAGATCGAGCGCGGCGTGCCGGAGTGGCGCCCGGCCGGACCGGAGAAGGTCAGGCTGCGGCTGCCGGAGGAGCAGGGCAGCGCCGTGGAGATCCTGGGCACCGGCCCCGCCGACGCTCCGCGGGTCGTCGAGGTGCTGCGCCAGCTGGGGGTCCTCGCGCCGTGATCCTCGCGCTCGTCGAGCAGGCCGGCGGTAGCCCGGATCGGCTCTCCCTCGAGATGCTGGCGCTGGTGCGTCGCCTGGCCGAGGTCGCCGGGGCCGCGGGCGGGCCGGTCCATGCCGTCCTTTTCGGCGACGAGGCCCGCACCGCGGCCGCCGGGTTGGCGGCGCACGGGGTCGCGACGGCGTCGGTGGTCGAGCACGAACGCCTCGACGACTACGCCCCCGAGGCCTGGGCGGCCAGCCTCCTGCAGCTGATGGCCGCGCGGTCCCCGACGATCGTCGTCGCCGCCGGCAGCGAGCGGGGCAACGAGGTCATGGCGCACGTGGCCGCGCGGGCCGGCCTGCCGCTCGCGGCAAACTGCACCGACGTCCGCCCTGGCGACCGGCTCGGGATCACCCGACAGCGCTGGGCCGGGAGCCTGCTCGAGGACGCCTGGCTCGACGGACCCGCCTGGCTGGTGACGGTCGCGCCCCACGCCGTGGCGACCGAGGAGACGGTGGCGGCCGGCGCGACGACCATCGAGCGGTTCACGCCGGCGCTGTCCGAGAACGACCTCCGCGTTCGCGTGGACGGCCGCGTCGAGGCCGATCCGGACCGGGTCTCGCTGACCGATGCCCGGGTCGTCGTGGGCGGCGGGCGCGGGGTGGGCGGTGCCGAGGGCTTCGCCGACCTCGAGGAGCTGGCCCGCCTGCTGGGTGGCGCCGTGGGCGTGTCCCGCGCTGTGACCAGCGCGGGTTGGCGGCCGCACGCGGAGCAGATCGGCCAGACCGGCCTGCGCATCGCGCCCGACCTCTACATCGCCTGCGGCATCAGCGGGGCCATCCAGCACATCGTCGGCTGCAAGGCCGCGAAGCAGATCCTGGCCATCAACACCGACCCCGAGGCGCCGATCATGGAGAAGGCGACCTACGCGGTCATCGGAGACCTGCGCGACATCGTGCCGGCGATCAGCGCCGAGATCCGGCGGACTCGCGGCGCCTAGCGCTCGGGTCCGGCTCCGGACGACTCGCGGATCCGGGCAGAGATCCGGGCGGCGGTCGCGAGGACGCGCCCGGCGACCGCGTCCTCGGTCCCCCGTCGAGGGAAGCGGTACGACGGCCCGTGGACGTGGACGGCGGCCACGACCTCGCCGCCGGCGGCGGCCACCGGCGCCGCCACGGACGTGATGCCCTCGGCGAACTCCTCGCGCACCCATGCGCAGCCGTCCCGGCGCACCTCGCGCAGGCGCTCGAGGAGGGCGCTCGCGTCGGTGATCGTGCGCGGGGTGAAGCGCTCGAGCGGGGAGGCGAGGAAGCGCGCCAGGGCGGACGCCGGCAGGAAGGCCAGGAAGACCTGGCCGGACGACACGGCGTGCATGGGGATCCGGCTGCCGGTCCAGTCGCGCACCTGGACCGGGTTCGGCGAGTCGACCTGGTCGACGTAATGCACCGTGAAGCCGTCGGCGACCGACAGTCCTGTCGCCTCGCCCGTCGCGTCGGCCAGCTCCACCAGAGTCGGACGCGCGACGGCTACCAGGCCGCGCGTGTCGCGCAGGCCGGACGCGAGCACGGCCAGTCGACGGCCGAGGCGATACCGGGTGTCGCCTGGCAGCTGCTCCACGGCCCCTTCGGTCTGGAGCGCGTTCAGCAGTCGGGCGGCCGTGCTCTTCGGCACCCCGGCACGGGCGGCCACCTCGGTCACCCCGAGCGGCCCGTCCACGAGCGCGTCGAGGACGGCGAAGGCACGCTCGATGGACTGGACTCTGGACATCGACTCCCTTGTCCGCTAGGCTAGGGTTCGTTCCATCATACGGCACCGTTCCGTATCGTGGACCCCGGCCCGACAAGGAGTCGCCGATCCATGGCCCAGGACGACTACGAGGAGATCGACCTCGCCGCCCTCTCCGACGAGGAGCTGGCCGAGCAGATGCACAACGATCTCTACGACGGGATGAAGGACGAGATCGTCCAGGGCACGCGGATCCTACTCGACCGCGGCTGGGCCGCCACGCGCGTCCTCGACGATGCGCTCGTGGCGGGCATGAAGATCGTGGGCATCGACTTCCGCGACGGCATCCTCTTCGTGCCCGAGGTGCTCCTGGCCGCGAACGCCATGAAGGCGGGCATGGAGATCCTTCGGCCGTTGCTCGCGGCGAGCGGAGCCGAGCCGGTGGGCAAGGTCGTCATCGGCACGGTGAAGGGCGACATCCACGACATCGGCAAGAACCTCGTGGGCATGATGCTCGAGGGCGCCGGCTTCGAGGTCGTGGACCTGGGCATCAACACCGACGCCGACAAGTTCATCGCCGCGCTGGAGCAGCACCAGCCGGACATCCTCGGCATGTCCGCGCTGCTGACCACGACGATGCCCTACATGAAGGTCGTCATCCAGGCGCTCAGGGACCAGGGGATCCGTGACCGGTACATCGTCCTCGTGGGCGGGGCACCGCTGAACGAGGAGTTCGGGATGGCCGTCGGGGCGGACGCCTACTGCCGCGACGCGGGCGTCGCAGCGGAGACGGCCCGCCGCCTCATCGACGAACGCCGTGCCAGCGTCGCCTGAGACCGCGCCGCCGGTCGCTCCTCGAGTCCTCATCGTCGGCTGCGGGGCGCTCGCGCGCGAACTGGCCGAGGTGACCCGGGGCCTCGCGAACGTCGACGTCACCGTGCTCCCGGCCACGCTGCATAACCGGCCTGAGCGCATCCCGGACGCCGTTCGGGAAAGGATCCGGTCCGTGCGCGGGCGGTACGACCGGATCTTCGTCGCCTACGCCGACTGCGGGACCGGCGGCCTGCTCGATCGGGTGCTCGCGGAGGAGGGCGTCGAACGGCTGCCCGGCGCCCACTGCTACGAGTTCTTCGCCGGCCGGACCGACTTCGCCCGCCTGGCCGAGGAGGAGCCCGGCACCTTCTACCTCACCGACTTCCTGACTCGCGCCTTCGACCGCCTGGTCGTCACCGGTCTCGGCATCGACCGGCACCCCGAGCTGCTGCCGGTCTACTTCGGCAATTACCGCCGTCTGGTCTACCTCGCCCAGACCGACGACCCGGCGCTGCTGGCAGCGGCTCGCCGGGCGGCGGATCGCCTTGGCCTGGCCTTCGAGCACCGGCGCACCGGCTACGGCGAGCTGGCCACGTCGATCGCGGCCGCGGTGGGGGTCGCCTGAGATGGCCGGGACCCTGACCGTCATCTGGTGGCGCGCCATCCCGGCCCAGGTGGTCGCCCGGGAGGGCCGCCGAGCGCACAAGGTGATGCTGAGTCCGCGCTTCCAGATGGCCATCGACCGGGCGGCCGAGAAGGCCGGCAAGAAGTCGTTCGACGACTACATCGGGGAGTGGCGCAGGGAGAACCGGCCCTGCGGCCCGGACCTCGAGGCTGAGGTGACCGGCGAGGCGGCGCGCCTGGAAGCCGAGTACACGAAGGGGGTCCTCGCCGGGCTCGCGGCGGCCGGGGGCCTCGGTCGGCGGGGGGTCGCGTGACCAGGACCGTCATCTCGTCCGCGACGCGCGAGGTCATCATCGGCTCCGACCGGCCGTTCGCGATCATCGGCGAGAGGATCAACCCGACCGGCCGCAAGCTGCTGGCCGAGGAGATGAAGAACGGGGACTTCAGCCGGGTCGAGCGCGATGCGCTCGCGCAGGTCGAGGCTGGGGCCCACATGCTCGACGTCAACGCCGGCATCCCGCTGGCCGACGAGCCGGCCATCCTGGCCCGCACCATCCAGCTCGTGCAGTCGCTCGTGGACGTCCCGCTCTCGATCGACTCCTCGATCGTCGAGGCCCTCGAGGCGGGCCTCGCGGTCTACCGCGGCAAGGCGCTGGTGAACTCCGTGACCGGCGAGGAGGAGCGTCTCGAACGGGTGCTGCCCCTGGTCCGGAAGTACGGCGCGGCCGTGGTGGCCATCTCCAACGACGAGACCGGCATCTCCGAGGACCCCGACGTCCGGTTCGAGGTCGCCCGGCGCATCGTCGAGCGCGCCGCGGACCACGGCATCCCGCGCGAGGACGTCGTGGTCGACCCGCTGCTCATGCCCGTCGGGGCGATGGCGACCGCCGGCCGGCAGGTCTTCCACCTGCTGCGCCGGCTGCGCGATGAGCTCAAGGTGAACACCACCTGCGGCGCCTCCAACGTGAGCTTCGGCCTGCCGCAGCGCGAGGGGATCAACGCGGCCTACCTGGCCATGGCCATCGCCAGCGGCCTCACCTCGGCGATCACGAATCCGCTCTCGCCGGAGATCAGGCGCTCCGTCATGGCCGCCGACGTGTTGATGGGCAACGACCAGGAGTGCGCTCGCTGGATCCGGACTTTCCGGGAGCCGCCCGTGGCCGGGGAGCAGGGCCGGCGGATCAACCGCCGCCGTGCGGCGCCGGCGGGGCTGCCGGCCGCCAGCTGAGCCGCGCCGCGTGACCCTGCCCGCCGAGCCGCTCGTCATCTTCACCCCGTCGGGGCGCCGGGGCCGCTTCCCGGAGGGCACCTTGCTGCTCGACGCGGCGCGGGCGCTGGGGGTCGACATCGACTCGGTCTGCGGCGGCCGCGGCCTGTGCGGGCACTGCCAGGTGGAGCAGGGGGTCGGGAGTTTCGCCAAGCACGGGATCGTCTCGCTCGCGGAGCACCTGACGCCGCGCGGCGCTCTCGAGGCCGGCTACCGCGGGCTGCGCGCACTCCCCCAGACCCGGCGCCTGAGCTGCCTCGCCGCGCTGCGCGGCGACGCGGTCATCGACGTCCCGCCGGAGAGCCAGGTCCACCGGCAGGTCGTGCGCAAGGACCTCACCGTGCGCGCCTTCGCGGTGGATCCGGTCGTCCGCCTCCACTACGTCGAGGTGGCGCCGCCGCAGCTCGCCTCGCCGTCGGGCGACCTCGCGCGCCTGCTGGGGGCACTCGAAGCCGAGTGGGGGCTGACCGATCTCGAGACCGACCTCGACGTGATCCGTGCGCTCCAGCCCGCCCTCACCCAGGGGGACTGGAAGGTGACCGTGGCCGTCCACGACGGCCGCTCGCTGACCGCCGTCTGGCCGGGGCTGCACGAACGGGCGTACGGCGTGGCTATCGACGTCGGCTCGACCACCATCGCCGGCCACCTTGCCGACCTCGCCGACGGGTCAGTCCTCGCCTCGAACGGGGTGATGAACCCGCAGATCCGCTTCGGCGAGGACCTCATGAGCCGCGTCTCGTACGCGATGATGCACCCCGGGGGCGCGCGCGAGATGACCCGCGCCGTGCGCGGCGCCCTGGCCGGGCTGGTGGCCGACCTGGCAAAACGGGCCGGGATCCCGCGCGAGGAGATCCTCGAGCTGACCCTGGTGGGCAACCCGATCATGCACCACCTGGTGCTGGGCATCGACCCGGTGCCCCTCGGGTCGGCGCCGTTCGCGCTGGCGACCGATCGGGCGGTACACACGACCGCGGTCACCTTGGGCCTGCCCGCCCATCCCGGCGCGCGGGTCTACGTGCTGCCCTGCATCGCGGGCCACGTGGGCGCGGACACGGCCGCCGTCATCCTGGCCGAGACGCCGCACCTGGCCGATCCCATCAGCCTCGTCGTCGACGTGGGCACGAACGCCGAGATCGTGCTCGGCAACCGCGAGTTCCTGCTGGCCGCATCGAGCCCGACCGGGCCCGCCTTCGAGGGCGCCCAGATCAGCTGCGGGCAGCGCGCCGCCCCGGGGGCCATCGAGCGCGTGCGGATCGACCAGCGGACCCTCGAGCCCCGCTTCAAGATCATCGGCTCCGACCTGTGGTCCGATGAGCCCGGCTTTGCCGACGCGACGGCCGAGCTGGGCGTCACCGGCGTGTGCGGCTCGGGCATCGTGGAGGTCATCGCCGAGCTGTTCCTGGCCGGCGTCGTGACCGCGGACGGGATCATCGACGGCCGGCTGGCGGAGCGATCGGCGCGCATCGTGCCCGAGGGCCGGACGTTCTCCTACCTCCTCCACGGGGGACGGCCGCAGCTCATGATCACGCAGAACGACGTGCGCGCCATCCAGCTGGCGAAGGCGGCGCTGTACGCGGGCGCGCGCCTCCTCATGGATCATGCCGGGATCGAGGCCGTCGACCAGGTCCGCCTGGCGGGGGCGTTCGGGAGCCAGATCGACCCGCTGCACGCGATGGTGCTCGGGCTCATCCCCGACTGCGACCTGTCCCGGGTGGGGGCGGCCGGCAACGCGGCGGGGACCGGGGCGCTCATCGCGCTGCTGTCCGGGGCGGCGCGCCGCGAGATCGAGGAGGTGGTCCGGGGGGTCGAGAAGATCGAGACGGCGGTGGAGCCGCGCTTCCAGGAGCACTTCGTGGCGGCGCTGGCCTTTCCCCACCGTACAGCCACCTTTGACAACCTCAGGCGTGTCGTTGACCTTCCCGCGCGAGCGGCGGGCGCGGAGCGGGACCCCGCAACACGAGCCGATCGGCGCCGCAGACGCGCCGAAGTCGCCGCGACCACGGAGGACCGCTGATGGACGACGCCCCCCGCCACCGGACCGGAGGCCGCGCCGGGCGCCAGGCCGCCCGCGCGCACCGCCACATCGAGCGCGTCCCGTTCCTCACCCGGACCCTGGCCCCGTTCGAGGTCCTCGATGAGGAGGGACTGAGCCTCATCGAGCACAACGCCGACACCATCCTCGAGGAGGTGGGGCTGGATTTCCGCGGCGATCCCGTCGCGCTCCGGCTGCTCCACGAGGCCGGGGCCGACGTCGACGGGGAGCGCGTCCGCTTCCCCCGCGGGATGTGCCGGCAGATCGTCCAGGCGACCGCCCCGCGCCAGTTCACCCAGCACGCGCGCAACCCGGCCAACAGCGTGCAGATCGGCGGGCCGCACATCGTCTTCGCGCCCAACTACGGGTCGCCCTTTGTGCGCGACCTCGACACGGGCCGCCGCTACGGGACGCTCGAGGACTTCCGCAACTTCGTCAAGCTCGCCTACCTGAGCCCGCACCTGCACCACTCCGGGGGCACGGTCTGCGAGCCGGTGGACGTGCCGGTGAACAAGCGCCACTTCGACATGGTCTACAGCCACATGCGCTACTCGGACAAGCCGTTCATGGGCTCGGTCACCCACCCCGACCGGGCCCGCGACACGGTCGAGATGGCGCGGATCCTCTTCGGCCCCGAGTTCGTCGAGGGGAACGCCGTCGTCCTCAGCCTGATCAACGCGAACTCGCCGCTGGTCTGGGACGCGACGATGCTCGGCGCCCTGCGCGCGTACGCGGAGGCCAACCAGGCCACGCTCATCACCCCCTTCATCCTGGCCGGGGCGATGGCGCCGGTGACCGCGGCCGCCGTCTGCGCCCAGACGCTGGCCGAGGCCCTGGGCGGGATGACGCTGGCTCAGCTCGTGCGACCCGGCGCGCCGGTCGTGCTCGGCTCCTTCGCCAGCTCGATGTCGATGCAGTCGGGGGCGCCCACCTTCGGCACCCCCGAACCGGCCCTCGTCCTCTATGCCATGGCGGCCCTGGCGCGGCGGCTGGGCGTGCCGTTCCGATCGGGCGGCAGCCTGTGCGCCTCGAAGGTCCCCGACGCCCAGGCGGCCTACGAGTCGGCGGCCACGCTGATCCCGACCGTGCTGGCCGGGGTCAACTTCGTCCTCCACGCCGCGGGCTGGCTGGAGGGCGGCCTTGCCGTGGGTTACGAGAAGTTCGTCATGGACGCCGACCAGTGCGGGATGATGGCCGTCTTCATGAAGGGCATGGACCTGTCCGAGAACGGCCAGGCGCTCGACGCCATCCGCGCCAACGGCCCCGGGCAGCACTTCCTCGGCAGCGCCCACACGCTGGCCAACTTCGAGACCGCCTTCTACCGCTCCGAGGTGGCCGACAACAACAGCTTCGAGCAGTGGCTGGAGGACGGCTCGCTCGACGCGGCGCAGCGGGCGAACCGGATCTGGAAGCGGATGCTCGCCGAGTACGAGGCACCGCCCATCGATCCGGGCGTGGACGAGGCGCTGCTGGACTTCATCGCCCGCCGCAAGGCCGCGGTCCCCGACTCGGACGTGTGAGGTGACGCTCTTCCGGCGCCACTCGGCGCTGTCCGCGGCGGCGCGGGACGCCCTCGCCCAAGCGCTGAGGGCGCCCACGTTCGAGCTCGTGCCGCTGAAGAACGCCCTGGCCCAGGCCGCGTTCCTGCCGCCAGCCGCCACCGTCTCGGTGACCGCGTCCCCGGCCCGAGGTCTGGAGGCGACGATCGCGCTCTGTGAGCAGCTCCAGGCGACCGGATTCCGCGCCGTCCCGCACCTTGCCGCGCGGATGATCCGCGATCGTGCGCATCTGCGCGACATCGTCACCTGGCTCGAGGGAGTCGGCGCCGACCGCGCCTTCGTGGTCGGCGGCGATGCCAAGGAACCGGGTGCCTACCCGGACGGGTTGTCGCTCCTGCGCGAGATGGGGGAGATCGGCCACCCCCTCTCGGAGATCGGCATCCCCTGCTATCCGCAGGGCCACGCGTTCATCCCGGACGCTCCGCTCCTGGGGGCGCTGCGGGCCAAGGCCGCGTTCGCGAGCTACATGACGACCCAGCTGTGCTTCGATCCGGGGGCGATCGCGACGTGGCTCGCGGCCCGCCGGGCGGAGGGCCTCGCGCTGCCGGTGCACATCGGGCTACCGGGCGTGGCCGAGCCGCACAGGCTCCTCGCCATCAGCGCGCGGATCGGCGTCGTCGACACACACCGGTTCCTGGTCAAGAACACCAGGTTCGTGGCGCGGCTCATCCGCTCCGGCGGCTTCTACCGCCCCGACGGGCTGCTCGAGGGCCTCGCGCCGCTCATCGCCGACCCGGCCGCCGGCGTAGCCGACCTCCACGTCTACACGTTCAACGCGGTCGAGGTGACCGAGGCCTGGCGGCGGCGCTACCTCGCCGCGCTCGGAGCGGCCCTGCCGGCGTGACCGCCGTCGGGCGAGGCGCGCTTCGCGTCCGGCTACTCGCGACACACGACCGGCTGGCCCAGGCTGCCCGAGCGGCTGGGCGACATCCGGTCGTCGACGACCAGTGGACCGCGCGAGAGGAGATCCTTCATCTGGTCGTCGTCGAGTCGGAGGTCTGGCAGCGCCGCCTCCACCAGCTCGCCGAGCCCGGAAGCCCACGATGGACATTCACGGAGCCTGGCCTCGGCGTCGCGCCCGACGAGCGATCCCTCGATGAGCTGCTGGCGGCCTTCGAGACCGCTCGACGGGCGACCGTGGCCCAGATCGACAGCCTCGACGACGCCGGCTGGTTCCGCTCGGGGACCCATGCCACCTACGGCGTCCTCGATATCGCGGGCCTGATGCGCGTGGCTCTCGACCACGACGAAGAGCACCACCGTGCCCTCGCACGCTGATGATTCGCGGCGAGGCGACTTTCGTGTTGCCCCGGGTGGCCAGCACTCGTAGGATGCTGCCCACCGTCCCGTCGGGACATCGAGAAGGAGAGAGGCGAACGAATGGCCGGTACTGACCCCAGCTCGAGTTGATCGGTCGAGTGCCGCTGTTCGGCGGGTGCGCTGCGCGGGACGTGGCGTGGATCGGCCAGCTGGCGGACGAAGTCGAAGTGCCAGCCGGCCAGATCCTCATCCGCGAGGGCGCAACGGCACGACGTGGTCGACTTCACCCCGCTCTCGGCCCGCATGACGGCGTCAGACGTGGTGAGCCTGCTCGACCGGCTCTTCACCGACTTCGACGCGCTCGTCGACCGCTACGGCCTGGAGAAGATCAAGACCATCGGCGACGCGTACATGGTCGCCTCGGGCGTCCCCCGGCGCCGGCCCGACCACGCGCGCGCGCTGGCCACCATGGCGCTCGAGATGCTCGACCTGGTGGCCACCCACCGGCGCGACGACGGGGCGGCCATCGAGCTGCGCATCGGCATCAACTCGGGGCCCGTCGTGGCCGGCGTGATCGGTCGCCGCAAGTTCATCTACGACCTCTGGGGTGACGCGGTCAACACGGCCAGCCGCATGGAATCGCACGGGACGGCGGGCCAGGTCCAGATCGCCGAGGGGGCCTACGAGTTGCTGAAGGACGACTTCGTGTGCCAGCCCCGCGGTCTCGTGGAGGTCAAGGGCAAGGGCGCCATCCGCACCTGGTACCTCGTGGGCCCGAAACCCCGCTGACAGGGACGACGGCGGGCCGGGCGCTGCTCGGCCCGCCGTCGTGATGCGAGATCAGGACGGCGCGGCACCCTGCTTGGCGGCCGCCATCGGCTCGGCCATGGCCATCGCCTTGTCGGGCGTGACGCCGAGCTGGCCGAACAGCTCCATCAGCTCGAAGTAGTGGCGCGTATTCCTGATCCGATCACCCTCGAAGAGCCAGACCATCGCGCCGTGGACCATGCCGCGCTTGCCGGACGCGGGGATGACGCCGCTCGGCAGCGCCAGCGGACCCGTGTGCGTGCCCTCCCAGGTGATCTCGGCCGCCACTTCGTTGCCGCTCTCGATGACGCTCGTGAACGTCGGCCGGAGGTCGGGGAAGGCCGTCATCCAGGGCTTCAGCCCCTCGACGATCTCCTCCGGTCCGGTCAGCCTGCGGCTGGTGGCCATCTCCTCGTACGTGGAATCCGGCAGCAGGTGGGCCTTGTAGGCTGCCCAGTCCTGCCGCGTGAAGGCCGCGACGTGCTCGCGGACCATGTCGATGTGGGACATCACCAGAACCGTGCTCATCGGCGAACCCTCCTGGTCCAGATCCTCTGGTCCGACCGACCCACGGTAGGGCCGCGGAACGCCGGCTCCAAGAGCCGAAGGTCACCGGACGCGCCGATCAGCCGCCCTCGAGTGCCTCGAACGCGACCGGGGGCTTGGGGCGCTCGTCGACGCTCAGGCGGAAGACGTCCGGCCGGGCGTAGTGGCCGATGGCGTCGAAGTCGAAGGTGCCCCGCGCGATCTGGTCGAGGTCCAGGTCGGCGGTCAGGATCGCCTCTTCGCCGAAGACCGGCCCGGCCAGTACCCGACCCAGCGGATCGACGATGCAGCTGCCGCCGTCGATGAGGACCGCATCCGGGTCGTCGCCCTGGAGCGGGGAGTAGTCCGCCGGGTAGTCGCGGCGGCGGGCGAACTGGTTCGCCGAGAGGACGAAGCAGCGGCCCTCCAGCGCGATGTGGCGCATCGTCGGCAGCCAGGTCTCGCGGTCGTCGACGGTCGGGGCGCAGTAGAGCTGGATGCCCTTCGCGTACATCGTCAGGCGCAGGGCGGGCATGTAGTTCTCCCAGCAGATGACCGCCCCGATGCGACCCAGCGGCGTCTCCAGCACGGGCAGCGTGGAGCCGTCGCCGAAGCCCCAGATGAGCCGCTCCATCGCGGTCGGCATGAGCTTCCGATGCCTGCCCAGGAGCGCCCCGTCCGGTCCGACGAAGACGACCGTGCAGTAGAGCGTCCCGCCGTCCCGCTCCACGACGCCGACGACGAGGTGGACGTCGTGCTCGTGGGCGATGGCGCCGAGCGCCTCGGTGGCCGGGCCGGGCACCTCCACGGCGGCGTCCCGGTAACGGCGGAACCAGTCGCGTCCCTCCGGCGTGCGCTGGCCCACGCGGGCCCCGAAGTCGATGCCCTTGGGATAGCCGCCCAGGAACGCTTCGGGGAAGACGACGAGCTGTGAGCCTTCTGCCGCTGCCCGGGCGGTCAGCTCGGCGACCCGCTCGAGGCTGCGGACGAGGTCGAAGGCGACCGGCGCTCCCCCGACCACGGATGCACGGACGATCGACACGCTGGAGCCTCCCTGCGACCACCTCGTTGCGGCCTATCTTGGCATCGAGCGGTGACCGCGGCAGGTGCTTGCCGATGTAGTACAAATGCACTCTTTCGCCCGACTGCACAATGACCGCCAAGGGGGGATCGCCCTACGAGGGGATCGTCCCGACCTGCTGAGGGCACCGCACGTGGGGCTCCGAGCGCCTCCGACCACAGCCAGCCTGCTCTGCGGCTCCCCCGAGCCGACGTTCGCCGTGGCCATGAGCGGCGAGGTCGTCGGTTGGAACGCGGCCGTGACGCAGCTCCTCGGCATGCCCGAAGCGAAGGCGGTCGGTCGGAAGTGCTGGAGCGTCCTGGCCGGTCGGGCGCTCGATGGCACGCTCTTCTGCCGGGCGACGTGTCCCATCCTTCAGGCAGCGCGCGCCGGCCACTCCTCCGCGCCCGTCGAGGTCGTGCTGGGGCGCCCGTCGCGGGCCGCGACGGCCCGGGTCGGCGGCGCAAACCCGCATGTCGTCCTGCATCACCTGGCCCTGAGGGATCCGGAGGGACAGCCCAGTGCGGTCGTCCATCTCGTCGAGGACGTCACCGAGCGGCGCCGCCGCGAGGTCGTCGGCGAGCGACTCCGCGCCGTCGCGACCGGCACCGGTGCCCTCGGCGTGCGGTTGACCCGGCGGGAGCGCGAGATCCTGGGCCTGCTGGTCGGCGGCCTCACGACGCGCGAGGCCGCCGAGCGCCTGGGGATCCGACCCACTACTGCCCGTAACTACATCCAGCGTGTGCTCGCGAAGCTGGGCGCGCCGAACCGTTTGGCCGCGGTCATGAAGGTCCTCTGGGTCAACACGCTCGATGAGCAGCGCGCGGAGCGCGAGGAATCGCCGGGACCCGATCCGGACGAGCCCGAGGCCAGGGGGCCGGCGCACGCCGAAGGGGATCCGCACCTGAGCCGGTTCCTCGAGGCGGCCGCCGAGCACGTGGACGTCGCGCTCAGCCTCTGCGACATGTCGGGCAGGATCCTCTATGTCAACGAGGCGAATGCGAGGCTCGTGGGAAGGCCGGCCCGCGAGCTGATCGGCCGGCCGGTCAACCTGCTCCTCCCGCCTGCCCTCCGGGAGCGGAGCAAAGGGCTTCTGGCCACATTGAGTCGGGAGGGCGCGATCCACGCCGAGCTGCCGAACGTGCGCGGCGACGGCGCGACGGTCTACGTCGGGTTGTCCGCCGAGGTCGCCAGGGATGCCGCGGGAAACCCCATCTGCATCGTGGCCACCATCCGCGACCTGAGCGCCGACCTCCAGCGGCTCGAGATGCTGAACGCCTCCGCGCTATCCGTGGCCAGCGCACCCGCCGGGGAGGTCCTCGAGGCGATCGTGCGCGTCGCCCGCCTCCTCATCGGCGCCCGATACGCCGCCCTCGGCGTGGTTCGCGGATCGGGCCTGGAGCGCTTCATCCCCGATGGCATGACCGACGAGCAGATCGCGTCGATCGCCCACTGGCCAGAGGGTCGCGGTCTGCTCGGCGCGATGGTCGCGGAGCGGCGCACGATCCGGCTGCCGGACATCGCGGCCGACCCGCGCAACAGCGGCTTTCCGGCGGGTCATCCGCCCATGACCTCGTTCCTGGGCGTGCCCGTGCAGATCGAGGGCACGGTCTACGGCCACCTGTACCTCACCGACAAGATCGGCGCGCCGGAGTTCGGCTTCGTCGACGAGCGGCTGGCCGAGCTCTTCGCCGCGCACGCCGCCGTGGCCCTCCGGGACGCTGAACGGGTCGCCCAACTCGAGTCCGCGCTGGCCGACCTGGGTCGGGCGCAGGCCGCCCGGTCCCGCCTGGCGCGTGTCTTCGACGAGTCCTCCGACGAGGTCTACGTGTTCGATGCCGCGTCCTTGCGGTTCGTCGATGTCAATGCGGCCGCCCGTCGCAACCTCGGCTACAGCGACGAGGAGCTGGTGGCACTGACGCCGGTGGACCTGAAGCCGGAGTTCACGCCCGACTCGTTCGCCGCGATGCTGGAGGCGTTGCGCCGCGGCGAGCGCGATCAACTCGTGTTCGAAACCGTCCACCAACGCAAGAACGGGTCGCTCTACCCGGTCGAGGTGCGCCTCCAGTTGCTGGCGACTGAGACACCGCCTGTGTTCATCGCCCTCATCCTCGACGTGACCGACCGCCGGCGGGTCGAGGCGGAACGTGTGCGCCTCGCGGCGGCCGTCGATCAGATCGCCGACTCGATCATGATCACCGCCCTCGACGGCGAGATCGTCTATGTCAACCCCGCTTTCGAGCACGTGACCGGATACTCGCGCAGCGAGGTGATCGGACGTGCCCCCAGCTTCCTGAAGAGCGGACGGCACGACGCCGCCTTCTACCGGGCGATGTGGGAGACCCTCGAGCGGGGCGAGGTGTGGTCGGGTCCCATCGTCAACCGGCGCAAGGACGGCACGCTCTACGACGCCGAGGTCGTCATCTCCCCGGTGCGCGATGCGGCCGGGCGCATCACGCATTACGTGGAGGTCGGGCGGGACGTGACCCACGAGCGTGAGCTGGAAGCACAGCTCCGCCAGGCGCAGAAGATGGAGGCGGTGGGCCAGCTCGCCGGCGGCATCGCCCATGACTTCAACAACCTGATCAACGTGATCAGCGGCTTCGGCCAGCTCACGCTCGCCGATCTGCCCGATGACGACCGCCACCGGAACGACCTCATGGAGGTCGTCGCCGCTGCCGATCGGGCAGCGAAGCTCACCCGCCAGATCCTCGCGTTCAGCCGGCGGCAGGTCCTCGAACCGCATGTCCTCGATCTCAACGAGGTCGTCGCGACCATCATCCCGATGCTCCGCGGGCTCGTCGGCGAGCACGTCGAGCTGGTGACGCTGCCAGCGCCCGACCTCTGGGCGGTGCGGGCCGATCGCGGACAGATCGAGCAGGTCATCGTCAACCTCGCCGTCAATGCTCGCGACGCGATGCCCGATGGCGGGAAGCTGACTGTCGAGACCGCCAACGTCCAGATCGACGCGTCCTACGTCCACTCCCACGTCGAGATGACGCCCGGCGCCTACGTCCTCCTCGCGGTAAGCGACACCGGGATCGGCATGGACGAGGCGACCCAGGTGCGCCTGTTCGAGCCGTTCTTCACGACCAAGGAGCACGGCAAGGGGACCGGCCTCGGCCTGGCCACGACCTACGGCATCGTCAAGCAGTCCGGCGGCTTCATCTGGGTCTACAGCGAGCTCGGGCGCGGCTCCTCGTTCAAGGTCTACCTGCCCCGGGTCGCCGAGACGGCGGAGCCGTTCGTCCTGGCGGCGCGGTCGGTCACGGACGACGCCGGCTCGGAGACCCTGCTCGTCGTCGAGGACGACGAGGCGGGCCGGACTTACGCCCGCCGCGTCCTCGAGGCCCGCGGCTACCGGGTCCTGGTGGCGGGCAACGGCGATAAGGCGCTCGCCGCCGCCGCGGCCCACGAGGGCTCCATCGATCTCCTCGTCACCGACGTGATCATGCCGGGCATGAGCGGCGCCACGCTCGCCGAGCGCCTGGTCGCATCTCGCCCCGGGCTGCGCGTGCTGTTCGCGTCGGGGTACACCGAGAACACCATCGTCCGCCATGGCATCCTGGAAACGGACGTCGCGTTCCTCGCAAAGCCATACTCGCCGGACGCCCTGGCTCGCAAGGTTCGCGAGGTCCTGGACGTCGAGCCCGACGCGGGCGACTGAGCGCCGGTGACCGTCAGGCAAGCTCCGCCGCGGACTCGGCCGCGACGATCGGAGGGGCGCGGCCGGCGGTCCGTGAGGCGTCGATCGTGGCATCGAGGCGCTCGAGGTACGGCCGCGCGGCCACGCGCTCGAAGACCGCCCGAGCCTCGTCCGCCGCCGCGCGTGTCTCCGGCAGGTCCGGGCCGAGGAGCATGAGCATGTCCAGTTCTACGCGGGCGACCTGGAAGTCGTAGCCGATCAGCCGCGCAGCGCGAGGGCGAAGATCCCCGGCAGGTGCCGCAGGCCGGGGTCCGCCTCGAAGCGGACGAGCCGGGCGGCCAGACGGTGCGCCGTGCGGTGGCTCCCGAACCAGACCGGCTTGGGCCACGCCCGGAAGGGTGCCCGCAGCACGGTCTTCTCGGCCCGCGAGAACATCAGCGCATCGTGGACGAAGCCGGTCCCCGACCCGATGTCGTGTCGGGGGTGGCCCGGGAAGGCGCCCCACGGCGTGACGCCGAGCCCGAATCCCAGCGCCGACCAGTGGTTGAGCGCGACGGTCCCGTAGCGCAGGTTCGCGATGGCCCGCTCGATGGCCGCGGCCGTGCCCGGGTCGCGCAGCGAGGCCGGGTGGACGATGAGCGTCGCATTCAGTGTCCCCCACAGCCGCTCGTTGGCGAACTCCACGGCCCGGTCCAGGTACTCCGCGACGTTGTCCGCCTCGATCGTCGTCTCGCCGGAGATGCCGCAGAAGGCCTCGGTCGTGTAGCAGATCTCGTCGCGTGCGGCCGGATCGAGGCCGCGGATGAGCGCCCAGGGAAGCCGATCGCCGTCGCGCGAGCCGAAGAGCCGGGCCTCGGGGTGCGCGGCGGTGAACGCCTCGAAGCGGGCGAAGGCGCCGGGGTAGTAGGGGTGGCGCGTGGACGTGGCGGCGAGCCGTGCGCCCACGGCGTCAAGGAAGCGCTCTCGCCCGGACCAGCCGGCGGGGGTCACGATGACGCGCGACGTCGTGCAGTTGAACCCCGCGTTGTTGGAGACCATCGTGGCCACGTTGTCCGCCTGGTACGCGAGGTCGGCGGCGCTCCACGGCCCCGGCACGACGATCACCGGGGTGATGTTTCCCAGCTCGGCGCTGAAGGGCTTGTGGAGCAGGGGCTCGTCGCGGAGCTTGCGCTCGTGGCCCTCCGGGCCGGCGCCGTAGACGATCGCCTCGTACGTTCGGTCGGAGCCGGTGATGTGCAGCTCCTCGACGTCGGGCTGATGGCAGAGGTAGCCGCCCTCGACCGCGCCGCCGTGCACGATGCGCAGGAAGCCCTCGCGGATGAGCGCCGCGAGGCCGGCCTCGAGGAGCGGCCCGAGGTAGGCGTTGACCGGGTGCGTCTTGAGGATCACGACGCGGTTCTCCACGAAGAGCTTGCCCAGCGCGTCGAGCGGGCCGATCGACGACACGTTCCCGCCGCCGAGGACGAGGCAGACGGCGCCGGCGTCGGGCCGGCGGTAGGCGACCGCCTGGGTCGAGGGCAGTTGGGCCGCGCTGACCCCGGGCGCCATCCGGACGTCGCCGCTGACGCCGAGGTACATGAGCCGGTCCCAGCGGTCGGCCGGGAAGACGCGCGCGACGACGCGACCGTCGGGGCGAGTGGTCACCGGGCCGGGGATGCGCGGCGTCCCGGCGCGTTCGATGCCGCGCAGCGACGCGCGCAGGAGGCGGAGGTAGCGGAGCACGAAGTACGGCCCGACGATCGCCTCTTCAGCCGACGAAGGTTCGGCCGGATCGAGGCCCTCCGCCTCCACGCAGGCAGCGACCCAGCGGTCGGCGACGGCGGCGACATCGCGCATGAGCTCGTCGAGCAGTCGGATCCGTGCCGACGGCGCTGTCGCCACCCAGGCGCTCCGGCGCGTCCTCAGATTCGTGACGGCGGCGTCGAGCGCGGGTCGGCTGGTGGGCTCGACGGGCGGCGGCATCGGGTGGACGGTAGCACCGCGTAGTCGGACCCCGCAGCGTCGAGTGACCGTCGGCCCTCGCTGCGGCTGGACGTCGGGTGTAGCGTGGCCGTCACGGAGGTTTGCCATGAGCGAGCACCACGACGCGGCCGACGCGGTCGGCACGGTCACGCACTACTTCACCCATCTCTCGGTGGCGGCCGTCGCGCTCCATGAGCCGCTCGGAGTCGGCCAGCGCATCCACATCCGCGGCCACACGACCGATCTCGTGCAGACGGTCGTGTCGATGGAGGTGGATCACCGCCATGTCGAGCGGGCCGGACCCGGCGATGACGTCGCACTGAAGGTGGACGATCACGTCCGGGAGCACGACCTGCTCTTCCGCGAGCCCTGACTGCCGCCCAGACCAGGCACCGAGGACGGTGCAGGCCCGGTGCGGCCTGTCGAGGCCGAGTCGTGGCGCTACTCTGTCGCCGTGCCTGCGACCGAGAAGGACCACGTCTCCTGGGAGGACCTCGCGGCGATGGTCGCGGACCTCGCCGAGCAGGTCCGAGGCGAGTACGACGTGCTGCTCGTCATCACCCGCGGCGGGCTCGTGCCGGGCGGCATGCTCGCCTACCAGCTGGGCATCCGGAACATCCTCGTGGCCGCCGTCGAGTACTACGACGAGCACGGCCGGCCCGGCCCCTCGCCGACCTTCCTGCAGTTCCCCGCCGACCCGCTGCTGCGCGGCCAGCGGGTGCTGATCGTGGACGAGGTGTGGGACAGCGGCACGACCATCCACGCCGTCACGGAGCGCGTCCGCCAGGCGGGCGGCCTGCCGACCACCGCCGTCCTGCACTACAAGCCGGCGCACTCGAGTGTGCCCGGCGAGCCGGACCACCACGTGGTGGCGACCGACCGCTGGGTCGTCTACCCCTTCAAGAACGGCGCCTGATCGAGGTCGCCGATTCAGGCGGCTCCACGGGGCGACAAGATCACACCAACGGAGGCTGATGGATGGTCGCCAGCGTGGAGCTGTTCAGCCGGTTCCCGGCGAACCCGATCGTCACTGTCGACGATCTCCCGTACCGGGCCAACAGCGTCTTCAACCCGGGGGCGGCGCTCGTGGATGGCGAGACGATCCTCCTCATGCGTGTCGAGGACCGACGAGGCCTCTCCCACCTGACGGTCGCGCGCAGCCGCGACGGCCTGACGGGCTGGACCTGTGATCCGGAGCCCGGCCTCCGGGCGGCGCCCGAGCGCCACCCCGAGGAGGTCTGGGGGCTCGAGGACCCCCGGCTCACCTGGCTGCCGGAGGAGGGCCACTGGGTCATCGCCTACACGGCCTTCAGCCGGCGCGGGCCGCTCGTCTCGCTCGCGACGACGACCGACTTCCGGACCTTCACCCGCCTCGGGCCGGTGATGCCGCCCGAGGACAAGGATGCCGCCCTCTTCCCGCGTCGCTTCGACGGCCGGTGGCTCCTCGTGCACCGGCCGACGCCGCTCGTCGGCGGCGCCCACATCTGGACGTCGGCCTCACCGGATCTACGCTACTGGGGCGACCAGCACCTGCTCCTGGAGGCGCGCGAAGGGGGCTGGTGGGATGCCCGCAAGATCGGGCTCGGGCCGCCGCCGCTGGAGACCCCGGATGGCTGGCTGATCATGTACCACGGCGTCCGCACCACGGCGTCCGGCTCGCTGTACCGCTCCGGGCTGGCGCTCCTCGACCTCGAGGAGCCGAATGTCGTCCTCAACCGCAGCGACGACTGGGTGCTGGGTCCCGAGGCGCCCTATGAGCGGGCCGGCGACGTCGCCGACATCGTCTTCCCCTGCGGTTGGGTGCACGACGAGGGGACCGACACGCTCCGCGTCTACTACGGCGCCGCCGACACCTCGGTGGCCGTCGCCACGGCCCGGCTCAGCGACGTGCTGGCGTACGTGAAGTCGTGCCCGCCCCCGCAACGCCGGCGCCACTCGGACCAGGACTGAGCTCCGTGGCCGCCCGGCGGTCGCGCATCCGCTCCACGGCGAGCAGCCAGGCGAGGGTGGATTCGGCGCCCCGGTTCGCGTTGAGACCGTCCGGCCCCAGCCCGTCATGGCAGGCGCCGTCGTCCGGGTCGGCGACCGGGAGGCCCAGGTCGTTGGCCCCGAGGAACCAGCCATAGGCCGCTTCCGCCAGCTCGCCGAAGTCGCGGCCGCCCGTGGCCTCTTCGGCGGCCAGGGCCGCCTCGAGGATGGAGAGCGCCTCGATCGGCTGCTGGTCGAATCGCGCCGGCTGGCCACCGCGTCGCCACCAGCCCCGGTTTCCGATCGGCCGCAGGTGCCCCTGCGGGCTTCGCTGCGCGGCTGCCAGCCAGCTTAGGATCGCGGCGCCCCGCTGCACCCAGTCGCGGCGTCCGAGCCGGCGCCCGGCGACGATGAGGGCCTGCGGCGCCGCCCCGTTGTCGTAGGTCACGATCGGTGCCGGCCACGGCCAGATCGGGTCGGCCGCCGCCGCCTCCCCGAAGGCGTCGGCGAGACGGCCGCCGAGTTCCGCGAGCGTGCGCCGGCGGCCCGGGTGGCGGGGCTCCGCCGCCAGCGCCGCGTCGCAGCCGAGGGCGACGTACGCCCACGGACGGAGGTCGTCCAGCTCGAGCGCGGCCGGCAGCGCCGCGTCGAAGAGCTCCCGGGCCAGCCGGCGAGCGATGACGTCGTGGGCACGTCCGATCGCCTCGCCAAGGGCCTGCACGCCTCGACCATGTGAATCCTGCGAGCCCAGGTCCTCGAGCCAGCGCCCGTCCGCCGCGCGAAGGTTGCGGAACCGTCCGCTCACGGGCTCGAAGGCCTCGCCCAGGAAGGTGAGCTGACGGCGGATCGACGCGGCGATGTCCGGCCCGTCGTCGTGCTCTGCGTGGAGGAGGTCGACGACGAGGGCGCGGGCGACGTCGTCGGTGCAGTAGCCGTGCCGGAGGTCCGGCACGACGCCCACGGCGTGCTGCGCGATGCCCACGCCGTCACTCAGGCGATCGAGGTGGTTCCGCGCGCCGCGCGCCGGGTGACTGACCATCACGGGCACTGCGGGCCGTCGCGTGATGGGCGCCGCCACGGGCATGGCGTGGCGACGGGAGGGCCTTCGGGGCCGCTTCGCCGCCGCCTCCTCGAGCAGGGCCAGGTGCCGAGCGCCGACCTCGCGCCAGATCATCGACCGGCCGTGCTCCCAGGCGTGCCGGCGCATCCTGTCGCGGAGCGTCACGTCGGCGAGGAGGCGGAGCAGGCGGTCGCCCAGCGCCTCCACGTCGTCGAACGGCGTCAGGACTCCGCGACCGTCGGCCAGCAGCTCGATGGCGTACTCGTAGGGCGTCGAGACGATGGCCTTGCCGGCGGCGAGCGCGTAGGCCAGCGTGCCCGAGACGATCTGCTGGGCCGAGCCGTAGGGCGTCACGAAGATGTCGCAGGCGAGCAGCCAGTCGCACAGCTCCGCCTGGTCCACGTAGCGATCGACGAACAGGACGTGGTTGCTGAGGCCGAGTCGCTCGACCCGATCGACCAGGAATGCCCGGTAGCTCTCTCCGTACCGTCGCCGGACCTCCGGATGGGTCTCGCCGACGATGACGAAGAGGGTTTCCGGGACGGCGTGGACCAGGGCCGGAAGGGCCTCGATGACGAGTTCGTAGCGCTTGTTCGGGCTCAGCAGCCCGAAGCCGAGGATGACGTCGCGGCCTGCCAGGCCGAAGCGGTGCTTGAGGGGCTCGGGATCCATGAAGGGCATGTCGGGCACGCCGTGCGGGATGACCTCGACGAGGTCGCCGGGGATGCCGTACGACTCGGCCAGGATCTCGCGCGCCCGTTCGGCCATCACGACGATGCTGCTCGAGTGGCGCGCGAGCTCGATCGCGACGCGCCGCTGGCCGGCCGTCGGCTGCCTCAGTGTCGTGTGGAACGTGGTCACGGCAGGCACGCGCAGCCCGTCGAGCAGGTGCAGCAGGTGGTCTCCGTCGGGTCCTCCGTAGATGCCGTACTCGTGCTGGATCGAGACCACCGACGCGCTCTGGCTGAGCGTCCGGGCCGCGTGCAGGTACGCGGCCCGGTCCGCGGCCGGCAGGACCAGGCGGACCTCCGACGGATAGGCGAGCTCCACGTCGTCGAGGTGCATCGCGGCCACGTGCGGGACGAGCCGCTCGCGGCCGTCGCCGTCGAGCGAGGCCCGGATGCCCGCGATGAGGTCCCGGGTGAACGTGGCGATGCCGCACCGCCGCGGCACGTAGGTCGACAGGAACGCCGCTTGCAGGAGGCTGCCCTCGACAGCGCCCGAACCTCGAGCAGGGATCGGGTCGAGGTTCGGCAGCACGGGCTGCTCCATCACATCATCCCCCGATCGACCGGGTCGCCGGTTCTGGGACACTGGCCCGGGATCGGTCGGCTGGAGGGCGATTGTACCAGTCGCGGGAGTGACCACCGACCGCTGGGTCGTCTACCCCTTCAGGAACGGCGCCTGACCCGACGGGCACGGCCTTGGACATCGTTCGTCATATCTCATATCATCGTGTCATGACAGACCTCGACGTCGCGGAGGCGGCCCGGGCCCTGGGGGTCACCGAGCGGACGATCCGGCGCTGGTTGAAGGACGGCCGGCTGGCCGGCTTCAAGGTGGGTGGTCGCATCCGCATCCCCGAGCGCGCCGTCCGGGAGGTCGCCTCGCCCTACGGCTCAGCGGAAGGCGAAGGCCCTGCCGTGGACGTGGGGCGGGACCCCGACGTCGATGCCGTGGTCAGGTGGCTGAGCGGCCCCGACCGACTCAGGGAGCGCCGCGCACGAGCGGCCCGGCTCATGGACGAGATCCGGGCCAGCAGCAGGCCGCCGTCCAGCGCGGCCGACACGTCCGAGGCCCTCGTCCGGGCCGCGAGGGAGGACTGGGATGGGCGGGTCGATCGGATCGTCGGGCCTGATCGTCCCTGACGCCAGCGTCGTCGTGAAGTGGTTCCTCGGCGACGAGGACGACGTCGATCGGGCCCTGGCCATCCGCCAGGCGATCACGGCCGACCGGCTTCGGGCGATCGCCCCCTCCAGTCTGCCCTGGGAGTTTGCGCAGGCCCTCATCCGAGCATCGCGCCGGGGGCGGCTCGACGAGACCAGGATCGAAGGCGCAGTCCGGGCCCTGAGGGACTTCGGCATCGATCTCCTGGCCCCCTGGCGGCTCGAGGGCGTTTCGACCGCCCTCGCCCTTCGGCTCGGGGTGAGCATCTACGACGCGGGATACCTCGCCGCCGCCCGGGAGTCCGGCGCTACGCTCGTGACCGCCGATCAGCGACAGCGCGACGCCGCGCCAAAGGCCGCCGTCGAGGTGGCATGGCTCGGCGACGTGCCGATCTGACCGACCCGCGTCAGCGGCGCAGGTCGGGATTCGGCAGCAGGATCTCGTCGATGGTCTTGACGAGGTCCCAGTAGGCGGCGATGAAGTTGCGCAGCGTGCGCACCGTGGCGCCGTACGTATCGAACTCGGCGGCCGTGAGGCCGTCCTCGTCGTAGGCGCGGCGGAAGTCGGGGATGCGCCCGTACAGCTCCTCGACGTGGGCAGCCGGGACCGGATCGTCGAAGCGCGGCCGCACCTCGACGGCCGAGGCGTTGAATCGCTTCTGCCACTGGAAGGGCATGGTCATCACGATGTCGCCGCCGATCAGCTCGGACCAGTGCAGGTGGTGGCGGTAGGCGGCGGCGAGCAGGCGGGCGCGATAGCCGCGCTCGTGGAAGATGCGATAGGCCTTCTTGAGGACCGCGATGCCCGCCCAGTTCGGCGCGGCCGGGTCGACGATGATGTCATCGCGCTCGCAGATCGCCTTCATCCAGTCGTCCAGCCGTCCGATCATCAGCGTGCACACCGGCGACATGTGCGCCACGTCCAGCCCTTCCGCTTCACGGCGCCGCAGCGCGCGCTCGACCGCCTCGCCGACCGCGAGCGCCTGGGGCAGGGTGAAGTTGACCGTGGCGTTGATGCTCACGCCGTGGTACGTCGCTTCCTCGAGCGCCCGCAGGCCGGCGCTCGTGGCCGGGAACTTCACCTGCATGTTGGGGGCCAGCGTGTGGAAGTACCGGCCCTGCTCGAGCATCCTCTGCGGGTCGCGGAAGAAGGTCGGGTTGGTCTGGATCGAGAGACGGCCCTTGCGCCCGGCCTCGCGCAGCCAGATCGGCTCGAGCACCTTCGCCCCCCGGGCGGCCATCTCCTCGATCGTGCGCCAGGTGATCTCGACGTCGGTCCAGGTGGGGTGCGCGTCGCGGATGGCGAGCACGCGCGGCTGCCAGACTTCCCACTCCTTCTTCATCACCTCGCCCACGATGCTCGGGTTGGAGGTGGCCCCGACGGCGCCGTTGGCGACGGCGTACTCGAGCTCGGCGATGGCGCAGGAGTCGTTCCAGTAGTCGCTGGCGGTCGTGCTGACCATCCGCAGCAGGGGGCTCATGTCGGTGGTGGTCGTGGTGTCCGTGGTGTCCGTGGCCATCTGCTCTTCCTCGGCTCGCTCAGCGCGGCTTCGACGGATCCCAGTCCATCAGCCAGGCGTGGTCCGGGTCCATCGTGAAGTGCCAGAGCCGCGTGGGGCCCGCCATCACGTTCAGGTAGTAGCCATCGTACCCCGCCGGCATGCCCACGGGGTGGTAACCCTTTGGCACGAGCACGACGTCGCCGTCCATCGGCGTGAGGGCCTCGTCGAGCGAGCGGTCGGCGGTGTAGATGCGCTGGAAGGCGAAGCCCTCCGGCCGTGCGAAGCGGTAGTAGTAGAGCTCCTCGAGGTAGCTCTCGCGCGGCTGGTCTTCGGTGTCGTGCTTGTGCGGCGGGTAGCTCGACCAGTTCCCGCCCGGCGTAAAGACCTCCACGAGGATGAGTCGGCCGGCCTCGGCGTCGGGCGGCAGCAGGTGGTGGATGCGGCGCGCGGTGTTGCCTCGGCCGCGCTGCTCGACGCGCATCTCGGCCGGCTCCACGAGCCGCGTCACGCGCACGTCGCCCGCCGGCGCGGTCGCGATGGCCACCGTGGTGGGACGCAGCGCCTCCAACTCGAGGTCCGCGCCGGGCTCGACGAGCAC
>Ga0209640_10000419_pt1 | contig 32329 bp, 32 predicted proteins | sample RifCSP10_1_FD_184018 | JGI IMG/M metagenome (GOLD analysis project Ga0209640, IMG submission 184018) | Soil microbial communities from Rifle, Colorado - Rifle CSP2_sed 10_1 (SPAdes) (version 2) | ecosystem: Environmental > Terrestrial > Deep subsurface > Rock core/Sediment | place: Rifle... | reverse complement strand
CGTGTCGCCGCCGCTTGGCTGGACCGACGTGCCCGCCGGCACGAAGGCGCTGATGCTCACCGTCACCGACCCCGACGCGCGCGGCTTCGTCCACTGGGTCGCCTGGGACCTGCCGCCGGATGGCACCGGCCTGGCCGAGGGTGCGTCCGGAGCGATGCCCGCGGGGGCGGTCGAGGGTCGCAACGACTTCGGGCGCACCGGCTGGGGCGGCCCCTGCCCCCCTTCGGGCACGCACCGCTACGTCTTCACGTTGACGGCGTTGTCTGCGCCCCTGGGGTTGCCGCGCGGATCGCTACTGGAGGCGGTCCAGCGCGAGGCGGTCCGTGTGAAGATCGAAGAGACGCAGCTCGAGGGGACCTATCGGCGCTGAGCCCTACCGGGCCCCCGCGTGGGCCTACAGCACCTTCCCGGGGTTCAGGATGCCCAGCGGGTCCAGGGCCGCCTTCACGGCACGCATCACACGCACGGCGTCCGGGCCGCGTTGCGCCTCCAGCCAGGCCCGTTTGGCGGTGCCGGTGCCGTGCTCGCCGGTGATCGTGCCGCCCAGGGCGATGGCCGCCTCGTAGATCCGCCCGCGGGCGGCGTTGATGCGCTCCTCCGCGGTGGGGTCCTCGCGGTCCACGACGAAGGTGGGATGGAGGTTGCCGTCCCCGGCGTGCCCGAAGACGCCGACCGGCAGGTCGTGCTCGGCACTGATGCGCTCGATCGCCGCGAGCATCTCGGGCACGCGGCTGCGCGGCACTCCCACGTCGTCCATGCGCGCCACGCCCGCCTGCTCGAGCGACCAGTGGGCCTTGCGGCGCGCCTCGCGCAGCCAGTCCGCCTCGGTCGGGTCGGCGGCGCGCACGAGGGAGGTGGCCCCGGCATCGCGGCAGGCCCCTTCGGCGCGGTCGAGCTCGTCCTCGGCCGCAGTACCCCCGGCGTCGGACTCGATCATGAGCATGGCGCCTGCGTCGCGGTCGAGCCCCAGATGCTGGGCCTCGTCCACGGCGCGGATGGTGAAGGCGTCCATCAGCTCGAGCGTGACCGGCACGATGCCTGCCTCGGTGATGCGCGTCACGGCATCGCCGGCCGCGCGGACCGAGGCGAAGAAGGCGAGCAGCGTGAGCTTCGGGGGTGGGGCCGGGCGGAGGCGGAGCGTGGCCTCGGTGATGACGCCCAGCGTGCCCTCCGAGCCGATGAAGAGGTGCGTCAGGTCGTAGCCGGCGACGTCCTTGACGTTCTTGCCGCCGGTGCGGATGACGGTCCCGTCGGCGAGCACGACCTCCAGGCCCAGCACGGCGTCGCGGGTCACGCCGTACTTCACGCAGCGCAGCCCGCCCGAGTTCTCGGCCAGGTTGCCGCCGATCGTGCAGGTCTCGAAGCTGGCCGGGTCGGGGGCGTAGAAGAGGCCGTGCTCCGCGGCGGCCTTGCCCAGGTCGGCGTTGATGACACCCGGCTGGACGGTCGCCACGAGGTTTGCCGTGTCGATCTCGAGGATGCGGTCCATGCGCGTGAGGACGAGGGTCAGGGCACCCTCGACGGCGATTGCGCCGCCGGAGAGCCCGGTGCCCGCGCCGCGGGGCACGATCGGGGTTCGGTGCTCGGCGGCCAGCCGGACGATGGTGGCCACCTCCGCCGTGGAGGCGGCGAGTGCCACCCCCAGCGGCCAGCCGGGGTGCGTGTACTCCGTCTCGTCGAAGCGGTAGGAGGCCGTGTCCGCGCGGTCAGTGAGGAGGCGCACGTCAGGCAGCGCGGCGCGCAGGGCGGCAAGGAAGGCGGCGCCGGTCACGGCCGGATGATGGGGCCGCATGCCCGACGGTCATGCGGGGCGGCGGAACCGAGCGTGCCTGCCCCGCGATGACGGCTCATCGTCGGGTAGACGAGCACGACTTCACGGCCTGGCATGCCCGGCGGTCATGCGCCAGGGGCAGAGGAGGAGGGGGAACGTGCGTAGGCCCGCCCCACCACGACCACCGCCGGCAGCCGCTCCAGGAGGTCGTCGAGCGGCGCGGAGTCGAGCGTGCCGTCCCGCCTGGCGACGATGAGGCTGCCGCGCACGTTGAGCGGGTTCTGGGGGCGGCCGTCGGCCTCGGCGAGGTCCAGGCGCAGCTCGCTCCCCACCGCGGCCCCGGCCCCGGCGACCAGCGCGGCCTCCACCTCCGCGCGCGTGCCCCCCGAGCGCGAATCGCGCCGGACCTCGGCGATCGTCCGCCACGTCGGCTGGCGCAGCAGCACGTGCCGCCAGAGCCGCCCCACGGTCGGCGTCACGCACCCGGATCCTGGGGCAGGGTCCGGGTCGAGGGACCGCCCGCCCGCCCACAGGGAGGCCTGGTGCAGCAGGGCGTACTCGTCGAGCGCGGCATAGGCGGCGAGGTCGTCGAGCGGATTCCCATCGCCGAACAGCGCCCGCACGGACGGCCCGAACACCTCCTCGAGATCGAGGTCGATGGCGCGCACCGTGCGGTGGAAGTAGACGGTGTTGTACATGAACAGCCGCGAGGCGAGAAACTGCTCCAGCGCGCCCAGCCCCGGCTCGTAGACAGCCAGGCCGCGCTCGCTCATGAACGAGTACCGGCGCAGGCGGTCGGCGTCGACGGGGCCCGTGGAGACGCCGGTCATGTAGGCGTCGCGCCGGACGTAGTCGAGGTTGTCGACGGTGAAGAGGCCGCTGAAGAGCGGCTGCAGGCGGCGCACCCAGAGGGGCATGGTCGGGTCGGCCAGCGGCGGCTTCGAGATGAGGAAGCCGATCCAGCGCGGCTCGATCGACTCGCCCTCGGCGAAGGCGGCCCGCTCGGCCTGCAGGTCCGGTGCCCGGCGCAGCCCGCCGATGATCGCCCCGAGTTCGCGCTCGATGATGGCCTGGCCGAGATCCTCGTGGCTGAGGCGCTTCGCCGGGTCGCGGCTGGGATGTGGCGGCGCGGGGAAGCGCGCCAGGACGTGCTCGTCGAAGAAATGGGCGAAGGGGCCGTGGCCGACGTCGTGGAGGAGGCCGGCCATGCGCAGCGTCTCGACGACCAGCGGTTCGGAGGGGATGGGGTCCTCGGATGCCTCGCCCTCGGCCAGGGTGTCCGCCAGCAGCACCTCCCGCAATGTGGGGTAGAGGGCGCGACCCCACAGGCCGGCCTCGTGCATCACGCCCAGGCCATGGGTGAAACGACTGTGCTCGGCCGTCGGGAAGACCCAGCGCGCGCTCTGGAGCTGGCTGATGCGGCGCAGGCGCTGCAGCCAGGGGGTGTCGAGCAGGTCCTCCTCGGCCACCGACTCCGGTGCCAGGCCGGCCCGGCCGCTCTGTTCGGGCGTGAGCCGTTTCGTCAGCTCGATATACCCGTGGATCGGGTCGCTGATGAGGTTGACCGCCTCGAACTGGGGGTGGGCCATGGCCGGAGTCTAGTCCAGGGCCTCGATCTCGACGCCCTCCGCCTCGGCGGCCCGGCGCATCGCCAGGTCGAGCGTGGCCAGCGTGGCGTCCGTCTCGATGGCCAGTTGCACGTAGAGCGCGTCATAGACGGACAGCCGATGCTGCGAGGCCAGGCCGATGGCCTCGATCAGCCGGCGCTCGTGCGGCTCGACGCTCTCGACGCCCTCGGCGCGGAGGAGGCCGATCTCCTGGCGCACCCGGCTCGGCTCGAGCCGGTTTCCGACCAGCATCGCGTTTGCCACCTCCGGCCAGAAGTGCCAGGGCACGAGTCGGGTCCGTTGGGCATCGATCCATTCGACCCACTGTGCCGCCCCCCGCGGCGCGCTCTGGACGATCTGCTCGACGGCCAGCGACGCGTCCAGGACGACGGGGGCGGGCGGGGCGCTGAACGTCACGACTGCTCCTTCGACTCGGCGACCGCGTCGACGATGTCCGCCAACCGGCCGTCGCGGTCGCGGTCGCGCCGGATGAACTCGGTGGCGTCGAACGCTTCCCGCCCGGGCATGGCGGCGATCTCGAGCGCCAATCGACGCATCTCCGCGTGCGCGGCGAGTTGCCGCGCCCGTCGCTGCTCGGGATCGACGGCGGCCAGGTCGCTCAACGGTACGAGGGCGGCGATGGGCTGGCCGGCGCGCTCGATGACGATGCGCTCGCCGCGGCCGGCCTCGTCGAGGATCTGCCCGAAGCGCTTGCGCACCTCGAGCGCGGAGACCGTTTTCACGTCGTCATCATAGCGCTCTCATAGTGCTATGGCAATAGGCCGTCCTGTCCCGCCGGTTGGCAGGATGCCGCGCCCAGCGGCTATCCTTCGCCCTGATCCACGCACCCCGCACGACAAGGGTTCCCCCGCATGAAGGTTGGCATCGCCCGGGAGAGCGCGCCCGGAGAACGCCGCGTCGCTCTCGTCCCCGAGCTGATCGCGAAGTACAAGGCCGCGGGCCTCGAGGTGCTCGTCGAAGCGGGCGCCGGCTCCGGCGCCCTCATCCCCGACGGGGCGTACGCTGACGCGGGCGCCACCGTCGTCTCGACCGACGAGCTGTACGCCCAGGCGGACGCGATCCTGCGCGTCCAGAAGCCCAGCCCTGCCGAGGTCGCTCGGCTGCGCGCCGGCCAGGCGGTGGTGGGGCTGCTGACGCCGCTCATCGATCCCCAGACCGCGCAGGCCCTGGCCACTCGTGGCGCGATCGCCATCAGCCTCGACGCGCTGCCGCGCACGCTGTCCAGCGCCCAGTCGATGGACGCGCTGAGCTCTCAGGCGAACGTGGCCGGCTACAAGGCGGTGCTCGTGGCAGCCGACGCCTTCGGACGCTACTTCCCCCTGCTGACCACCGCCGCCGGCACGGCCAAGCCCGCCAACGTGCTCATCCTCGGCATCGGCGTGGCTGGCCTGCAGGCGATCGGCACGGCGCGCCGCCTCGGGGCGGTGGTGAAAGCCTACGACGTGCGCAAGGAGACCAAGGAGCAGGCCGAGTCGCTGGGCGCGACGTTCATCGTGCTCAAGTCGGTCGCCGACGCCTCCGGCGAGGGTGGCTACGCGCGCGCGCTCACGCCGGAGGAGCAGACGGCGCAGCAGGACGAGCTGAACGGCCACATCGCGGCCATGGACGTGGTCATCACCACGGCCCAGGTGCCCGGCCGCCGGCCTCCGCTGCTGGTCACGGCCGCGGCGGTCGCGGGCATGAAGAGCGGCTCGGTCATCGTGGACATGGCCGCCAGCGCGCTGGGCGGCAACGTCGAGCTGTCGCGGCCCGGCGAGACGGTCGTGACGGAAAACGGCGTGAGCATCATCGCGGGAGACAACCTGCCGGCCACGATGCCGGCCGGGGCGAGCGCCTTCTACGCCCGCAACATCTTCGAGCTGGTGCGCCACTTCGTGAAGGACGGCGCCCTGGCGCTCGACTTCAGCGACGAGATCACGGCCGCCACCGTCATCGCCCACGGCGGCGCGGTGGTGCAGGAGGCGACGCGCCAGCTCCTCGAGCCCGCGGCCGCGCCGGCCCTTGCGCCGGCTCCGGCGACCACGGGAGGCGCCGCATGAACCCCGAGCTCCTCAGCGCGCTGGCCATCTTCACGCTGGCGATCCTGGTCGGTTTCGAGGTCATCAGCAAGGTCCCGGCCACGCTGCACACGCCGCTGATGTCGGGCGCCAACTCGATCCACGGCATCGTGCTCGTGGGCGCCATGCTCATCGCCGCCGAGGCCGACCACCCGCTCTCCTACGCGCTCGCCTTCGTGGCCGTCGTCTTCGGCGCCGCGAACGTCGTCGGCGGCTACGTCGTCACCGATCGCATGCTCCAGATGTTCCGGAAGAAGCCGGTCGCCCCGAAGGCGGCCACCTCCTCCGAGGGTGAGTGATGTCCCCGGAGTGGCTCTACACGGTCGTCTTCTTCGCCTGGCTGGCCGGGGCGGCGATGTTCGTCATCGGCCTCCACCAGATGAACTCGCCGGCCACCGCGCGCGGCGGCAACCGCGTCTCGGCGCTGGGCATGACCATCGCCGTGGGCACCACGCTGCTCTACCTCGTCGGCCGCCCGGAGGGGCTGCCCACGGCGGCCTGGATCATCATCCTCGTCGGCTTCCTCATCGGCGGCGGCTTCGGGCTCTACGCCGCGCGCAACGTGGCCATGACGGCCATGCCTCAGCTCGTGTCGGTCTTCAACGCGGTCGGTGGTGGCGCCGCGGCGCTGGTCGCCATCGACGACTACCTGCGCATCTCGAACCAGGGGCAGGCGACCGTGGACGAGACGATCTTCGTCGTCCTCGGCGCGGTCATCGGCTCCGTCACGTTCACCGGGTCCGTCATCGCGGCGGGCAAGCTGCAGGGCCTCATCTCGGGTAAGCCGATCATGATCCCCGCCGGCCGCCTGGTGACCGTCGCGCTGGCGGCCGTGGCCGTCGCCAGCACGGGCGCGCTGGTCTGGGACGCCTGGCAGGCCAGCGGCGCCTCGACCTGGACCCTCGTCATCTTCGGCGGCATCGTCGCGGCGGGCCTGCTTTTCGGCATCACCATGGTCCTGCCCATCGGCGGCGCGGACATGCCCGTGGTCATCTCCCTGCTCAACTCGTTCACGGGCACCGCGGCGGCGATGGCCGGCTTCGTCATCGGCAACCCGGTGCTGATCATCGCCGGCGCGCTCGTGGGCGCCGCGGGCGGCATCCTCACCAAGCTCATGGCCGACGCCATGAACCGCTCGATCATGAACATCATCGCCGGCGGATTCGGCGGCGGCGAGGGCACGGTCGGGGCGCTCACCGAGACCGGCGGTTCGGTCCGCGCGGTGACCCCGGACGACGTGGCCATCCAGCTGGCCTACGCGAGCAGCGTGATCATCGTGCCCGGCTACGGTCTCGCCGTGGCGCAGGCGCAGCACGCCGTGCGCGAGCTGGCCGAGCTGCTCGAGGCGCGCGGCGTGGACGTGAAGTACGCCATCCATCCCGTCGCCGGCCGGATGCCCGGTCACATGAACGTCCTGCTCGCCGAGGCCAACGTGCCCTACCCCCAGCTCAAGGAGATGGAGGAGATCAACCCGGAGTTCGAGCGGGCGGACGTGGCCCTCGTCATCGGCGCCAACGACGTGACCAATCCGGCCGCGCGGCGGCCGGGCTCGCCGGTCTCGGGCATGCCCATCCTCGACGTCGATCACGCCCGGAGCATCGTCGTCATCAAGCGCTCCATGGGCCGGGGGTACGCGGGCATCGACAACGAGCTGTACACGAACCCCAAGACCGGCATGCTCTTCGCGGACGCCAAGGCCGGCCTGGCCGAGCTGATCTCGGCGGTGAAGGCGGTCTAGCCGCTTCCCGGCCGTTCGAAGGCGCGCGCCGCCGCGGCGGTCATCACCGGCATCGTTGTTTGTGGCGCACCAAACCGCGTGCAAGGGCCACACCATCGGAGGGCGAACCGGAGAAGTCGCCGATGGGACGGGTCGGCGAGCGTGGACCCACGCGGCGAGGCTCGTCGCGGGGTGCTCCTCGGGCCTCCCGGGGTGCTCATCGGGCCGGCGGAGGTCGGATCCCGGTCCGTCTGGTGTTCAGTGCGCAACACGGGCGACTCGAGCCGGGCAGAGCCGTAGCTTCTTCGCGGTCCGAGGCGGGGTATCGTTGCCGCCATGGATACGCGCGTCGAGCTGCAGGCCGAGGTGGACGCCCCGCGCGAGGCCGTCTTCGCGCTCGTCTCTTCGGCGGCGGGGCTGGCGCGCTGGGTCGATGCGGCCGAGTTCGAGGCGCGCGTGGGGGGCGCCGTGCGGCTGCGGCTGCGCGAGGCGGAAGTGGTCGGGAAGGTCATCGCCCTGGACCCGCCGCAGCACGTCAGCTTCAGCTGGGACTACCCGGATGAGCCGCTGGGGGCACCGTCGGTGGTGGCCTTCGACGCCATCGACCACGGCCACCGGACGCACCTGACGCTGCGCCACGTGGGCCTCGCGACCGCCCGCACCCGGGACCTGCACGAGGCGCTCTGGCGCCACTGGTTCGCGCGGCTCGTGCGTGCGGCGACGGGGCCGGGGGTCGGGGCCCGCTAGGTCCCGTAGGCCTCGGCGGCGCGCCGCAGTTCCGCGGCGACTTCGTCCCGCAGCGAGCGCGGCTCGAGCACCTCGGCGTCGGCGCCCCAGCCCAGGATCCAGACGCGTACCTCGTGCGTGCCGGCGACCTGGCCGCGCCACACGAGCGAACCGTCGCCGCGCCACTCCAGGCGCTGGCTGGGGTGCCAGCGCGTCTCGGCGACGCGCCTGGCCACCGCCGGGCCGAAGCGGACGGCGATGGGCACGACCGGCTGGTCGGCGATGACGTCCCAGCCGTCGCGCAGCGCGGTCACCGGATCCCAGTCGGGGTCCGGCGCGAATGTCTCGGGGGTCAGCGCCGCCTCGAGGATCCGTTCGACCTTGAAGGTGCGTCGCGCACTGCGCTCCTCGTCCCAGCCGATGAGGTACAGCGCGTGGGTCAGTGCGGAGGGCTCGATGAGGTACGGCCGCACGCGCGTCCGACGCGGTCCCTTGCCCGGGTCGTAGACGCCGGCGTCATAGGCGATGGCCACCACGCGCCGCTGCGCCCACGCCTCGGTCAGCACGCGCAGCACGCGCGTGAAACGCTCGTCGGCGGCCACGGTCGCGACGAACGCGTCGATGGTGGCGCGGACGTGTTCGGCCAGCACCGGCGGCAGGATCTCGGCCAGCTTGAGGAAAGCGCCGATGAGCTCGGTGTCCTGCTCGTCGCTGGCCTTGGCCAGCACTCGGGCGGCGAGGAAGAGCGTCATCGCCTCGTGCAACGTCAGGTTCAGCGGCGGCAGGAAGGCGCCAGCCTCGAGGCCCCAGCGCCCGCCGTCCTGCCAGATGGGCAGCGCCGCGTCGAGGCTCATGGCGTCGAGGTCGCGGTAGACAGTGCGCTTGGAGACGCCGATCCGCTCGGCGATATCGCGGGCCGAGATGCCCTCCGGATGCGCGTGCAGGACCATGGCGATCTTCAGGTAGCGGGCGGCCCGATCCCACTTCACGCCGCCCCGATCCGACACGAACCCCGCCATGTCCGAAGCCTACCCGGTCCGGGCCTCACGGGCCGGGAGGTCCGACGGCCTGGGGCGCATCCCGGTCGAGCGCGGTCAGGCGGGCCCGCAGCGTGGCCTGCAGGCCGGTCACGGGCCAGCCCCCCGGTTGTCCGCTGACCGTCACGGTGGCCATGCCCAGCTGCCCGTCCCCGAAGACCCACCAGTCGACCTCGCCACGCCAGGAGCCGAGCTCGGGTGTCGTGTCCAGCGGGCCCCGGCCGATGAGCCAGCGCAGCTGCGGGAAGGCGCGCAGGGCCGTAGGGCCGCCGATGGCCGTACGGCAATGCCGCGCTCGCGCCCCCCCGATCAGCTCCAGACCGCGGTCCTCCGCCGCGACGCGTTCCTTCGGTGCCAGTGCCTCCAGCACGACCGCGCGGTCGAGGGTCTCCAGGTCAGTCACGGACCCGTCGGCGACGGGTGACCAGGGCCCATCGCGGTCGCGCGTCCACCCGTCATCCCCGACGCGGGCGTAAGACTCCTCGCCGCTCCGCCACACGGTCGCGAACTGCGCCTGCCACTCCTCGTTGCGGCCGTTGCGGCGCCCGTCGAGGACGACGCTCCCGAGCCGCTCACCGTCCACGTCGCCGGAGGCGACCACGTCGACGATAGCGAAGGGGCCCGGACGCAGATCTCCGTCGCAGGGCGGCGGCTCGAGCGTGGGGTCGCTCGGCCCCCAGGCCGATGCGGCCGGCTCGCGGTCGCGGAAGGCGACCTCGTTGGCGAGCGTGGCGCCGCCGAAGGCCGCGGCCACGACACTGGTCAGGGCTAACGCGATGATCGTGCCCAGCAGGAGCCGGTGGCGGCGCAGCGCCGTCTGGCCCAGCATCTCGCGCGCCAGCCCGAGACCCACGAAGAGGCAGGTGGTGAAGAGGGCCACGAGCGTGGCGTAGATCGTCTCCGGCGAGGGCAGGAGGGTCTGGCGGCCGCCGGCGGCGATGCTCCGGAGGAGCTCGCCGATCGAAGGCGCGAGGACAAGGGCGGAGCCGACCGCGAGCCAGCCCGTAAGCGCCGCCCCCCGCGGGCCACGGGCGAACGGAGGCCAGACGAGCGCGACGGCGGCGATGAGCGCCGGCAGGACGGCGCTGGCACGTACGAGCAGATCGGCCGGGCCGCCGGGGTGGTAGCCGACGACGATCGCCAGCGCCGCGATCGCCCAGAGGGCGAAGAGCAGGGCGGCGAGGAGTCGCAGCTCGAAGAGCCGTAGGTGCATCGGCTGTCCAGCGTAGCGCAGCGTCCGCGCTCCGCGACCAGCCGCTACCATCCCGCGCATGCCGAGCGTCTATCGCGACCCGGTGACCACGCCGGCGGCGCTGGCCACGGATCCTGCCGCGGGCCGTGGCAGGCCCGTCGTCAGCCTCACCACGGACTTCGGCGCGCGCGACCCGTCCGCGGCCATCTGCAAGGGGGTCGTGCTGACCATCGCGCCCGCGGTCACGGTCATCGACATCACCCACGAGGTGGCGAAGTTCCAGGTGCGCGACGGCGCCCTCGTACTGTGGTGCGCGCTGCCCTTCCTGCCCGTCGGCGTGCACGTCGCGGTCGTCGATCCGGGCGTGGGTACCGAGCGCCTGCCGATCGCTCTCGAGACGGCTCGCGGCGACGTCCTGGTCGGCCCCGACAACGGCCTGCTGGTCCCCGTCGCCGATCGACTCGGGGGCATCGTGCGGGTACACGAGCTCGAGAACCCGGCCTATCGGCTGGCGGCTGTCAGCCGTTCCTTCCACGGCCGCGACATCTTTGCGCCGGCGGCCGCCCACGTCGCCCTGGGCGTGCCCGTCACCGACCTGGGGCGGGCACTCGATCCGGCGGCCCTGGCGCGCCTCGACTGGCCGGAGCCGCGCGTCACCCCGGGCGCGCTGGAGACCGCAGTCGTCTACGTGGACTCCTTCGGCAACGTGAAGCTGGCCGGCGAGCCGGCCGACCTGGCCGCGGCCCTGGGACCTCTCCAGCCCGGCGACCTGCTGGCGTTGGCCTGGATCGATGGCTCCGACGTCCGCACGGTCGAGGTGCCCTGGGCCGAGACGTTCGGATCGGTGCCGCCCGGCGCGCCGCTCGTCTACGAGGACTCGTACGGGCGGCTCTGCCTCGCCGCCAACCAGGCCTCGGTGGCGGCGCGGCTCGGGCTGCGCGACGGGTTGCGCCTGACCCTCGCCCGCGCCGGCTGAGGGCCATGTCGGCGCTGCTCGAGGTCGAGGACCTGACCTTCACCTACCGGCGCGCGACCCATCCCGCCCTGCGCGGCGTCTCGCTCGTCGTCGAGCCCGGCGAGGTGCTGCTCGTGGCCGGCCCGTCCGGCTGCGGCAAGAGCACGCTGATCAGGAGCATCAACGGGCTCATCCCGCACGCGTACTCGGGCACGCTCCAGGGGCAGGTGCGCCTCGACGGGCGCAACGTGGCCGAGATGCGCCTGCGCGAGGTCGCTCGCTACGTCGGCACCGTGCTCCAGGATCCCGCGAAGCAGATCGTGGGAGCGACGGTCGAGGCCGAGCTCGCCTTCGGCCCCGAGAACCTCGGCCTGCCCCGCACCGACATCCGGGAGCGGATCGGCGAGGTCGCCGAACGGAGCGGGATCCGGCCGCTCCTCGGCCGCGAGACCGCGCAACTGTCCGGTGGCGAGCGGCAGCTCGTCGCAGTGGCCGGCATCCTGATGATGCGGCCGCGGATCTTCGTCGTGGACGAGCCCCTGGCCAACCTCGACCCGGTCACCGCCACGCGGCTCCTCGGCATCCTCCGCGCCCTGGCCGACGCCGGCGAGGCGGTGGTGATCGTCGAGCACCGGGTCGAGGATGTGCTCGATCTCCGGCCCGACCGGGTGCTGTACCTCGACGACGGCCGGGAGGTCTACCAGGGCGCGGTGGCTGGCTTCCTCGCCGTCGCCGATCCCCGCGCGGTCAAGCTCCCATTCGACGTGGTTCTCGAGAGGGTGCGTCAAGAATCGGCGGGTGGCCGATCAGCCGGCCCTCTCGCCATGCCCCGGCCGGTCGGGGCCGAGACTCCCCGCGGCGCGCCCTTGCGGCTCGAGTTCGTCGACGTGCGAGCAGGATTCGGGGCCCAGGAGGTCCTGCACGGGATCAGCGCCGGCCTGGGTGCGCGGGAGACTGTCGCGGTCCTCGGGCCGAACGGATCGGGCAAGACGACTCTCTTCCGGACGGCGATGCACCTGCTCCCGGTCACCTCCGGCTCGATCCTGGTGGACGGCGCGTCGACGCGCGAGCGAAGCGTGGCCGAGCTGGCCCAGGTGTTCGGATACGTCTTCCAGAGCCCGAGCCAGATGCTCTTCGCGCGGACGGTCCGAGAGGAGCTGCTGTTCGGTCCCCGCAACCTGGGCCGGGACCCCGAGACGTTCGACGCGCTGATCGCCGATGTGCTGAGACGGACCGCCCTCGACCAGCTCGAGGGGATCCTCGATCGGCCCCCGCTCACCCTGTCGTTCGGCCAGCAGAAGCGGCTGGCGCTGGCCATCGCCCTGGCCCTCCACCCGGTGACGCTGCTTCTCGACGAGCCGAACGCCGGCCAGGACCATCGCACGGCGACCCGCTTCATGGCCGAGGTGGCGGCCATCCCGCAGCTGGAGAGCCTGTACTTCGTGACCCATGACGTAGACCTTGCATTGACGCACGCGGACCGTATCCTGCTGCTGAGGGATGGAAGGGTCGTCGCCGACGGTCCCCCGGCCCGGGTCATCGAGGATGAGGATCGCTGGATCGGCTGCAACCTCCGCCCGACCTCTCTGATGCGTGCCAACGCCCGATGGCGCGCCGGCCAGGCGAGCTTCCTCGATGCGACGACGCTCGCCCAGTGGGTGGTGACCATGGAGCGGCCCGCCGGTGCGCGCCAGACGGGGAGAGGAGGGCTTGGATCGACCGGCCGGTGAGCGGCACGAATCGGTCACCGGCCTACTGGAGTGGATGGAGGGAATAGATGTCAACGATGGGCATGTCGCGAAACGGCCTCTGGGAGGTCTCCTCGCGTGTGATCGTCTACGCGGCCATCGGGGCCGCGCTGTATGCGATCTCCGCTCAATTCAGCATGCTGATCCCGGGTACCGCATCGGTGTCGGTTCGGCCGGGCTTCGCATTCGTCACGTTCTTCGGTTTCGCTTTCGGTCCCGTCGCGGGCCTCTTCACCGGGCTCGTCGGGAATGCGCTCGCCGACCAGATCAGCGGCTGGGGGCTGTTGACCTCGTGGAACTGGAGCGTCGCTGCCGGTGTCGTCGGCCTCCTGGCCGGACTGACCCCGTCATTCCTGAAGTCCTGGATGGGCACCCCGAGCCGGATGCTCGCCGCCGCGGCCGTGGGCCCCGCCGTCGCGGTGATCGTCGGCTATCTCATCGTGATCTCCGACATCGTGCTCGGCACCGCCGAGAACCTCAACGTCGTCTTCGCGGACAACTACGGGCCGGTCGTCGTTTCCAACGTGATCACCGTGGTCATCCTGACGCCGATCCTGGTGGCCGCCTGGCAACCGATCAAAGAGCAGCTCGGCCGCTGAGGCCGGGCGACGATGAACGTCGCTCCTCGCTACCTGGGGCGGGGGTCGTGGCTCGCTCGCCGCGACCCCCGCGTCCTGATCCTGGCCATCGCCCTCTTCGTGTTCGCGGTCGTCCAGGTCTGGGATGGCCGACTGATGGTCGTCCTGGCGGTCGTCGCCTTCCTGTACTACCGCACCGCCGGGATCCCCTTCCGCGCCGTGCGCTACCAGTGGGCCTACGTCCTCATCTTCGTCGGCTTCATCGTGACGACCAACACGATCATCACCGGCGGCGAGCTGCGCGGGATCGACCCGCGCTCGGTGCACACGTACTTCTACCTCCCCCTGTTCGGGACGCCGGTCTCGGCGGAATCGACGTCCTACGCGATCACCCAGCTGCTCCGCTTCCTGTCCATGGCCGCGCTGGGGTTCCCGATCGCGTTCGCGATCGGCCCGTCCGACATCGGGCCGGCCTTCGCGCGCCTGCACGTCCCCGACCGGTTCGCGTACGCCATCGACCTGACGTTCCGGTTCATCCCGTCGCTGGCGGGCGAGATGCAGACGACGATCGATGCCCAGCGCATCCGAGGCTACGACTACGAGCGGGTCGGACGCGGGCCGCTGGGGCGCATCCGTCGCACGGTCCCGGTCCTCGTGCCGGTCACGATCAACGCCATCGTCGGTGCCGAGGACACGATCGATGCCATGGATCTGCGCTGCTTCGGCACGGGCCGTCGGACGTGGTTACGGGAGCTCGTGATGGACCGGACCGACCGTGCGCTCCTCGTCGGTTTCGCGCTCCTGTTCCTCCTCGTGACCGTCCTCGCCTTCAACGGCGCGAGCAACCTCTGGGTGTTCCCCTTCCTGATCCCAGGCTGAGGTGAGGCGCTAGCCGCGGCGGCGGCAGGCGTCCACGAAGAAGGCCCACAGGCGCAGGAACTCGGGCGGCGTCGACTCGATCCGCTCGGGGTGACACTGGATGCCCAGGATGACCTCGCTCGGGTCGGCCGACTCGATGGCCTCGACCAGCTCGCCCTCCGGGTGCGGCGCGGTGCCGGCCACGACGAGGCCCGGCGCCAGCTGGTCGCGCCGCACGGCCTGGTGGTGGTACGTGTTCACCGAGAGCACGACGTGGCCCGGGTCGGTCGGCCGCAGGATGCGCGCCATGCGCGACGCCGGCGCGACCCGCAACGGGTGGCGGTTGGCCGGGCCGGTGAGGTAGGCCGGGCTGGCGTGGCCCTCGAGGTGCTGCATGAGCGAGCCGCCGGCGAAGACGTTGATGGCCTGCATGCCGCGACAGACGCCGAGTACCGGCAGCCGGCGCTCGCGGGCGACTCGCCACGCCGCCAGCTCGAGGGCGTCGCGGCCCGGTTCGATGTCCACCGCGCCGTCGGTCGCCTGGCCGTACAGCGCAGGGTCGACGTCCGCGCCGCCCGAGAGCAGGAGCCCGTCCATGGCCGCGAAGGCGGCGCCGCGCTGGGCATCGGTCGCGGTCTCGTCGAGCACGACCGGCTCGCCGCCGGCGGCCACGACCCGCTCGACGTACTGGGCGTTCTTGCGGCGGGCCAGCTCGGGATCGTCGGCGCGCCAGGGCGCCTGAACGGTGACGACGATGCGCGGGGCGGGCCCCGGGAAACGATTGCTGCTCACCCGCAGATGGTACGGCGCGGGTTCAGGAGGCCGCGCTGCCGCCCGTGCCGGGCCCGGCCACGGCGCGGGTTTATGAGCCGGTCGGCTCCAGCAGGCTGGGGACGTCCACCGGCGTGGGCGCCGTGGGCGAGAAATCGGCCGCCACGGCCATGGCCTCGGCGGCCGTCGCGATCCGGTCGCCACCGCCGCGCTTGGCCACGTAGAGGGCTCGGTCGGCGGCCTCCAGGACGGTGCGCGCGTCGTGCCCGTCGAGGGGGAAGGTGGCCACGCCGGTCGAGCACGTCACCGGGCGCCAGCCGCCGGCGCCTCCCCGGCCGCTCAGCTCGCGGACGGCGCCGCGGACGCGGTCGGCGACGACCAGCGCACCGGCCGCGTCGGCGTGGGGCAGCAGCAGGGCGAACTCATCGCCACCGTACCGGTAGACCGTGTCGCCCTCGCGGCCCGCCGCGGTCAAGGCGCGCGCGATGCCCTGCAACAGGGCGTCACCGGCGGGGTGGCCGTGATCGTCGTTGAAGCCCTTGAAGTCGTCCAGGTCGAGCATCAGCACGCTGAAGCGCTCGCCCCGCGCGGTCGCCCGGCGAAGGGCCTCCTGGAACGTGCCGTGGTTGTAGAGACCCGTGAGCAGGTCGGTCTCGGCCCGCCGCTTCTCCTCCTCGTATTCCTCGGCGTTCTGCATGGCGATCGAGGCCTGGGCGGCGAAGAGCTGGACCAGCTCGAACTCCTCGACGCCGAAGGGTACCGAGCCGCCCAGGCGCTCGAGGGTGAGGACGCCGCGGATGCCGTCCCGGCTGCGCAGCGGCACGACGATGAGCGAGCCGGCCTCCGGTCCCAGCTCCGGGAGGTGCCCGACCCGCGGGTCCGCCAGCTGGTCGCGAACGAGCTGACCCTCGCCGTGCCGCACGACCCAGCCCGCGATGCCTTCGTCGCCGCGGCGCGGCGCGGCGAGGTACTCCGCCGCATGGATGCCGCGCGCGACCTTCGGGACGAGCAGCCCCGCGTCGCGGTCGAAGTGGTCGATGCGGATGTTGTCGACGGAGACGAGCGAGCCGAGCCGCTCGGCGATCTCGCCCAGCACGGCCTCGGGGTCGAGCGTGGCGAACATCGACTCGGCCAGGCGGACGAGCTCGCGCTGGCTGCGCAGCTGGCGCTCGAGCGCCTGCGACTGCGCACGGAGCTGCTCGGTGGCGTCGGCGTTGGCCATCGCCTGGGCGGCCAGCGAGGCGTAGATCTCGAGCAGCCGCAGGTCGTCGGGCGAGAACTGGTGGAGCCCGAGCTTGGAGAGCACGATGACGCCGATGACCCGGTCCTCGAAGGTCATCGGCGCGATGAGCATCGACTCGTCGATGACGTCCGTGCCGGCGATCGTCCGCGAGCGTGGGTCGTTGCTGGCGTCGGGCAGGTACTGGGCGATGCCGTGTTCCGCGACCCAGCCGGTGATGCCGGTCCCGACCTTGAGGCGCAGCTCCTCCTCGACCTCGTCGGTGTACTCGCCGATCTCGCCGCGCCAGGCGACCGGCACGCAGTCCTCCCCGACGACGCGGTAGACGCGGACGTTGTGGTAGTCGATGAGCTCGTGCAGCTCGGCGGCGATGCCCGCGCCGATGTCCCGTACGCTCGTCAGGCGGTTGAGGCGCGTGCCGAGCTGCTGGATCGACTGCAGCTGTGCCGCCCACCTCGCCATCTGGGCATACGTCCGCGCGTTCACGATGGCGATGCTCGCCTGGGCCGCGAGGGCGCGCAGCGCCTCCAGCTCGGGGCGCGCCCAGGGGTGGCGGCGGTCGTGGTACAGGGCGAGGACGCCCAGCGCCTCGTCGTCGGCCAGCAGTGGGGCCACGGCGATCGTGTCGAAGCCCTCTTCGACGACCTGCTGACGGACGCCGGCCGAGCGCGGGTCGCTGGCGTAGTCGACGCTGAACAGCGTCTCCCGGCTCTCGAGCGCCAGGGCGGCGAGCGAGGGGCGGGGCATCGTCGAGACGTGGCGCAGGAACCGCTCGGAGAGCCCGCGCGCGACAGGGGCGTGGTAGGTCCCGTCCGGCGCCTGGCGGAATACGGCGCCACGATCGGCCCCGAAGAGCCCCATGGCCTGGTCGACCAGCTCGGCCAGGATGACCGGCAGGTCGAGTCGTGAGCTGATGTCCGCGCTGACACGGCGCAGTGCCTCGGCCAGGTCTAGCTGGCGCTGGACCCGCTCGACGAGGGCGACGTTCTCGGCGGCCACGGCCACCTGGTCGGCGACCGCGGTGAGCAGGGCGACATCCGCGCTGGCGAGGACGTCGGGTCGCACGTCGGCGGCAAGGAGGCAGCCCCACGGCTCGCCGGCCGTCCGGATGGGCACCGCGATCTCCGCCACCACCTCGGGCAGCACCTCGAGATAGCGCGGGTCGTCGTGGACGTCCGAGACGAAGATCAGCGCGTCGTCGCGCACGGCCGCCCCGACGAGGCCCGCGCCGAGCACGAGCGGGGGCAGGCGGTCGACGGGCACGCCGTCGGCGACGCGCGCGACGAGCTGCCCGCCGCGGGCCTGGGCGAACGCGACGAGGCGATAGCCGAAGGCCTCGCGCAGGAGGTGGGCGACCTGATGGAGGGTGACGTCGAGGTCGGCCACGCGGGCGGTCAGGCGGGCGACCTCGCTCAGCACGCGCAGCTCGGCATCGCGGCGCGACGCGGCAGCCGCCGGCTCCGCCGCCGCGGCGCGTGGCGTGGTCGCGGTCGCCTCGACGCGAACGGCCGCGATGAAGGCCTGGAGGTCGCCGACGCTGTAACGCCGATCGCCGCGCGGGTTGATGCGCAGGCAGCGCAGGCGTCCCTGCTGCGTCCAGGAGCGAACGGTGTTGGGGTGGACGCCGAGGATGCGCGCAGCCTTGGTCACCGAGACGGTCGAGGCGTCGGGTAGGAGCTGAAGGTTCGTCGGCGGGGCTCCGGCTGGAGGTTCTGGTAGGTCGCTCGGTGCGAGCATGGGGCCTACCTACCAGAACTTGCCATGACCGGATGGTCCTGGGACCATGCGCGGCCCCGCGGGGCCGCGTCAGCGCTTGGGATCCGCCCGCACCAGGCTGGGGTAGGGATCGAAGGCGTCGAGGCGTCGGGTACTGCCGGCCTCTCGCACCGGGATGAGGAACGGTGCCCGGAGCTCGAAGTGCACGTGGGGGTTGGTGCGCCGGGCGTTGCCGGTGATGCCCAGCCGGCCCAGCACGTCTCCGCGCTCCACGTGCTGCCCGATCTTCACCGCGACGCTGTCGAGGTGGGCGTAGAGCGCCCGGTAGCCGAGGCTCGTGGGCTCATCGGACTGGATCACCACGGTCAGCCCGTAGCGCGCCGGATTCCACGGCTTCCAGACCGTGGCTGGATCGACGATCGTGCCGCTGACGACCGCCAGCAGCGGCGTCCGCATCGCCGCGTAGATGTCGACGCCGTCGTGCGCCCGCAAGAGCGTGCCGTCGCTCGTCTTTCCGCGGGCGTGGTTGTACCAGCGCACCTGGCCGACGCGCGGCTCGAGGAAGCCGCTGAAGTAGCGGTAGCGGACCTTGCGCGCCAGCGGAAAGTCCATCGGCACGACCGTCTTGCGCAGCGCGAAGCCCTTCACGCTGGTGGGTGCGGACCCCGCTGGCGGGCTCGAGGGGGGACTCGCCGTCGGCGACGGCGAGGGCGAGGGTGACGGCGATGGTGACGGCGATGGGCTCGGGATCGCCGTCGGGGACGGCGAAGGTGACGGCGAGGGACTCGGGCTGGCCGTCGGCGAGGGCGACGGCGAGGGGATCGGGTCCGGCCCGATAGCCGTGCAGGCCACCGAGGCGATCCCCAGGACGAGCGCGACCAGGCCAGGCAGCAGGGCCGTGGGCCGACCGCCGCGCGCGGCGCGGTTCACTCCCGTCCGAGCCGTACGTAGAGGATCGCCAGGCCGGCCGTGGCGAGGCCGACAAGGATCACGCCCGCTGCCGCCAGCAGCGGATCCCCGGTCAGCGACGGCGCCGTGCCGCCGCGCGGGTCGCCGCTCGAGAGCGGTGTCGGCGACGGCGTCGCAGCCGAGGCGATCGTCGGGAGGAGCAGGAGGGCGGCAAGGAGCAGTCCGGCCACGATGGCGCGGCGGACACCGAGGGTCGGCACCGTCGGAGCCTAGCACGGCAGGGCCCGACGGCCGGCTGCCGGCCGCCCGTCAGCCGATGGCCAGGTCGGCGATCGCCAGCGCCAGTCCCAGGGCAAGGAAGGCCAGCCCGGCCACCAGGGCGACGGCCGCACCCGCGACCGTGCGCCTCCGGCCGGACGCGAGCAGCCGCATCGCCTCGTCCAGCTCGAGCGTGGCCAGGATGAGTGGCCGGCCGGCGCCGGCGGTCAGCGTCGGCGTACCGTCCGCGGCGATGGTCGGTACGCCGGCCACGTAGGCCTGCTCCACCGCCGAGACCTGGTGGACGCGGTGGCGCAACGGGGTCGCCGATGGCGTGCCGGTCGGGACGCGGTCGGGCGCGTCGGCGGCCGTGCCGGTGGACTCGCGAGCGATCACGACCAGCCCCTCATCGAGTCGCGCCACGTCCACCGCCGCGTAAGCGGCGCGTTCCTCGAGGCCGAAGGGGACGGCGTGGATCTCGTCCTCGAGGACGCGCCAGCGGCGACCGGCGGGATCCTCGGCCAGCTCCAGGCGCCGGCGCCGGTAGACGAGCGGCCGCTCGTTCTCGTCGGGGAACTCCTCGTCGCTGGCGATGCGACCGCGGACGCGCACGTACGGCTCGCCGCGCTCGATGGCCGCGGGCAAGTCACCGATGGCCATCTGGGGCGCCGCGATGAGCGTTCGCGCGATGCGGTAGCCCGGTCCCACGCGGCGCAGGCCGAGCAACCCGGCGGCGCACGCGGCGAGGCCGATGAGAGCCAGGAGGAGGGGAGGCACGGCCGGATGGTAGCAGCGGCGCGGTGGCTGATCCCAGGGCGAATCGAAGAGCCCAGAGGAACCTTCACGGTCGCGTGGGCTTCGATGTGATCTCCGCCGTTAGCGATCGCTCTCGGGCCCCTCGGGGCTCACCGGGGACGCTAGGGCTGGCTGGTCCCCCGGTCAACGGGCATCATCCACGAAGTTCGCGACGATGGGCTTGACTTATCCACCGTCCGTCCACAGTGGCAGTCCATGGCTCAGTCGAGCGAACGCCCTGTGGCCGGGTCCAGCGCGAACGGTCGCCCGTCGTAGCCGGTCAGCACGAGCCGGCCGCCGACGAGATCGGCCCCGATCACGACGTCGTCATGCGCCACCCGCCAGGCCACCCGGCCGTCCTCGCGCAGCGCCACCGTCTCCACCTCCCCCTGCACGAGCACGTGCGACAGCCGCGACGAGCCGAGCAGGGCGACGACAGGCGTGCCGCAGGCGTGACTCCAGCGCAGCTCGCCGGTCCGTCCCCCGAGGGCGTAGACGCGGAAGCCGAACTTCACGACGAGCAGCCCGGCCGTGTCCCAGAACAGCCCCTGCGGCTCGTCGAAGATGGGCGAGGCGAAGCGGGCCGTCCACGCGCCGAGCGGGCCTTCGACCCGCAACTCCGCGCGGCAGAGGCGGTCGGGATCAGCGGAGACGAGAGGACCGTGATCGACGAGGTCGCCGCCCGCCTCGGTCAGGGCGAAGACCGCCGCGGCCCGGTCGCTGCCGGCCCAGCGGTAGCGCGCCGCGAGGCCGCCCGGATACTGGACGGCCGAGCGCTGCGCCTCGGTCCCGGTCACGCTCCCGACGGCGCGCCGGCCGGCGACGAGGCGCCCGCGTCCGCGAGTCCGGTGCCCTTCTCGCCGCGATCCTCGGCGATAGGCGCCACGATCGCGTTGGCCAGCATGCGCAGGGTCGCCGGCGGCACCTCGAAGACGGCGTTCTGCGTGCCGGCCGCGGCCCACACGGTGGTGAAGCGGCCCAGGTCGGGGTCCATGATCACGCGCAGCGACCGGGCGTGGCCGATGGGCGGGATGCCGCCGATGACGAAGCCAGTCAGCTCGTCCGCCTCGCGCGCGCTGGCGCGGCGGATGGCCGGCTCGCCGGCGACGGCGGCCAGACGGGCGACGTCCACGCGGTTGACGCCGCTCACGAGCACGACGATCGGCTGGGCTGCGCCATCATCGTCGGGGGCCACGAACACGAGACTCTTGACGATCTGGCCCAGCTCCGCGCCGACCGCGCGGGCAGCCTCCTCGGCCGTGTGCGTGCTCTCGGGGAACGTGACGACCTGCAGGGTCACGCCCTTCCGCGCGGCCGCGTCGAGGACGCGCTGATGTGCGGGGTGGAGCGTCTCGGGCACGGGCGGGAGTCTAGCACGCGACCCGGCCCTCACCCGCTACGATGGCGGCCCCATGCGCCTCCTCGACCGCTCGCGCCCACCCCGCTCCGTGGCCGCGCGGCTCCAAGCAGCGAGCGCCTGGGCGTTCGACTGGGACGGCACGCTGATCGACTCGATCGGGCGCACGCACGCGACCTACCGCCAGCTCTTCGGGGAGTTCGGCATCCCCTTCGACGAGGCCGACTTCCGCGCCCACTACGCCCCCGACTGGCGGCGCATCTACCGCCGCGTCGGTCTCGCGGAGGAGTTCTGGCCGGAGGCCGACCGGCGCTGGGTGGCACTCTACGAGACGGAGGTCGCAGGCCTCGTGGCGGGCACGGAGGAGGCGCTGGCGGCGCTGCGCGAGGCCGGCGTACAGCTCGCGGTCGTCACGGCCGGCCACCGCGCGCGGGTCGAGCTGGAGATGCGCGCCAACGGTCTCGAGGGCGCCTTCGACGCTCTCGTGTTCGGCGACGAGGTGCCGCACTCGAAGCCGGATCCGGCGCCCGTGCAGCTGGCCGCGCGCTACCTCCGCCTCCAGCCGGCGGACCTGGTCCTGGTCGGGGACGCCGACGACGACATGGCCATGGCCCGTCGTGCGGGCGCGACCGCCGTGGGCGTCCTGACCGGCGCTGCCGAGCGGGGTCGGCTGCGCAAGTCGGGCGCGCACTGGGTTGCCCCGACCGTCGCCGCGGCCGTGGCGGCGGCCGTGGCGGGACGGTCCTAGGGGGGCGGGTGTAGGATTCGGGCACAACCGAAGACGGGACAGGGGAGCGCCCACGAGGCGCTGAGAGTGCGGCATCGCCCGCAGACCCTCGGAACCTGATCTGGTTCGTACCAGCGAAGGGAGTCCACGCCGCGACCTCCGTCCCGCCACCGACGGAGGTCGTCCCATGTCCGGCCGCTCGATCGCCCCCCGCCTCGCCCGCGCCGTCGTCATCGCCGACGGCGACGTGCCGGCGCGTCCCGCGCTGGACGCTGCATGGCCGGGCTGGTCCGAAGGTCGTGGCCTCGTCGTCGCAGCCGACGGTGGCGCCCTGGGCGCGACCAGGCTCGGGCTCCGCCCGGACCTCGTCGTGGGCGACCTGGACTCGTTGGCGCCCTCGGAGGTCGAGCGCCTCCGCCGCGAGGGGATCGAGGTCGAGACCTGGCCCGCGGCGAAGGACGCCTCCGACGCCGAGCTGGCCCTGCGTGCCGCGCTGGCGCGCGATCCGGTGGCCGTGACGATCCTGGGCGCGCTGGGCGGATCCCGCTTCGACCATGCCCTGGCCAACGTTTGGCTGCTGGCCCTGCCCGAGGCCGCCGGCCGCGAGGTGGTGCTCCTCGACGAGCGGACCCGGGTCCGCCTGCTCACGGCGCCCGGCCGCCTCGACCTCTCCGGGCGCCCCGGCGACCTCGTCACCCTGCTCGCCTTCGGCGGTGACGCCGACGGGGTGACGACCGAGGGGCTCGCCTATCCGCTGCGGGACGAGCCGCTGGCAGCGGGGCCCAGCCGCGGTCTTTCCAATGTCCGCATCGACCGTCGCGCCAGCGTCGCCGTGCGCGCCGGCCGTCTGCTCGTCATCGAGATCCATGAGGAGGGAGTCCTGCCATGACCGAGATCACCGCCACCGACGGGCGCTGGCGGACCCGCGACATCCTCGTCGTGGCCGTCATCGCCGTCGCCTTCGGCGTCTTCTTCTGGGCCTTCGGCTTCGCCTGGAGCGCGCTCGGGTTCCTGGGCCCCGCCGTGAACCTCCTGTACGGGCTGTGGCTGCTACCGGCGCTCGTGGCCCCGCTCATCGTGCGCCGGCCCGGTGCGGCCCTCTTCGCCGAGCTGGTGGCCGCGTCGCTGTCGGCCTTCCTCGGCTCCCAGTGGGCGGTGGACACGCTCGTCTCGGGCCTCGTCCAGGGTGCCGCCGCCGAGCTCGTCTTCGCCGCGCTGCGTTACCGGCGCTTCGACCTGCCGGTGGTGATCGCCGCCGGGCTGGCCGCCTCGGCCGCGGCATTCGTCCACGACTGGATCGTCTACTACGGCGAGTACGCGGTGGATGTCGTGGTCGTCATCGCCGGCTCGATGGCCATCTCCGGCCTCCTGCTGTTGCCGGCCGCGGCGATCCTGCTCGTGCGCGCCCTGCGCGAGGCCGGCGCTCTCTCCGGGTACTCCGACTGAGCGCGGGCGTGGGCGGGACGTCCAGCGGCGGCCCGCCGGCGATCGTCGCCCGGGGCCTCGGCTTCCGGTACGCGGGGGCGGCGGAAGCGGCGCTGGAGGGCGTGGATCTCGAGCTCGAGCCGGGTGGCTGCCTGCTGGTCCTGGGGCCGTCGGGATCGGGCAAGAGCACCTTCGCCCTGGCCGTGGCGGGCCTTCTCGGCGGCGACGTGCCCGGCCTCGTCGCGGGCTCGCTCCGCGTGGACGGAGCGGATGCCGGAGTCGTCTTCCAGGATCCCGATCGCCAGGTGGTCATGGAGCGCGTCGCCGACGACGTCGCCTTCGGGCTCGAATCACGGGCGTGGTCGCTGCCGGCGATGCGTGCCCGGGTTCCCGAGGCCCTCTGCGACGCCGGCCTCGCCGGGTACGAGGCGCACCCGACGGCGACGCTCTCCGGTGGCCAGCGACAGCGGCTGGCCCTGGCCGGGGCGCTCGCTCCCCGCCCCGGCCTGCTCGTGCTCGACGAGCCGACCGCCAATCTGGACCCGGCCGGCGCGCGCGCCTTCGTTGAGCGGCTGGCCGCCGTCCGTGCCGCGCGCGCGGCCACGATCGTCCTGGTCGAGCACCGTGTCGACCTCGTGTGGCACCTCGCCGACAGGCTGCTCGTGCTCGGCCGCGACCGACGGCCGATCGCCGTCGGGCCGCCCGATGAGGTCGTCGCGCGTCACGGCGCTCGACTCGTGGCCGAGGGCGTCTGGCTGCCCGAGGCGCTGGAGCGGCAGCTCGGCGTGGTAGTCGACCACGCAGCCCAGTCTTCCGCCGCGGGCGCCGGGCCCGCAGTCGTGGCCACCTCCGGCCTCGGCTTCGCCTTTGAGCGCGGGCGGCCCGTGCTCCTGGACGTGGACCTCCGCGTCGCCGGCGGGGAGCGCGCCGCGCTGGTCGGCCAGAACGGCAGCGGCAAGTCGACCCTGGCGCGGCTCTTGGTGGGCCTCCTCCGCCCGACCGCCGGCCGCGTGGACCTGCTCGGCGACGCGCCCCACCGGATGGCGCCGGCCGACCTCGCGGCCAGGGCCGGTCTCATCTTCCAGGATCCGGAGCGACAGTTCCTGGCCACGCGCGTGGCCGACGAGATCGCCCTCGGCCTCCCGTCGGCCGACCGCGCCCGCGCGGCGGCCACCCTCGAGGCGCTCGGGCTGCCCCTCGCCTCGTTCGGCACGCGCAGCCCGTACCAGCTCTCGGGCGGCGAGCAGCGCCGGCTCTCGCTGGCCTGCGTCCTCGTGCGCGAGCCGCGCCTCCTCGTGCTGGACGAGCCGACGTTCGGCCAGGACCGCCTGGCCGTCGACGGTCTCCTGGCACTGTTGCGCGACCGCGCCGCAGCCGGGACGGCCATCCTCGCGGCCACGCACGACGAGCGTTTCGTGGCCGCGTTCGCGTCGAGGGTGCTGGAGCTGCACGCCGGTCGCCTCGTCGTGGAGTGCGCGCCATGATCGCCATCGCCCCCCTTGAAGCGGCGCAGTCGCGCAGCGTCCTCGGCCGGACGAACCCGCTCGTGAAGCTGGGGCTGGCGGCGCTGTGGCTGGTGGGGTTCGTCGTGACGCCGCGGGTCGGTCCGCCGCTGGCGCTCGCCATCGCGGCGCTCGTGGCGGCCCTCATCCTCGGTCGCGTGCCGCCGGTCGCCGTGCTCCGCGGCCTCGCGCCGCTCTGGACGGCGGCCATCGGGATCGCCTTCTTCACCGCCCTGTTCAGCGCCGCCAACGCGGACCCGGCGGCACGGGTCGTGGTCGCGCTCGGCGCGCTGCGGATCACCGACGGCGCGGTCGCGGACGGCTTCCTCCTGGGAGCCCGTGTCGTGGCCATCGCCGCGGTCAGCGTCGCCTTCGCCCGCTCGACGAGCCCGACCGCGCTCGTCGACGCGCTCGTCCAGCAGGCGCGCCTGTCCGACCGGTTCGCCTACGGTGCGCTGGCCGCCTACCAGGCTGTGCCGCGCCTCTCGCTCGACCTCGCGGCCCTGCGCGAGGCACGCCGCCTGCGTGGCCTGCGCGGCGACTGGCACCCCCGGCTCCTCGTCGCGCTGCTCGTCCTCGCCGTCCGCCACGCCGAGCGGCTTGGGCTGGCCATGGACGCCCGAGGCTTCGGCCGGGGCCCGCGCAGCCACTTCCGGCCGCGAGCCTGGGGACCCCTCGACCTCGTCGTGGGGCTCGGTGGCGCGGTGCTCCTCGGCGCGGTCCTGGCCCTGGCCTGATCGGCCGCCGCGGGCGGGTCTCGCGCTCCTGAGCCGTATGCCCGGCGGTCATGCGAGGCCCTGAAGCTGTGCGTGGCTGACTGATGATCGCGCTTCATCGCGGCGCAGCCACGCTCCGTTCCGGCCGTTCGTATGCCCACCGGTCATGCCCCTGCCCCCGCCGCGTGCCGGGTGCCGGCGCGGGCGGCGTAGACTCGGGGCCATGAGCGAGATCCCGACGCCGGGCCAGCCGGCCCCCGACCTGGCCCTGCCCGATGAGCACGGCACGATCCACCGCCTCTCCGAGCAGCGCGGACGCTGGACCGTGCTGTACTTCTACCCCAAGGACGACACGCCCGGTTGCACGGTCGAGGCCTGCGAGTTCCGCGACTCGAAGGCGATCCTCGCCGAGCGCGACGCGGTCGTCTGGGGGGTCAGCCCCCAGGGGGCCTTGAGCAAGGCGGCCTTCTGCGAGAAGTTCGCGCTGAACTTCCCCCTCCTGGCCGACGAGGATCATGCCGTGGCGGAGGCGTACGGCAGCTGGGTCGAGAAGGAGAACTACGGGCGGACGTACATGGGCACCGCCCGCCGCACGTTCCTCATCGACCCGCAGGGACGCATCGCGCGGACGTGGGAGAAGGTGCGGCCGGAGGGCCATGCGGCGGAGGTGCTCGCCGCGCTCGACGAGGCCCGCGCCGGCGCGTGACGGAGGCCGGGAAACGAACGAGGCATCGCTCGTGGGGGGAAACGAGCGACGCCTCGGGCGCGATATTACAGCGCCCGCACCTGTCGCGCAGGGCGCCGATCCGGCCCGACCGCGGTAGCATCGTGGGCATGCCCGACCCTCGGCCGTCCCAGTTGACCGAGCGCCCGGCGCGCGTCATGGTCATCGTGGCCCACCCCGACGACGCCGACTACGGACCCGCCGCCACGGTCGCCGGCTGGATGGACGCCGGCTCCGTCGGCCACCTGGTGTGCTGCACCAGCGGCGACGCGGGGGCCGAAGACCCGGACACAGACCCCCTCGAGCTGGCCCGCCTGCGCGAGGCGGAGCAGCGTGCCGCGGCCGCCATCGTGGGCTACGAAGCGGTCACCTTCCTGCACCGACCCGACGGCGCGCTCGAGAACGACCTCGCCCTGCGCGAGCAGCTCGTGCGCCTCATCCGCGAGTTCCGGCCCGACGCCGTGCTGACCATGGATCCCACCCTCATCTTCCACAGCGACGGCTACATCCAGCACACCGACCATCGCGCGGCGGCCATGGCGGCCCTGGATTCGGTCTACCCGGCGGCTCGCAACGCGATGGCCTTCCCGCATCTTGCCAGGGCCGGGCTGGCGCCGCACCAGGTCGCGCGCCTGATGCTCTTCTGGACGGAGGAGCCCAACGCCTGGGTGGATGTCAGCGCCACCGTCGGCCGCAAGGTCGCCGCCCTGCGCGAGCACCGCAGCCAGGTGCGCGAGCCGGAGAAGCTCGAGGAGCGAGTGCTCGGCTGGGCGCGCGAGGAGGGCGAGCGCGTCGGCGTGCCCGCCGCCGAGACCCTACGGGTGATCCGCCTGGATTGATGGCGCCTGCGCCACCGGTTCGAGGAGCACGGGCCGCGCCCGTCCCCACGCGTTCCACAGGTCGGCCAGCGCCTCAGAGCGGCGGCCGAGGAGCGTGAGCATGTCGCTCAGCTCCATCTGGGGCGCGGCCCCCGCGAGGTACTCGCCGGCGTCGATCGAAACGCCGCGGAAGAGTTCGGCCATGCCTGCCTGATCCGGCCAGCGCCGGATGCGCATCGGATCGAGGCCGGCGTAGCCGACGGCCAGCGAGAGATCCCGCTGGCCGGGAACGCGGCCGTCGACGAAACCGCCCACGCCGTCGTAGCGGTAGCCCAGCGAGGCCAGGCCGACGACGATGTCGCGGCCCTCGGAGCGGTCGAATTCGCTCCAGAACGGATGTCCGGCCGGGAAGTCGAGTACGGCCTGCGCGATCGAACCAGCCACGATGGCGTCCACGAGCCCGCTCAGGAGCAGTTGATAGCGCCGGCGCTCGGTCGGATCGTCGCCGGCCAGCGCGGTCACGACCTGCCCCAGCACCGCGCGGTCCCCCTGGAGCAGGCGGGCGATGGCGGGGGGTCCGCCGCGCTCGACGTCCCAGCCCGGTGCGGCGCCGGCGGCATCGACGCCGGCCGGTGCCGGGAGCGCGGTCGTGGTCTGCGTCGTCCTGCTCTCCTCGCACGTCGCCAGCGCCTGGCGGGCGTTGCGGCAGGCCTCTGCGGCGGCCTCGGCGGTGATCCGTGCGGCGTCGACGTCGAGGGTCTGCTTCTCGACGGCCGTCAGCAGGTCCGCCGCGATGCGGCCCTCGCGGGTGATCGTCTCGGCTGCCTCGCGCGTGGCGCGGTTGATGTCGTTGATGGCACTCAGCCAGGTGGTCGCGGCGCGCTCGAGGTCGGCGCGGCTGGCGGCCTGCTCGCTTGCGGTGCGGAACACGTGGCGGGCCGTTTCCTTCGCCTCGTTGACGGCCCGCGGATCGCTCGCGCGCGCGGCCCCGTCGATGCGGGCCGAGACGTCGTCGTACGCCCGCCGCGCCTCGCGCAGCGCGGCCGCCATCGCCTCGGCCTGATCGTGCGCCCGGGCCGCGACAGCGCAGCGCTCCTCGACCTGCCGCCGCAGGGCGGCGCAGGGGCCCGCGTCGGCGGCCACTGCCGACTGCGCCGCGGCAGGGGCAGAGGCGGCCGTGCCCGTCCCGGTTGTCGGGGCGTCCGACGGGTCAGTGGTGGGCTCGTGCTCGGCGAGTGCGATCGTCGCGCCTTGTCCGGCCGCCGCGACCGCGGCCGGGGCGGCGACCCGCGCCACGGCCGGCTCGCGCAGTGCCGCCAGGACCGGGTCGACGCCGCGCCCGATGGAGATCGGGATCCGTTCCACACCGACGGCCGGCGAGATCTCGGCATCGCGCAGCGAGGCGATGGAGGAGGAGAGCACCGATGCCGCGCCCGGGTCCACAGCGTCGCGTCGCGGCAGGGCGTTGTGGGTGATCGTCAGCCGCACCTCGGGTCGCGGCGGCTTGGCCCGCACGACGTCGAGGAACGCGGCACCGACGGCGACGCCGAGGGAGAGCCCGAGGGCCAGGAAGAAGACCTCCGTGGCGCTCATCGGACGCTCCGGGCCGTCGACCGGGGGTTGCGTCGCATCGTCGCGGCGAGCGTAGCTGCGCGTTCCGCTCGCGTCAACTCGGCGCCGCGATGACGTGAAGCGAAGCGGCATCTCCCCCCGGGATGGTAGATTCCGCGGCGGTGGCGAGTCCCCCGGCCCAGCTTCCCCGAGTACGGAAAGGCATCGCTCCTGCCCGTGGCCATCGAGACCGACCAGGAATTCCTCGTCCAGCCCGTCGACGCGTCCTGGCTCCAGTGCAACATCGAGTGCCAGGAGGCGTGCCCGGTCGGGACGAACTGCCGCGGCTACCTGAACCTCGCCGCCGAGGGCCGCTTCGAGGAGGGCTACATCCTCTCGCGGGAGCCCAACCCGGTCGCGGCGATGTGCGCGTACGTCTGCTCCGCCCCCTGCGAGCGCGCCTGCCGGCGCGGTGACATCGACCGACCGCTGGCCATCCGGGCCATGAAACGGTTCCTCGTCGAGTGGCACGAGGCGTCGGGCATCCCCGACGAGATGCCGGTCATCACGCCGCGCGGCACACGCGTGGCCGTCGTCGGCGCCGGGCCTGCCGGTCTGGCCGTCGCCCGCGAGCTGGCGGTTGCCGGACACAAGGTGACCGTCTTCGACGACCTGCCCTACGCCGGCGGCACGATGCTCATCGGTGTGCCCGCCTTCCGCCTGCCGCGGGAGGCGATCGAGATGGACATGCGGCTCGTCGAGCGACTCGGCGTGACCTTCCGCTTCAACACGCGCATCGGGCGCGACATGCCCTTCGAGCGGCTGCAGGCCGAGAACGACGCCGTCGCCATCTGCGCCGGCGCCATGAACGCGGTCGGCCTGGACATCCCCGGCGGCGATCTCGAGGGCATCCAGTACGGCGTGGACTTCATGAAGAAGGCCAACCTCGGCGAGCCGCTCGAGGTCGGCCGCGACGTGGTCGTCATCGGCGGCGGCTACACGGCCATGGACTGCTCGCGCACGAGCCTGCGCCACGGCGCGGCGAACGTCACCATCGCCTATCGCCGCACCCGGTCCGAACTCGTCGTGGACGAGGAAGAGCTGGGCGAGACGGAGCGCGAAGGCGTGCGCATGGAGTTCCTCGCCAGCCCGGTCGAAGTCCTCGGTGAGAACGGCCGCGCCGTCGGCGTCCGCTTCATCCGCAATAAGCTCGGCGAGCCGGACGCGACCGGCCGCCGCTCGCCGGTGCCGATCCCCGGCTCGGAGTTCGTGATCCCCGCCCAGACCGTCATCCCGGCCGTCAGCCAGGCCGCCGACAACACCTTCCTGCCCGTCGAGTCCAGCTTCGAGATCAACCGCGGCCGCGTGAAGGTGGACCCGGGCACCTACGCCACCAACGTCCGCGGCGTATTCGCCTGCGGCGACTTCGTGACCGGCCCCACGACGCTCATCGAGTCGGCCGGCCACGGCAAGAAGTGCGCCTACGCCATCGACCGCTACCTGTCCGGGCGGAGCACGGTCGAGGTCGACGCGAACGTGCGCATCGTCAGCTCGTGGCGGCACGAGATGCCCGAGTTCTACGATGTCCTGCCCCGCCAGCACGTGCCCATGACCCCGCTCGCGGCGCGCCTGCCCTCGAGCGACCCGGTGGTCAACTTCAACACGCAGGTCGAGCGCGGCTACGGCGCCACCGACGCCGTGGCCGAGTCGACGCGCTGCCTCATGTGCAACTACAACATCTGGTTCGACCCCTTCCGCTGCGTCCTCTGCGGCGCCTGCGCGGACGTCTGCCCGGAGGGGGTCATCCACATGATCGACGTCAACCAGATGAAGGCGGAGGGGGCGCTGCCGGAGCTGGTCGACGCCTACGGCTGGGACCAGGGCGCGGCCATGGTGCTCGACGAGGAGCGCTGCATCCGCTGCGCGCTGTGCGTCAAGCGCTGCCCCTATGACGCCATTACCATGGAGCGGTTCGAGCTGCAGGAGGTGAGCAGCGACGGACGGCTCTACAAGGAGAGCTACCGTGACGCGCAGCTGGGGCTCGCGGGCCTCGGCGATGCGACGGTCAGCGGAGGTGTCACGCGGTGAGTTTCCTGGAGCGGGTCGACCAGACGATCCGCCGCAGCGCGGCCTGGCGGTCGATCTTCCGCCAGCCCTACCCGGCCGACGAACGGTCGCGGGCGATGGCCGTGATGAACAACGTGTTCCTGCACATCCACCCCGTGCGTGTCCGTCAGCACGCCGTCAAGTTCGCTTACACCTTCTGCCTGGGCGGGCTCTCCTTCTTCCTCTTCCTCGTCCTCACCATCACCGGCGTCTACCTGATGTTCTTCTACGTGCCCTCGGCGACGTCGGCCTACAACGACATCCTGCGCATCCAGTCGGAGGTCGTCTTCGGGCTGCTGACCCGCAACATCCACCGCTGGGCGGCGCACCTGATGGTCTTCTTCGTCTTCCTGCACATGATGCGGGTCTTCTACCACGGCGCCTACAAGCCGCCGCGCGAGTTCAACTGGGTCGTCGGGGTGGTGCTGCTCTTCCTGACCCTGTTCCTCTCCTACACCGGTTACCTGCTGCCGTGGGACCAGATCGCCTTCTGGGCCATCACCATCGGTTTCAACTTCGCCGAGAGCGCGCCGGTCTTCAACACGATGTCGAAGCTGCTCATCTTCGGCGGCCTGGAGGTCGGTCAGAACACGCTCCTGCGCTTCTACGTCCTGCACGTCATCTTCATGCCGCTGGCTGCCGCCCTCTTCCTGGCCGTCCATTTCTGGCGGATCCGGAAGGACGGCGGCATCTCCGGTCCGCTGTAGGCAGCCGAGGACGCCGATGAGCGACGAGACCCGCCTGCCGCAGTCCGCGACCCCGGAGGCGCCCGCCCGGCGCAGCACGCTGCCCGCCGCGCCGCCCGAGCGGCGCACGACCGAGATCGACAAGCAGCGCGTGCCCATGGCCGCCAAGCCCTACCGGCTCCTCGCGCTGGTCAAGCAGGACGCGGTGGTGCGCGTCCAGAAGGAGCCGGACGACACCGTCCTGACCTGGCCACACCTGCTCGTGATCGAGTTCTTCGCCGCGGCCATGATCAGCGTCTTCATGCTCCTCATGGGCGTCTTCATCAACGCCCCGCTGGAGGAGCTGGCCAACAACGCCGTCACGCCTGTTGTGACCAAGGCGCCGTGGTATCTCGTCGGCCTCCAGGAGCTGCTCAAGTATTTCCACCCCACCGTGGTGGGCGTGCTGGGCCCCATCTACATCCTCGGCGGTGCGATCCTCATCCCGTTCATGGACCGCGGACCGAAGGGCGACGGCGGCTCCAACCGGCCCAGCGACCGCAAGACCGGCGTGATGATCTTCACGATCTTCTGCATCTCCGGCCTCGTCGTCACCTTCATCGGCGCGTTCTTCCGCGGCCCCGGCTACGAGTGGTCGTTGCCGTGGGTGAACGGCCTCTTCTTCGCGCTCTGAGGAGCCACCGACATGGGCAACTGGAAGCTGACCACCGCCCAACAGCCCCAAGCACTGACCCGGGAGGCGCTCGCCGCGCTGCGCCACG
>Ga0209640_10000417_pt1 | contig 32394 bp, 30 predicted proteins | sample RifCSP10_1_FD_184018 | JGI IMG/M metagenome (GOLD analysis project Ga0209640, IMG submission 184018) | Soil microbial communities from Rifle, Colorado - Rifle CSP2_sed 10_1 (SPAdes) (version 2) | ecosystem: Environmental > Terrestrial > Deep subsurface > Rock core/Sediment | place: Rifle... | reverse complement strand
CCGCCCGCATCACACGATTCTGGACAACTTCGATCTCATGGCAGAAGCTCCACGCAAGCCGCGGTGTTGCGATCGATATCGCCACAAACAGCGAGCTTAGAAACTGCAGATTGCGCTTGGCCATCGTTAGGTTGAGTAGGAGTTTCTAGTTTCTAGTTGGCTCCTCGAGAGCAAGAAAGCAGAAACTTGGAACCAGAGACTAGTAACTAGAAACCTGAAACTAGATCAATCCCCACTTCCTCCGCATCCACCACTCGACGCTAAGAAGAGCGAGCATGATGGCGAACGGCCAGAGATTGCTCCACAGCCGCGTCTGCCGTTGCTCGACGATCTCGGACGGCGCGATGCTGTCGAGCCGCGCGGCGATCCTTTCCAGCGCCTTATCGTTCCAGTCCTCGATGGCGATGTACTCGCCTTTGCTCGATTCGGCTATTTGTTTCAGCAGATCAAGCCGCGGCCGGCCGTCGTCGGCCTCGCCGTAAAAATAGGCGGCGGTGAAACTGGTCCGGTCTTTGCCGAGCGTTTTGCCGCTGAGACTCGCTTCCGCTTCGACCCGGTAGGTGCCTTCCCGGGTCGGCGTGAATTCGCCCGCGTATTCGCCTTCCTCGCTGCCGGCAGCGGCCGCCACCAAGATCGGCTCGCCCTCGGGAGTGAATACGCGCAGCTGCACCGAAGCCTCGCGCGTCGGTGTGAAATCGTCTTTGAGCACGCGCAATTTGATCGCGACCTTTTCGCCGGGTTGGGATACCGCAATCGGCTGCAGCTGCACCTGCTCGAATGACGGCTCCTGAGCCAGCCAGCGCACCGCCTGGCGCATGAGCTTCAAATGATGCTGCGGCGTTTGTTTGTTGCCGACGGCAATAAAGTTCCAGCGCCAGGCGTCGTCGGTCATCAGCGCCAGGGTACGGCCTTTGCCGTGGCGGCCGATGGCGAGCAGCGGCGCGCCGGCGGCGGTGAGCAGGGTTTCACCGCGCACACGGCTAACCTGGTTCATGCCGGTCAGTGGAGGCAGCTTGCGCCATGCCTCTTCGTTGGCTTTCGGATCGGGCACCAGCCGGGTTATTGGATGGGCTTTACCGGCAGGAGTCAACGCCGCTTGCAACCCGTCGCGCGTTTCAAAAACGCCCTTGCCGTCCAATTCGACCGGCAGCACCTCGCGCAGCGCGCTCTCGCCGTAGCCGCCGCTATCGAACCCGCGCGGGCCGCCGAACATGGCGAGCCCGCCGCCGTCGCGCACAAAGTCTCGGACTCGTTCGAGATACACCGGGTTGAAATAGGCGCGGTGGGAAAAATCGTCGAGGAAGATCAGGTCGAAGTTCTTTAACTCCTCGAGAAAAATATCGTCGATCGGAAACGGGATCAGACTCAACTGGGTTTCCGGCACGTCGACGGAGTCGGTCGGCGTGCGCAGAAACACGAACGACACCAGCTCGATCAGCGGATCCTGCTTCATCGCCATGCGTAAAAACCGGTAATTCCAAGCCGGCGAGCCGGACAAGGTCAATATCCGGATCTTGTCCCGCCGCACGTCGACCTTGAAATCCTTCTGGTTGTTCTGAGTGATTTGCTCGCCGGCCTGGGCCGGAATGCTGACCGAAAAACCGTGCGTGCCGAGCTCTTTCGGCGTGAACGCAAGCGTCACCTTTTGCTCGAACAAGTCGGCGTCAATGGTGACCGAGCGCGAGGTGATGAGATTTCGGCCGCGGTTAAAAAACAGCGGCACGGTCTTGCCTTTCATGCCCGAGGCCTGGATCGTCAGGTCGATCTTGAATTCACGGCTGCGGAAGGCAAAATCCGGCGCTCCGAGCTTGGCGATGCGCACGTCGGTAAAGCCTTGAGCTTCTCCGACGCCGACGGCGAAGACCGGCACCGGCAGCGGCGCCATGCCCTCGATCGATGTCTGAGCGCCGTTGGCGATCCCGTCGGAAAACACGACGATGGCGGATTGCGCTGCGCGGTCGCGAGCGGCCGCCTGCAATAACTCCAGGAGCCTGGTCCCGGGGTCCTGCGCCTGCAATCCCGGGAGACTGCCGGCCGCGATCGGCTCCAAGCTCGTGCCGAAGCGAATCAGGCGAAGATCGTAATCGCGAGTTAATTTTTCGATCAGCGGCTCCGGACCGGCGGTGAGCTTTTCGCGCACCAAGTCGAGCCGGCTTAGCGGATCCTTATCGCCCGGCGCGGGTTGCGAGTCGGCGGGAAAGGCCATGCTCTGGGAGCTGTCGATGAGCACCGTCAAAGGACGGCGCAATTTCGTCGTGCGCCGGTCGATCAGCGCCGGGCCGAACAGGAAAAAAATCAAGACGGCATAAACGCAGGCGCGCAGCAGAGTGAGAATAGCGCTCTGACCGAGCGGCAGCCGTTGGCGGAGAGCGCGAAACTGCTGGATCAGCAGCACGGCCGTCAGCACGGCGACGAGCGCGATCAACCACCAGGGCAAAGGGCCGATGAGGTAAAGATCCTGCATGGCCTTACCGGGTGAGCCGCCGGCGAATGAACGGGACGTGAATCAAGTCTTCTTTGTAGTTTTCGGTCATCGCGTAGAGAATAAGATTGATGCCCAGATGAAAAGCGTCGCGGCGCTGCGCTTCGCCGCCGGGCGTACAGGCGTTAGTCCATCGGCCGGTTTGGTCGCGCTCCCAGGCGCCGCCGAGATTGTTTTGACAGTAAATGACCGGCATCGAGTTGCCGACGGTGATCCCATCGAGCGTTGGACTGACGATTCTGACGCCGCCGATGCGGCGCAACAGATAATAACTGCGCAGCGCGGCATGGCCGGAAGGAAGGCGCCGAAATTCGTTTCCCGGAAAGACTCGCTGCATCTCGCGGCGCACCGCCTTGTCGAAGCCGTAGCCTTGCTGGCCGAGCGCGTCATCAATCAGCATAAAGCCGCCGTAGGAAAGAAAACGGCGCAGGGTTTCGATTTCGTCGGGACTGAATGGGTCGAATTCGTATTTTCCGGTCAAGTAGAGAAATGGATAATGGAACAAATTTCGATCGCTCAGCGTCACCTCGTGGCGCTGAGCGGCGGCTTCGACGCTGGTGCGCGTCATCAGCTCTTGCATCAGCGGCGTGACCGCCAAAGGGTGCGGATTCCAGTCGCCGCCGCGGTACTTGATCTGCGCGAAGGCAAACTGCAGCCGCTGGTTCTCGTTAGACTGGGCCGCCTGGGCCATCCCCGGCAGCAATCCGGCGCCAAGCAAGCCCTGAGTCAATATGCGGATGAAATTGCGACGATGCATAAGAATTAAAAAAGATTCAAAATGATTAAAAGTTAAAAAATTTTTGGAAATCAACCGTCATTTTTTTGCGTTTTCAATTTTTACTTTCTTTAAGATATTCTGATTCGCCTGGATTCCCGCTAAAAGCATGCGGGAATGACGGCCTCTGGGAAGCAACCGTGTCGTCTATCCTAAATTTTTTAATTTGCCATTTTAATTTTTAATTTCTTTAAAACCTCTGTCCCAGCCAGCTCTCCAGAAACAAAGTTAGAATCAGCAGCGCGAGCAACGGAAGCGCCAGGTCGGTGCGCTTACCGCCCTCTTTGAGGGCATCGATCGGAATGACCTCAGCGCGCACCGGCGCGAGCTTGGCTTGCAATTCAGCCGCGCTGATTTCCTCCAGGCGCGATTCCAGAAACGGCGGATTGACTGCGTAAAGTTGCGGCGCGCCGGATTCCTTTTCGGCGCCGGCGGAAAGCGACAGCCGGTAAACGCCGGCGAGCTCATTATCCGCAATCGTCGCCACGGCGCGAGTTTTCTCGCCGGCGATCGGCACCTCGGTCGCTTGCTTGTTCGGTTTTGTGACGCGCAGACTCTTGCCGACCAATGCCGGTGGCAGGGATATCTCCTTCGCAGCGCCGACGTCGATGCCGGCATCGAAGTGACCGCGTTTGCCGCCGGCAAGATGTTGCGCGAGCGTTTGCAGCAAGGGCAGAAACGCAGTTTTCAAAGGCAGATCAGACCAATCGCGATCCGCCGTGGTGGTTATCAAAATCACTTTGCCTGCGCCGACCCTTTGTTCGAGCACCAGCGGATCGCCGTTGGCGAGCGAGATCAGCGCCGATTTGCCGCGCGGGCTGGCGCGCAGATAACCCCAAACCCGGGTGGATTTGAGCGATTCGAGCAGAATCGGATCGGTGAAACCTTGCAGCGCGGGATGAGTCAGATCGAGCTTGGCGATTTTTTCACCGCTTGCTTCGGGGCCGATTTTTTTCTCCCGCACTTCCGCCGGCACGGACTGGGAAAGTTTTTGGTTGTAGCTGGCCGGTTGAAACTTATCGCCGGCAAAGATCAATAGACCGCCGCCTTGGCGCACGAAATTTTGCAGATTGGCGACGAAAGCTTCCGGCAAAGTCGCAACGTTGCATAGAATCACGAGCTGGTAACTGTCCAGCGCCGCCGCGTTGAGCCCGTCGGGAACGATCACCGTCGGCAGAAACAGCGATGAGTCGCGTTCGCCGCCGGGATTGAGCGCACGGCTTAGAAAAAAGCTTTCGCTCTGCACCAGCGCAGTCTGCGGATCGCCGTCGACGACCAAGACTCTGAGCTTGTCCTGGGCGTCGATCGTAAAATTGGCCACGGCATTGCCCGCGAGTCCTTCCTTCTTCAAGCTCACCTGGCCGGCTTGCGCGCCGGATTGGCCGACCCGGGCTTGGAAATTTACCGAGGCTTCGCCCTTGGGCGGCACGCTGACAAGTTTTTGTTCCTTGCTTTGACCGCCGATGCTCAATTGCACGAGCACGTCCTTCACTTCCCGATCGGAGAAGTTGCTCAGCGTCGCTTCTATATTAAGCGGAAGATTGACGCCGACCCCCGGGCCGGCGAGGCGGATCTCCTTGATCCCGGCGTTGAGCGGCTGCTCTTTTCGACCGACGTGAATCAATTTGACCGGAACCGACGGATCGACTCGTTTCAGCGCGGCGATGGAAAATTGATCCCAGCCGGTCAGGCCCATATCCGTGATCAAGCGAATTTCTTTTTGTCCGGCCGGTTCGCTCAACAACTCATAGGCCTTGTCGAGCGCCGCGGCCAGATTGGCGGTGCCGTCGGCGATCTCGATGGCGTCGAGATCCCTTAACAGCACGTCGCGCTGGCCTTTGAGGCGAAACGTCTCTTTGCCGCTGATGTTGGTCGGCAAGAGTGCGGCGCGATCGCCATCGTTCAGAGCCGAGATCAATAACCGAGCGGCTTCTTTGGCCTGCTTGAAGCCGTTGCCATCGCCGCTCCATCTCATGCTCAACGAATTGTCCAAAATCACCACTGCGGCAACCGGACCGCCGCCGGCAAAGAGCCCGGCGCCGGTTTGAAAAATCGGATTGGCCAGCAACAGGACGAGCAAGACCACCGCCAGAGTTCTGAGCGCCAACAGCAGCCAATGGCGCAGGCGATAGCTCCGCGAGATGCGTTTTTGCGATAGCAGGATAAAGCGCACCGCGGGAAACTGGATGCGCTGCAGCCGGCGCCGGTTGAGCAGATGAATCAGAATCGGCAGCGAGGCTGCCGCGAGTCCGATTAGAAATGCCGGGTAGAGAAAAAATACCGACATGCGTGCTCAGCCCCTCCAGCTCAGGTAACTTGCCAGGGCTTGGTCGAGCGGTGTCGCTGTCGAGATCAGCTGATAGTCGATGGCGTTGTCATGGCATTGCTTGCGCATATCGTTGATAAATTCCTGCACGACTTGCTGATAGGTGGCGCGGATGGCGCGCGGATCCGTGATCACCTGGAGACTGGCAGCTTCAAGGTCTTCGAACAGAATATTGCCGTCGAACGGCAAATTCAGCTCGGCGGGATCGAGCAGGTGAAAGACGATCACGTCGTTGCCCTTGAAGCGAAACTGGCGCAGCCCCTTGAGAATGGCCGCCGGTTCGTCGAGCAGGTCGGAAACCAAAACGATCAGGCCGCGCCGCTTGATCTGGCCGGCAATGTCGTCGAGAATCCGGCCGACGTCGGTCTCACCGCCGGGGCCGCGATTCTCCAGAGCATGAAGAATTTGGGTCAGGTAATCGCGCTTGGCGCGCGGCGGGATAAAGTTTTCGATGCGGTTTGAAAAAGTCACCACGCCGGCGGCGTCTTGCTGCCTGAGAATCAGATAGGCGAGCGAGGCCGTGAGCGTGCAGGCATAATCGAATTTGGTGATGCCGTCCGAGGCGTAGTTCATCGATGCGCTGGCGTCGAGCAGCAAGTAGGCGCGCAGATTCGTCTCGTCTTCGTATTCTTTGATGAAATAGCGGTCGAATTTCCCGAGCGCCTTCCAGTCGATGCGGCGGATCTCGTCGCCCGGCGAGTATTCGCGGTGCTCTTCGAATTCGACGCTAAAGCCTTTGGCGCGGCTGCGATGGATACCCGACAACATCCCCTCGACGACCCAGCGGGCGCGCAGATAGAGGTTGGCGATACCGGCCAAGACCTTGGGGTCGAAATAATTTTTATCGCCGTCGGCCATGGGTTCCATTATCCCTGTCGAAGACGGAGCATGGAAGATCGAGAATGGCTAGCTTCGATCTTTCATCTTCCATCCTCGAAATGATTGGCAGCTCTCAAACCTCTACCACCAGCGTTTGCGATAATCTAGCCAGCTTCCCCAACTGCGGTTGGATCCCTGGTAAGTCGGGTTCCTGGCGTGCTCTTCAACGTAAGCGATGATCCTCTTGTCGGCACCGAGCGCCAGCAGCACCTCGCGCTGAAAGGCCAAACAGGACCTTTCCGCCGCCTTGCCGCTCCAGGCCTCCGCGCTCGGCTCGTTTGCCGGATCGTGAACTTTGGCATCGCGGTAGAGCTTGGCATGGAAGGCGTCGTGCGCGATCGCGCCGGCGTACCAGAGCGCGGAATGACTCCAGGTCGGCGTGCCGACAGTGAATATTGGATCTCGCGCCCAAGGGTTCACGCCGCTGCGTTTGCCTTGACGGATCCCGGCGAGATGGCCGCGGATCAGCTCGAATGCGCCGAGCGGCCGGAGCAGCACGATCGCCTCGCGCGTGCGCTGCCGAAACTCCGCGCGACCGCGGACTTCAATGCCGTCGACGTTTTCCGATTGTGTCCGGTGCAACATGAAGACGCGGCAGGGGCCGATGGCCAATTTGCCGGCCGGGAGCGGCACCGCTAGCGAGCGGCTTTGCCGTCCGTAGACGGTTTGATGTCGCTCAGCAGTCGATTGATGATGTCGACGGAAGCGAGCCCTTCGCCTTGCCCTTTGAAATTCGGCACGATGCGATGACGCAGCACCGAGGGGGCCAGCGCTTGGATGTCTTCGATCGATACGGCGTATCGGCCCTGCAGGATGGTGCGCGCCTTGGCGCCGAGAATGAGATATTGCGAGGCGCGCGGGCCGGCGCCCCATTCGACGTAGTCCTTGACGTACTGCAGCGCATCCGGGCTTTGCGGCCGGGAGCGCTGTGCCAGCGCGACGGCGTAAGAAATCACAAACGGCGACACCGGGACTTTGCGCACCAGTTCCTGGTAGCGCAGGATCGCCGAGCCGTCCATGATTTTGCGCGGCGCCGGCTTGTTGGTCGAAGTGGTTTGCATGACGATCTGCACTTCGTCTTCGAAGTTGGGATAGCGGATTTCGATATTCAGCATGAAGCGGTCGAGCTGGGCTTCCGGCAGCGGGTAGGTTCCTTCCTGTTCGATCGGATTCTGTGTCGCCAGCACGAAAAACGGCAAATCCAATGGAAAGGTCGAACCGCCCGCGGTGACTTTGTACTCCTGCATGGACTGCAACAGCGCGGCCTGGGTCTTGGGCGGTGTACGGTTGATCTCGTCGGCCAACAAGATGTTGGTGAAAATTGGGCCTTTGAGAAACTGAAAGGTCCGGCGCCCGCTGGCGGGATCCTCCTGCAAGATATCGGTGCCGGTGATGTCCGAAGGCATCAAGTCGGGCGTGAACTGAATCCGGTTGAAGTCAAGATCCAAAATTTCCGCCAGGGTGCTGATCAAAAGCGTTTTGGCCAAGCCGGGCACGCCGACGAGCAAACAGTGCCCTCTGGCGAACAGCGCGATCAAAACTTCCTCGATCACCTGGTCCTGGCCGACGATGACTTTGCGGATCTCGCCGAGCATGCTGTCGCGCTTGGCGGCGAAGTCTTCAATCTCGGCGATCTCGTGTTGCTGTATCTCTAAGGCTTCCATGAATATCCTTATCGAACGGCTAATTCGTTGACGTGAGCTTATCGAGCGTGGCTTTGGCGAGCCGGGCTTTTTCGTGCTCGCCGAGGCCCGCGTACGCATCCCCGAGCAAACGGTAGATGAGCGGGTTGAAAGGGTTGATCTGAATGGCTTCCTCGAGCGCGACGCGGGTCTCCTTGAAATTTTTCATCGCGTGGTGCGCCCGGCCCAGCTGAACATAGGTGTTGGCGTTGTCGGGATCGACATCCAGGGCTTTCTTGAAATGCGCCAGAGCCTGGTCGGCGCGGTTCATCGCGATCATCACGCGGCCAAGCTTGTTGAGAATGATCGGCGAGTGCGGGCTCGCCTGCAAGGCGCGCTGGTATTCATTGGCGGCGGCTGCGGCGCGCCCGCGCCCGAGCAACTGATCGGCCAAATGGGTGCGATTGCGCGCGACCGCGGATTGGATTTCTCTGAGCTCGACGATTTCTTCGTCTTCGCGCCCGTCTTTCTTGACTTTGAGCTTGCGCACCCGGCTGCCTTCGATTTCTTTCAGACCCTTGGCTTTGAGAAAGCCCTTCCAGTTCGACTCGAAGGCGTCGAAGGGCAGGCCATAGATCTTTTCGATCGCTTCCGGCGTCGGTTTGTCGTTGAGCGCGCCGAGCAGCTCGCGGATGCCGGCGCGGCCTTTGCTCTGGTTGATGAAATCGATCGCCGACGCCGCTTCGGCGTAGGCGAGTTGAACCTGCTCCGGTGATTCGAGGTGAATCAATGACGGTTCCATTTTTTTAAAGCCGACAAATTGGTTTTTCGCCAGCGCTTGAACCAGCAGGGTCTGATTGGCCGGGGTCAAGTAATCCTCGGCGGCCTCGGCCGGCGGCGGCGGCTTGCGCCAGCGCGTCTCGTAGAAACGCGCCATCCCTTCGTGCAGCCAGATCGGCGCTTGATTGTTGGTCAAGCCGACAATGGCATAGTGGAGATATTCATGGCTGAGCGAATCGAGCCAGCGATAGCCGAAGCTCAACGCGCGCGGCGAGATAATCATCAGTTTGTTGAACTTGCAAATGCCGACGGCGCCGGTCTCCTCGATATCGCGCAGCGACAAGGTCGAAATGGCGTTAAAGCTGGTGGCGTCGGGCGCGATCTCGACCCGGACTTTTTCCTTGGGATAGTAGCCGAGCTCGTTGCCGATCGCCTGATAGCTTCTTTCCAGCGTATTGAGGGCATGGCCGACCAGGATGCCGTCGCGCTTATCATCGACGAACAAAACGAAATGAGCGCTCTCGTGTCGCGTCAACGTTTTGTGCACGTCGAGGGTAAGTTGGGTGAAGAGTTTAAGCGCCTGGCGCCGCTGGTTGGTCGAGTCGATGGCGAGCGCGCGATCGTAGACGGCGAGCGCCTCGCCGTAGCGGCCTTGATAAAACTTGACCCGGGCATCGAACTCGAGGGCGTCCGCCGATTTCGGATCTTCTTTCAATACCCGGGCGGCGAACTCTTCGGCCTGGGTGATGCGCCAGGCATCGAGTAGCTCGTCGCCGGCCTTGAACTTGGGATCGGCCTCGGCGGCGAGGGCCGACACGGCGAGCACGAGCCAGAACAGCAGAGCGGAAAAAAACGACAGTCGAGTCTTCAATGGGGAATCACTCGGAGAGATTTCTGAAATAGCGCTCGATTTGCTCTTTCATTTGCGGCGGCACGCCTTGCTTCAGCGACTCCAAGATCTCTTCGCGGAAATTGCGCGGCGCCTTGTATTCGTCTTTGCCCGGCAAGCGGAATTTCTCCGTGTCCAAGCCGGTAAAACCGCTTTCAACATCGAACTCGGGGAATTGCGGCATGCCGGGGAGCGGCGTGAGCGAGCCAAACGGCAGAAACCGGCCGCCGCGATACAGCCGCGTCATCGGCATGTTGCCGAGCTGGCCGCGCTGGGCCATCTGCTGCATTGAGGATTGCATTTGCTGCTGTGACTGCGCCAGTCGGTCCAGGGCGTTTTGCTCGGGCGGCACCGCGCCGCGCGAGTCCAATTGACCGAGCCGGTTCTGCGCGCTGCCCATCGATTTGCCGGCTTCGCCGATGTTTTGCACGATCTTGGGATCGAGTTGGGGGAAGAGCTGAAACAGGGATTCGAGCTTCTCGTGCAGCTCCTCGGTGCGTTCCTTGAGCACGTCCTGGCGGTGCGCCAGCTCGCGCAAGGTGCGCTTGTCGTCATCCGACAGCGCTTGTGCCGGCTCGCCCAACAGCGCTTGGAGATCGGCTTTGATGCTGTCGAGGCTCTTCTCGGCGCGCTGCGCGCGTTCTTCCTGCGCCGGCGTGCGCTTCTTGGCCAGTTCTTTGCGCGTATGCCCGTCGCCTTCATTATAAGCGGGAAAGTCCCTGTTGCTCAGCTTGGCGATCAAGTTTCTCAGCAGCGAGTTCATGGTCGCGTCATCGAGCTGGGTCAGCAGGCTCGGATCATCGGGTCCTTCGCGATCGGGAAACAGCTCGCTCAGTTGACCGAGCTCGGCGACCGCCTTGTCGAGAAAAGCGTCGAGCTTGGTCTTGAGTGCGGCGTCGCGCTCCTTGAGCGCGCTGTTATTGATGCCTTCAGTTTTAAGCAGAATTTCCTGCTGCTCGCGGGCGATCTCCTGCAGCTCGTTGCGCTGGCGCTGCATTTCGCCCTGCATGCGGCCCATGCTCGAGGCCATCGCCGAGCGCTGGGCATTTTGCAACGCCGCGACCATTTGCGCCATTTGATTGAACAACTCCCGCGCCAGCTGGCGCGCGCCTTCGAGATCGCCTTGCATCAGTTTTTTGCGGATTTCATCCAGAGCGCGCTGCATGTCGTCGAAGCCGAGACCCTGCATCGCTTCCGGGTTCATAAAATCGTCGGGCATTTGCTGCGCGAGCTGGGCGGCCGCCTGCTGCAGCGCTTCTAGGGTCTTCGACAGCTCGCCGATCTGCTTCATGAGCGCATCGAGATTTTTGTCGCCGCTTTGAAGCTTGTCCAAGGCGTCCATTAAACGCTCTTGGCTGCGCGCCAGGTCCTGCGCCGTCGAGGCCAGCTCCTGGGCCTTCATGCGCTTGCCGATGTCTTCGGACAACAGCGACATGCGCTCGAGCTCCGTGGCGATCTCGTCGCGGGTCTTGAGTTTTTCGTCCGCCGTGGCCGCCTGCTCCTGTTTGCGCAACAGTTCGTCTTTGGTGAATTCGAGATTGCGTTTGAGCGCCTGGAGATCGGTCCAAGTGGCAAAATCGGACATGCGGTCCTTCTCGGTGCGGCGCATGATCTCCTCGGTGCGCTTGACCGCGTCGGCGAGATTCTGTTCGAACTTCTTGTCGATTTCCTGCGACGGCGGGGTCGGTTTTTCTCCGGGCAATGGCGCTTCCAGATGGTCGCCCAGCAGGTTGACCATGCGATCGTTCAGGTCGCGCACCATCTCGGCAATCTGTTGGTGCTCGCCGCGCAGATTCTTAAGCTTCAAGCGCAATGTGCGGGAGGTGCCGATCTTCGGCCCCGAGATCGTGTCGTTGTCGAAAACCTGAAGAGAAAAGACCGCTTCATCGCCTTCCCGCAAAGCCAGCCTGCCGAGATCCCATTTATGCTGGTCGCGCAGGATCAGACGCTTTGAATCTTCCTTGTGCAAGGTGATTTTATCCTCGCGCTCGCCGACCTTGACGACCAGGGCGATCTCGGCGATGCCAAAATCATCGCGCGCGCCGTATTCCAGCGTTAAAATCTCATCCCCGTTGATCTCCAGATCGACGGCCGGCTGCAAAAGCTCGACGGTCGGAAAACCGTCGGGTTTGACTCTCAGCTCGTAATTGATCGGCGAGTTGCGAAAGCCAAGCGTGTCTTCGACCATGATCCGGTAGGATTGAGATTGAAACAGCACCAGATTCGCCTGCAATTTGCGCCCGTCGATTTTGAGCGGAATCTTCTTGCCGTCATCCATGACGATGTCGGCTTTGACCACCTCTTTGGTGGCGACCGCCTCGAGGCGCACCGTCGACCCCTTGAGCCCTTCGATGCTGCCTTGGGGAACGGCGACCGAACTGAGCGAGGTGTAGGCGGGCGGGTAGAGCACCAACTGCACATTGGCAATTTCCGGCGGGTCGACGGCTTCGGCGCTGTAGGTGGCCGACGTGAACGAACCGGTGACCGCGCGATAGCGCAGCGATTTTTCCAGGCGCGCAACCTTGGCGCTGAATTTGCCGGCGCCGAGATTTTCCATCGGCACTTTTTCCGCGCCGATGAGCTCGCCGCGCTCATTGGTTCCGCTCCAGGTCACGAGCTCGAGCGACTCCGGTATGGCGCCGGCGGTGGCGGCTTGGATCGTCACCGGTGCGCCGCGCACCACGCGCACGCCCTTGGGCTCGACGGCGATCGTCGTCACGCTCGGCGGCAAGTGGTCGAGCGGACGGGTCAGCATGCTGATGGTGCCGCCGACCCAGGCAGGATTAAACAGCACCATCGCCGCGACCGGTACGAGCAGCAGCGCGAGCAGGCGCAAACTGCTTTTGAAACGCCGGCTATCGATCAATTCATCGATCTTGAGCGTCGCCACCTGATTTCGCGTCGCGCGCAAAAGCGCCATGACCATCGAGGCCGAGAAACCGGGAGAGTCCTTCGCCGCCGAGACTTGCGGATAGAGCTGCAGCGAATTGATTAGGTTGTTACGCAGTTTGGGCTGCTTTTGCTCGATGTAAAGCGCCGCGCGCTCCTGGGATAAGCGGCGCGCAAAGCGCAAGAGCGACCGGCCGATCACCGCGACCAGCACCGCGGCGGTGAGAATGCTGTAGACAAGCGGCGCGTAGGGAAAAAAATTCTTTAGCTCGAAGACACCGGGCCCAAGAGCGAACAGCAGCAGCGCGCAGATCGCCGTCAGGCACAGTCCCTCGAGTCCTTGCAGCAGTTTGAGGCGCCGGATGAAGCGCCTGAGAAACGAGGACAGCTCTTGGTATTCCTCTTGTCCCATGGTCGACGAATACCCGGGCATCTTATCCCCGATAAATAGGCTTGTCTATCCCGCGCGCGCGCAGCGCCGGTGGCATGAGCAAAAGTCTTGTGCTATGCAAATTCGATACAGCGAGAAAGGAACGAGCCGCGAGCATGGATAACCTGGAGACGGAGTTAGTGCGCCTACACGAAGGTCATGAAGATGAATTCGGCGACGACGAAGCGCTCATGGATGAAGAGCACCCGATGTGGCGCTCCGAGCGGATCACGCTCAACTCCGTCGGCATCGACATCGGTTCGTCCACTTCACATCTGATTTTCTCGCGCTTGACCTTGCGCCGCCAGGGAGTGGCGCTGTCAAGCCGGTTCGTCGTCATCAACCGCGAGATTATTCATGAATCGCCGATTCTTTTGACTCCCTATATCGACAAGACCACCATCGACACCGATCAGCTCGGCGATTTTATCCACGAAGCTTATCGCAAGGCCAACTTGACGCCGGAAGATATCGACACCGGAGCGATCATCGTCACCGGCGAGGCGGCGAAGAAGAAAAATGCCGAAGCGATCGCCGCGCTGTTTTCCGCCGAAGCCGGAAAATTCGTCTGCGCCACCGCGGGCCACAACCTCGAAGCGATTCTCGCCTCGTACGGCTCGGGCGCCGTGCACATGACCTATCACGAAGGCGGCGATTTCACCGTGATGAACGTCGATCTCGGCGGCGGCACAAGCAAGATCGCCATCGTCCAGGGCGGCAAGGTGATCGATACCTGCGCGATCGAGGTGGGCGCGCGGCTGATCGCCATGGACGAGAGTGGGAAGATCAACCGGCTCGAGGACACCGCCCTCAAGATCGCCAAGATCGCCGGCATTGCCAATTTAGCGGTAGGCGGCATCATGAGCGACGATCAAAAGGACAAATTCTCGCAGGTGCTGTGCGATTCGCTGTTCCAGGTATTGGAGCGGCGGCCGCTCTCGCCCGAGGTCGAGAGCCTGCTGCTGACACCCAATATCGAATATCGCGATCCGATTCACGCGATCATGTTCTCCGGCGGAGTTTCCGAGTTCGTCTACGGCTACGAGAAACGCAATCTCGGCGACTTGGGAGTTCAATTGGGGAAAAAGGTCCGGGCCCGCGTCAATCAGTTGGGCGGCGGCAACATCCCGCTGCGCCCCGCCGAGGTGCGCATTCGCGCCACCGTGATCGGCGCATCGCAGTACACCGTGCAGGTGAGCGGCAATACCATTTATCTTTCTCATCCCGATCTGTTGCCGCTGCGCAATTTGCAGGTCGTGACGCCGGAGTTCGAGCAAACCGAGGCGATCACCGCGTCAGAAATTACCAGCGCCGTGGAACGGGCGCTGCAGCGTTTCGACGCCACCGACGTCGAGCGCACCGTGGCGTTGGCGATTCGCTGGGAGCTCGGGCCTTCCTATCCGTTGATCCGCACCCTCGCCGAAGGTTTGGTCGGCGCCATGAAGGGACACATTGACAACGGCCAGCCGCTGGTTCTGGTGTTTGACGCCGACATTGCTAAATTGATGGGCAATATCATCGAGCGCGAGTTGATCCCCGGTGCCGGCATTATCTCGATCGACGGCATCGACTTGAAGGACTTCGATTTCATCGACATCGGCCAGGAACTGCCCGATGCCAAAGCGGTGCCGGTGGTCATCAAGTCGCTGATCTTCCGCCATAGCGAGCATGGGCGCGGCCATACGCACCAGCGCTAAGTTGCGCGAGCGCTAAGTTAATGACAAGTTTATTGCTAACGAGAGATCCGCAAGTTCGAGCGCGGTCATGGTCTGCGCCTTTATGAGTGAAGGGCGCGCCGCGCGCGGCGAGAACCGGTCGATATCGAGGAGCGAATTGACTTTGCCGTATTATTTTAATAGCTTTAAAAAAATCTCTGATTTTACAGGTGCTTAAGTTTTATGGAAGAAGCCAGCGGTCTGCAGAATTTTCTTGAAATAGTGACCAAACCCGACAATATCCCAATTGTCGGCATGTTGTTTCTCGTCATTTTCTTCTCCTGGGTCGGGCTGCGCCAGGCGTTCAAGAACGACAAGCTCATTGAAGAAGGAAAAGAAGACGAGATCTCCAATGAAATGTGGAAATAGTTAGATGGTGGTGAAGATGTGGCTGGCCGTCCTGGCCGTCCTCATCGGGCTTGGTTTGTCTCACGCTGCCGAAACTGACTCTCCGTTACCGAGCGATACACGATGGGAACAAGCGCGCAAGCACTTGGCGCAAGGCAACGCCGCCGAGGCGAAATCGACGTTTGAGGAGTTGCTCAAGGATTATCCCAAGGAAGCAGATTTGCACTTGTTCCTGGGGATGGCCAATTTGCGCTTGCGCGATCCACACGGGGCGGTGTTGGCGGCCAAACGTGCGATCGCGCTAGATCCGCAACATATCGACGCAAGAACTTTCCTGGCCTGGATCGAATTGGAAGTGCGGGGTGACCCGGACGCCGCGATCAGCCAGTATCGAAAAATTATCGAGTTACATCCGGAATTGCCCGAGGCCTACAGCAATCTGGCGGTAGCGCAAAAGCGCAAGGGAGAACTCAACCAAGCCCTGGCCAATCTAAACCAGGCGCTGGAGCGAAGGCCGCACTATGGCGCGGCGTTGACCACGCGCGGCGGCATTCTGGCGGATCAAGGTCAATGGGCCGAGGCGCGGCGCGACTTCGAAGCGGCGCTCAAACTCGATCCGCACGACGATGGCGCGCTTTACGGCCTGTCGCAGGCGCTGCGCGAAGCGCGCGATTACGGCGGCGCCCAGCAGGTGCTCGGTCAGCTGATTTCCCGTTCGCCCAATTTCGTTTATTGGCTCGAATGGGGCAGAATAGGATTGATCCGGTACTGGTGGGTACTGTTATCGATCGCGATCGCGCTGGCTCTGCGGGCGCGGTTTAAGAAAGCGAGGATGGAAGCGAATGGCTGAAGCGAAAAAGCGTAAAGGCACGGCGTTGCTGGCGGTGATGGATGAAAACTGCTCGAGCTGCGCCGGCTCGCCGTTGTGTGAAGCGCACTGCCCGGTGGACGGCTGCATCAACCTGCTCTATGAGGAGTTGCCCCAGGGCGGCCTCAAACCGTACCGGGTGTTCGTCGACAACGACAAGTGCATCGGCTGCCAGATGTGCTACAGCGACGACCTGACCAAAATCCAGCAGCACAAGGAAACCGGTGAGATCTTTTTCGAGTACAACAACCGATTTTTCGACAGCAACCGCAAGCCCGTGCCGCCGGATCAAGTGCCCAAGCGCTTTCAGCTGCAACTGATCGGCACCGAGTCCGAGGACCGCTTGGATAAAAAAATCTGTCCCTGGGACGCGATCAAGATGTACGAGTTCGACGACGGCTTGCAAGTTTCGGAATATTTCTACGACATCACCAAGATCAAGGAAGTCGACGGGCTTTTCGTCATCGATCCGCAGGAAAAAGCGCGTCTGGAAGAGAAGCAAAGCGAGTTCTACGAGTAGCCGGCGAAGGGAGACATTCGAGCATGGCGGGAAAAATTGCGATCATGGAGACGGTGCTGCGCGATGCGCATCAGTGCCTGGTGGCCACGCGCATGCGCACCGAGGACATGCTGCCGATTGCCGCTCAGCTCGACGATATCGGTTATTGGTCGCTGGAGACCTGGGGCGGCGCAACCTTCGATGCGACCTTGCGATTTCTCAAAGAAGACCCGTGGGAGCGCCTGCGCAAACTGCGCGCGGCCATGCCCAAGACCCGCTTTCAAATGCTTTTGCGCGGACAGAACGTCGTTGGCTATCGCAATTATCCCGATGACATCGTGCAGGCTTTCGTGGCGCGCGCCGCCGCCAACGGCATCGACGTGTTTCGCATCTTCGATGCCATGAACGATATCCGGAACATGAAAACCGCCATCGAAGCCGCGCTAAAAACCGGCAAGTTGGTGGAAGGCTCCGTTTGCTACACCATCAGTCCGGTCCACTCGCCGGATTATTTTCTGCGCGTCGCCGAGAAGCTCGCCGACATGGGCGTGCAGATCCTTTGTCTGAAGGACATGGCCGGTATGCTGGCACCTTACGCGGCCTACGAGATCATCAAAAAAATCAAATCGCGCATTTCACTGCCGCTCCATCTTCATTCGCACTGCACGGCGGGATTGTCGCCGATGAACTACCTGATGGCGATCGAGGCCGGCGCCGACATCCTCGACACCGCGATCGCGCCGTTTTCTCAGGGCAGCTCGCAACCGGCGACCGAGCAGATCGTGGCCGCGCTCAAGGACACGCCGCACGATACCGGTCTCGATCTCGGCAAACTGGGCAAGATCGCCGATTATTTTTACGGCGTGCGGCGGAACTACGCCGAGTTCGAAAGCCCGGTCAACAATCAGATCAAAACCGATGTTTTGATCTCGCAGGTTCCCGGCGGAATGCTGTCGAATCTGGTCGCGCAATTGCGCCAGCAGAATGCCGAAAACAAGCTCGAAGCGGTGCTCGCCGAGATGCCGCATGTGCGCAAAGATCTCGGCTATCCGCCGCTGGTGACGCCGACCAGCCAGATCGTCGGCTCGCAGGCGGCGTTGAATGTGATGACGGGCAAGCGCTATTCCGTGGTCGCGATGGAAACACGCAATTACGTCATGGGTCTGTACGGCGAGCCGCCAGGCCCGATCAGCGACGACATAAAGACCAAAGTTATCGGCAAGAAGGAACCGATCAGCTGCCGGCCCGCCGACCTTTTAAAGCCCGGCCTCGAGCAGGCGCGCAAGGAAGCCGGCAGCCTGGCCACCAGTGAAGAAGACGTGCTGAGCTACGCGCTCTTTCCGGAGATCGCCAAAGATTATTTCCTGTCGCGGGATTCCAAGGGCGGGACGCAGCCCGCCGCAGCCGGCAGGCAATAACAATCCCAACGTCTACGGTTCGTTGCGCGCCGATGCGAAGCCTATGAAACTTTGCAGCAGCCTGCCTAGATAATCTTGTTGAGCGGATATTCGATAATGCCCACGGCGCCGTTCTCGATCAGCTGGGGGATCAGGTCGCGCACCTGCCGCTCGTCGATCACGCTTTCCACCGAAAACCACTTGATGCCTTTGAGACGCGGGGAGGGGTAGAGCGTTGCCACCGTCGGCGCCGTGATACTGGGGATGAGTCCAATCACCTTTTCGAGATCGGCCTCGGTGACGTTCAGCTTGATGCCGACTTTGGCTTCGGCGGAGAGAGCGCCTTGCAGCAGCATCTTAATCTGCTCGATTTTTTTCCGCTTCCAGGGATCCTGCCAGGCTACTTTATTGGCGATCAGCAGGGGACAACTCTCCATCATCTCGGCGATGATCTTCAAACCGTGCGCGCGGATGGTCGTGCCGGTCTCGGTCACTTCGACGATGGCGTCGACCAGCCCCTGAGCGGCCTTGGCTTCGGTGGCGCCCCAGGAAAATTCCACTTCGACTTCGACCTTGTGCTCTTGGAAATAACGCTTGGTGAAATTGACCATCTCGGTGGCAACTCGCTTGCCTTTGAGATCTTCGATTTTCTTGATCGGCGAGTCTTGCGGCACGGCGAGCACCCAGCGGGTCGGCCGGAAGCTCGCTTTGGAGTAAACCATCTCGGCGACGACGATGACGTCGGATTGATTCTCTAAGGTCCAATCCTTGCCGGTGATCCCGGCATCCAGAGTGCCCGACTCGACGTAACGCGCCATCTCCTGCGGCCGCGCCAGGCTGCAATGCAGGCTGTCGTCGTCCACCGTCGGGAAATAACTGCGGCTCGAGCCGGTGATCTTCCAACCCGACTTTTTGAACAAGTCGAGGGTTGCTTGTTCCAGGCTGCCCTTGGGCAAGCCCAGTTTTAACTCGCTCACTTCTTGTAAACCTCTTTGGGATCGAAAACTCGCTCGGCGATGACTTTCCAGCCGCCCCCGTCTTGTTGGCGGAAAAAGCAACTGCGATAGCCTTCGTGGCAGGCGGCGCCGCCGATCTGATCGACTTGCAGCAGGATCGTGTCGTTATCGCAGTCGATGAACGCGTCTTTGACCTCCTGAAAATGACCCGACTCCTCGCCCTTGAACCACGGGCCTTTGCGCGAACGGCTGTAGTAATGGGCTTTGCCGGTTTCTTTGGTCTTCTCCCACGCTTCTTCGTTCATGTAGGCTACCATCAACACCTCGCGTGTGTGATAGTCCTGCACGATCACCGGCACCAAGCCCTTGCCTTTGGCGAAATCGATCTTCAGCGCTGCCATCTGAAATCTTTCTCGAACTCGTTTAGCTAACATAGATGAAAAGGGGCTTCAACCGGGCTTAGCGTCGCGCGAGCGTGCACGTGCGCGCATGTCCAGGACGGGAATCTCGGCGATTTTTTCCTCAGGCAACATGCTCCAGTAAATTCCTTTGGGACGAGGAAATGATGGTTTGACTTCGATGACTTCGCTCGGCGTGATGATGGCGTTGAGCGGAATGTCGTGCTCGGTCATCGGGATTTCCTCATCGACGATTTGCAGCGGATGGACGGAGGTCACGATCGGCGTCTTGGAACCGATCAATTTTCTTTCGGTGAGTAAAGCAAATTCCAAATCGGAGTAACCGCCGCCTTTGCCGACGCGGGCGCCCCGGTGATTGACGGCGACCGAGCCGCAAACGACCAGGTCAATTTTCTGCACTTGATCCAGCGCTACCGGTCGGCCGAATTGGCCGGCGCCTTTGATCGATGAAGCGGCGTAGGGCGAGCATTTGAGCTTTTTGGGGTCAAGCTCGATGAACGGTCGATCGCTGCGCAGCCGCGGCACCGCCATGTAGATGATCTTGCCTTCGGCCAGGGCGCGCTGCCGAATCGCCCGCTGGGGCGAGTCGGGATTGATTTTAAGGACGCTGGCGTTTTTCCAAAAGCGGGTTTCGGCCAACCGCTTGGCGCAGGCCTCGGCGCCGATAAAATTGGGAATGCGTCCGGTGGCGCCCGGAAAACGCGCGACTTTCTTGTTCTGCAGAGTTTCCCAGATCGATTCGCGGATGGCATCTTTGCTGCGCATTCCGACAACGTAATCGAGCCAGGTTTTTTCGGCAACACGCCGACAGGGCGCGGCACGATTCGTGCCGTTGACTGCCTTTCTCCGTCGATTCATTGACTGCCGCGGAAGCGCGGTTGTAAGATCAATTTTAATGGATGGTTTTATCGTCGTTTATGTTACCGCGGGATCCGCCGAGGAGGCCGAGCAGTTGGCGCAGACGCTGGTCGGCGAGAGACTGGCGGCGTGCGTCAATCGCATCAAGTCGGTGCGCTCGGTTTATCGCTGGCAGGGGCAGGTCGAACAGAGCGACGAAGAGTTGCTGATCATCAAGACGCGCAAAGAGCTATTTAACGCGCTGGAAAAACGCGTGCGCGAGCTGCACAGCTATGCGGTGCCGGAGGTCATCGCGCTGCCGGTCGTCGCCGGCAGCGCCGCTTATTTACGCTGGCTGCGCGATCAGGTCGGCAACGAAGCAAACACGACTGAGGAGACTATCCGCACGGTAAAGGAAATGTCGGCCGGCGGGGTGATCTATCGCAGAAACGCCGACGACTATGAGATCGCTCTGATTCACGTGCGCCATCGCTGGGGCTTGCCCAAAGGACATGTCGAGGAGGGTGAGCGGGACGAGGAGGCGGCGCTGCGCGAGGTGCGCGAGGAGACCGGACTCGAGGGGAAGCTCATCCGTAAACTGGGCGATATTCGCTACTCCTATCGAGATAAGACCAAAGAAGGCGAGCCCATACGCATTTACAAACGGGTGCACTTTTTTCTCTTGCGCTATCTCAAGGGCGACGTGCGCGATCACGATCACGAGGCGGACGACGTGCGCTGGTTTCCCATCGAGCAGGCGATCAAGCAGCTCAAGTTCGCCACCGAGCGCAAAATGGTGCACCGGGCCTTGTCGGTGTTGCGCGCGCGCCAGGGCCAACGCCGCTCTTCGGCGGCGCAGAGTCATTCGTAGTCTTTTTCTCGTTTGCTGATTCCGTGCTAACCCGAGCCGCATATAATAACTCGGAAGGAGACCGGCAGTGAGTCAAGTGGCATTGATCACGGGAGGAGGCGGAGGAATCGGCGGCGCGGTGGCGCGCCGCATGGCGGCCGCCGGCATCGCGGTCGTGATCGCCGATTATGACGGTCAGTCCGCTGAAAAGGTCAAAGATGAAATCGTCCGAGCGGGCGGTGCAGCCGATGCCTTTGCCGTCGACGTAACCGTTGCACAAGAGGTCAAAACGGTCGTGACCGAAGTCGATAAATGCTTCGGCCGAATTGACATCCTAGCCAACATTGCCGGCGGCAGCGCGTATACGAAACGCATCGAGGAATTGACCTGGGCGCAATGGAAGGAAGTCATGGACGTCAATTTGAAAGGAACGTTCCTGATGTGCCGGGAGGTTGCCCCGATCATGCAGCGGCTAAAGAGCGGCCGGATTATCAATACGGCATCGAATTACGGCGTGACCGGATCGGCTTTGCGCACTCCGTACGCCGCCGCGAAAGCGGGCATCATCACGTTTACCAAATCGTTGGCCCTCGAGCTCGCGCCGGACAGCGTGCTTGCCAACACCGTGGCGCCGGGACCGACGGATACGCCGCGCGTCATGGAAAAAGAATCCGCCGAGGCGCGCCGGCAGCGCTGGTGGCCCAACATCCCACTCGGACGAACGGCCGTGCCGCAGGATCTCGCCGAGATGTATTATTTTCTCACCACGCCGGAAAGCGCGGCGATCACCGGACAAACATTTCATGTCAACGGCGGAGTGGTGATGCCATGAGACTCAAAAATAAAGTCGCTGTGGTCACGGGCGGCGCCCAGGGAATCGGCCGAGCGGTGGCGCTCGGCATGGGACGCGAAGGCGCCCAGGTCGTCATCGCCGATTTGCAGGCGGAAAAAGCCCGGTCGGTGGCCAACGAGATACAGGCTCTCGGAGCCGAAGCCTCCGCGATCGAAGTGAACGTCGCCAATGAATCATCGGTGAAGCGGATGGCGAAAAGCACGCTTGACCGATTCGGCCGCGCCGATATTCTCGTCAACGTCGCCGGCATTTATTATCCTAAAGCATCGGTCGTGGAGCTATCCGAGGAAGACTGGGATCGCACCATCGACATCAACGTCGGCAGCAATTTTCTCTGTTGCCGCGAGTTCGTGCCGGCGATGCGCGCGCAACAAAGCGGGCGCATCATCAGCCTCGCTTCGGGCATCGGCCATTACGGCATGCGGCAGTTCGCGCACTATGCCGCTTCCAAGGCCGCGGTCATCGGGTTCGTCAAAGCGCTTGCCCGCGAAGTCGGCCCGGACGGGATTACCGTGAATGCCATCTGTCCCGGTTCGGCGAATACCTCCATGCCGCGCCAACACCGCTCCGAGGAAGAAGTCATGGCGCGCCTGCGTGCCACTCCCTTGCCGCATGTTCTCGAGCCCGAAGACATCGCCGGGCCGATTTTGTTTCTGGCGAGCGACGCAGCGGCGTATATCACCGGTCAGTCGTACAATATCAACAGCGGTAGTTATATGTTTTGAGCGGCGCCGTCGAGACGCCGTCGCTCGACCGGGTACCGTTTGCGGTCGCCTGAACCGTTAAGGCGATGTGACCACGAGCAACCGCCGGTTCTTCGAATAATCAACGCGCGATGCACGGGTTGCCTGAACAGCAGGTTGGTGTCAAGGTGCAACCATGTCGTCTCCAAGTCACTTTCCGCCGGCCGGCACTAAGTCGGTTGTTGATGCTGGCGGGCAACGGCGCAGATTCAAGCTCGGGTTTTTGCTATCGCGTTGGCGCGTTGTGCCTGGCATGGGCCGCGACGAGGATTGCTTTCTTGTAAGCTGCGGCCGTCACAATTTCAACGGGGTCTCGTCAGTCGTCCTATTGGCTGTTTGAGTCATTGCAGAGCCGGAGACGGCTCGGCGATTTTGAAGGAGGGGAGATGGCGATAAAGCCGTCCGGATTCGGTTTCGTGGAGTGCGCCGACCTGGTCAACGAACAGAAATACGGCGCCGCCTTGCGGTTGTTTCAGCAAGCGGTCGGCAAATTCCTCGATTCGAAGAGCCCGCCCAAGCGCGGCGAGATCGCCCGCCAGTTGCTACAAATCGGCACCGCCTTGGAAGAGACGCTCAAGCGGGCGATCGGCGACGACTGGGACTCCCACGTGCCGAAATTCGACGACGACGCCAGGCATCCGATCTGCTCGTTTTGCGGCAAATCGCAGGCCGAGGTGCGCAAGCTCATCGCCGGCCCGTCGGTGCATATTTGTGACGAATGCGTCGGCCTGTGCAAGGATATCGTCGCCCAGGAGATCGACGACCGTAAAGGAGCCAAAAGAAAAACCGCGAAATCGAAATCAAAAGAAAACCGCCTTTGCGGCATTTGCATGGAAGCGCGCGAGACCGACGAACTGATCTTTTTGCCGCATGCGGCCTACATGTGCGCCGGCTGCTTGGAGGACATACAAGCGGTGCGCGACAAGCAGGCGGAGAGATAGTTGCATTGATCCCGAATTCCGCAGTGAAAAGGGAAGCATGAGAGAGGAGCAAACCCTTCCGTAGCGAAGACAATGGGGTTCTGCCTCTGAGCGGGAAGCAGCTATCGGTGCCGTGCGCATAGCCCATTAAGCAAATGAAGCGGCGTGCGACGCGCCAAAAAAGACTTTGAAACTGCCCACTCGGGTGTCTTCGCTACTCCAGGTTCACCCCTCGCTCTTTTTAACTGCGGAATCCGGGTTCATTTTAATTAGCCCGGGGAACTAAATGAGCTAAGCCCCATCAGTCGGTCGGGAAAATTCTCGTGCCGGTTTCTTCTTCCTCCAACATGATCGCTTTGGTCGGGCAGATCTTGGCGGTTAGTAAAATCTTTTCGTCCGTCTCGGCTTTCGGGTCGATCACTTCGGCGATCATTTTGGCATCGAGGCGGAAGACTTTGGGCGCGGCTTGGACGCACTTGGCGTAGCCGTCGCATTTGCTTCGATCGATGGTGATCTTCATAAAACCTCTTAGGGGACTCGTTCAAAGATTCAAGGTTCAAACGACCGGGATAATCTCTCGCCGGGTTCCTACAGGCCGAAAAATCGCTTGGCGTTCTCGCCGAGAATTTTTTTCTTTTGCGTTTGCGAAATATCGCTACGTTCTTTGATCTCGGTGATCGAGTTGTCGCGCGCTTCGGCGTGGGGCATGTCGCCGGAAATCATTATTTTGTCATCGCCGATCCATCGCAAAACTTCCGGCAGCAGTTTTTCATCGCCTTCACAGGTGAAATAAATTTCGCAGTCCTTGAAATATTCCGTCGGGGCACGCTGGGGCAAGCCGGGGCGGTGGATCGCCTTCTCGGAGTGAAAATAGTGATCCATGCGCTGGAGCATGTAAGGCAGCCAGTCGGCGCCGGCTTCGAGAAAAGATATTTTCAGCTTCGGGAAGCGGTCCAGCACCCCGCCTCCGACGACGCCGTAAAAGCCGAGCAGCAACGGCAAAGTAAACGTAACGGCATGCGCCGCCATGATCGTCGTGCCGCTGGCTTTTAGTCCCGGATGGCTCCAACCGGTGTGAGCGCTGACCGGAAAGTTTAACCGCTCGGCTTCGGCGAAGAACGGATTGAACTCCGGCAGGTCGAGAAGCTTCTCGCCCACGGTGCCGTAAATGATCGCTGTCACTGCGCCCATGTCTTTGGCCCGCTTCAACTCCTCGACGGCGGCGGGAACATTTCTAAGCGGCATGACGGCGCCCCATTTGAGGCGATCGGGCGCTGTTTTACACGCGTTGCCAATCCAGCTGTTGTAGCTGCGCATCAAGTCGGCTTCGAATTCGATGTCGTCGGTGAGCGGTTCGAGAAAGACCGTTGGGAAATTCACCTGAATATCGACACCGGCAGCGTCCATGTCTTTAAGGCGCTCAGCCGGCGATTGCAACGTTTGGCTGCCGATCGAATATTTCTTGTGGGTCGCATGGTAGGAAACCGGCGGCGTGCCGTACACGGTGTGGTTCGATCCTGAAATCTTCGGGTAGATGACGCCGTCGATCCACCAGAAGGCATTCAAGTTGGCAAGGATCGGGCGGTTCGGCACCGCGATCGGAAACGGCCTGCGCTCACGATATTTTTCCCGCAGATAATTCCATGCCTCTTCCGGTTCTTCGACGTGAGAATCGGCATCGATGACGAGGTAATCTGACATGCGCTCCTCCGAATTTCATTCTTAATACAAAAAGAGCGGCCTAGCCAACTAGGGCCGGGCCGCTCTCGAGGTGAATGGAGGATTCAGAGTCTTGCCGGCGGCCGTTAGAGCGGCACGCGTTGAAATCCTTTACTCCGCGCAAACAACAGGCGCTTCGCGGCTGTTATTTCAAAATTTCCTTCAGCTTGGCAATCAGCGCGGGCTCGAGCTTGAGAACCTCCTTGACGTTTTGCTCCAGGGTCGCGCCGTCGTCGGGGTTGATGTCGAGATTCGCTTTTTTCGCCTCGGCGAGAAACTCAGGATCTTTCATCGTGTCCATGAACGCTTTGCGAATCATCTGCACCCGGTCCTTCGGTGTGTTCGGCGGCAAAACGTAGGGCCGCACGGTCGGCCCGTGCACGCGGGCGACGGTCGAGATCAGCCGCTTCGCTTCGTCGGTCTTGGCGTAGTTGATTGCCAGCGGCAACTTCGGCAGTTCGGGATGGGGCTTGAGAGTCGCTGCCACGATCAGTTTTAGATCGCCGCGCTCCAGCTCGGTGCGCCACGTTGACTTGGTCGACTCCCAGGAATTACTCAGACCGGCGATCTCGCCGCTGTTGAACGCCAGGCGGACGTCCGCTGTCCCCTTGTAGCCGGATACCATTTGTGCAGGCAAACCGATGGTGACTCTCAGCAAATTAGGGAAGTCGTCCGTTCCCGAGCCCGTTGCTACGCCGCCGAATTTGACCACCTGCTTGGAAGCGAGCCACGAGTCGAGATCGGTAACGCCGCTTGACTTGGAGACGCCAAGCACAAAGTTGTCTTGCGCCGGGACCCCGACGAATTGAAAACGAGCGGCGTCAAACTCGATGCCGGGCTTGCCCAAGAGCTGCTGGAGGAAGAGCCCGCCGATGAAGTGGCCAATCGTCAGACCGTCAGGCCTTGCCGCTTTGTAGGAGTAATTAGCCGCGATCATGCTGCCGGCGCCGGCCATGTTCTCGACGAGTATCGCCGGGTTTCCGGGGATATGTTTGCCCATGTGGCGAGCGAGCGTGCGGGTGTAAGCGTCATAGCCGCCGCCGGCGCTGAAACCGACGATCATGCGAATGGATTTGCCTTCATAAAAATTCGTTTGGGCGAAAGCGTTGCCGGCAGCCAAGCCGAGAAAAAGCGATAAAGTGAGCACGGCTAATCTCATCGTTATTTTCATAAATGCTTCCTCCACTGGGTTAGACGATGCAACGCAGCAAAAACCATCGGGCGCCGCTGGTCGCGGCCTGTTTTTAAACGATGCGACTTCGCACCCGGAGCGAAACTCGGCGTCGTGGCGTAGAGCAGCAGGCCGATCGTGGCGAAGTTCAGTGAGACGCGTCGCATAGACATGGTATGGACTCTCCTCTCGCCGTAAAGCTGCGCAAATTTATGGAAAAGGGCAGGCCGTGTCAACCCGAATATAGATTAAGATGGTGCGGATAGGAGCAGAGTTCGCTGGCGTCAGAACGTTGTGCCCGGATCGGTGTTTGGAAAAAGCAGGGCCTTCACTTCGCTCAGGGCGACTGGCTCCCCGGTTTCACCTCGGGCCAGTCAATTTGACAGGGTAGTGATAGCGCTGTAAATTTTCAGCGATTAGCCGACGGTTATTTGCCGAGGACACATGATCAAGCCGACCGCCCTTTCAAGGACGCATATGGAATGCCGCAACTTGCAGGATTCCATGGCCGTGATGACCGATTTGTTGGCATTTGAGAAGCTTTCTGAAAAGGCCGGCCAAGCGACCCTCAAGCATCCCAATTCGCCATGGGTGCTGGTGCTGCATGAAGCCGGGCCCGAGGCTCCGGCCAAGCCGATGCATAATCACTGGGGTGTGCGCGTTCAGACGACCGAGGAAGTTGACAGGGCGTACGAGTATCTGATGGCGCACAAGGCCCAGTACAAGCTCGGCGCTATCGGCAAGCCGACCTGGAGCCATGGCTCGTATTCCTGCTACTTCGTCGAACCGGGCACCAACGGCTGGGAAATCGAGTGCTACGAAGATTTTGCGCGCAAAGAAGCGGCGGCGCAGAAATTCGGCGGGGTCAAAAAGCCCCATTGGGAAGAAGTTTATCCGGAAGAAAGATTTCCCGGCCGCGGTTACGTGCCGCAGGCTTTCACGCACGGCACGCTGGTCGCTCATGATCTCAATAGCAGCCGGGATTTCTACACCAACGTCCTAGGCCTGGAGGTGCATCGCTTCAGCACCATCGTCATGTATTTAAAACATCCGAGCACGCGCACATACGTGGTCTGCGCCGAGCGCAAAAACATCAAAGTGTTCTCACCGAATTTCCGCAACACTTTGACGCTGGATTCCCAAGCGGCGGTCAAAGACGCTTATCGGGAGTTCAGCGAGCGCGCCCAGGAGCTGGGCGTGAGCGAGCTCTTGCCGCTCGAAGAAAGTCACGGCTTCGCGTCGTTCTGTTTCCGAGATCCCGGCACCAATTGCTGGGAAATTGCTTCGCCGAACTGACATGCTATGACCGAAAAACCGCTCGAGCAGATGGGCCTGCGCGATCTGCGCAAGGTTATGCGCCAGCGAGTGCCGGCCGAGGCTTGGAAGCATTTCAACGGCGCGGCCGAAACCAAAGCGACTTTTCATCGCAACCCGCGCGCGTTCCGCCAGTATCTCTTCCGCCAGAAAATTTTTCATGATGTCACCGAGCCGGACATTTCCATCCAGTTGTTCGGTCATACGCTGCCCACTCCCGCGATTACCGCGCCGGTGGGAAGTTTTAGCTTGATCGGCAAGGATGCCGAGCGCGAGGTCGCCGAAGGCACCGAGCGCGCCGGCGCGATGATGTTTACCAGCCAGGCCGCCAAGTTCGATCCCAAAGGATGGCGCAGCGCGGCGAAATCGCCGCTGGTGTTCATGGCTTATATGAATCGCGGCAAGGAAGAAGTTTCCGAGTATGCCAAGACGGCCGAGGATCTCGGCTTTGCCGCGGTCGGGATCACGATGGACACGGTGCGGCCGGTAAAGATCGGCGACGAAGTGCCGCTGTCGACCAAGGACGGCAAGCCGCGCAAAGGGCACAAATCGACACCCCAAGATATCGAATGGATGAAGCAGCAGGTGAAGCTACCGGTGGTGGTCAAAGGGATCATGGGCGCCGATGATGCGCGCATGGCGATCCACTCCGGCGCCGACGCGCTGGTGGTCTCCAATCACGGCGGGCGCATTCTCGACTTTAACCGCGCGGCGCTCGAAGCGCTGCCGGAGGTCGTCGATGCTGCCGGCGGCAAAGTCCCGGTGCTCCTCGACAGCGGTATTCGCAGCGGCGGCGACACCGTCAAAGCGTTGGCGCTCGGCGCGAAAGCCGTGCTGACGGGCCGGCCGGTCGCCTGGGGCGTCGGCGCATTCGGTGCCGCCGGCGTCGAGCGCGTATTCGCGATTTTTGCCGAAGAGATGCAGCGAGTGCTGACCCTGACCGGGGTTGCGCGCGTGTGCGACGTGACCAGGGCGATTCTGTTTCGCGACGAGACGGGAGGATTGCGCGGCTTATGATTTTTGTCATCTGGGGCATCATTTTCGTTATTGGCATCTGGTTGATCTCGACTTACAACGCGCTCACTGCGCTGCGCTTGAGAATCCAAAACGCCTGGCGGCAAATCGATGTGCAGCTTAAGCGTCGCTACGACCTGATTCCGAACCTGGTCGAAGCGGTCAAAGGTTACATGCAGCACGAGCAGGATACTTTGCAGAAAGTCATCGAAGCGCGCAGCCAGGCGATGGTCTCCAAGGGCGCAAAAGAGGCGGCCGAAGCGGAAAACATGCTCAATCAATCGCTGGGCAAAATTTTCGTGCTGATGGAAAATTATCCGGATCTCAAGGCCAACAAAAACGTCCTGAACTTGCAAGAAGAGCTTACGACGACCGAGAATCAGATCACCTTCGCACGGCAGTACTATAATGACCTGGTGACGCAGTACAACACCAAACAGCAGATCTTTCCGTCGAACATGCTCGCGGGATTTTTCGGTTTCAAACCCAGCGAGTTGTTCGAAGCCGCGGAGGCGGAGAAAGCAGTGCCGCGCGTCAACCTCTCGCTGACCCGTTAGGGTGGGCCCGCCCTGGACACGCCGCAACTCTTGGACTTCGTCGCCAGGCAGGCGCACAACCAGCGCTGGAGCGCCGCGCTGGTGGCAGTCTTCATCTTGTTTTTCCTGTTTATCGGCGCCACGATCGATCATCTCTACTTCGATGCTTTTACGTCGGCGGGACCGACGCTCCCGATTGCGACGATTTTTTCCCTGGGCTTCGCGACGTTGACGACCTTGACCGCCTACTACGGCGGCAGCGACATCATTCTTTCGTCTCTCGGCGCCGAAAAGCTCAATTTGCGGATTCCGGAGCACCGCGAATTACACAACATCGTAACCGAGATGGCTTTGGCCTCCGGATCGGCGATGCCACGGGTTTACGTCATCTTCGATCCCGCGCCCAATGCGCTCGCCACGGGGAGCAACGAAAAGAACGCGGCCATCTGCGTCACGACGGGCTTGCTGACGCTTTTGGACCGCGAAGAGACTCAGGGGGTGGTGGCGCACGAAATCTCGCATATTCGGAATGAAGACATTTTGCTCATGACGCTGGTGAGCATTCTCCTCGGCGGCATCGCCATCCTCGCCGACTGGGGCCGGCGCGGTTTTTACAGCTCGCGCTCGGGCCGGCATCTTAGCAAGAAAAATCCGCTGGTATTTATTCCGTTGTTGATTTTGATCGCGCTCTCGCCGCTGATCGCGCGGCTGTTGGCGATGGCGGTATCGCGGCAAAGAGAATATTTGGCGGATGCCGGTGCCGCCCAGTACACGCGCAACCCGCGCGGCCTGGCGCAAGCGCTGGAAAAAATCCGCGATGCGTCGATGCCTTTTCATAAAGCGACGCGCGGCACGGCGCATTTATTTTTCGTCAATCCGCTGCGCCGGCGCGTCAACGATCGGGACGGTAAGCTGGCCGACTTGCTCGCCAGCCATCCGCCGATCGCTCGCAGGATTGCGTTGCTTTACCGAATGGCCGGCCAGCCGCAAAGCGTGGTTCAAAGCTCAAAAGTTCAAATGGTGCAATAAGCCGGAGCCGGAACGTCAATCTTGCTACAGTGTCCTCAATGCGACCTTGAGATGGTGGAGGTGATCGCGCGGGCCGCTCCGGGCTCGCTCATTCAGCTTGACCAGTGCGGCAAATGCGGCGGTATCTGGTGCGATAAGTGGGAACTCTATCCGATCGATGGCGACGAAGCCGAGCGCTTGGACCCGCTTGACCAGAGCTTGCTGCGCGACAAAATCCGCCTGGCCAAACAGACTTTTTATTGTCCACGTTGCGCCGATGAGCTGGATCGATTTGTCGATCCGATCCTGCCCAAGGAAATTCAATTGCGGCGCTGCCGCCATTGCGATGGTTTGTGGCTCAACCGCGGTCAGTTTCGCCGTTACAAGGAATATCAAAAGAGCACGCGGCTCAAAAAGATGAGCGACGCGAAGATCATCGCCAAATTGCCGCAGGTCTACGCCGATCCCAAGTCGTGGGTTGTAACCGGGACGCGAGGGATTTTCGCTTACCCGCGCGGCTCGGCGGAGGACGACGAGCTGGCCGACCAGAGCATCGCGGGAGCGGCCAAGCTCGTGCTGCAAAGCCTCGTGCGCATGATCCTCGGGATTTGATTGCTGCAGCGGTTCTAAACGAGCGCGACCAGATCGATCTCGACCAGTGCGCCGCGCGGCAAATCCGCCACCGCAACCGTCGAGCGAGCGGGTTTGGCGGCGCCGAGATATTCCGCGTAAACTTCGTTCATGGCCGCGAAATCGGCGATGTTCTTTAAAAACACGGTGGTCTTCACGACCCGGTCGAGCGACGATCCGGCGGCTTCGAGCACGGCTTTTAAATTTTCCAGCGCGCGACGTGTTTGAAATTTGATATCGCCGGCGACAAGATTGCCGGTTTGTGGATCGAGCGGGATTTGTCCCGAGGCGTAAACGAAATCGCCGACTTGAATCGCTTGCTCATAGGGACCGATCGCTTTAGGCGCGTTGGCTGTACGGATAATCTGTTTGTCCATCTTCTCCATGCTCCTGGATTGTGATGAACAGAACGTATACAGGATCTCAGCCGGTCGCAATGAGTGGATGTGCTGGCGGTTCATGAGCCGCGCGGAATCAAGAGATTCCTCGCTTTTGCTCGGAATGACAACCGAGGAGCCGGACGGAACTTTCAAACGAAACGGTTACAAACCCCGCTTGTGCCGGGCGCGCTAGTTATGATTGACTAGAATGTAAGACGGTGAAGCTCATTACGGCCCATAAAATACTGATCGCGAGCGCGACGGTTTTTTTCGTCTTCTTTGCGCTATGGGAGTTGAATAGATATTCCAACAGCAACGACGCGTGGACGATGGCGCGCGGTATCTTGTACTTTCTAGTCGCGCTCGGCTTTGGAATCTACCTGAAAAACTTTAAACGCTGGTATAAGTAGCAAGCTGCCCATGGAACCCGTCCCCTTTCTCGTCGAAATCTCCGAAGAGGGCATTCGCCGCGAACGCCAAAAAGCGCGCGAGCTGCGTGCCAGCCAGTGGTGGAAGCGCCGTCGCGGCGCGGGAATCTGCCATCATTGCGGTGAGAAATTTTCTCCCGGAGACCTAACTATGGATCACTTGGTGCCGATCATTCGCGGCGGAAAATCCACCAAGGGTAATTTGGTGCCGAGCTGCAAGAAGTGCAACTCGGCGCGCAAGCATAGGCTGCCGTTCGAGCGCCCCCGCGATTAAACAACCCTTGCGCGATTTCCTGCCATTCAATAAGATCAACTCGATCGGAGGGTAGGATCATGGCAATCGATACTTTTTTGATGCGCACGATGTCCGACACGGTGGAGACCGACATCCGGCGAGTCATGACGATCGCCAACGAGATTCTGCCGCGGTACAATCTGCCGGCGCTCAGCTTCGATCAACTCAGGAAGATTGCCGACGGTCCATTTGATCTGTTTCTCATCCCGCTCATCTTTGCCAAAGAGTTCGAGCGTGATCGGAATTTGCCTTTTAACGAAGCCAAGCGGCTCGAGATCCGCAGGCAGGCTCTCGAGATCGCGCAAAGACATGGATACGACATCCATCCTCCGGATTTCATTCCGGGCATTGAAAAATCTTTGCGCGAGACCCAAGAGGCGGGTTTGCGAAATATCCTGCTGACCACCGGCGGGCGGCGTTAT
>Ga0209640_10000416_pt1 | contig 32421 bp, 30 predicted proteins | sample RifCSP10_1_FD_184018 | JGI IMG/M metagenome (GOLD analysis project Ga0209640, IMG submission 184018) | Soil microbial communities from Rifle, Colorado - Rifle CSP2_sed 10_1 (SPAdes) (version 2) | ecosystem: Environmental > Terrestrial > Deep subsurface > Rock core/Sediment | place: Rifle... | reverse complement strand
GAGCTCCTCGCGCCCGATGTCGCGGAGCGTCGCCGGCGCGATGTCGCGGGTCGTCCAGCGCCGGATGCAGGCCTCGTAGATCCGCTCGCCGTTCGGCACGTCCGCGAGCCCGAGCGGCCCAGCGCCGCCGTGTGCCCGGCAATCCCTGGAACAGCACGGGCACCGGTCCATCGAGCAGCCGCTCGACGGTGCCGGCGGCCGCGAGCGGATCGGACGGGCCCACGGCATCGAGCGCGGGCGAGAAGACCCCCTGCGCGAGGCCAGACGAGGCCGACCATGCGGCGCCGCCGTCGGTCCATCGATCCCACGATGCCTGCACGGTCGCGAGCGTATCCGTCTCGTCGATCTCACGGTGTTGGAATCGGGCGCGTCCTGGATACGGCATCGCCGTCCGATCCACGCTGCCCGCGACGCGGACGCGACTTGTGGATCCCGTGCTGACCGTAGTGTTCGCGAACAGCGAACCCACGCTCGTCCGGCGCGTCGTCGGATCGTTCCGTTCCAGCCGATCCGAGGCGATGCGCCGGGCGGACAGAAAGAATGCCGCGCGAGATCCGGCGGGTCCTCCGGCCTGCCCGTTCCAGTCGTGCTGCCTGGCAAACCGCGCGATAGACGGAGCACCGGGCTGGGCGTTTGTGGATTGAAGCGCGTTGGCAATCACGCCGATCTCCGCGCCGCCGTGCCCCACGCGGGCGGGCGCCGTCGGCACGAGCGTCAGCACCGGCCCGGGTCCGGCGGCTGACGCCGGCAGCATGACCGTTGACACGAGGAGCGAGTCGATCGCCTCCTGCGCGGGGCGCACGAGCGGGGTGCCGATGCGGACGGGGTCGGTCACGTCGAGGTCTCCCAGCGCAACGGTCGTCTGCCGCCAGGAGGTGCCGTATCCGCCGACGAGCGCCGCCTCACCCAGCCAGAGACCGCCGTTGGACATCCGATCGACGATGAGCGGCGCCACCGCGGTCTCGACCACCGAAGCGAGGGGATCGTCCCCCGGAAACGATTCGAGCGTCGGCCGATCGAACAGACGCGCGGCACCCAGGGGCTCCGCCGACGCGATCTGTACTGATGTCTCTCCGGACGTCCCGTCTATCGGGCGAAGGTCGACCAGCACCTGAGTCGTGGTAGCCATCCGCAGCGGCACGTCAGCGGCGGCCTCTCGAAAGCCGGGCAGCCGCACCGTTACTTTGTATGTGCCCGGCGGCAGGTGATGGAAGACCGCCTCGCGATCGCTATCGGAAACCGCAGCGGTCCAGGACAGGGTCGAGTCCAGGGCGCGGACCTCGACGCTCGCGCTCGCGGGAAGCGGGTCAGGTGCCACGACGCGCACCCGCACGATCGCGGTCGTCTCGGATGCGGCCGCGGTCATCGTCCCGGCGCCGCCAAGCACGCAGAGCACGGCCGCGCAACGCGCACGCACGGCGAGCCTGAACGGGATCACAACGAGGTGCGCCTGAGCCTCAGCGCGTTGCCAATCACGGACACCGAGCTGAAGCTCATGGCGGCCGCGGCGATGATGGGCGACAGGAGCAGGCCGAAGAACGGATACAAGACCCCCGCGGCCACGGGAACGCCCGCGGAGTTGTACACAAACGCAAAAAACAGGTTCTGCTTGATGTTCTGCATCGTCGCGCGGCTCAGCCGCCGCGCCCGGGCAATGCCGCGCAGATCGCCCTTGACGAGCGTCACGGGCGCGCTTTCCATCGCGACATCGGTGCCGGTGCCCATGGCAATGCCCACCTGCGCCTGCGCCAGCGCCGGCGCGTCGTTGATGCCGTCGCCCGCCATCGCGACACATCGCCCTTCGGCCTGCAGGCGCTTGACGACGTCGACTTTCTGGTCGGGCAGCACCTCGGCCATCACCTCGTCGATGTTCAGCGCGCGGGCCACCGCCTGCGCCGTCGTCCTGCTGTCGCCGGTCAGCATGACGACGCGAATCCCCTCGTCGTGCAGCGTACGGATGGCGTCGGGCGTGCTGTCCTTGATCGGATCGGCGACGCCGACGATCCCCGCAAGCGCCGGTCCAATCGCGACAAACATCACCGTCTGCCCTTCCGCCCGGAGCGCTTCGGCCTTTTCGCCAAGCGCGCCGGGATCGACCCCGATGTCGCTCATCAGCGCGCGATTGCCAAGCGCCACCCGGCGTCCCTCGACGGTGCCGGTGACGCCCTTGCCGGTGACGCTCGTGAAGTCCCGCGCCTCGACGAGGCCGACGCCGCGCTCCTCCGCGCCCTTGACGATGGCGGCGGCCAGCGGGTGCTCGCTGCCGCGCTCGAGGCTGCCGGCCGCCTTGAGCAGCGCAGCCTCGTCGAGGCCGGCCGCAGGCAGGGTCGTGACCAGACGCGGCTTCCCTTCGGTCAATGTGCCTGTTTTGTCGACGACCAGCGTGTCGACTTTGCGCAGCACTTCGATTGCCTCGGCGTTCCTGAACAGAATCCCGATCGTCGCGCCTTTGCCGGTGGCGACCATGATCGACAGCGGCGTGGCCAGGCCCAGCGCGCACGGGCACGCGATGATCAGCACCGCCACGGCGTTGACGAGCGCGTGCGCGAGCGTCGGCTCCGGACCGACGAGTGCCCACACGATGAACGTGGCAACAGCAGTGGCGACGACGGCCGGGACGAAGAACCCGGAGACGACGTCGGCAAGCTTCTGAATGGGCGCGCGACTGCGCTGCGCTTCGGCCACCATTGCGACAATGCGCGAGAGGAGCGTGTCGGCGCCAACCTTCTCGGCGCGCATGACGAGGGCGCCCGTCCCGTTGATCGTCGCCCCGACCACACGGTCTCCCTGGTGCTTCTCGACCGGGATCGGCTCGCCCGTGACCATCGATTCGTCGATCGCGCTTGCACCCTCGAGCACCACGCCGTCCACGGGCACCTTCTCGCCCGGGCGGATGCGCAACCGATCGCCGACGTGTACCGCCTCGAGCGGCACATCCTCCTCTGTGCCCTCGTCTCTGATGCGGCGTGCCGATTTCGCCGCCATCCCGAGGAGCTTTTTGATCGCAGCGCTCGTCTGGCTGCGCGCGCGCAGCTCGAGCACCTGGCCCAGCAGGATGAGCGTCACGATGACCGCCGCCACCTCGAAATAGACGCCAACCTCTCCGGATTCGTCCCGGAACCCGGCTGGAAACAGGCTGGGCACCAGCGTCGCCACGACGCTGTACCCGTAGGCCACCGCCACGCCGAGGCCAATCAGCGTGAACATGTTGAGGCTGCGATTGACAATCGAGAGCCACCCCCGTACGAAGAACGGCCAGGCGCCCCAGAGGCAGACAGGGGTTGCCAGCCCCAGCTCGATCCACGGCATTGCGGCCGGCGTGAGCACGCGCTCGAGCGGCCGCCCGGGGATGTAGTCGCCCATCGCCACCAGCAGGAGCGGCACCGTGAGGACGGCGCTCGTCCAGAAGCGCCGCGACATATCGACCAGCTCCGGATTCGGCGCCTCGTCGAGGGTGACCGTGCGCGGCTCGAGCGCCATGCCGCAGATCGGGCAGGAGCCTGGGGCATCCCGGATGATCTCGGGGTGCATCGGGCAGGTCCACTCGACTTTCTTCTCCGGCGTCGTGGCCGGCGCCTCCGTCACGGGCGGAGTGGACGCACCCAGAAACGCGTCCGGCGTCGCGCGGAAACGCTCGAGGCAGCGTTCGCTGCAGAAGTAGTACGTCCGACCGCGATGCTCGATATGACCCACCGCGTCTTCCGGCGCGATCGTCATGCCGCAGACGGGGTCGACGACTTCAGTCGCTGGCGTCGTCACTTGCCTGCCCTCCCTCAACACTCTAAACGGGAATTTCCCGCGGCTGCCCCGGGAAATTGCGCGCCGCGCGCGGCCACGCCCGTCGCCGAAAAGCCGAAGCCCTTGCAAGCCGCCCGTCCGGCATTGGCTCAGTCCTTGCCATTCCTGGCCTCAGGCAACGGCGTGATTCGAACGACGACTGTTTTCATCGTGCTCATGCTGGCGGGAACACCAACCGCGACGTCGGCCTGCATCCTCTGGTGCGATGCAGGAGCGTCGACGGGTAACTCGGCTGCTGGTTGTCATCCACGGACGACGACCGAGAGCACGCCGGGGCTGGTCGCCGGGCCGCACGAGTGCAACGAGCTGCTGCAGGCAGTGCCTTTCGTGAGAGAGGACGTGCAGCGGGTTGCACCAGGTCTCGCATCGGATCACGCCGTTGTGGTGCCACCCTACGCGCTGGACAGCGCCACTGGCAGCGACAGCTCAGCGGAGGCTCTCTGGTGGCCGCCGCGTCTCCTTCCCCCGTCTCAGTCGCCGGTCCTCCGCCTCTAATACCGCCTTTTATCCCTGTGACCGCAGGCGGCACAGGGCCTGTTCTTCAGATTGTGACGTACGTCACGAGAGAAAGGTGGTTCGTCATGAAAGCACGTCATCTTCGCACGCTGGCGATCGCAGCGCTCGCACTGCTTGGTGTTGCGGGAAGCGCCGTCGCACAGACTTCATCGGCAATGCTGAACACGCTGGAAGTGCGGCAGCTTGTCGCACGCGCCGAACCCGGCGACCACGCCCGGCTGGGAGCGCATTTCGCCGCGCTGGCGGACGAGTACACCCTCGAAGCCGAGCGGCACACCGCGATGTCCACGGGCATGGCCGGCAATCCCAACCGCCGAGCCGCAGCCGGGCCGAATGCGCACTGCGCCCGCCTGGCGGAACTGAACACACAGGCAGCGGCGACGCTGCGCGAGCTCGCCGCGCATCACGAGCGGCTGGCGGCGGGCGTGCCGTCGACCGTACCGCAAGACAGCGCGCGCTTCGAGAGCGGTGAAGGCGCGCCCGAGCCGACAGACACCGAGCTGGCGGCCCTGGAAGCGATGGCGCGCATCCCCGCCGACCATCGGGCGCTCGAGGAATACTTCCTGACGCTCGCCAGCCGCTACACGGCGGAGGCGAAGGAACACGGCGCGATGGCGCAAGCCTACCGCGGCAACGCCAATCGCCGGGGCGGCGATCCGGCGGTCCACTGCGACCGCATGGTGAAGCTGTCGCGCGAATCGGCGACCGAAGCCCGGGCCGTGGCAGCCGAACACGCGCAGCTCGCAGGCCTCCGGTAACCCAGGGTGAACGCCGGGCCGGCCCCGCCGGCCCGGTGCTGTCTGGAGGCAGTATGAATCACCCAATTCACCTCGCGAGCAGCGTGGCGACGAGCGCACGCCTGAAGGCGTGGATGGTGAAGTGAGGCTGACATGGATGGCTTGTTCTCGTTGCTCCTGTTTGCGGTGTTCTTCTACGTCATGATGCGGTACGGCTGCGGCGCGCATATGGTCCACGGGCACGGCGGCCACGGCAAGGGCGAGGAGGCCGGTCACGGCCAGCACGCGCCGGCCGCCTCCCGATCTGTCGATCCCGTCTGTGGGATGGAGGTTGAGCCCAGCAAGGGCTACACGAAGGTGTACGAAGGGCGGCAATATCAACTCTGCTCGCGCGCCTGCCTCGACACGTTCGAAGCTAATCCGCAGCAATACGCCGCTCGCGCGGGAGGTGTGCAATGAACCGAGCAATCTCTCTGGCGGCCTTTGGACACGCGACCAGCCTATTCCTCGCCATCACGTTCGTGCTGTGCGTGGGGTTCGACCTGCTCTTTCCCGCACGCAGGATGTACGAGGCGTGGCAGGCGTTGCTCCCTGGCTTTACGTGGATCAGTTGGGGCAGCTTTTTCCTTGGCTTCGTCGAAAGCTATGGATACGGCTGGTATCTGGCGCTGATCTGGGTGCCGCTCTATAACGTCTTCGCGTTGCGCGGTGAACGACGATCGCGAGGTTCGATGAAGACGGCGGCCTGATGCTCGCGCTCGATCGTAAGCTGTTCCGTACGGGCGATCGCTGGGCGGTCTTCACCGTTCGCGACGGAAGAGCTCGTGTGGCGCGCCGATCTCATGTCTGCCAGCCACTCGAGCCAGCAATCCATCCCATCGTCCGTCGTCGCGGAGACGGCAATGTATCGCGGCTGCGGCATCACACGGCCCAGTGCGTCGACAATCGACTCGATCTGGACGCCTGGCAGATGCGGCAGGAGGTCGACCTTGGTGATGAGCACGAGATCGGCCTTGCGGAACATCACGGGGTACTTCAGTGGCTTGTCTTCACCTTCCGTGACGGCGAGTGCCACGACATTGGCGTCTTGACCCAGGTCGTAGATTGCCGGACACACGAGATTGCCGACGTTTTCGATGAACAGGTAATCGAACTCCCGCCACGGAACGTGGTGCAGCGCACGATGCACCATCTCGGCGTCAAGATGGCAGGCCGATCCCGTCGTGATCGATTTCGAGGTGATACCCACCGCGCGAAGCCGTTCGGCGTCCCGCTCCGTGGCGAGATCGCCGGCAAGTGCGCCGAGCCGCTGCCGGCCTGCCAGTCGCCGCGCTGTCGCTTCAAGCACCGCTGTCTTGCCGGCGCCGGGGGATCCCATCAGGTTCACGGCCACGACGCCGCTCTCGCGAAAATGCTCGCGATTGTGCGCGGCCGTGCGGTCGTTGCCGGCGAGAATCTTATCGTGCACATCCACCGACACGATCTCCGGGTCGCCGCATCCACACGCGTCGCACATCACGGCACCTCCATCTCAATGCGATCGAGCATGATTTCGTCGCCCTGGGCCAGGCACGCGGGCACAGCGCAGGTCGGGCATGACAGGAGATCGCCCCGCCCGACCGCGCGCCCGCAGCCGGGGCATTCCCAGCGCGCGGCGACGACCTGCACGTCCAGTGCCGCGCCTTCGCAGATGGTTCTTTCCCGGAACGTCTCGTAGGCGGTCCTCAACAGCTCCGGCTCGACACCCGACAGCTCGCCGATGCGGATTGCCAGCCGGTGCACGGCCGTCGCCCGCCGGGCTCGCGCCTCCGCGCCGACGCGCTCGACCAACGCCTGGACGATCGAGTACTCGTGCACTCCTATCCCTGACCGAAGCGCGGCGCGCGTTTCGCGAAGAAGCTCTCGAGGCCCTCTTTGAACTCGGCGCCGTCCGCAATCCGACTCAAGTTCTCCAGCTCGCAATCGAGGTGCGCGTCAAGCCGGTCCATCCCGGCGGCCTGATTGATCAATCCCTTCGCCACGGCGAACGCATTCGGCGGTCCCTCGGCCACCTTCGCGGCCAGGCGCTGAACCTGCTGGTCGAAGGTCGCTGCCGGATAGACGTCATTGATCAGCCCAAGTTCAAGGGCGCGCATCGCATCGATTCGCGGGTTGAGCAGCACCAGCTCCATTGCGCGTCGAACACCCACAAGCCGCGGCAGCATGAACGTGGAGCTTTCAGCCCCGCTGAGACCGGTCTTCGAATAGGCCCACTCAAACACGGCGCGATCCGATGCGACGACCAGATCGCAGCACATCGCGAGGCCGAAGCCGCCGGCGGCGGCGATGCCATCAACCGCCGCAATGAACGGCTTCGGCGCACGCCGGATTTCCGCAATCGTGCTGTGGAGGTATTCCAGAATCTGCTTGAAGCGTTCGCCGAATCCCGACGGCGTAACGCGCGCCCCGGGGCTGAGGTAACCCAGGTCCTCAGCATCGCCGCCGGCGCGGATGTACTTCAGATCGGCGCCGGAGCAGAACACGCCGTTCGTACCGAACAGCACGACCACGCGTACTGCTGGATCCCTGGCCAAGGCGAGTCCGGCTCGCCGCAGGTCCTGTGCGGTTCTCACGTCCAGCGAGTTGAAGCGCCCGGGACGATCGATCGTGATACACCCCACCGCGTTTTCGACGCGGGTGTGGATGTGTTCGGTAAGAACCTGCTCCATATCAACCAGCGCACGCCGTCTGGTCCGGCTGAAGCCGGACACTACGTACGTAGTGTCCGCCTTTAGGCGGACCACATGGCCCGCGGCCGCGAATTCTTCCGTCTTCGTCCAGTTCCCACGGCAGCTCCAGCTCGGTGTTCGACATGTCCGCCAGCTCCGACAGATCGAGACGCCGCCGCGCAACCAGCTCGATGGCTGCCGCCGCGAGTGGTCCCCACGTCGCCCGAATCATCCATTCCTGGTGCGCGTAGGCATACGCCTTCAGCACGTCATCCGCCTGATTCGTCAACGCGTGGGCGACCAGCGGCGACACCGGAAACGGCCACGAGCGGAGAAAGGGTGGCCCCTGATCAAGTTCCTTCGTGACCAGATGCACCGTCGCGCGAGTCTCATCGGCTCCGGCCAGGAGCGCGTCACGGACGGCTCGCAGACCCGGCAATCGAGGGCTCCCATCGTCCCTGCGGAGCGTGAGGTCGCTGTGATGAATGTTCACGATGCGATGGCCGAACGATGCGAGCACCGGTTCGGACAGGACGTAGAGATAGCTGGCGAGCACGATGAGATCGATCTGGTAAGAAGCGAGGCGTTCAACCATCTCGGCATCGTAGGCAGCGCGCCCGATCGGGTCCGACAGCCGCCAGCCTCGCGAGCGGCAGAACTGGCGGATCGGATGCGCGACAACCGGAATGCCGCAGTTCACGGCGACGGCCTGCTCGGCAAACGAGTCTTCACTGGTCAGACAGCAGACAAGGTCGTATGAACGACCGCGGTTCGCGTCCTGGTTGAGCAGATAGGTCAATCCTGGGGCACGCCGGGAGCAGAGCACGCCGACTCTCAGCGGGCGCATCAGCAGATCCTCGGCAAGGGCTCGCCTTCCGGCTCCGTGACGAGCCGGCGGCCGAAGCCGGTATCCAGAATGACTGCGCCAATCCGTTCGCTGGTGCAGCGTCCCACGATCGCGGCGTCGCGGCCCAACGGATGGGCGCGGAGCGCCCGGAGAATCACCCCGGCAGCCTCGGGACGAACACCCAGCACCGCCTTTCCCTCGTTCGCGACGTGCAGCGGATCGATCCCGAGCAGCTCGCCGGCCGCTCTGACCGGTGCGGTGACTGGAAGCGCCATCTCGTCGAGGATGACGCCCACGCCACTCTTCTCCGCCATCTCGTGCAGCGCCGACGCCAGTCCGCCTCGCGTCGGATCCTTCATCGCGACCACGGCATCCGGCACCGCCGCCAGCGCTTCGCGGATGAGGGTATTCAACGGCGCCACGTCGGATCGCAGGTCGGCATCGAGCGCCAGGCCATGGCGGCGCGCCATCACGGCCATCCCGTGATCGCCCAACGTGCCGGTCACGATCAGGAGATCGCCGGGACTGAGTCCCGAATCCGGCACGACGCGGTCGGTCATCGCGACCCCGGTCGTGTTGAGGACGATGCCGTCCAGCTCTCCCCTGCCCATGACCTTCGTGTCGCCTGTGACAATCGCCGCGCCGGCTTCATCGCAGGCTTCGCGAATCGACTGCTGAATCCTGACGAGATCCGCCCTCGGGAAACCCTCCTCGACGATGACGGCGCAGGTCAGCGCCAGCACCTCGGTGGCGCCCATCATCGCCAGATCGTTCACCGTTCCGGACACGGCCAGGCGTCCAATGTCGCCACCGGGAAAGAAGACGGGATGAATGACGTGCGAATCGGTGGTCACGACCAGCCACCGATCGCCCATGCGTAGCGCGGCCCCGTCATCCATGGCGGCGAGACCGATGTCGCCGCTCGGGCAGTCGCGCGCCATGCCGTCGACGAAGACCTGCTGGATCAGCGACCGCATGGCCTGCCCGCCGGCGCCGTACTTCAGCGTGATGCGCTCATCGAGCACAGACTGCACCGTACCCTCCCAGGTCGGGATGCCCGCCATAGAGATGCCAGATCTTGCACGTGCCCTCGCTGCTCACCATGCAGGCGCCAACGGGCGAGGGCGGCACGCACTGTCTACCGAACAGCGCGCAGTCGGTGGGCGACTTGATGCCGGCCATGATGTCGCCGCAGATGCATTCCTGCACCAGCGCCGGAGGCGCGTGATCGCACAACTGGTGCAGATCGATGTCGAATTGCCTGCGCGCATCCAGATGAGCCCACTCGTCGCGCAGGCGAAGGTTGCCGTTCGGCACGTGGGCAATGCCTCGCCACCGGCCGCCAATCGGGCGGAACACCCGCCACAGCTGCTCCTGAGCCCGCAGGTTGCCGTCCTTCGTGACGCAGCGCGGAAACATGTTCTCGACGGAGGGCCGCCCGTCACGAATCAGCTCGGCGAGCTTGACCAGGCCCGCGAGTATGTCGAGCGGCTCGAAGCCGGCGACGACCACGGGCAGCCGATGACGTGCGACGAAGGGCTCGAACACTCCCCAGCCGGTGATGGTTGCGGCGTGGCCTGCGGCCAGGAACCCCTCAACGCGGGTGTCCGGCATCTCCGCGACGATTTCCATGACCGGCGGGATGTACTTGTGCGCCGACAGCACGAAGAAGTTGGCCGGCGGGTTCTGGAGCACCGCCGCAGCGGTCGCAACGGCGGTCGTTTCAAACCCCGTGGCAAAGAAGACCAGGGGGTCGCCGATCTGCCGCGCGAGATCGACAGCCTGCGCGACGCTATAGACGACGTCGATCTTGCCGCCCTGTGCGTGCGCATCGGCCAGTGACATGACGGTGCCCGGGACCTTGACCATGTCGCCGTAGGTCGCAATCCGCACACCCTGGCGCGCCAGCGCCACCCCCTCGTCAACCTCGGGCACGTCGGTCACGCAGACAGGGCAGCCGGGGCCCATGATCACGTTCAACGTGCGCGGCAGCGTGGCGCGAAGCCCGAACCTGGCGATCGCCTGTTCATGGCTGCCGCACACGTGCATCACGGAGACCGGGGCGCGGCCGATGTCGTCCACCACGCGCCCGAGCGTGTCCGAGAGTGCCCGCGCCCGCGCGGGATCGCGGAACTTCAGCTCCGCAACGGCCGGATCACGCGCGATCATCCCTGGCTCCCTTGATCTCACTCCTGATGTCCGCCGCCATCAGGTCGTCCTCGGTTTGGGCCAGCGCGAGGAGATCCTCGTACAGCGCCAGCGTCGCGTCGATCTCGCTCGACGGGATGCGACGAATGGCGTAGCCGACGTGATTGAGGATGTAGTCGCCGGGCTGAACGGGCTCATCGACGACCTCGAGGCGGATTTGCTTGCGCACACCCCAGAAGTCGACGGTCGCGAGGAGGCCGTTCACCTCGATCACCTTGCCGGGAACACCCAGACACATATCCGTGCTCTCCTTACTCGATCAGATGGCGTGCGATGGCTGCGGCCACCACGGCCTGGCCCAGCGCGAGCCCGCCGTCGCCTGGCGGCACGTGGCGATGCAGGTGCACCGTGAAGCCGGACGCCAATTCGCCCGCGAGCCGCTCCGCCAGACGTGCGTTCTGAAAACAGCCGCCGGTGAGCACGACCGGCAGCGAGCCGTGCAGCCGCGCTGTTTCGCGCACGGCCTCGGCAGATGCAACGGTCATCGTGTTGTGAAACCGGGCGGAGATCGCTGCCGCGGACACGCCGCGACGCAGATCGCACACGACGTCGCGAATCATCGGGCGAAGGTCGATCTGCCAGGGCGATTGCCGACGATCGATGGCGTAGCCGTAGCGGCCTGTCTCAGACGGATCCGCGACGCCGTTCCACTCGAGCGCGATTTGTCCTTCGTAGCGCGAATCAGGCCGCGCGAGCACCAGCGACCCGACGCCGTCGAAGTAGCGCCCGGCGCCGTGCGCCAATGGCGATCGGAACCGCGTGGCAAGCATGCGGTGGACGACGGCCACGTCCCCCGGCGAGACGGCCGAGAACAGGCGAAGGCCATCGAGTGGCACGTCGCCGTCGAAGGCGTCTTCGAGGAGCGCCAGCGCGATGCGCCATGGGTGCCGAATCGCCGCGTCGGCGCCGGCGAGCGGAACCGGCCGGAGCGTGGCGACGCGCTCGAACGTCTCGTGACGCGTCACGAGCACCTCCCCGCCCCACGCCGTACCGTCGGTGCCGTAGCCGGTGCCATCGTACGCCACGCCAATCACCGGGCCCGGTAGTCCGTGCTCGGCCATCGCGCTGACGACGTGGGCGTGATGGTGCTGGACGCCAATCGTGATCTGCTCCGGACGTGCCAGCGCGTAGGTTGTCGACATGTACTCGGGGTGCAGGTCGTGCGCGATGACCGTCGGCGCCACGTGGAGGAACCTCTCCATCCGCGCGATCGATTCCTCGAATGACCGGTACGTCTCGAGATTCTCCAGATCGCCGATGTGCGGGCCAAGGTAGGCGGCGTCACCGGTGCCGATACAGAACGTGTTCTTCAGCAGGCCGCCGCACGCCAGCACCGGCACCTCGAATGGGGGCGAGACCGGAATCGACCTTGGCACATGCCCTCGCGCCCGGCGCAGGACAACCGGCCGCCCCGCGATCACGCGCGCCACCGAGTCGTCACACCGTGTCTCGATCTCACGGTCGTGCACCAGAAACAGATCCGCGATGCCAGCCAGGCGCCGCAGCGCCTCGTCATTCCGATACGCGAGCGGCTCTTCGGAGAGGTTGGCCGACGTCATCACCAGGGGCCGGCGGACCTCGTGCATCAGCAGGTGGTGCAACGGCGTGTATGGCAGCATCACGCCCACGAGCGGATTGTTCGGCGCGACCTCCGGCGCCAGCCCACGTCCGGCACGTCGCGTCGCCAGCACAATGGGCCGTTCGACCGATGCCAATAGACGGCGCTCGTCCTCGGCGAGCACGGCGATCTCGGCAGCCTGCGCGAGATCCTTGACCATCACGGCAAAGGGCTTCTCGTCGCGCCGCTTGCGCACGCGCAGCCGTTGCACCGCTTCGGGCGAGGTCGCGTCGCAGGCGAGATGAAACCCGCCAAGCCCCTTGATCGCCACCACGCGTCCCGCCGTCAGCGCCGCAGCGACCGCGCCGATCGGATCCGCGTGGGCGGGGACATGTCCGTCGGGTGCGATCAGTTCCAGTCTCGGGCCACAGATCGGACACGCATTTGGTTGCGCGTGAAACCGGCGATCGGCCACGTCGTCGTACTCACGCTGACACGCCGGGCACATCCGGAACGCCGCCATGGTCGTGGCGGGCCGGTCGTACGGCATGTCTCGCGTGATGGTGAAACGGGGACCGCAGTTCGTGCAGTTGGTGAAGGGATAACGATAGCGCCGGTCCGCCGGATTGAAAATCTCCGACACGCACTCCGGACAGGTGGCCAAATCAGGCGGGATCGAGACCCGTCGCTCCGCGGTCTCCTGACTGTGCACAATGGAGAACGCCCCGACGGCATCGGCCTGAATCGCCCACGACCGTACTTCGCCGATGACCGCCGCGGGTGGGGGTGAATCCTCGAGGCGGCGCATGAACACCTCGATCGCCTCTTCGGATCCGAAGGCCTCGATCGTCACGCCGGTCGCGTCGTTGCGTACGTAACCGCCGAGCCCCTCTTCGGTCGCGAGGCGGTAGACGCACGGCCGAAACCCCACCCCTTGGACGACGCCGCGGATCTCGATGTGGCGGCCACGTGTGGTCATCGTGACTGCCCCCGCCCGGCGAGGCGAGCGACATCGGGAACGGACAGGGCGGGCGGTGCCACGGGCCCGCGTCGGTGCTCGAACGCGACACCCAGCGCCCGCGCCTCGTCGACAACCCGATCGACCAGCGCCGGCAGGGACGCGCGGACGAGTGGCGACAGGCCGACGACAAGGTTCATCGATTGCGGAATCAGGCCGAGAAGCACGAGATGGGGCGGATAGCGATCGAGCCATCGAGCACTGTCGAGCAGATCGGCCACGCCCACCTGGTGCACCGAAAGGCGCGTGGCCACCGCCGGCGCCACATCGTCGCCCTCCAACCGGACCACCTCGCCGGGCCGGCCCTCCGCTCGGATGGCGTCAACGAGAATCACCGCCTCCGCACCGTCGAAATACGGCAGCAGGGACAGGCCCAACGTGCCGCCGTCGAGCACGCGCGTACCGGGAGGCGCCTCCCAACGGTCCAGGAGCAGCGAGACAGCCGCGGCCCCAACGCCGTCATCCCCGAGCAGCACATTTCCCAGGCCGAGGACGAGGAGCGAGCGCGGCTCACTCATCGACCTGGCCCCGCCGGTTGATGAACCGATAGCCGGAGTGCTCGAGATCCCCGCGGGGCACGAACTTGTAGCCCGAGAAGATAGATTCCATCGTGGCGTTCGCCTCGACGGTCGACATCAGCACGCCGCTATACACGTGGTGGACGGCGAAACCGAGCAGGAGCCACATCACCGCGTGATGGATCCAGCGCGCAATCTGGAGCCCGCCAAAGAGCGGCGCCCACGTGGCGAACCAGCGTAACGGTGATTCCACGTCCGCGCTCGCGCCCCGCAACACCAGGCCGGTGGCAATCGCCAGCACACACAGGGCATACACCAGCGTGTACGTGACTCCCGCCAGCGGGTTGTGGCCGACGAATCCGGGCGGCGTCCGGAGGGCAAACAGGTAGAACTTCAACGTCGGCCAGAGACCCCGGCGCCGCTGCGCGCGAACCGGGATGAACTTGTCCCAGCGCGCGTACTTGTTCCCGGTGAACATCCAGATGATGCGCACGAGGACCGCGGTGATAAAGACGTACGCCGCGTACGCGTGAATCGCCTTCGCCCACCCCATGACGAAGTGCTGCCCGGCCGGACCGGAGACCGTGATAAACGGGTACCCGATGTAGAAGCCGGTCGCCGACAGCACGGCTATCGCCAGCGCGATCAGCCAGTGCGTGATCCGTACGGGGGCTTCCCAGACGTAGACGCGAACGATCGGCTGCGGTGCCGGCGTGGCAATAGCGGGCATGGCGGCGCTCATACGGCCCTCACGCGCGCCACCTCGCGGCGCTTCGCATCGACGACATGGACGCCGCACGCCATGCAGGGGTCGAACGAGTGAATCGTGCGCAGGATTTCGACCGGCCGCTGGAGGTCGGCCACCGGCGTGCCGAGCAGGGCTTCTTCGTACGGTCCCCGCAGGCCTTTCGCGTCGCGCGGGCCGGCGTTCCACGTGCTCGGCACGACGCACTGGTAGTTGCCGATCAGACCGTCATGGATGTGTACCCAGTGGCCGAGGGCGCCACGCGGTGCTTCGTGAAACCCGGCACCCATCGCATCCGCCGGCCATGTGGACGGGTCCCATTTCGAGTTGTCGTGGATGCGCAGTTCGCCGGCCGCCATATTGGCACCGAGCGCGCTCACCCAGTCGCCCATCTTCTCGGCGAGGACCTGGGTCTCGATGCCGCGCGCCGCCACCCGGCCGAGCGTCGAGAACAGCGCCCCGGGGCCCACGTTCAGCGCCTTCAGCACCGTGCCGACCAGCTCCTTGACGCGCGCGTGCCCCGAGACATACGCCACCAGCATCCGCGACAGCGGTCCGACTTCCATCGGCTCGTCGTCGTATCGTGGGGACTTCAGCCACGAGTACTTGCTGTCAGGCTCCGTGTACAGCCGCTCGTACGGCGGTGTCGGCCCCGTGTACGTCGGCATCGTTTCGCCCTCGTACGGGTGCAGCGCGACGGCGTCGCCTTGTTGGTACTGGTACCAGGAGTGCGCGACGTACTCCGTGACCTTGGCCTGGTCGAACGGCGCTGCCTGCGACAGATCGCGCCCGCGAATCACGCCTCCTGGCAGGAACAGCGCCGGCGTGGCCGTGTCGTCATCCGGGTATTCGCCGTAGGCGAGATAGTTGCCGACGCCCCGACCGTAACCCGCCCAGTCCTTGTAGAACGACGCCACGGCGAGCAGGTCCGGAATGTAGACGCGCGTCACGAAATCCCGTGCGTTGGCCACCAACTGCTGCAGCGCGGCGATCGTGCCCGTGTTCAATGCCGCCTGACTGTCGGGATCCACCGGAGTGGCCATGCCACCCACCAGGAAGCTCTGAAGATGCGGATTCTTGCCGCCGAGCACGGCGTGCATCTTGATGAACTCACGCTGCCACTCCAGCGCCTCCAGGTAGTGCGCCACGGCCATCAGGTTCGCTTCGGGCGGCAGACGATACGCGGGGTGGCCCCAGTACGCGTTCGCAAACGGCCCAAGCTGGCCGCGATCGACGAATCCTTTGACCCGATCTCGGATCCCGGCAAAGTACTTGGGACTTGACAGCGGCCAATCCGAAATCGATTCCGCAAGTGACGAGGTCTTCAGTGGATCGGCCGACAGCGCGGAGACAATGTCGACCCAATCGAGCGCGTGCAGGTGGTAGAAGTGGATGACGTGGTCCTGCACGGCCTGCGCCGCGATGATCAGATTGCGAAGCAGCCGTGCATTCGGGGGCGGCGCCGCGCCAATCGCGTTCTCGACCGCCCGGATCGAGGCGATGGCGTGCACGGTAGTGCAGACGCCGCAGATGCGCTGCGTGAACGCCCACGCATCGCGCGGGTCGCGCCCCTTCAGAATCAGCTCGATTCCGCGGAACATCGTGCACGAGGACCAGGCGTCGCGTACCATCCCGCCGTCAACCTCGGCCTCGATCCGCAGGTGTCCTTCAATGCGGGTGACGGGATCGACAATGACACGAGCCATCACGCATCTCCCTTCGTCGGCGCCTTCGGCGTGATCGGCTCGGCCTTGTCGCCGGCGCGCTTCACGATCTGGATCAGGCCGTGGCCGGCGAACGCGGCACCCACGCCGAGGACCGCGAGAGCGCCAATCGTGTCAATGTTGGAGTTCACTCCGAAGCCAGGCACGCCGGTCAGGTGCTGGTAGAACGGCGTCATGCGATCCCAGAAGTCGGGCTCGGAGCAGCCAATACAGGGGTGACCGCATCCGATCGGCCAGTTGGTGCCGCCGTTCCACCGCACGTTCGGACAGTTCTGGAACGTGACCGGGCCCTTGCACCCCATCTTGTAGAGGCAGTAGCCGGCCCGATGACCGGCGTCGCCCCACGCCTCGACGTACTGGCCGGCGTCGTAGTGGGCGCGACGCTCGCAGTTGTCGTGGATCGACTTGCCGTACGCAAAGAGGGGACGCCGGTAGTGATCGAGGGGCGGCCATCTCTTGAACGTCAGGTAGTAGACGAGCAGGGCCGTCAGGTTCTCCACGTTCGCGGGACAGGCCGACAGGTTGATCAGGTTCCTGACGCCAGGCACCGCGTCGGCGACGCCAAGTGCGCCCGTCGGATTCGGCGAGGCGGCCGGCAAGCCGCCGAACGTCGCGCAGGTCCCAATGGCGATCGTGGCAGCGGCGTTGCCGCACACAGTCCGGGCGATATCGAGCGCCGATTCGCCACCGATCGTGCAGTACGCGCCGTTTGCCCCGGTCGGGATCGAGCCCTCGACGACGGCGATGTAGCCACCGGGGCGCTCCTTCACGGGCCGGTCGCGGTTCTCCCGTGACTGGAATCCGGCTGCCGCCATGATGGTCTCGTGATAGTCGATCGACAGCACGTCGAGGATGACGTCGGCGGCTGTCGGACGACTGGCCCGCAGGAACGATTCGGTGTTGCCCGCGCAGTCCTGGAATTCGAGCCAAATCAGGATGGGTTTTTCGGTCCTTCCGACGGCCCGCGCGATCTGCGCCGCGGCGGTGTCAGGTAACGCCAGAGCGGCGGCCATCGTGGCGCAGAATCCCATGAACTCACGCCGTGAGACGCCACGTCGCTCGAGCTCGGTCGTCAGCCACTCGCCCTGTGCCCTCATACGTCACCTTCGCCTTCTGCGAGCGTTGTGATCGCTTAGTCGCGGGCCTTCCTGCCTCCAGTCTTGATTCGCATCCACAAGGCGGCAGCGAACGGCAGGAGCAGCGACAGCGCCGGCAGGATTGCGAGTTCTTCGTGGTGCTGCCTCATCCCGTGTCTCATTGCGACCGGCACGTCGTGAATATTTCGCGCGACGCCGAAATATTCCCCTGCCGACTGTTTCCCTTTCTGAGACTTTCAGCCAGGCATGCGCGAATGCTTTCCGTTGAGCAAGGGCCGTTCCGCAGGTCGGGATGGAGGGGGGTTGGACCGGATCAAGTGAACCGCGACCCAGAACTCCCACACCATAAAGGTTGCCAGTGCCCACCGCTCCGCCACGCCGAGCATCCGGTGCAGCAAGAGGGCGGCAAGAAACCCCGCCAACGCAGTGGTGGCGATCGCCGACAACACGAAGGAGGTGCCACTGCGCCGCTGCCAATCCGGATGTCGTGCAAACGCAGCCGAGAAGAGGAAGAGCGCGACGAGCTCCCCCAGGAAGGCGACGTAGACAATACCGCGGTGCACGCGACCGACGAAGGTCGGAGGTGTCGCAGCCGGATCGATGGGAAGGAGCCCAGCCAAGGCGATGCCTGCGGCGGCGATGCCGAAGAAGAGGACTCCCCATGTGCGAAGCCGACCGTGGCCCAACGACCTGCGAAGACCCTGGCCGAGCGCCAGGTTGCCGAAGCCATGGACGACGGCACCGAGGACGAAGAGCCAACCCAGACGACCGTGTACGAAGTAGCTCACGTAATCCTGCCTCCAGTCGATCTCGGTGCGCGCCACGTGCAGGACGACGAGCGATGCCGTAAACAGAGCGGCTCCCAGCAGCCCAGCCATCCCATAGACTTTCGACTGGATGGACCACGCGTCGCCAGTCATCTCTCGAATCCTTGCCGTCGATTCATTGCTCGACGAGCACCACCACGGATCGAGGTTCGACCACGTGGGTCACAACGATCCCGATCTCTGTGACGAGCGTTGAACCAGATCTCGCAGATCTCAACCTTAGCGGTCCAGCCGGTACCGCCCAGTGCGTTCATTAACAGCATTTAATGCATCCATCAAAGGCGCCCGTGTGACGACCACCAGAAACACTCCGCATCGGCGCGGGAAATTCATCGGCCATGCCCGCCGACCGTGCCGGTCCGAGCCGTACCGCTGTTTTCTCTATACAAGAACCCCCTGGCTTCCGCCTTCTACCGGCATTTGTCTTGCTTTTGTCCGTTGCGCATGACGTTTCGACGCGTCATGGCAGTCGTCAGCATTCTGACAAGTGAGCCTGAACATGGAAGAGCAAATCGCGCATTCTGGAGCCTGGGCCGTCGCGCTGATCATGATCGTGGTGGCGTCCTGGCTGCTGTACAAGTACCTGGCGCCGAACACCTGGCGCGAATGGGCTGGCGCGGGGCTCGTACAGGCGTTCATCATCGCGCTGTATGCGGAGATGTATGGCTTCCCGCTCACCATCTACCTGCTCGTGCGGTGGTTCGGGCTGGACACGACGTACGTCAGCGCCAGCCTCTGGTCCACGCTGCTCGGCATCGGCGAGACCGGCATGCTGATCTCGATGGTGCTCGGCTACGTCCTGCTGTTCCTCGGCATCGGGCTGTTCCTGCAAGGCTGGCGCGAGCTCTATCGTGCGCACGAGCAGAAGCGTCTCGCGACTGACGGCCTCTACGGCCTGGTGAGGCATCCGCAGTACCTCGGGCTCTTCATCGCCCTCTTCGGCGAAGGTGTCGTGCACTGGCCGACATTGTTCTCGGTCGGTCTGTTTCCGCTGATCGTGCTTGCCTATGTCCTGCTCGCACGCAAGGAGGAGCGACGGATGGTCGAGGAGTTCGGCGAGCAGTACCGCGCCTATCAGCGCCGGGTGCCGATGTTCATTCCACGATGGGGCCAATGGCGGCAACTCGTGGAGTGTTCCACGGAGCAGGGCAAGGCCGAGCGGCACGCGCACTGACTGCGAGCGTCTTCTTTGACGCTGTCACTGACCCCCAAAGGGACGCGTCTTACTCGATTCGCGCCAGCTGTCTGTGTTCCGCCGCGACAGCGCCAGCTTCCTTCGCCGCCTCGCGCGAGAGCCTGACCAGGCGGTCGCAATGGGCCGCAGGGTCTCCGCCGCGCCGGTTGGGTGCGGCTCTGTACGCCTGCGCCATGGCACTGTGTTCGTTCACGTCCTTCTTGTATTGCTTCTCGATGCTCTCGAAGTACTCCGCGATCGCGCCATGATCGGCGGCCGTGCGCGCGTTGGCGGCCAGATCGTGGATCTCTTTCTCGTGCTCCCACACCACGCGGGCCCCTTCGCCGGCTTCAAAGCGTGCGGCGTTGTCCGGCGCCGTCGATGGAATGCCGGCGGCCTCACGGCCGTGGTGCGCGGCCAGTTCACGGACCGTTGCCGCCGACTGCGTCGCCAGGTTCTCGAGACGCCTGCAGTGATCGGACGATCGGTTCGCCGCCACCCTCCGGCCTGGATTCTGCACAAAGGCGCGGGCCATGGCGTTGTGCTGCTTGGCGTCCGCCTCGTACCGATCTGCCAGCGCCGTGAAGTGACCGCGAAGCCGTGCGTGGTCGGCCGGCTCGCCTCGCGCGATCAACTGCTTGACCTCGAGGCCGGTCAGGATTCCGGGCTGGTTCACCTGCGCCGCGGCCCCGACCGCAATTCCCAGCGCGAACCCAACGAGCGTGACTGTGCGGAAATGAGTTGTCATGCCCCGTGGAATCGCAAGGTAAGTGCCATCAGGGGACCAACAAGCTACAGCACATCAGCGACGTGCAGCTGCGGGCGGCATCCGTTCATGAACACATTTTCATCTTCCACGCCGCGGCGCCCGTCGGGAGTTTTCCGCGGGTCTGCTGTGAAATTCCACGTCATCCACGCTGCCTACCGTGCGCGGCTGTCTGTTTTCAGGCAGCAGCGTGTACATGCGCGTGGCACCGTCATTGCCCTGTGAGTTCGCGTGAAGGCCAGGGCCTCACGCGATTATCGGGGCGACACGCCGATCACCGTCCGCTGCTCGGGTGCGATTCACCGACACCGCATGGTCGTCGCCGTTCCCGATGCCGGTGCCGATATCGAAGCGGTTGAACGAGCGCTGATCGCATTTGCGCTGGAACGGACGAACGGGAATCGCACGCACGCGGCGCGATTCCTTGGTTTGTCACGAAGCGCGCTGATCTACCGGATGCAGAAGCATCAGCTCGTCTGAAAGGCAGTACTTGCTCATGACGCTCCGGTCAGTTGTCGCTGTCGCGGCCGTGACAAGCGCTTTCGCGACAACCGGTCTCGCGCAAGACGCCGCACGGAGTGGCTCGCCTGCGGGGACCGCCCTCACGCTCGTCTCTGGCCAGGCGACGGAGGCACCCCCTTCCAGTCTGGCCGCACTCGTCGACGAGCTGGACCGCAACAATCCGGAACTGAAGGCCGCGCGGCGCGACGTGGACATGCGCGTGGCGCGCGTCGCCCCGGCCGGCGCCCCGCCGGATCCGTCGCTCAGCTTCGGCTACATGGGCGGCGTGCTCCGTCCTCCGTTCTTCCCCTCGCGCAGCGCGGCGAGCGGCTTCCGCCAGTTCGGCCTCTCGCAAGAGATTCCGTATCCCGGGAAGCTTGGCCTGCACAGCCGTATCGCAGCGACGGAGGCGGACGCCGAACGCTGGAACGCGGAGGACGTGCGCAAGCGGATGATTGCCGAGCTGAAGATGGCCTATGTCGAGTACGCCTACGTCAGCCGCGGCCTTGACGTGCTCCAGCGCAACAAGGAGCGCCTCGAGCAGTTTCGCCAGATCGCCGAGGCCCAGTTCCGGGTCGGGCAAGGCCTGCAGCAGGACGTCCTGAAAGCGCAGGTCGAGATCTCGATGATTCTCGAGCGGCAGGCCATGTTTACGCAGCAGCGCGACGCTCTGCGCGCGCAGATCAACAGCCTGCTCTTTCGCCAGCCTGATACGCCGCTCGCCAGCACGCTCAGCTACGAGCCGGCCGCGACGCTCCCCTCGATCGCGGAGCTGCGCACGCTGGCGCAGCAGCACTACCCCGCGCTCAAGCGGGACGAGCGCGCGATCGACCGCGGCCAGCAGGCGCTGTCGCTGGCCAGGAGGGAGGTCCTCCCGGATTTCGCGGTCAATGTCACCTCGCAGCAATTCACCGGGGGCATGCCGTGGATGTACGGCGTGGATGTCATGGTGACGATCCCGGTCTTCTGGCAACGCAAGCAGCGACCCATGATCGCCGAGGCCGCCGCGGCGCTCGATAGCGGCCGGCGGATGCGGGACAACACGCTGTCAGTCGCGATCGCGCAGACGACCGGCGAGTACCTCGCCGCGACGACGAGCCGGACGTTGGCGGACCTGTACACCGACAGCGTGCTGCCGCAGGCGCAGCTCGCGCTCGAATCGGCGCTGGCGTCGTATCAGGTCGGACGGGCCGATTTCCTCAACGTCCTGACGAATTTCATCACGGTGCTGAGCTACGAGCTCAATTACGAGGAGCAGAACGCCCGGTACCACCAGGCGTTGGCGCGCCTGGAGCCACTGACGGGGCTGGCACTGATCAAATAGGACACGGACATGACCGAAATAGCTTCTCCCAAGAGTCGCCTCACCACGTATGCGCTCGTCGGCCTGGTGTCGCTTGGCGTCGGAGCCGCAGGCGCCGTGCTCGCCGTCCGCTATCTCGCCGACTGGCGGCCGGACGCTGCGGTCGCCGCGACGACTGGACGCACGGGCGCTGACTCGGCGGGCGACACCATGGCCGGTATGGACACCCCAGACCCGGGCGATCGCCCGGCCGGCACCACGGGGAACGGCGTGTACATCTCCCCTGCCCGGCAACAGCTCATTGGCGTGCGCACCGCCGCCGTCACGCGCCGAACGCTGGACACCACCATTCGGACCGTCGGGACCATCGCGTACGACGAAACACGCGTCACGCAAATCCACACGAAGATCACCGGCTGGATCGACACGGTCTACGTCGACTATGTCGGCAAGACCGTCCGGCGCGGCCAGCCGCTCTTCACGATCTACAGCCCCGAGCTGGTCGCCACGCAGAACGAATACCTGCTCGCGCTCAAGGCGCAGCGGCAGCTCGGCGACAGCCGGTTTGCCGAAACGCGCGACGGCGCTGACGCGCTGGTCTCGGCCGCCCGCGACCGGCTGCGCCTGTGGGACATCACCGACGCCCAGATCGAGGAGCTCGAGCGCACGGGGCAGCCGCGCAGGAGCCTGACGCTCTATTCCCCGTTCGACGGGGTCGTCCTCGAGCGCAATGCGTTCGCCGGCCAGTACATCTCGCCGGAAATGAGCACGTTCAAGATCGCGGACCTGTCGACGATCTGGGTTCTGGCCCACGTGTTCGAGTACGAGACGCGGACGGTGAAGGTCGGACAGAGCGCGGAGATCCAGTTCCCGTACGGCCAATCGACTCGCGCGTTGAAAGGCCAGATCACGTTCATCTATCCCGAGGTCGACCTGATGACGCGACGGGTGAAGGTCCGCGTCGCGTTTCGCAACGCGGGATTTGAGCTCAAGCCCGAGACGTACGTGACGGTGCTGATCCGCGCGGGCATGGGCGTACAGCTGGCCATTCCCAAGGAGGCGGTGCTCGACAACGGCGACACGCGCTACGCGATCGTGGCGCGTCCGCAGGGCTACTTCGAGCCACGGGAAATCGAAGTCGGTCAGCCGGTGGACGACTTCTTTCCGCTCCTGAAAGGACTGGCCGAGGGCGATCAGGTCGTGACCTCCGCCCAGTTCCTGATCGACTCGGAGACCAACCTGCAGGCGGCCATGCAGGCGATGTCGTTGAGCATGCCGGGCATGAAGACAGGCCAGGGGGACCAGCACAGCGGGCATAAGCCGTGATTGACAAGCTCATCGCCTTCAGCGCCCGCAACGCCTTCATCGTCCTGCTGCTCGTGCTGGCGATCGCCGGCGGTGGCGTGTGGGCCATCCGGAACACGCCGATCGATGCGATCCCGGATCTCTCCGACGTGCAGGTGATTGTCACGGCCAACTGGGAGGGCCGGAGCCCCACGCTCGTCGAAGATCAGGTCACCTATCCGATCGTCACGGCGCTCATCTCCGCCCCGAACGTGAAGGTCGTTCGGGGGTTCTCGTATTTTGACGTGTCGTTCGTCTACGTCATCTTCCAGGACGGCACCGATCTCTACTGGGCCCGCAGTCGCGTGCTCGAGTACCTGAACGGCCTGCAGGGTCGTCTTCCCGCAGGCGTGCAACCGGTGCTCGGGCCGGACGCGACGGGGGTTGGATGGGGCTTCGAGTACGCGCTGGTCGATCGCAGCGGCAGAAACGACCTCTCGCGCCTGCGCACGTTGAACGACTGGTACGTCCAGTACTGGCTCCGCAGCGTCCCAGGCGTCGCCGAGGTCGCGCCGGTGGGCGGGTACGTCAAGCAGTATCAGATCGAGATCGACCCCAACGCCCTGCTCGCCTACAACATGCCGATCGACATGGTCATTTCGGCCGTCCGGCAGAGCAACAACGACGTCGGCGGGCGTGTGGTCGAGTGGACGGGCCGCGAGTACATGGTGCGGGGACGCGGGTACTTGCAAAGCGTCGCCGACATCGAGCAGGTCAGCCTCGGCGCCCAACCCGACGGCACGCCGGTTCTCGTGAAGGATGTCGGCCGCGTCCACCTGGGCCCCGACATGCGGCGCGGCGTCGCGGAGCTGAACGGCGACGGCGACGTCGCCGGCGGCATCGTCGTCATCCGGTACGGGGTCGACACCTACGGCGTGATAGCGGAGATCAAACGCGCGGTGAAGGAACGCGTCGAACCGGCACTCCCCGAGGGCGTCGAGTTCGTCACCACCTACGACCGGTCGGCGCTCATCGAGCGTTCCATCGATACGCTGCAGGAGAAGCTCGTCGAGGAGATGGTCATCGTCTCGCTGGTCTGTGTGATCTTCCTCTGGCACTTGCGGAGCGCCCTGGTCGCCATCCTCACGCTGCCGCTGTCGATTCTGCTGTCCTTCATAGCCATGCAGTACATCGGGCTGGGCTCGAACATCATGAGCCTGGGCGGCATCGCGATTGCCATCGGCGCCATGATCGACGCGGCGATCATCATGATCGAGAACGCCCACAAGCACCTCGAGCATGACGCCGGCGCGAAACCGAGGCGCGAGATCCTGATCGAGGCGGCGCAGGAAGTGGGACGTCCGCTCTTCTTCTCGCTCCTGATCATCACGGTGTCCTTCCTGCCGATCTTCACGCTCGAGGCGCAGGAAGGACGGCTCTTCAAACCGCTCGCCTACACCAAGACGTTTGCCATGGGGTTTGCGGCGCTCGTCTCCGTGCTCATCGTCCCGTACCTCATGGTGCTGTTCATCCGGGGCAAGATCGCCCCCGAAATCAGCAATCCCGTCAACCGGTTCCTGATCTGGACATACCGGCCGTTCGTGAAGCTGGTGTTGCGCCACAAGCTCGTCACCCTGGGCATCGCGGTGCTCCTGATGCTCAGTACCGTCCCCGTGTTCCTGAAGCTCGGGTCCGAGTTCATGCCGCCGCTCTACGAGGGCACGCTGCTCTACATGCCGATCACGCTGCCGGGCGCCTCGGTGCAGACCGCCCAGCAGGTGCTGGCGGTGCAGGACAAGATCATCAAGCAGGTGCCGGAAGTCGAATCGGTGTTTGGCAAGGCCGGCCGTGCCCTCTCGGCGACCGATCCGGCCCCACTCGAGATGATCGAAACGGTCATCAATCTCAAGCCGGAAGACCAGTGGCGGCCCGGCATGACGCCGGCCGCGCTCGAGGCCGAGCTGGACAAGCTGGTCCGCCTGCCCGGCGTGGCCAACGCGTGGACGATGCCGATCAAGGCGCGTGTGGACATGCTGTCGACGGGGATTCGCACGCCGGTCGGCGTCAAGATCTTCGGCCCCACACTGGAAACCATCAACGAGATCGGCAGTCAGATCGAAGGCGCGCTCGGCAGCGTCCGTGGCACGCGCAACGTGTTCGCCGAACGCGTCACCGGCGGCTACTACGTGGACTTCACGATCAAGCGCGACCAGATCGCCCGGTACGGTCTGTCGGTGCAGGACGTCGAGATGGTGATCGAATCCGCGATTGGCGGCGCCAACATCACCACCACGATTGAGGGACGGGAACGATTTCCCGTGAACGTCCGCTACCAGCGGTACTATCGCAGCGATATCAACGAGATTCGCCGCACGCTGATCTCAACCCCCACCGGCATACAGATTCCTATCAGTCAGGTGGCCGATATCACGACGACCACCGGCCCCACGGTCATCCGGACCGAACAGGCCCAGCTCCTCGGCTACGTGTACGTGGACGTGGCCGACCGCGACATCGGCAGCTATGTGGACGAGGCCAAACAGGTGGTCAACCAGATGGTCGAGCTCCCGGAAGGGTACTACCTCGAGTGGAGCGGCCAGTACGAGTACATGGTACGTGCGGGCGAACGCCTGAAGATTGTGATCCCGGTCACGCTGCTCGCCGTCATCGTGCTGCTGTACTTCAACACCCGCAACATCATGAAGATTGCCATCGTCCTGCTCTCGGTGCCGTTCTCGCTGGTCGGCGCGTTCTGGCTCCTGTACCTGCTCGGCTACAACATGAGCATCGCCGTGTGGGTCGGGATCATCGCCCTCGCGGGCGTGGACGCCGAGATTGGGGTCGTCATGCTGCTGTACCTCGATCTCGCGTACGAGCGGTTGAAGGGTGAAGGACGGATGCGCACGCTGGCCGACGTCCACGAGGCCGCTGTGCAGGGTGCGGTCATGAGGCTGCGTCCGATCCTCATGACGGTCTCCGCGATTCTCCTGGGCCTGCTGCCGATCATGTGGAGCCAGGGCGCGGGCGCCGACGTCATGAAGCGCATCGCGGCGCCGATGATCGGCGGCGTGATTACCGCGTCCGTCCTCGCGCTCCTGATCTTCCCGGTGATCTTCACGCTCTGGAAGTGGCATCGCGAGGTCAAGCCCGCGATGGCGCCGCCCGGACAGTAAGAAGGGGTGGTCCTATGACTGGTCAATGGTCGGTCGCAACCGTTTCCGCAGCGTTCATGGTGCTGGTCCACCTGGGCGTGGCTGCCGCGGCGGGGCCACCGTTCGATCTCTCCGTCAAGAGAGACCGCTTCTTCGGAAGCAGTACAGGAACGCTGGTCTTTGCCGCAGATGGCATCGAATATCGGACGACGGACACCGATGACGCTCGGCGATGGGCGTATGACGAGGTGAAGCAGGTGCAGGTCCTCTCGCCGACGCGGGTCAAGGTGCTGACGTACGAGGACCGGGGCCGCCTGCGATTTGGCGCCGATCGGACGTTCGACTTCACCGTCCTCCAGGGCGCCGCCTCGTCAGAACTGGTGACGTTCCTGCTGGAGCGGATCGCCCGGCCTGTGGTCACCGCCGTCATGCCCACGTACGGTGGGGAGCCGCTCTTCCGCGTGCGCGTCAAGCACCAGCGGCAGGGCCGCGGCAGCGAAGGCGCCCTCGTCCTGCACGACGGTCGGCTCCTGTACCTGACCGAGCGCGAGGAGGAGAGCCGCTACTGGCGCTTCGGCGACATCGACAGCGTGCTGCGGCTCGACCGTTTCCGTCTGCAGGTCGCCGCCTACGAAGGCGGCAGCGGCGACACGCGCACCTTTGTGTTCGAGCTCAAGTCGGATCTGCCGGACGGCTTCTACGACACGTTGTGGGCGCGCGTGAATCCGCCGGGCCTCGATCTGGCGGCACCGGCCGAGGACAGGCTGGCGGCGACCGCGCGGGAGTAGGAGCAAGGCGATGGACATCAAGAAGATCATGGCGATCGTGCGCACGAACATGCTCACCGATGTGGAAGACCGGCTGATACGGCTTGGCGTGCCGGGGATCACCGTGTCCCGCGTGAAGGGCTTTGGCGAGGAGGCCAACTTCCTGATGCCCGGCTGGATGTCGGCATACGTGCGTATCGAGATCTTCGTCGACGCCACGCAGGCACACCAGATCGTCGAGACGATCGTCACAGCCGCCCACACCGGCATCGCCGGCGACGGGTTCGTGTCGGTGCTGCCGGTGGAGACGTTCTATCGGATCCGGGACGGCCGCGAGCTGCACGAATTGCACGGGCCGCCCGCCGTGCACGAAGGGGCCAGTCAGATCGGCGACGGCGAACCGATGCGATCGGACGAGCGCCGTGCGGTGTGACCGGGCTACGGCGCCATGGCGGCGCGCAGCAGCGTCTCCGGCTTGATGACCTCCGGCGGTCGCGTCTGGGAAAAGCCGATGGATGGCCCCTCGGCGTGTCTGGTGACAATGCGCACGTGCCGGATCATCTCGTACGGCACCAACTCGACGGCCATGCCGTCCCGGTGATTCGCGGCGTCCCGGACGGCCAACATCACCCACCGCGGCGACACGGCGATGATGTGGCAGACGTCGAGTGCCTCTCCGTCCGCCAGCCGAACCACGACGGTCGGCAGATTCTCCTTGGGGTCGGGGCACCGATCCCGCACGAACCCTCCCAGATGACCCAGGAAGAAGCTCGGACCGAACGAGCACGCGAGATCGGCTCTGCTGAACGCCTCCGCAGCCGTCACTCTTTCTGCCTCGTCCTCCTTGCGCTCTTGTATGTCCGGCATCAGCGCAGGACCATGGACGAAATGGCAAGGACTCTCTTCATGGCCCCTCTCCTTTCGCAAGACCCAAGCGGCAACGGGCGTACCAGGGAGAGCCGGCAAGAGCCCGGACACGTGCTCTCTTTTTCCCAAACTGCGCACGCAAAGAGCCCCGCGTTTCGCCGCAGTCTCAACCAGGCGCGAGATATTTCAAACATCAATGAACGAGCATTAATCCAATGGCTGCGGAATGTTTCGCACGATGCGCGAAACCTTTTCAATGGCGTGAACGTCGGACGGCGCGAAGTACCCGGTGCGTGCGAGGCGTCATCCCCTGACAGACCGGCGATGTTGTGGCATTCCTCTTGCCCTTCCACTCGTGGAATGGTGGCGCGCTCTGTCATCGAGTTGGTGCTGCCGGCGCCTCGTCTGCCGCAACGTACAGGGGCGGCGCGCATAGGCGGCATCGTCTCCGTCTTGCTGCATGTGGCGGTTGTGACGACGGTCGTATTCGCGGCGGCACGCGCCGCGTCCGTCGCCACGTCACCCGTGACGGCCTCCAGTCCGCAGGCGCTGCAGCTGCCGCGCATGGTGTTCCTGCAGATGCCGGGGCCGGGCGGTGGTGGAGGTGGGGGCGGCACGCAACAGGCGGCGCCGCCTTCACGCGCACAAGCCAAGGGGCGCGATCGTCTGAGCATGCCGATTGTCAAGCCCGTGACTGCCTCTCAGCAACCAACGGAAGCGCCGCGTCCGGCTCAGGAACTCCTGCTGGACGCCGTGCCGCTTGCATCCGGTACGGCGTTTCTGGCGGGGCTGCCCGACGCGCGGCCTTCGCTCGACGTCTCTGCGGGATCCGGCCTCGGCGGAGGCGTCGGAGAGGGAACGGGCACCGGCATCGGATTGGGAACCGGTGCCGGCCTGGGTCGGGGATTGAGCCGAGGATTCGGCGACGGTGCATACCGTCCCGGCGGCGGCGTTGTCCCTCCAACGCTGCTGAAGCAGGTCAGGCCGAACTACACAGCCGAAGCCCTTCGGCTGAGGATTCAAGGGACGGTGATGCTCGAAATGGTCGTGGGACGCGACGGCATTCCTCTTGCGGTTCGTATCACGCGTTCACTCGATCCAGGAGGCCTCGATGAGGAAGCGATCGCAGCCGTTCGGGAGTGGCGGTTTACGCCCGGCCGGGTCGCTGACGTACCAGTCGATGTCCTTGTGACGATCCAGTTGGACTTTCGAGTCCAGTGACGTGGTGCGCACTAACCGGTTGTCTGACGCTGTGAACAGCGCAGCCCCCAGCAGCCCCGCCATCCCATAGACCTTCACGTGGGTGCGCGATACCTCAGCGCCTGAGATCCTCCAAGCGCCGCTGGTACTCCTCACGGTCCAGTTCGCCCCGCGCGTAGCGCCGTTTCAGGATCGCCTCAGGGCTGTCCTCGGCTCGCGGCGACAATCCACCCGCGGCCCGAGCAATCGCCCAGACGAGCAGCACCAGAACGGCAACCCCGAACGCCCACCAGATGACCATCCACCAACCCATGCCTCCCATGAATGGCCCCATGCTTCACCTCCCATTGATCCTCGTGCCGATGGTTACAGCTTGGTGTACAGCCAGGATTTCTCGAAGAGCACCTTGCTCAAGTGCCAGCGCCTGCTGGGCATCCGGAGTGTCACCTCCGGCTTGGGTTCCGCGTAGAAATTGCCGCCGCCCCACCCCGCCTTCCCGTCGCCGATCTCGATGAAGCACTCGCCGTACCCGTTGAAGCGCTCGGGCGTGCCCTGGCCCGTGATGGCGTGCGCGATGTTCCTCGCCACGATCTCGGCTTCGGCGTGCGCAAATACGCCCGCCTTCGGCAGGGGCTTGCCGAGCGTCAGGGGAATGGCGACGACATCGCCAATCGCGTAAACACCGGGGAACCGCGTCTCCAGCGTGTGACGATCGACCGAGACCCACCCGCTCTCGGCGACGAGGCCGGCGTCCCGGACCACGCGCGGCGGGCGATGCGGCGGGACGTACGCCAGCAGATCGAATTCGGCGCTCGCGCCGTTGGCGAACGTGAGCCGCCTTGCCGCGCCGTCAACGGCCGTCACCTGGTGCTCGGGATGGTACGGAATGCCCTTCGCCGCGAGCAACTGCTTCAGCGCGCTTGACACCTTGGGGCCCGCCACGCCCATGGGCGCCGGCTCCGCGGCATAGACGTCGATCTGCACGGCGTTGCGAACACCGCGCTTGCGGCAGAAGGCCTCGACGAGCATCGCGGCTTCATAGGGCGCCGCGGGACATTTGTACGCGGGCGCGGCGGTCAGCACGACGATGCGGCCGGCGCGCAGCGTGCCCAGCGCGTCCCGGAACGCCTCCGCGCCCGGCAGGGTGTAGAAGTTGTGGCCGGCGTCCGCCAGTCCGGGAATCGCGGCCGCGTCGAGTTCGGCGCCCAGCGACACGACGAGGTAATCGGCGTCCAGCGCCTCGCCTCCGGCGAGCGTCACGCGACGCGCCGCCGGGTCGATGCGCTCGACTTCCCCGATTCGGACGTCGATCCCTTTGCGCTCGAGCCGCTTGAGCGGCCGTCGGATGGATGCCGCGTGACGCTGGCCGACGATCAGCCAGAGGAGCGACGGAGCAAACAGATGCTCCCGCTCCCGATCGACCAGGACGATGCGATGAGGCTGAGGGAGCCGGCGCCTGAGCTCGCGAGCCGCAACCACGCCGCCCACGCCGCCACCGAGGATCACGACTGTTTGAGGATGCGCCATCACGCTCCCTTTCCGTCAAAACTCATAGCGCGCCACGAGGAACACACCGCTGTTCTGCTCGAACTGGCCGAAGAATGTGTGGCGCTCCCGCCCCCAAAAGACATTGACGCCGGTTTCGAGCCACAGCTCGTCGGTCACGTTGTAGCGAACCGACGGGTTCACGTAGGCATCACGGTCGGTCGGGCTCCCCATGACGAACAGGTTCAAGCGCAGCGTCTGGTTCCGCCGCAGTTGCGTGATGCGGAGGCTGGTGACCTGACGGAGCTGGTCGCGCGCCGGCAGCCCTGGCGGCAGCGTCCGCAGGTAGGCGTGGTGCTGCCGCATGAGCTCTCCGTAATACTGAAAGGCGAGCGTGAGATCCTCCTGCGGTTGAAACTGGTACGCGGCGAGCCAGCGCGTCTGGGAGTTCTCCACGGTCGGGTCGCCTCCTGACTCATCGTCACGGGAATCGTAGTAGCCGCCTTCCAGCGAGAAGACGCCGGCTCGCAGCGGTCCCTGCAGGCTGCCGCCGTAGGTATTGAGACGCGGATACGACAACACCAGGCGCGTCGGCACCTCGTGGTCCGGCCGGCCCGCGGGCATACCGAAGAACCCCTTCGAGACGTAGCTCGCCACTTCATAGCGGCCGAGGCGCGTGTAGACGCGTCCGGCCAGGTGCATCTGGTTGAAGTCGGTACCCGGCCGCTCGGTCACGCGGTCGGTGATTGACGACATCGGATCGAAGAAGAAGAGTCGATCGGGACCCGGCGCGCGGTCAGCGGCGAACACCGGGGTGACGATCGCTTCGGCGCCAAGAGCGCCGGCGTAGGCCCCCACTTTGGCGGCATCGCTGCCGACCTTGAGGTATTCGAGCGGCGCGCCCGTGAGGAACGCCACCCAGTCCTTCGGGAACACGTCGTTGATAAAGAGCAGATCGCCAAGCCCCCACGTCACGACCTGACGGCCCAGACGAGCCGAGATCCGGCGCCCGCCGACATCGACGTAGGCCTCGCGGAGATCGACCCCCGCGTCATTGCGGATCGCGTCGTGGAACAGATCCACGCGGGCCAGCGCCCCGGCGCGCCCGTCTGGAGCCGACAGCTCGAGTTTGAGTTGTACGCGCTCCTCGCCTCGCATCACATCGCACGCCATCTCCGGCGGGCACTCCGCCCCTGTCGCACGGAAGGCGGAATTGAATTGCGCAAACCCGTGCACCGTCGCCTGCGCACGCGCGGCGGCCGGGACCGCCAGTGCCAACCCGAAGACGAGCGCCACGAGTCCGATTCGTCTCACAGGCCCTCACTGAATCCAGCGCCGCGGCGGTTCTCGCAGGTAACGCTCGGAGAAGATCTCGGCGTCGATCCCGGCGTCGTAGGCCACGTCCCCAAACACGACGTCGGTGCGGTGGCCGGTCTTGACGTTCTTCATGGTGCGCTTCGTGATCGTGGGGTGGCCACCGACGTCACGGATCTCCTCGGCAGTAAACACTTTGAAGAGCTCACCCCGGACGTCGTAGTACTCCTCTTCGACGGGCAGCCACGTCGCCTTGTCGATCCACGCCACCTTCCGGCTGTACTCGGCCGCCGCCTGGGCCTGGCTC
>Ga0209640_10000415_pt1 | contig 32481 bp, 21 predicted proteins | sample RifCSP10_1_FD_184018 | JGI IMG/M metagenome (GOLD analysis project Ga0209640, IMG submission 184018) | Soil microbial communities from Rifle, Colorado - Rifle CSP2_sed 10_1 (SPAdes) (version 2) | ecosystem: Environmental > Terrestrial > Deep subsurface > Rock core/Sediment | place: Rifle... | reverse complement strand
CGCGAGCGGGACGTAGAGCGCGCTCTCCAGCGGACGTCCGGGGGCGGCGACACGCGAGTCGCCGGCGATCCCGACGACCTCGTACTCGCGACGAAACTCACCCTGCCCGTTGAAGAAGCGCTGGCCCACCGCATCCGCATCGCCAAACAAACGACGCGCCATGGTCTCGTTCAGGATCGCGACGCGCGGTGCCCCCGGCCGGTCCTCATCAGTGAAATCGCGTCCACGGCGCATGGCGATGCCCATCGACCGGAAGAATCCCGGTGAAATCCGGTTGAGGCTTCCGTCGACGGCAGGTCCGGAACCGGGTTCTGTACCTACAGGGTACATGAATCCGAGCGAGGCTCGGCCTCCAATCGGCAACTTCGTCGCCCAGGACACGGCCTCCACGCCGGGCAGTGCCGCAATGCGCCTTCGCACCTCTGCCTGCCACGCCAGGCCGACTTCACGATCAGTGCCGTTCAACTCCAGATCGATGGCCGTGACGAGAACGCCGTCCACGTTCCACTGTGGTCTGAGCCCACGCATCGTCTCCAGGGCGCGGCCAAAGAGCACCGTCGCGAAAAGCAGCGTGCAGGTCACCGCCACCTGCGCCCCAACCAGCAGCGAACGCAATCTCGCCCGCGACCGGGTATCGGATGACGCGCCCTCACGCAGCGAGCGAACCACGTCGAATCGCGTGGCGCTCATCGCCGGCATCAGGTTGAACAGCAGCGCCGTCACAAGCGTTATGATCAGAGAAAACGCCAACACTCGGCCGTCGAATCCCAGGTCCACACCCAGGCGGCCGGGGATGGGGATCGGCGGTGTCGCGCCGGCCAGGAGACTCGTCGCCCACGTGGCCAGGATCACTCCGGTGACACCGGCCGCCACGAACAGGACACCCACTTCGGTCACGAGCTGCGTGACGAGTCTCCGGCGGCTCGCGCCGATGGCGCGACGCACGGCCAGCTCGCGTTGCCGATCGACGGCTCGGGCCAGAAGCACCGTCGCGACATTCGCGCACGCCATGGCCAGCGCCAGTCCAACGAGCACCAGCAACAATGACAGGAAGCCGGCCACGACTCCCCTCACGGCGCCGGGCAATGGGCCCCACGTGTCCACCGCAATCTGATAGGGAGGCTGTTGTGCCGTTCCCGCCGATTCGCGCTGCTGGCGATCGGCAACGTCGCTGAGTCGCCGCTCCGCAACCACCGGGCTGACGCCGAGCGGCAGTCGCCCCAGCAGCTCAATCGAACTGGCGTTGGCTTCGGTGAAAGCGTCCGGGTTCGGCAGTCCGGGAATCCTGAGGCCGAGCGGAAGAAAGACATCGATCAGGAGCCCGATATGGTGTCCGGCGAACCGTTCCGGCAGGACGCCGATTACCTCGACCGGGACGCCGTTGATGCGGACGGCGCGCCCGACCACATCGTCGGCACCGTTGAATTCCCTCTGCCACGCGTCGTGACTGATCAGCGCTACCGGGGCGATGGCCGGCCAGGAAGCCTCGTCAGGCGCGAACGTTCGACCCTTCGCCGCCCGCACGCCGAGCAAGTCGAAATAGTTCCCCGTGACGGCGAGTCCGGCGCGCGCGACCGGTTCACCGTCTCCCGCGATTGCCGTCGAAACCAGCGCGAACGCGCCCAGGTCTTCGAGCGTGCCGCGTTCGTGCCTGAGCCGGTCGAAGACTTCCCAGGTGACGTCGGTCCACTCCCCACTGACATCCCGACTGATCTCAACGAGGCGCTCGGGACGCGTGACCCCCGGAACTGCCTTGAACAGGGCGGCATTGAGGATGCTGAACACCGCGCTGCTAGCCGCGATACCAAGCGCGAGACTGACGATCGCCGACACAGCGAACGCGGGACGCCGGGTGAACGAACGAATCGCGAACCGGATATCCTGTCGCAGGTCGTCCATGAATCCCCCCCGATGGTGTTCCGCTGCACAACGGGCGAGGGATGTGATGGTTTCGCTTTACGGCTGGCCCTTGCCGCCCCCGTGGCTGCCATTGATGATGTACGCAACTCTCACCCGTCCAGAGTCATGCGTCGGTTCATCCTGACAGTCTTGCTGGTCTCCATGCCCGCGCTCGATGCGGTGGCACAGCCATCGGATTCGGTGCTCGCTCGCGGCCTCACCTTCCGAGGAATCGGGCCGGCGCTGATGGGCGGCCGAATCTCCGAAATCGCGGTGGCTGAGCGTGGCCGAGTGGGCACGGTGATCTACATCGCCGCCGCGACCGGCGGCATCTGGCGTTCGACGAACGCCGGCGTGTCGTGGACGTCGCTGTTCGACTCGGTCCGGGCGCCGTCCTTTGGCGCGGTTGCCGTCGCGGCATCCAACCCGGACATCGTGTGGGTGGGCACCGGCGAACCCCAGAACATGCGGAGTTCTTCGTGGGGGAATGGCGTCTACAAGTCGACCGATGGGGGCCGCACCTGGTCCGCGCCGATGCTGCCGAAGTCCCAGCACATCGGGCGCATCGTCATCGACCCGCGCGATCCTGACGTGGTCTACGTGGCCGCGGTGGGCCCGCTCTGGGCGCCGGGCGGCGAACGCGGCCTGTTCAAGACGACAGATGGCGGTCGGACCTGGACGAACACGAAGGAAATCAGCCAGTACACCGGATTTACCGAGGTCGTCATGGACCCGTTGAACCCGGACGTGTTGTACGCCGCGTCGTACCAGCGAGAGCGGCGCGCCTACAGCTTCCTCCCCGCGGGTCCCGAAACAGCCATCTGGAAGACGACGGACGGCGCGAAAACGTGGACGAAACTGACGCAGGGCCTGCCGACGGGTGAGCTGGGCCGCATTGGACTGAGCATCTGCCGCTCGCGCCCCAACACCGTGTACGCCGTCATTCATGCGCGCGGCAGCACCGGTGGCACGTTCCGCAGTGACGACGCCGGCGCGACATGGCGTCAGACGAACAACGTCAACAGCACCGCATGGTTCTACGGTCAGATTCGATGTGATCCAACAGATCCCGACCACGTAGTCAGATTGGCACCCAGCTCTCAACAATCCTGGGATGGCGGGCGAACCTACGTCGGCTTTGCGACCCCCGGCACGCACGCTGATCACCACGCGCTGTGGATCAATCCGCAGTCGCCGGAGCAGATGATCCTTGGCACCGATGGCGGCCTGTACCTGTCCTGGGATCGTGGCCAGACCTGGGATCACGTCGAGAGCATTCCGCTGGCGCAGTTCTACGCGATCTCGGTCGATGACGCGCGACCGTACTACAACGTGTACGGCGGCCTGCAGGACAACGCCGCGTGGGGAGCGCCTAACCAGACGCGCACCACCTTCGGCACGTCGAACGCGGATTGGTTCCGGATGGCCGGCGGCGACGGCTTCTACGCGGTCGCTGATCCATCCGACCGCAACTTTGTCTACGCCGAATCGCAGAACGGGAACATCGGGCGCTACGACGCGCGCACCGGACAGATCAAGGGAATCAGGCCCGTCGCCAGGCCCGGCGAGACGCATCGCTACAACTGGAGCGCCCCGATCCTTCCCTCGCGACACGTCGCGAGACAGGTGTACCTCGCCGCGAACTTCCTCTTCCGCAGCAACGACCGCGGCGACAGCTGGCAGACGATCAGCCCCGACCTCACCCGCGCGATCGACCGGAATATCCTCCCCATGCGTGGCGCGCCGGTCGACTCCAATGCGCTGGGCAGGCACGAGGGCACCGCCGACTTCGGGAACATCAGCACGATCGATGAATCACCGATGCGCCCTGGCTTGCTGGCGACCGGTAGCGACGACGGAGTCGTCGCGATCACAAGAGACGGCGGACAGTCGTGGACACGAACGGAGAAATTCCCCACGGTCCCGGAGACGACCTACGTGAGCCGGGTGACGTTCTCACGCTTTCACGAGGGAACGATCTACGCCTCGCTCGACGGGCATCGCAGCAATGACTTCAAGCCGTATGTCCTGAAGAGCATGGACTACGGGCGTACGTGGACGTCGATCGCCGGCGACCTGCCCGCGGACGGCTCGGTCCAGGTCGTGCGCGAGCATCACCGCGAGCGCAACCTGCTCTTCGTCGGCACCGAGTATGGCGTGTTCTTCACGACCGATGGTGGCTCGCACTGGACCCAGCTGCGGAGCGGGATGCCCACCGTTCCCGTGCACGACATCGCGATCCAGGAGCGGGAGAACGACCTGGTCGTGGGCACCCATGGACGCGGCATCTTCATCCTCGACGATCTGTCGCCACTGGAGAACCTGGCGCGCGCGCGGTCTGCGGCCATCGCTCATCTCTTCCCCGTACAGGACGCGACGCTGCTCCTGCCCGACAATTCGCGAAGCTCAGGGATGGGGAGCAGCGGTTACACCGGCCAGAATCCCGCCGCCGGAGCGGTGATCACCTACCTGGTGAATTCCATCGCCACTGACGCCACGACAAAGCTTGAAGTCGTGGATGGCGCCGGCACAATCGTCAGGCAGTTGCTGTTCAATCGCAGTCCTGGCCTCTACCGCCAGGTGTGGGACATGCGGGCTGGCCCGCCGCTCACGGGGCCGGTTTCGGCGCCAACCGCGGCGCCCGCCGGTCGCGGAGGCGGACGAGGGGGCGGTGGTGGAGAGATCGCCTTCGTCGTGATGCCCGGCGCGTATCGCGCCCGCCTGACGATTACGCCGGCCGGCGGCTCGGCGATGGTCATGGAGCAGCCGTTCATGCTGCTGCGCGACGCCGCCGTCATCCTGACCGACGCCGAGCTGCGGCAGCTCAACGCGACACGCCTGACGATTGCCCGGCTGCAAGCGGGACTTCGTGAGACACAGGCTCGGCTGGACACAGCGCAGCGCCAGCTCGTTGACGCGCGTCGTGCCGCCGATTCTTCATCCGCCACGCCGGCGACGACGAAGGAACAGATCGCGGCACTCGAATCGGAGGTGGCGTCCATTGCCGCGCAGCTCGGCGGCGCCGCTGGTCGTGGTGGTGGTCGCGGCGGAGCAGCCGGGGGCGCGGGCCGCGGCGGTCGCGCAGGTGGCGCCGGCGCTGGCCGTGGTGGCATCGAGGTTGATGACCAGCAGGGTCCACCACCCACGCCACCGACCCAGACCATCCAGGCACGGTTAGGCACCATGAACGAGCTGATGACCGGCCAGTACAACGCGAGCCCGGATCAGCGGCGCGCCGCCGCGGAGCTCCCTGCCCTGCTGCGCCAACAGGACGAGAGGTTGCAGCGCATCCTCCGCGACCGCCTCCCGGCGGTGCAACAGGCCCTGCGGTCGTCAGGCGTGATCAGATAGTCCGTGGACAAGATCATCGAACGATTCGTTACCGCGAAGGAGGCGCAGGTCGAACCATCGCTGTGGGGCCCGCACGAGTGGTTGAGTCGTCCGGGCCTCACCGCCGCCGAACACCTGCTGATGGTGCGCGTGCTCATGCCGCCCGGGCGCGCGCACCAGTTCCATCGTCACCCGGCGATGGAAGAGATCATCTACGTGGTATCGGGAACAGCCGAGCAGTGGGTCGATCGCGAGAAGCGCCTCCTGGGCCCGGGCGACACCGCCCACATTCCAGTGGACGTCGTGCACGGTACCTACAATGCCGGCACCGACACGCTGGTCTTCCTGGCGATCCTGTCACCGGCGCGCTTCGACGGCCCGGCGCTGATCGACATGCACCTCGAGGAGCCGTGGCGCAGGCTCAAGCCGCCGATGTCGTTTACCGACGCGCCGGCGTGAAATGAAGACCGTCCTCCTCCTCGGCACGCTGGATACGAAAGGTGCGGAGTATGCCTTTGTGCGCGATCTGATCCAGGCGAGGCGAGTGAACACGCTCGTCATGGACCTGGGCACCGTTGGAGAAGCCGCGTTCAAAGGCGACATCACGGCAGCAGAAGTCGCACACAGGGGCGGGTCTTCCCTGGAAAAGATCCGTCAACGCGGCGATCGTGGTGAGGCCGTCGACGTGATGCTGGCGGGTGCGCGCGCCCTCACTCGTGAGGCACACGCCGCCGGCCGGTTTCACGGAGTGCTCGGCCTGGGCGGTGGTGGCGGTACGGCGATGATCACCGCCGCGATGCGCGAGCTGCCCGTCGGGGTGCCGAAAGTGATGGTGTCGACGATGGCCTCGGGGAACACGGCCCCCTACGTCGACGTGAAGGACATCACGATGATGTACTCGGTCGTCGACATCGCCGGACTGAACCCGCTTTCGCGACGGATCCTGGCGAATGCAGCTGGCGCGATCGTCGGCATGGTTTCGCAGGACCTCGAGCCGACCGCGGATCGGCCGCTGATAGCGGCGACGATGTTCGGCGTAACGACACCATGTGTCACCGCTGCCCGTGAGCGTCTCGAGTCAGCCGGATACGAAGTTCTCGTCTTCCATGCGACCGGGAGTGGGGGGAGGGCGATGGAAGGACTCATCAGTGACGGCTGGTTCACCGGCGTGCTTGACGTGACGACGACCGAGTGGGCCGATGAAGTCGTTGGTGGCGTGCTCACGGCCGGCCCGAATCGCCTGAGCGCCGCCGCCCGGAAGGGGATTCCGCAGGTGGTGAGTGTCGGCGCGCTGGACATGGTGAACTTTGCCGCGCTCGAGTCCATGCCTGCGCAGTTCCGCGATCGGCGGCTGTATCGGCACAATCCCAACGTGACCCTCATGCGCACCACGCCAACCGAGTGCCGCGAGATCGGAAGCCGAATCGCCGCGCAACTGAATCGCGCTACCGGGCCCGTTGTCGTCCTGGTTCCGTTGCGCGGGGTCAGCATGATCGACCGCGACGGACAGCCCTTCCATGATCCGGAAGCGGATGCAGCGCTCTTCGCCGCGCTGCGCGGCGGATTGCGCAAGGACATCCGGGTGCGCGAGCTTGACGCTCACATCAACGATCCGGAGTTTGCGCACGCGCTGGCGGACGAACTGCTGTCGCTCCTGCCACAACAAGCCGGGTAGTCTGTTTCCTGTTTCCTGTCTCCTGTCTCCTGTCTCCTCGCCGTCAATGCCCTTCATCACTTACGCCGACTCGTTGAAGCGCCTGCGCGCACAGATCACGGCCGGTGCGCCAATCATCGGCGCCGGTGCGGGCACCGGAATCTCCGCCAAGTTCGCCGAACGTGGAGGAGTCGACCTCATCATCATCTACAATTCTGGTCGCTATCGCATGGCTGGACGCGGCAGCGCCGCCGGCATGATGCCCTACGGCGACGCCAACGCGATCGTGGTGGACATGGCGCGCGAAGTGTTGCCAGTCGTGAACGACACACCCGTCCTGGCCGGAGTCTGCGGGACCGACCCATTCCGTTTGATGCGTGTGTTCCTGCCCGAACTCCAGCGAATCGGCTTCGACGGCGTGCAGAACTTTCCCACCGTTGGTCTCATCGACGGGCAATTCCGTCAGATCCTCGAAGAAACGGGAATGAGCATTCAGCTCGAAGTCGACATGATCGCGACCGCGCACCAGCTCGGGATGCTTACCTGCCCCTACGTGTTCGACGAGGACACCGCCGAGCGATTCACGCGCGCCGGTGCTGATGTGGTGGTGGCACATGTGAATACGACGGTGGCGGGATCGATCGGCGTCAAGACAGCGGCGATGTCGCTCGATGAAGCGGTCGATCGAGTGCAGGCGATGCGCAATGCCGCCAGGCGTGTGAATCCTGATGTCATCGTTCTTTGCCACGGAGGTCCGATCGCGACCCCCGAAGACGCCAAGTATGTGCTCGAGCGCACGCGCGGCGTCGCTGGTTTCTTCGGCGCGTCGAGTATCGAACGGCTCGCCACCGAGTCGGCGATCGAGCAGCAGACGCGGCGATTCAAATCGATCCGGATCAAGGCGTGACCGTTACGCGAGTCCTGCTGCCGCTGGCCGCTTTCGCCGGAACACTGCAGGCGCAGGACGTCAGGCCCGAAACGCAACCCACGACACTCGGCGCGGTGGTCGTCGTCGCCGAGCGTTCGCCGACACCCATGAACCGGTCGAGCGCGGCCGTCACGCGGCTCACCGCGGCTGATCTGGCCCGGCTTCCCTACGCAACGCTGGCCGACGCACTGCGAAGCGTGCCGGGGTTCGCCATTGTGGATTTCGATGGACTGGGGCACGATCCGCAGTTGATGGTGCGCGGATTCTACGGCGGTGGTGAGGCGGAATACGTCCTGGTGATGGTCGATGGCCGCGTGGTGAACCAGGTGCATAACGGGACCATCGCGTGGGAGACGCTGCCGCCGCTGCCGGCCATCGAGTCGGTCGAGATCGTGCGCGGCAGCGCGTCCGCCCTTCAGGGCGATGCGGCGGTGGCCGGCGTGATCAACATCGTGACGCGCCACTCAACGGAGCCTCGAGCAGGCTGGAGGATCGACGGCGGATCCTACGGCAGAATCGCGGCCTCGCTCGACCTGGCCGACAACGTGATTGATCGCAGCGTCGTCGCCTCCCTTGGCTTCGACCGAACAGATGGCTATCGCGACCATTCCGCACGCGCGTCGGCCTCCGCACGCGCGACGATGCAGTTGGCCGAAGGGCTCCAGGCCGCGATACGGGGAACGTGGCGGGATTTCGAGGAGCCGGGGCCGCTTCTCGAGAGCCTGTTTCGCGATGGATCGGAAAGCGACCCGCTATTCGGCCACGACGGAGGCGATGACCGCGAGTTCGCCCTGACGATTGAGCGTGCGCGGCCGCTTGGCGAGATCGGAACGCTCCGCCTGACGGTGCGGGGCGACAGGCGCAGAGCTGGCCAGGTGCGAACGCTGGCCCTTGCTCCGGGCTTTGGCGACACGAAGGAGCGCGAGCTCGACGCGCGCCGAGCCGGACTGGAAACGCAGCTCGACATTGCCGGCGCCACGTCGCGACATCATCTCACGCTCGGCGGTTCAGTCGAGCTGACTGACGCCGAGTCGCACTACTTCACGGTCGAGAGCAACGGGGATCGCGGCGCACCGGACGCGAGTGGCAGTGGCGCACGTGGCACCGTGTCCGTCTTTCTGCACGCTGCCGTCGCTCATACCGACTGGCTCCGCTCGACCTTCGGCGCGAGAGCAGACTGGATCGCGGATACCTTCCATGAGGAAGGCGCGCTCAACCTCAGTGACACGCACGCGGCTTTCAGTCCGAAAGTCGGTGTCAATCTCCGATACGCCAGTACCGCGCATTCGTCTGGTCATGCGTATCTGAGCGCCTCGCAGACATTCAAGGCGCCGACCCTGGACCAGTTGTTCGACCAGCGCAGCATTCCCGTTCCCTTCCCTCCGTTTTCCCTGACGACCGCGAACCCTGACCTCGGGCCGCAGCGCGGGACGAGTCTGGAAGCGGGACTGTACCACGACCTTGTCGGCGCGACCATGCGCGTGAACGGAACGCTGAGCACCTATCAGGTCGAGATGAAGGACGAGCTGGACTTCGACCTGCAGACGTTCAAGTACGTCAACATTGCGAAGAGCCGGCATCGCGGACTGGAGGCCGGACTGACAATGTCCGGCGACGTGGCCTCGGCCTTCGTGTCACTCACGTTGCAGGACGCCGTCTCGCGGTCGGGCACGAACGCCGGGAATCAGCTCAAGGCGATCCCCGGACAGATCCTTTCCACCGGCATGACGCTATCAACTCGCCGCGTCGGCACCCTGTCAGTGTCGCTAACGCGCACGGCCGACATGTACATCGACGATGCCGACACGCGACGCATCCCGTCGTGGACGCGCGTCGACGCACAGGTCAGCAGTCGAATCGGATCGGTCGAGGTCATTCTTGGCGCGCGCAATCTTCTCGACGCACGCATCAACAGCACCGGGTTCCTGGATCCCGGCGGATCCGGAGCGGCGTACTATTATCCCGCCGCCGGTCGCGTCCTCACGCTTGGGGTGCGACATGGGCGCTGAGCGCGCCGGTACGGCGTGGAAGGTTGCTGACGCGATCTTCCTGCTGATGTTCGTCTTCTCGGTGGTCGTCCAGGTCAATGATCCGGACCCGGTGTCCTGGATGGCGATCTACGGCGCGGCGGCCGTTGCCTGCCTGCTGTCGCTCAGGAGCCGACTGCCCTGGTGGTTCGCGGTGATCACCGGGCTGATTGCGCTGGCGTGGGCCGCGACCATCGCTCCCCGCGTCATCGGCCACGTCCGCTTCCTCGACATGTTCGCCGAATTCGAGATGAAGGACATCGGGGTGGAGGAGTCGCGTGAGATGTACGGTCTGCTCCTGATCGCCGGCTGGATGGCAGTCGCAGCGCATCGCGCCTTCTGGGGGAAGCGCCGGACCGTTCTGACTACTTGAGCGCGCGCAAAGTCCCGAGCATCGAGTTCGAGTGGCCGGGAAAAAGACAGACGTACGTGTACTCACCCGCCGCTGGAACCGTGAACGACACTTCTACCGATTCACCGGGTGAGGCCAGCGTCGTCCAGCCGACGAGCTTGTCCTTCATCGCCATCGGGACGTAGTTCGTATCACCCGCCTTGTACGCAGCCAGCACGAGCGCATCGATGTCACCCTCGCTCTTCGGCACCACCAGGTTGTGCGGCAGCGTGCCGTCGTTGACGAACCTGATCCTGAGGCGCGAGCCGGCCTTCGCCGACACCCGCATGGGCGAGAATTCCAGCGTGCTTCCCGAGGCACGGATCGTGATCGTGGTATCCGCGTCTTGAGTGGCTGGCAACGGAGCATCTTCGGCCGCCGCCACAATGCTGGCCACCGCGGCACCCAGCACCCCTGCACCCAGTCGACTCAGCATTCTCTCACGGCACCCGGAAGACGTTAGGCAGCGTCCACCGGGCGGCCACCTTGGCGAATGAAGGGCCGAGGCTCGCCGCCGAGTTCCGCGCCGCCTCCACGAGGGCGGCCCGCTGTTCCGGGCTCAACTGCGGCGGCCGCTCCTCCGGCCAGCCGGTGGCGATTCCTTCGAGCAGTGCGGTGCCGAGCCCCGTGTGCGCGCGCGGAACCGCGTTGATCAGCGTCACGACGGGAGCGATGTCCGCCTTGGTGGAGTGCAGCCGCGCCAGGCGCTGCACGACGCGCCTGAGACCGTTCACGGTGATGGAATCGGTGTTGGGGGCAACCCGCTGCAGCAGGAGGTCGCCGAGGAATGCTGGTCCGTGGCCGGCCGCGGCGATGGCGATCGCGTCAGGCATCCAGGGATCGCGCGCATTGTCCAGCGAGGCAAAGAGCTCTCGAACGACGTTCGCGCTCCGATCGGCCGGCGGCAGCTCCGACAGGGCCAGCGTCGCCTCGAGCCGGACGTGTGGGTCCGCGTCCGACAGCAAGGCATTGCTGACCGTGTACTCCACCGGCCAGGGTGAGCCCCGATCAGGGAGAATTCCTGACGAGAGGATGTCGGTCAGGAGTTGCGAGTCGCGCGGGAGCATCATGAGCGCCGCCCGGCGCACAGATGCCGCCGGGTGCCGCAGCGCGTTGCGCGCCGCCGTCATGGCGTCGGCATTGCTCGCGAGGGCGCCGAGCCCGTGCAGGGTCCAGAGCGCATGCAGGGCGCCGGGATTGAGGCCGAGCGAGTCCACCGTGTGATCGCCGGCGCGGCGGATCAACGCCGGGACGGCATCCATCGCCTTGCGCTCAACGAGCAGGCGTTGGGCAGTCTGCCTCCAGAACATGTTGTCGTCAGCCAGGGCGTCGACGAGTTGCTGTGACGTGGCGGTATCCAGTCGGCGTGGCGGCGCCTGACGAGCACTATCGTACACAATCCTGTAGACGCGGCCGTGGAGTCTGTCGCGGTTCGGTGTTTCATAGGCCTGGCCGGGGCCCGTCTGGCAGCAACCCATCATGTTCCGTGGCGTCGGATTGTGCTGTGCCACCAGCGTGTAGAAATCGGAGACCCAGACCGAACCGTCGGGCCCGACTTTCACCTGCACGGGTGCGACCCATGCATCGCGCGCTGACATGAAGCTCCAGCGATTGCGGGCGCGGAACCCGCTGCCGTTGTCGCTCAGCTCGAACTGCCCGATCACGTGAGCGGTTGGCTCCGCCACGAATGCGGCGCGATTCCAGTATTCCCTGGGAAACGCCCGGGCGGTGTAGATCTCGTGGGCCGCACCCGCGGTGTAACGGCCGAACTGGTCTACCTGCAGGATGTCGATCTGCGGGAAGACGTCGAGGCGATCGGCAATGTCCGGCAGGACGGGCTCGCGATCGCCAATGCTCCGGTAATAGCGAATCGGGATGTGGACGAAGTTGCTGGGCCGGCTGTTGGCGGTTGACCCGAAGACGAATCCGTCCTCCGTGAACGCGACGCCCCAGGTGTTGTTGCTGGTGCGCGCCACGTAGTCCAGCGAACTGGCGTCGGCGGGAAACCGGAAGTACCCCGAGCCGAACTGGCCGCGATCATACGTGCTCGATCCGACCGTACCGCGGAAACCGTTGTACCCCACCGAGCCCCAGACCTGGTTGTCGAAACCGTAGCGAAGGTTGCTGATGGCACCGTGGGTGTCAGTGCGCGGCCAGCCGGTGAACAGGATCTTCCGCTCGTCGGCTTTGTCATCGCCGTTGGTGTCGCGGAAGAAGAGCATGTGCGGCGCCTGTCCCACCACCACACCGCCGTTCGCGAACGTCAGGCTCGTCGCCAGGTTCAGTCCATCGGCGAACACCTTCACGCGATCGGCGCGGCCGTCCCGGTTCGCATCTTCGAGAATCAGGATGCGATCGTGCCCGGGCACGGAATCCGGTAGCACCGTGTTCGGATAGTCGTTGGTCTCGACGGCCCACATGCGGCCGCGCGCGTCCCAGGTGAAGTCGATGATGTTGCCGATCATCGGCTCCGTCGCGAATGGTTCGGCGTGGAAGTGCGGACGAAGCGTCATCATGCGAAGCGATTCGGCCGTCGGGAGCGCGGCCTGCGCGACCGTTATCGCGGTATCCAGCACGTTCCACGGCGCCGGCGGCCGCTTGTACGTCGGGAGCGGAACATCGAGCTTCATCTGCCGGGTCTCAGGGTCGCGCGCGATCTGCGTCAGCGCCCAGTCGCCAATCGTCCAGCGAATCCCCTGTCCAATCAGTTGCTGGAAGCCGGGATTGCCCCATGTGCGTTGATCGTGGCCCCACGCCGTGTAGAAGACGCGACCCTTGCCGTACGTTCGCACCCACGTCCACGGCTCGTCATGGCCATTCTCCCGCCGCACCTCGAGCACGGTGCGGTTCACGGGGTTGTGCTTGGTGTGCACGTAGGTCTCATCCCAACTTTCGATCGCAGGCACCCCCGCTATCGCGGGGTGCCCCGCCTCGACGCGAATGGTGCTGAACGTCCCGGTACCGTGACTCTTGAATGCGGCGCCGACGAGCCGGATGAACTCCTCCGAGTTCTGGAACGAGGCGGACGCGCAGTGAACCACGACCAACCCGCCGCCATCACCCACGAACCGCATCAGGGCCGCCAACTGAGCGTCGCCCACGGTGAGGTGGTTGTTGTACAGGACCAGCGCCTGATAACGATCGAGCTCGGCATCGTTGAGATCCTCGAGCTGGTCCGTGTAGAACAGGTCGATGCCGTTGCGAGCCAGGGCGGGAAGGATCTGCTGCGCGCGTTGCGTCGGTCGGTGGTGCCCGTTGTCCCCCAGGAAGAGAATCCTGAGCCGTTGAGGAGTTCCTTGCTGCGGTGACTCGTGACGCGTTTCTCGCGACTCGGCACTGCTCATGAATCGTGAATCGTGAATCGTGAATCGCGACACCGCATCGGCGCTCTCTGCCCGCTGCCCGCTGCCCGTCTGCGCAACGACTACCAGAAGCCCGACCGCCACAATCTTCTCGAGTTTCACCGCTTTGTACCCTCCCCGTGCCCGATCTCTCATGTACATGACTCCAAAGACGAGTATCAGCAGCAGCGCGCCGGGCGCCACGTAGCGGAACGATTGCTTCCCGCCTAACGCCTCGGCGGGCTGGAGAATCGCGTTGGCCTCGCCGACCAGCGTCTCACCGGGAATCGCCGTCGCGACAATCGCCCGCAACGCGTTCGCGGTCGCGTCGTTGTTGATGTTCCCGGTGGACTCGTTGGCGGCCAAAGCCGTCCGTGTGGCCGCCAGGGCCTCCTCCACCTCGCGCACCCGGAACCCGAGCGACGTGAGGTCTGACGTGCCCTGGGCCCTCAACACGTGAGCCGGGAACTGCTGGTCCACCCGCTGCAGGACGCCTAACGTCGATGCCGGCAGCGACTCGGCCAGGTACCGGTCGGCCAGGCGGCCCATGAGCGGCACGCCCACGGCGCCCGACATGCCGAGCCCAATGCCGGCGGTCAGGACGATCCCCAGCGATCCCGTCCGGGGAACGCGCTCGCTCACCACCCCCACCATCGTCGGGAAGAAGAACGCGACCCCCCAGGCAAACACCGTGGCGGCGCCAAATGCCGCCAGCGTGCCCTGCGCAAAGCTGAGCAGGAAGAGACCGGTCCCGGTGAGCGTTGCCGCGGTCAGGAGCATCCCCGTCGGCGCGAGGCGTTCGACGAAATGCCCCGCCAGCGCGCGAAGTACCACCATCCACCCGCTGATCCAGACCAGCACGAGGATGCCGTGCAGTCCGCCCGCCTGCAGCACCGCGGGCACCCAGCGCATCGGCCCCAGTTCCATCGACGTCGTGATCGCCATCATGGTGATCATCAACAGGAAGAACGGATTGGTGAGCGTGTACCGGAACATCTCACCGACCGGAATCCCCACGGCGGCATTCTCGGTGCGCGGGAACCGCTGAGGCAGCACCATCACGCCGTACGCGATCATCGGCGCGTAGATGACAGCGAGCTGATACGACCAGTGACCGAACCGGCCGCCATACGTGGAGAGCAACCATCCGGCGATCCCGCCCAGCACGATGCCAATGGGGAAGAACGCGTGGAACCAGTTCAGTCGTTTGGTCTTCTCGTCCGGATAGAGCGCGGCGACGAGCGGATTGCCCGTCACCTCGATCATTCCATTCCCGGCCGCGAGCGTCGCCGCGCCACCCATCAGCATCCAGAATGCCGATGGATCACCGACCCGCGTCACGGCCGCGATCATCAGCGTGATCCCGATGAGGTGTCCGGCGAATGCCAGGCGCGCTCCGTTCTTCAGGCCGAACGCCTCGAGCAGTGGTCCCATGACGAGCAGCGAGATGGCCATGCCCCACAGCGCGGCGCCCCCAATCAGCCCCACCTGATAGTTCGTGAGGATGAACTCCTGCTTCAGCGGGACCAGGATGTTGCTCACCAGCGCAAACGAAGCGCCGGTCGGGATCAATGCCAGGCAGGTGCCAAAGAACAGCCGGCTTCGGTGGACGCCGGCGTCCTCGGAGGGAACGGCCATCGGTCAGCTCCCGGGTGAATAGCCGCAGCAAGTATACGGGTCCGGGGTGGACGGCGAAACGGCGCTGGCCGCGTTCAACCTCCCTGTCCCGACCGGCGCACGTCGAGGCCTTCGCCGAGCGCGTTCACGGTCACAACCGAGATCAGGATGGCCACGCCGGGAAAGAGCGCGAGCCAGGGTTCGGTCGCCATGGTCGCTTGCGCCTGATACAGCATGTTGCCCCAGCTCGCCGTCGGTGGCTGCACGCCCACGCCGAAGAATGACAGCGCCGACTCCAGCAGGATCGAGCGACCGACCGCCAGGGTGGTGGCGACAACGAGGATCGGCAGCACGTTCGGAAGAATATGCCGCCACATCGACAGCAACGCGCCCGCCCCCACCGCGCGCGCCGCCTCCACGAAACCCCGGGTGGCCAGCGAGCGCACCTCGGCGCGCACGACACGGGCAGTCTCCATCCAGCTCACCGCCGCGACCAGCAGGATCAGCAGCGCGACGCCCGGCCGCAGGATGACCGACCCGATCATGAGCAGCGGCAGTCGCGGCACGGCGAGGATGGCGTCGGCAACGCGCATCAGCAGCGCATCGACCCAACGTCCCGTCCAGCCGGCGACGGTTCCGACACCGGCGCCTAACGCGACGGTCAGCACGGCCGCCAGGACCCCAATCGCCAGAGACACCCGCGCGCCAAAGAGCACGCGCGCCAACAGGTCGCGGCCCAGGTCGTCCGTACCGAACCAGTGCGCCGTCGAGGGCGGGGCTCGGCGGCCGGCCAGGTCGATCGCGTCAGGCGCCTGCGGGGCGATCCACGGCGCCAGCACGGTGACAAGGATAAGGATGCCCGCGACTATCAGAGCAATGATCGTCGCGGCGTCGATCGGCCGCTCTGCGGTGTGCGCTTTGCGCCTTGCGATCTTCACCTCGTCCTCGGGTCGAGCGTTCGGTGCGCGAGATCAGCCAGCAGATTCAGGACGATCACGGCAACCGAGGTGACCATCAGGAACGCCATGAGCACCGGGTAGTCGCGCCGGGCCAGCGCCTCGGTGAAGAGTGCGCCCAGACCCGGCCAGGCAAACACGCTTTCCGTGACGACGGCGCCCGAAACCAGGAACGCCGCATCCATCAACACGACGGTCAGGAGCGGTCCCGCCGCGTTGCGAAGGGCATGCCGCAGCACGAGAACCTTGCGCGGGATTCCCCTGGATTCACCGGCCAGGATGAACCGCTGTGAGAGAATGCCGATCATCGACGAGCGCAGGTAGCGCGACCACCCCGCCGCGTGGACCGCCGCCAGCACGATGGCCGGAAGCATCAGGTGCCGGATCCGGTCGACGGCACCATGGTCGAACGCCGAGGAACGCCCCGACGAGGGGAGCCACCCCAGCCCGATGGCGATCGACAGCTGCAGCACGAGTCCGAACCAGAAGACGGGGAGCGAAATGCCCGCCAGCGCCCCAACGCCGGTGATCCGGTCGAACCATCCACCGCGACGGATCGCTGACAGAACGCCTAACGGCAGTGCCGCCAGGAGGGCCACCGCGAGTGAGGCGACGGCCAGCTCCAGGGTCGCCGGCGCGCGTTCCAGCATCCGATCAGCCACCGGGCGTCCATCGGACAGGCTGAATCCCCACTCGCCCCGCGCGAATGCACCGAGCCAGTGCAGATACTGGGTAGGGAGCGGCAGGTCGAGGCCTAACGCGCGCCGGAGCCGCTCGATGTCCTCGGGCCGGACCCCGGGGTTCTCGAGGTAGACCGACAGCGGTCCGCCCGGCGCCGCGTGCAACAAGGCGAACACCAGTATCGATACCACGAACACGAGCGGGACCGATTGAGCCGCCCTTCTCAGAACGGTGAGGAGCACTTATCAGGCTGGGAAACAGGAAGCAGCAAACAGGCAACAGGGAAGGAACGAAACGTTCCATCTAATTAACTGTTTCGCTCCACCTCTGCCTCCTGTTTCCTGTTTCCTGTTTCAAGTTTCCTCACCGGATTCTCCACTCATGCACGTTCCAGAAGATCCCCGCATTCGTCGGGTTTCCGGTGAACCCTTCGAGGTTTGAAGGCACGGCATCCAGCCGGGTCACGTTGTACAGCGGGATCTCCACCGCCAGCTCGGCGATGCGCTGTTGAGCGGCGACGAGCAGGGCTCGTCGCTCCTCCAGGACCACCGTCCGGTCAGATTTGTACAGCAACCGTGTGAGCGAATCGTCGTCGACGTAGTTGATATTCCTGCCCGCCGGCGGCGTGCGATCTGAGGCGAAGAAAAGCGTGAGCTCCGGGTCGGCCGGCATGTGCCACCAGTGGAGCATGGCGTCGAACTTCCCCTCGAACCAGAGCCCGCTGATCGACGTGCCGTCGACGAGCCGGACCTGCGCGTCGACGCCGACGTCTCGCCACATGCGCTGCAGCGCCTGCGAGACATTCTCACGCACCGCGAAGCCGGCCTGCGTGATCATGGTGAAGGAGAGGCGTTGTCCATTCCGTTCACGAACGCCGTCGCCATCCGTGTCGCGCCATCCCGCCTCCTCGAGCAGCGCCCGCGCGCGCGCCGGATCGAAATCATAATGCGCAACCTGGTCCGTGTACGCCCAACTCACCGGCTGGATCGGCCCGTGGATTACCGGGGCCAGGCTGTCGAGAATCGTCCGCACAATCAGCTCGCGGTCGATCGCGTGCGTGAGCGCGCGCCTGACGCGGACATCGCGGAACGCCTCGACCGCCCGCTCGTTGAGCGTGACGTGTTCGTACGAATTCCCGGTCATCCGGTGAATCGTCAGACCCGGCAGGTCGCGCACCTCGCGATACTTGTCCCAGGGCACGAGCGCGGTCACATGGATTTCCCCGCCTCGCAGCTGGTTGATCCGGGTGGTCGTGTTGGCGACGAACCGGAACAGGATGCGGCGGATGGCCGGGAGGGAGTCTCCACGCCAGTAGCCGGGCGCCCGCTCCAGCAGGACGTATTCGCCGGTCTTCCACTCGGCGACGCGATACGGGCCGGTGCCTAACGGACTGCGGTTGTAGTCCTGCGCCCCGTCGATGTCGCGGCCGGCGAGCACATGACGCGGCAGGGCCCCGCGCACGAACTGCAGCGCGTAGGGAGCGTAGATCTCGCGGTACCGGACGATCGCCGTGAGTGAGTCCGGCGTCTCCACGCTCTCGATGCGGTCGAAACCGTCCGTGCTCTCCGGATTGTAGTCCGGCGAATTGATCGCTTCGACCGTGAACCTGATGTCAGCCGAGGTGAAGGGAACGCCATCGTGCCACCGGATGCCCGGCCGGATTCGCCAGGTCACGTCCATTCCCCCGTCCCGACGCAACGCCACGCCGCCATTCTCGAGCGTCGGGACCTCCTGGGCCAGCAGCGGGATCACGTTCATCCGTTCGTCGGTAATCGTGAGCCCTTCGCTGACGCACGTCTGGATGTCCTCCAGGATGTGGGTGCTGAACCGGTTCATCGTGTCCGGTTCACGATCATAACCCACGATGAGCAGATCATTCGACGCGCCGCCGCGCTCCCCTGTGCCGCACGAAGAGAGGAGCAGCGCAATCAGCAGGCTGACGGCGCGCCCTGCTCTCACGTGCGACCCTCGGCGCCGGGAGCCCGGATCTCTGACCTCTTCGCCGCCATCAACCGTGACGCAAGTGCGACGGGGATCGACCCGAAACCGAGCAACTCGTCGTGAAACGCCTTCGCGGAGAAGCCGGCTCCTCTCGACGCTTCCTCCGCTGACCGGATGCGCCACAAGTCGCGCAATCCCAGCCAGTACATCATGGCCGTGCCGGGGAACATCGAGCACTTCGTCACCTCGACGCGAGCCGCGGCGGGCGTCAGCTGCGCGCTATCGACGTGAAACCGCACCGCGTCGTCGAAGCTCATCCTCCCGGTGTGCAGCTCGAGGTCCACGACGGCGCGCGCCATGAGCTTCACGCGCGTGTGTTGCTCGGCGATTCGTTCATCGGAGGTCAGGTAGCCGAGCGATTCCATGATTTCCGTGGCGTAGCACGCCCAGCCCTCGGCCATGGTGCCGCCACAGAACATCGCAATGCGATTGGCGGCGTCAACGGCAGCCACCTGGCCGATGCGGGACGGCGAACGTGCCGCGTGCCAGTTCTGCACGTGATGCCCCAGCCCGCCATGATGGGCAACGTGATTCAGCTTGATGGCCGAGCGATTCCAGTTCCGGGCAAACGTCTCCTGCGCGACTGGATCCGTGGCCGATGGCAGCAGCACGTCGTAGCGCCCGATGGGATTCGACAGCGGCGCCGGTGATCGGTACGGGAGATAGTACAGGAATGGCGCCGCGCGCCGGGCCCACTCCGAAGTGGGCTGGTAGGAGAGCGCGGCGTCCGGCCAGGTCACCTCATCGGACGAGAGCTCGCGACACTCATTCCAGAGGGACTGCACCGCGTGCAGGATGTCGTCGGTATCCGGATGCGCAGAGGCCAGGCGTGCCGCCACCGCCTGCCAGTCCTCATCCTGCAGCGCGTCCCTGAGATGATGGGTCTCGCGCTCGAGGGCCGCGCGTGCCTCGTGCTGCAATCGCTCGATCGGCACGTCGCACCAGTGTCCTCGCCGGATCAGCAGCGCCAGCAGGCCATGTCCCGCCGCATAACGACTGGCTGGCGACGCGTCACGGCCGGCGAGATACGCCCGAAACCAGTCGACCGCAGCGGCGGCGTGCACAGCCGCGTCCTGCAGGTCACGGCAGAGTCCAACCGGCGCGCCAGCCGCCACCGGCCACCCGGAAAGGTCGGCCAGAAGCAGCAAGCCACCTTCGCACTCGCGAATCGCGCGATCGCGCCACGCTGACGGCATGTCGCCCTCGCCGAGCGTACGACGGGCGCCATGAAGGAACGCGGGGAAGGCGCGCAGGCGTGACACTGCCGCCTCGATTCGTGGCTCGGCGGGAACGTCCTGGCCGCCGGCGAGCGCGACCACCGAGAACAGCGCCTCCCCGACCGCAAGGGAGGGATTCCCGCGCACGAAATGCCGCGACTCGTCTTCAGCCAACCGGACCTCGAGCACCGAATCGGCCAGCGCGCCGTCAATTCCGGGCCAGTCACGCCCGCGGAGTTCCTCCGGGTGCAACACGCCGCAGCCGGCATCCGCCAGCTGCCGGCGCATCGCGCTCATCTCGTCCCGAGCCGTCTGCATGACCTCGGGTGAGAAGTCGGGAAGCGTGTGGTCGTGCTCGTGGATGCCCGTGAAGGTCGCGATGACCGGCCGGCGCCGGTAGAAACCCGCGAAGAACGCATCGAGCGCCCTGTCGAGCGATTCGCGCTCCTCCGCTGATCGACCGTCGTGAGCGACGGCGGGAATTGACGCGCTCATGAACGAGCCTCTTCGAGAGGGAGCGACACCCAGCGCCGCTCGCGGAAGGACCGTTCAACGGCGTTGATGACCTCCTGGACGCGCGCGCCGTCAGCGAAGTCTGCCTCGTTATGATCGTCGTCCGCCAGCAGCTCGGAGATGAAGGACGAGATGAGGTTGGCATAGAACAGGGTTCGCCACGACTCGCCGGCACTTCCGCCGGGAGGATAGAATTGCGCGGGGACCGGCAACTCCCTGAACTCCACGGCGTCCGGCCTGGCTGCCCGCAACACCTCGCAGACGCCGTTCTCCTCGACCAGCCGGCAGATGAGCGCGCCCTCGCTGCCGTACATCCTTGCCTCCAGCCCGGGATAGTTCCCGACCGTCACGAAACTCGTCTGCACGCTGCCTAACGCTCCATTGCCGAATTCGCCCAGAAAGATATCACCGTCGTCGATGTTCATCCGCATCATCCGGCCGGTCGCGCGCACCATGCGTTCGGGGATGAAATTCCGCATGGTGCCCACCACCTGGGTGAATGGACTGCCGGTGAACCACATGCCGAGGTCGATGATCGGGGCGCCGTATCCTTCAAGCGACGACACCTGGATGACCGACTGGTCAGCGTCCGGGTCCACCTGCCGCAACGGGTTCACCGGATCCAGCCACTGCGAGTTCTGCTCGTACCCGTTGAAGATGAAGGGACGGCCGATGAACCCCTCGTCGATCAGCACCTTCATGTACCGCATGGCCGGGCTGTAACGGAACGTAAAGCCGAGTCGGGTCTTGAGGCGGCGCGAACGCGCCAGGGCCGCTGCACGGAGCGTGTCGCGGTAATCGAACGCCACCGGCTTTTCGCACAGGACGTGCTTCCCCGCTTCAAGCGCCGCCATGGCCAACTCGAGATGCGTGGCGCTGGGCGTGCAAACGTCCACCAGGTCCACGTCATCCCGCCCGATCACTTCCGTGTGATCGCGTGCCACCACCGGAATGCCGAAATCGGTCGCCACCTGTTCGGCCAGGGCACGATTCGGATCTGCGATCGCCACCACGCTGCACCGCGAGTCACGCCGGTAGCCGGGGAGGTGCGCATGCCGGGCCCAGGCGCCGGCGCCGAGCACCGCGACGCGAAGGGGCCGGCTCGTGCTCAAAGTCGAAGTCGGTCGCAGACCATGGGCTGCCAATGTAAGGGAGGGCGATGGGCAGAGGGCAGAGGGCTGAGCGCATAAGGGTCCGTGTTCTGTGGCTTTTTTGCTGACCATTCGCGCCACGTTCCCTGACAGTCCGCCCCTGCCGCGGTGGCAAAGTTGACGATGCAGGAAAGCGTCATGACGCGGTTGGCTGCGTGGGCGCCATGCCCTCCCCGCCAGCCGTACCAAACGGAGGAACGGCGTATGAGACTCTCTCGATCATCCCTGCTGGCTGCAGGGTTCCTGTCATCGGCCTGGTGGCTGGCCGGGCAAGCAGACGCTCAGGAAACGCGTCGTATCGTGGTCACGCCTTACGTGGGCGTGTTCGTTCCGGCCTCGCGAGTTGCGGAGCTCAAATCCGAGGTTGGAGGGGTCCAGGAAGCAATAGGGATCCGGCAGCAGAACGCGCTCGCGCTCGGTTTGAACACCAGTTACCGGTTCAATGGCTTCGCGAGCCTCGAGCTCGGTGGTGCCTGGGCGTTTTCCGATTCCCGGGCCTCACTCGGCCTTGCGAACCAGGTGCCGGGGTTTTCGCTCTCCGGCAACGAATCGGCGCGGGTGCTCATGGGAAGCGCCAAGCTGATGGTGAACCTCATCCCACTCACCGAGCGGAGTGCGCTCCGGCTGGGTGTGGGGCCCGCGATCATCAATCGCGGAGGCAGCGCCTACAAGGCGGACGATAACGGTGACTTCAGCGGGCTCACGGACTTTGGCGGCGCCATATCGCTCTGCTCCCGCCTTCCCCTGACAGACTTCCTGTCGCTGCGAGTCCGGGCCGAGAACTACATGTACTCCTCGAAACTCAAGTTCCGCGCCTTCTCCAACCCGACGGAGGAATTCTCGTTCGGCAGCAAGCTGCAGAACGACTTCATCTTCTCGGCCGGACTGCAAATGGTGTGGTGGCGGTAGACGCGTGAACTGCTAGCTGGTTGCTGCTTACTGCTTGCACCAGCCCCCAGCCTACGCAAGGAGTGAGCAGCAAGAAGTAAGCAGCAAGAAGTGACCCGCTCCCCTCCGCAAGCAACGCTTTGTGGCGTGCGTGTGTCTCTCCTCCAGATCATCTGGAGGAAACCGCCATGCCCCCGGAATCGGCCATTGTGCAGCGAACGCTCGAGATGCTCGTGCTCAAGGCGCTTTCCCTGGCGCCAATGCACGGCTGGGGCATCGGGCAGCGGATCGAGCAACTCTCGAAGGGCGCGTTCCAGGTCCAGCAGGGCTCTCTCTACCCCGCTCTTCTCCGCATGCGGCGGCAAGGCTGGATCAGGAGTGAGTGGCGCGTCACCGAGAACAACCGGCGTGCCCGCTACTACTTCCTGACCGTGGCCGGCCGCCGCCAGCTCGGCATTGAGACGGCGGCATGGGACAAGGCCGCCGAAGCGGTGAACGCGTTCCTCCGCACCCAGTCGCTGGAGGGCAACCAGTGAGCGTCCTGACCGACCTGATCATCCGCGCGCGGGCGCTGCTCTTCCGGAGTCGTGAAGAAACCGAGCTGGAGGATGAGGTGCGCTTCCATATCGATCGTGACGTGCACGAACGCGTCCGACGCGGTGAGGTTCCCGACAAGGCGAGGCGCGAGGCTCTCATCGCGTTCGGCGGCGTGGAGCGGTACAAGGAGCGCGTCCGCGACGCGCGCGGCACGCGTCCGCTCGAGGAACTGGCCGCCGACATTCGTTATGCGTTGCGTGGCCTGCGGCGGAACCCGGGCTTCACCGCGACCGGCATCCTCGTGCTCGGAATCGGGATCGGTGCGACGGCGACGGTCTACAGCATTGTGCACTCGGTCATCGTCGCTGACCTCCCTTATCCCCAGTCCGACCGGCTCGTCAGGGTGGTCGAGCAGAACTCGGCCACCAGTATCTGGGCGCTGTCGACGGCGGACGTGACGGCGATCCGCGAACGACAGCGGGTCTTCGAGGCGTGGGGTGAGATTCAGCGGACCGAAGTCGCCTACTCAGGCAGTGGCACGCCCCAACACATCGTCATCGGGCGGGCGTCGGCCGGCTATTTCAGGGCGATCGGGATTCCCGTGGCCCGGGGCCGCGCAATCGAACCGGCGGACGAGGCGCAGGGCGCGCCGCCGGTCATGGTTGTCACCGATGCGTTCGCTCGTCGCACACTCGGTGGCCCCGACGCCGCGCTGGGTCGTTCGCTGTCGCTCGACGGCGTGTCTCACACGGTAGTTGGAGTGCTGCCCGAAGGACGGGACGAGCTGGGCGGCATCCGGGCAGTGGCATTTCCGGTGTTACAGCTTCGGGCACCGACGCGGCGCGGACCGTTCTGGCTTCGCGGCGTCGGCCGACTCAAGCCGGACGTGACGCTGGCGGCCGCCGAGCGCGACCTGGCAGAGATAAGCGACGCGCTGCTTCCACTCTGGTCAGACTTCCGCGACAGCACCGCGAGGCTGACGCCGCAACCATTGCGCGACGTCGTCGTTGGCAGCGCGGTGAAGCAGGTCGGCCTGTTCGCCGGCGCTGTGGCGCTCGTCCTGCTCCTGGCGATCGTGAACGTCGCGACGCTGGTCCTGGTCCGCGCATCAGCGCGGGAACAGGAGCTTGCCGTTCGCGTCATGCTCGGCGCGAAACGGAGCCGAATCGCGCGCCTGATCGTGACGGAGAACCTGATCCTCACGTTATCCGCAGCTCTCCTTGGATTGGGACTGGCGACGTGGGGACTCGACCTCGCCGTAGCGCAGCTGCCCGACATGCCGCGCATTCAGAACGCCAGTCTCGACTGGCGGGTGATCATGCTCGGCATCGGTGCCGCCGTCTTGTCCGGTTTGCTGGTCAGCCTGTCGCCAGTCGCGGCGCTGTCGGACGAAGGTGGGCTGGCGCCACACGCCGCGAGCAGGCGCACGGGGACGGGACAGCGCACCAGCGCGATGCGAGCGGCGTTCGTGATCGCCGAGTTTGCGCTGGCCTGGCCACTGCTGGTTGGCGCCGGGCTGCTACTGAACAGCTTCGTCAGGCTGCAGCGCGTCGATCCCGGTTTCGATCCGGCCGGCCTCGTCGCCGTCGGGCTGAGCCTGCCTGCCGCGCGTTATGCAGGAGTCGCGGATGTGCTGCGTTTCAGGGAACTGGCCGGGCAGCGCGTGGCAGCCATGCCCGGAGTTGAATCGGTGGGGCTGACGACCCAGATCCCGCCCGACCAGTCGGGCGGCAACGACAACTTCAACCTCGTCCACCGTCCGGTACCTGACGGCCAGGCCGAGCCAAACTCGCCGTGGTACTACGTGAGCGCGAGTTACTTCTCGACGCTCGGTATCCGGATCATCGAAGGTCGCTCCTTCACCCCGGCTGACACCGCCGACGAGTTTCCGGTCATCGCGGTGAGTCGATCATGGGCGGAACACTACCTGCCTGGCGAGTCAGCGGTGGGTCGCCAGCTCGTTCAGGGTGGCTGCTACAACTGTCCGCGGACCACCATCGTCGGCGTTGTCGAGGACATCCGGAACCTCGGCCCGTCGCTGCCGATGGACGCGGTGTATGGACCCATGAGCCAGTATGGCGGCAGGTCGATGCAGGTCGTGGCACGCCTGCGATCGATGACCCCGAATGTCACGGCAAGGCTGCGGGACGAGCTGCGGGCGCTGGATCCCGAGCTGCCGCTGGACGAATTCGTGTTGACGGAACAGCTCCAGGCCAGCCTCGCCGATCCGATGCGGTGGGCGGCCGTGCTGTCGGCCTTCGCGGCGTGCGCGATGGGGCTTGCGGCGTTAGGCGTGTTCGGGCTGATGGCCTATGCGGTGCGACAGCGCCGGCGCGAGATCGGTGTGCGGCTGGCCCTGGGCGCGCAGTCAGGCGTGGTGACGCGGCTCGTCGTCTGGCGCGGGATGCGGTATGCGGCGATCGGGAGCGCGATCGGGCTTGGGGTGACGCTCCTGCTGGCGAACCGCTTGCGAACGATGCTGTTCGACGTGAGTCCGACGGACGTGGCAACGTTCGTCGGTGTCGGCGTCCTGCTGCTTGGTTCGGCGTTCCTGGCGAGCTGGATTCCAGGCCGTCGGGCGGCGCGGATCCGGCCAATCGAAGCGATCAGCTCCGAATAGCGCCGGCACATTGGACGGCCGCGTCCCGGCCCCCACTTGAAACCGCGAGACGCGTGATACTGTATTGTTCCCCATACCTGGGACGGGGAACGGGATGAACCGCGAATCGATCGACTTGCTGCAGGGCACGCTGGACGTGCTGATCCTGAAGACACTCGCCTGGCAGCCCATGCACGGTTACGCCGTCACGCGGTGGGTTCGAGAGCGGACGCAGGGATCGATCGAGATCGAGGACGCGCCGCTCTACAAGGCACTGCACCGACTCGAACGGGCCGGTTGCGTCAGCGCCGAATGGGGACTGTCTGAGAACAATCGGCGCGCGCGCTACTACCGGCTCACGGCGACCGGGCGCCGGCGACTGAAGGCTGAGGAATCCGAATGGAGGCGGTATGCCGCCGCCGTGCTGCGTGTGCTGGAGCCGGCATGATGCCTCGTCTCTTTCAGTTCTGGCGCCGTTCGCGCGACATGATCCGCCGCGACGTCGACGCCGAGCTTCAGTTCCACATCGACACGCGGACCGACGCATTGGTGCGGGAAGGCGCAAGCCCTGAAGACGCACGGAAGCGCGCTCTCATGGACTTCGGGGACATCGAAGACGCGCGCCGATACATCCGTCGCGTCGACAATGACATCGAACATCAACGCCGCCGGAGGGACTACGTGAGCGAGCTTCGCCAGGACCTGGCCTACGGCCTGCGCACGCTGCGGCGCGCCCCGACCTTCACCCTCACCGCGATCCTCACGATCGCGCTCGGCGTTGGGGCCAACACGGCGATCTTCTCGGTCGTGCACGGGATCGTCTTCAAGCCCCTTCCCTTTCCGCAGCCGCAGCAGTTGTTGCGCGTCTGGTCAGCAAACCCGGGAAGTGGCTCGCGCCAGGCGCCGGTGTCTCCGGTGGACCTGGACGACTGGCGTGACCAGCGCACGCAGTTCGCCGACATCGGCGGCTGGTGGTTCGCGGACGGAGGGAGCGGCGTGGATCTCACGGGCTCGGGCGATCCGCAACGGCTCTCGGTGGCATTCGTCACCCCGGGGTTCTTCCCGACGTTAGGCGTCCGGCCGATGATCGGCCGGTTGCCCCGTGAGGACGAGATGGTTCGCGGCGGCGATGACCGCGTCGTCGTGCTCTCGCACGGCTTCTGGCAACGGCGGTTCGGCTCGGATTCCGGCCTCGTGTCGTCGACCGTCACGCTCAACGGTCAACCCTATCGCGTCGTGGGCGTGATGCAGCCGGGAATGCGGTTCCCGTCCGATCGCGTCGAGGTGTGGATCCCCTATTCGACCATCCCCGACCAATCCATCCCGCGGATCCGTCCGGTGCGTGTGCTCGACGTCGTCGCCCGAATGAAGGAAGGCGTGACGCTGGCGCAGGCGAGTCAGGACATGAGCGCCATCACCAGGCGACTCGCGGCGACCTATCCCGAGGACACCAACTGGAGCGAGGCCACCGTGATGCCGCTGGCCGACGCCGTCACCGGCAACGTCCGGCGAGGGCTCATCGCGCTGCTCGGCGCCGTGGGATTCGTCCTGCTCATGGCGTGCGTGAACGTGGCCAGTCTGTTGCTGGCCCGATCCAGCATCCGTGAGCGCGAAGTCGCATTGCGGCTTGCGCTGGGTGCAACCCCAGGGCGGGTCGTCAGGCAGATGATCACCGAAAGCCTGTTGCTCTCGCTCATCGGCGGCGCGGTCGGCGTGGCCGCGGCGGCGTTCGGATCGCGCGCGCTCCTCGTCATGGCAGCGGGTCAGCTTCCACGCACCAGCGAAGTTGAACTCGACGCCACGGTGCTCCTGTTTGCATTGATCGTGTCGATCGTCACGGGTGTTCTGTTCGGGCTTGCGCCCGCCCTGCGCGCGCGGGGCACTGACCTGCAGACCGCATTACGCGAGGCTGGACGTGGCCTGGTGTCCGGAAGCGGGCAGCGACTGCGCACCGGACTCGTGGTCGTCGAAGTGGCGTTGGCCGTCGTCCTGATCGTCGGCGCCGGGCTCATGACGAGAAGCTTCATCCAGCTACTGCGCGTCGACCTCGGATTCCGTCCCGAGAAGTTGCTGGCGGTGAACTTCACCATCAACACGTCCCGTCGCGAGGGGCAGGCGTATCGCCTGTTCTATCGCGAAGTGATCGATCGGGTGCGAACCGTGCCCGGGCTCGTGTCAGTCGGCGCCGTCAAGCATGTGCCGTTTCGAGGCAATGGCGAACGCATGGGCTTCGTGCCGGAGGGATTGACCCTGGGCGCGGGCGAGCAGCCGCCTTCGGCACCGCTGATTCACGTCAGCGACGGCTACTTCGCCACGATCGGCGCGCGGATGACCGAGGGCCGTGAGTACAACGAGCAGGACGGAGCCCTGCGCGCACCCACGCCTGGCGCGGTGCCTGTTTTCTCGGGAACGCCGTCAGTGATCATCAACCTGGCTTTCGCGGAACGGCATTTCCCGGGGGTCAGCGCGGTTGGAAAGACGCTGGGACTCGGATCCAACCGGATCCCGATCATCGGCGTCGTCGGCAACATCAGGCAGACCACGATCGAGGAGCCGGTGCAACCGACGGTCTACATCAACAACCTGATGAACTCGCGCGTGCAGGTGACGCTGGTGGCGCGCACGCAGGGTGAACCGCTGGCCATGGCAGTCGCGGTGCGCGATGCGATCTGGTCGGTCGACCGCGAGCAGACCATCACCTCGATCTTCACGTTCGACCAGCTGGTGAGCGACGCGGTGGCGCGTCCAAGGTTGCTCACGGTGCTGCTCGGGCTGTTCGGGACGTTAGGCATGCTGCTGGGCGCCGTGGGGCTCTATGGCGTGCTGTCCTACCTGGTCAGCAGCCGGCAGCGGGAGATCGGCGTGCGAATCGCGCTCGGCGCACCACGCGGCGCGGTACTCGCCATGGTCGTCCGCCGGGGGCTGTTGATGGCCGTGATCGGAACCACGATCGGCCTTCTGGCGGCGTTTTCGCTCACCCGTTACCTGCGCGACGTCCTGTTCGGTGTGGAGCCAACCGACCCGATGACCTATGGAATCGTGGTGGTGTCGATGCTCGCCGTGGCTGGACTGGCCAGCGCCGTGCCGGCCCGGCGCGCAGCGACGGTCGACCCGGCCATCGCCTTTCGCAGTGATTAGACGTCAGGCGGGTACTCCTGGATGAACCGCGGGCTCAGGTGCACGTCGAGCTGAACGAGCGGTCCCTCGGTGCACTTGAATCCGTGAATCTCGCCGGCCTTGATGATCAGGATGTCCCCCGCACCGGCCTCGAATGCCTCGCCGTTCACCACCCAGAGGCCCCTGCCCTGCTCGTTCGAGAAGTCGTAGTCGTTTTTTCATTGTTTCGCCGATCGTATCCAGCAGTCGCGGCCAGTCCTGCATGCGCGGCGCAAGACGGCTGTAGGCCTCGTACATTGGCGCTGCTTCATGCCTTCGGCCGCCGCGGGGTTCACCCGTCCCTGCACAGCACCTAACGCGCTGGGGTCACAAAACTGGTGCGTTCCCTTGACTCGCGTGTTGGCCGCCTTCCATATAAGGGGCAACCTCGTCGCGAGGCGGCCATCGACGGGACCGGCGCGCTGACGAAAGGTGAAGATGCGTCTCCCCCTTTCGATTCATACCGCGCGGCACGGCGGCGGGATTACGTTCGGAACCAACCGAGGTGCGACGTACTGTTCTGAAGGAGTGTGCTTGCAGCCTCTCGTCTCGAAGACGCGCGCAGACGCGTCCAGGTTTGCGGTCTGGGTTGTCGGGACGATTCTGGCTGCCTGTTCTCAGGATGCGCTCGGTCCCGGAGCCAGTTCGGTTGAAATGGTCGTCGTCGCGCCGCCGACGGCGAGCGTTTCGGTCGGCGCGAACCTGACACTGAGCGCCGAGGTGCTCGACGCGAACGGCACGGTGCTCGCCAGCCAGCGCATTTCATGGGCCAGTGAGGATCCGTCGGTCGCCGAGGTTTCGCAGAACGGCGTTGTCACGGGCCGGAAGATCGGTTCCGTCCTGATCGCGGCGAGCGCACGAGGCAAGGACGCGTTCGCCCGGGTGACCGTGAACCCCACCCCGGTAGCGGTGGTGCGCCTTTCCTCGACGCACCGTTCCATGCTGGTTGGCGAGGTATCACAGCTCACCGCGGAGCCGCTCGACGCCGGCGGCCGCGCGCTATCGGATCGCCCGATCACGTGGACGACCAGCGACCCGTCGATTGCCACGGTGACCGAGAACGGATTGGTGACCGCGGTTTCCGTGGGTGGGGCGATCATCACCGCGAGTTCAGAAGGGAAGAGCGCGGTCGCGTCCATCACGGTATCGGAAGTTCCGGTTGCCAGCATCGCCGTAACGCCAGGCGTCAATGACCTCGTCGCGGGCCAGACGACGCAGCTCACCGTGCAATTGCGCAGTGCCTCCGGCTCGACGCTGACCGGGCGCGCAATCACCTGGTCGACGAACAGCAGCAGCGTCGCCACGGTTTCGTCGGATGGCCTGGTCACCGCGGTCGGCCAGGGGACGGCGACGATCACGGCCATGTGCGAAGGAAAAAGTGCTTCGGCCACCATCAATGTCAGTCCGCGGCCGGTAAGCGCGGTGATCGTGTCACCCGGACAGGTGACGATCTTCGCCGGACAAACGGTCCAACTCAGCGCGATCGTCACCGACGACCGAGGGCAGGTGCTCACGGGACATCCCGTGACTTTCTCATCGAGCAACCCGCAGGTGGCGACCGTCTCGGCGACAGGCGTGGTGACCGGCGTCGCCCCTGGCGTAACAACAATCACGGCCATCAGTGAAGGTGGAACCGGGACTGCTACCGTAACGATCTCGCCGGAACCAGTGGTGGCGGTGGACGTGACTCCATCACCTGCGACCGTGATGGTTGGCAATGCCATACAGCTCAGCGCGACGCCAAAGAACGTCAATGGTCAGCCGTTGACCGGGCGCACCGTCACGTGGTCGAGTGGTGCGCCGGCCCTCGCCAGCGTGTCATCGGTTGGGGTTGTCATGGGTCTCGCCCCCGGGAACGCAATCATCATCGCAACGGTGGACGGCAAGCAGGGCTCGGCGCAGGTGACGGTGCGTCAGGTTCCCGTCGCGAGCGTGACCGTCGCACCCCCGAGTGCCTCAACGCAGGTCGGCCAGAGTGTCTCCCTCACGGCGACAACGCTTGATGCCAACGGGAACGTGTTGACCGGACGCATTGTAGGCTGGTCAAGCAGTGACAGTACGGTCGCGGCCGTCACGTCGAGCGGCGTCGTGACCGGCGTCGCGCCAGGCACCGCGATGATTACCGCCACCAGCGAGGGACAATCGGGTTCGGCAACGGTGACAGTGATCCCGGCCGGCCCCGGACCGGTGGCCACAATCAGCGTGTCGCCGTCGAGCGCCACCGTGAATGTCGCATGGTCGACCACCCTCACGGCGACCGCCCGCGACGCGAATGGGACCGTGATTCCGGGAGCCCCAATTGCGTGGTCATCGAGCGACATCGCCGTCGCCACCGTGTCATCGGGCGGCGTGGTGACGGGCGTCGCTCCAGGGAGCGCCACGATCACGGCCACATCGGGCGGAGTGACCGGCATCGCATCGATTGCCGTGCAGTTCGCGCCTGTGAACAGAATCGTCGTGACGCCGACCAACCCCTCGATCAACGCGGGTCAGTCCGTTCAGCTTACCGCCACGCTCTACGACCTGCTGAACAACGTTCTCACCGGAACGGTGACATGGTCGAGTGCCGATCCGACGAAGGTCACCGTGGACAACACCGGTCTCGCCATAGGGGTGAGGAAGGGGACGGTCACTATCACCGCCACCAGCGGCGCGGCGTCGGGTTCGACCGACGTCAAGGTCAGGTAGCGCCCGGTCCGGGCGGCGCGCAGCGCGGCTCTCGCGGTTGCCGGTCGGCTCGCCGTGTCCGCCTAACGGCTTGTGTTTCCGCCGCCAAACGCCTCCGTGTAATCCCGCATGGCTGCGCTGACCACCGCCGCCGCGTGTTCCCGGCCATAGACCCGCTCAATGCTGACCGATGATGGCCGTTCCGGCACCCACTTGTAGGTCGCGAAGTAGTGCTGCAGGCGCTCCACGAGGACCGTGGGCAGGTCGCCGATGTCCCGCGCCGCGCCATACACATAGTCGTTGTCGAGGACGGCGATGATCTTGTCGTCGGCATCGCCGTTGTCCACCATCTGCAGCCCGCCGACCACCCGCGCCCTGACGATGATCTCATTGCGCGTGATCGGGCGCTCGCTCAACACACAGATATCGAGCGGATCACCGTCGCCGCGCACGGAGGTCGGCGAAAGGCGCTGGACTGCACGATCGCAATAGGTGCGGGGAATGAAGCCATAGAGCGCCGGCGGTTGCGAGGATCCGCGCTGCGGTCGATCGATGCGCAGGTAGCCTGAGTGCTTGTCGACCTCGTACTTCATAAGGTCGAACGGGGTGATCTCGATGAACGCGGTGAGCAGTTCGGGCGGTTCGGGCCCGACCTCGAGTCCGTGCCAGGGATGCGGGCGGAACTGGTTCGGGGGCGGTGTCGGGGAGGTCTTCGTTCCCATGGCGCGAATCTATATCACTGACGATGGGGACGGATGTACGAGATCAGCGAGACGCGTCAGGGACGCCTGACGCGCAGCACGAGCAGGATCAGCGAAGGCGGGAACTGAAGTCGGACGGTCAGCGTCGCCCTGCCTGGAAGCTCTGTGCCTCTCTCAGGCCAGGCTGTCTCGTGCCGCCAGCAGCCACGTCGAGAAGCTCCTTGTAG
>Ga0209640_10000414_pt1 | contig 32505 bp, 29 predicted proteins | sample RifCSP10_1_FD_184018 | JGI IMG/M metagenome (GOLD analysis project Ga0209640, IMG submission 184018) | Soil microbial communities from Rifle, Colorado - Rifle CSP2_sed 10_1 (SPAdes) (version 2) | ecosystem: Environmental > Terrestrial > Deep subsurface > Rock core/Sediment | place: Rifle... | reverse complement strand
AGCCCGAGGGATCGCCGTTCATCTTCACGCTCCACGAGCAGAATCACGCCTACCGCGTCATCCCCATGGACGGCCGCCCGCACGTCAGCGCGAACGTCCGGACGTGGATGGGGGATTCGCGCGGGCGTTGGGACGGCAACACGCTGGTCATCGACACGACCAACCAGAACGGCCGCGAGTGGCTCGACAATGTCGGCAACTTCTATTCAGAGAAGGTGCACATCGTCGAGCGCATTGCGATGGTCGACCAGGACACCCTCCTCTGGGAGGCACGCATCGACGATCCCACCGTCTACACCCGACCCTGGACGATGGCGTTTCCGCTGCGTCGGAACACGACATCAGGATTTCAGCTGATGGAGTTCGCCTGTCACGAGGGGAACAAATCGCCGTCGCTGCAGATACGCGCGCCGGCGAGCAGGTAGGTCCGGCTGAAGCCGGACACTGCGTACATGCGCGCCGCGCTCCTGGCTGTGATCCTGGGCTGCATCGCGGCGGTTGCTGTCACGGGGCCGATCCGGACCGAAATGGCCGATTTCGAGGTCTACCGGACGGCCGGCGCCCGCGCCGCCGCCGCCGAGCCGCTCTACCGCGCAAGCGACGAGCACTTCCAGTTCAAGTACTTCCCCGCTTTTGCCTTTGTCTTCGCGCCCCTTGCCGCGTTGCCGATGGCGGCCGCCAAGGCCGTCTGGGCCGGCCTGTCGGCGGCCGCGCTTGTCGCGTTCCTGGCTCTGTCGCTGCGCCAGCTGCCGTCGCGGGCCGTCCCGTCGCCGCTCATCGTGCTCGCCACTCTCCTCACGCTGGGCAAGTTCTACGCGCACGAGCTGACGCTCGGCCAGGCCAACCTGCTGCTGGGCCTGATGGCGGCGGCGGCGCTCGCCCAGCTCCAGCACGGCCGGGAGATCGTCGCCGGCGCGACCTTTGGCGCGGCGGCGGCCGTGAAACCGTACGCGGTGGTGTTCCTCCCGTATCTCGTCGCCACCAGACGCTTCCGCGCCGCGGCCGCGTGCGCGGCCGTGCTGCTCCTTGCGCTCGCCGTGCCGTCGATCCAGTACGGCGTGCAAGGCAATCTCGATCTCCTGCGGGACTGGTGGGAAGCGATCGGCGCCTCGACCCCCGCCAACCTGACGAACCAGGACAACGTCTCGATTGCCGCCATGTGGGCGAAATGGCTTGGCCCGGGAGCCGGGGCCGAATCGCTGGCGCTGGCAACCAGCCTGATGGTGGTGGTGGCCTGCGCCGCCGCGATCCTGCGGCGGCCCCCCCTCGCGCGCGCCGCCCGCGCCGGCGAGGCGGGCCCGGCGGGGCCCGAGTACCTGGACGTCGCGCTGCTCCTGACCGCCGTCGTGCTCGTGTCGCCGCAGGGTTGGGACTACGTGCTGCTGCTCTCCACGCCCGCCGTCATGCTGATCGTCAACGCCCTGCCGCAGGTCGGCCGTCCGCTCCAGGCGATCACGGTCGTGTGCCTCGCCCTGACCGGTCTCACGCTGTACGACGTCATCGGCCGCGCGGCCTACGCACGGTTCATGGCCCTGTCAGTCGTCACGCTGGCCTACGGCGTACTGATTGGCGTGCTGATCTACCTCCGCGCGCGCAGGATGGCATAGGTTGAGCTGCACGAGGCGCGGGTGTACTATCTGCTCGTCTGGAGGACGCACCATGCGCCTGATCGCACTTATCCCGGCGGCGGCTGTTTTGCTCGGGTCGGGAACCGCGTTCGCCCAGGACTGGGCACCGTTCATCAGCGTCGAAGACGGCTTCAGTGCGAACTTCCCTGGCGCGCCGAAGGTCGAGTCGATTGCCTACGCCACCGAATATCGCATGACCCTGCCAGGGCGCGTCTACAGCGCTGCGGACGTGATGGGCCAGTACTCCACGACGGTGGTTGACTATCGCGGCGTTCAGAAGCTGCACGACGAGGCCGAGGCGAAATGCCGGTCCGCGAAGGGCGCGAACGGGACCGACGGCGATGCGTGCCAGAACGATTTCCGCGTCGACGTGGCGGGCGCGATGGACCACGCAGCCTGGAACCTCATGAAGCAGGACGGCGTCAAGACCACGCACTACATGTGGTACTTCCTCGAAATCGTCGCGGGGCGCCTGTTGCAGCTGACCAACCCCGACCAGTCGCGCACCTTTGCGGTGATTCATCAGCACGCGGGCCGCCTCTACATCCATAAAGCCACGGTACCGGCGCGCATGCCCGAGCCGATCCTGTTCATGCAGAACCTGGGATTTGTCAACGAGCAGGGGAAGAACGTCCGCTATCGGACCTTCTATACCGAGGGATATGGCGAGTGGCGCTTTCCGTCCCCTCCGCCGCCGCGCACCGAGCGTGAGCTGAATACGCAGTATTGAGTGTTCTTCGGAACGCAGGAGGCAGATCATGCAGTTCAAGACCCTGTGCGCCGCCGCCATCTGCGCGCTGGCGGCGCCTGTTGCGGCGCACCACTCGCACGGCAACTACGACTTGTCGACATGGACGAATATGGAAGGGGTCGTCAAGCAGGTCGTGTTCATCGTCCCGCACTCGATCGTGTACCTGGAGGGCAAGGACGCCAAGACCGGTGAGACCCTCCTGTGGTCGCTCGAGGCCACCGGCGCGCGGGGAATCTTCGCCAACGGCGTCAAGCGCGAGGACGTGCGGCCGGGCGACCGGATCAAGGTGCGCTGCCATCTGCTCAGAGACGGCTCCGCGGGATGTCTGCTGGGGTTCATTACGCCCGACCATGGCGACGCCGCCCGCGGCCATGGCGTCGAGCGCGAGTGGGACTAGTCGATTGACGAGCTACCGCTTCCCCTTCCGCCGGGCTTGCTGTCGCGCCGCTTGATCGTGCGCGCGGTCGCGCTCGGCGGTTCCGCCTTCGAGCACAGCCTCAGCCCACCCTTCGGCCACCAGCATGTTGGCGTCGCGCGGTGACAGGTCCAGCGTGTCGCCCTCGTGCGCGTTCGACAGGTCAATCCCGTTCAGCAGGGAGGAGAACTTCCGGGTCAGGCGGACTTTCATGCCACGCTTACCGCGTCCGACCGGGCAGCCGAGCCTGATGGGCTGTAGTGTTTCATGTCGTACTAATGGTCTCCGTGTACAAAATGCTAGACAGATCCCGTAGAGAACAATGCCGCTTACAGAACCGGAGCAAGTACAGGGCCAAAATCGAGGACGGAACGAACCCGTGGGCCAAGCGGTAGCGGGACGCCGTACACGTCATACGCGACGTTCGCCGCCACGCACGAATGTCTCGGGCGTCCCCGTGAGCGCACCGCCGGACGAGGGCCGCCAGAGCGCCACCTCATCAAAGGTGCGGGCCAGCTCGAAGTCCCTGGCTGTGATCCCGCCTGCGCTGTGGGTCGACAGGGCCACCGCGACGCGTCGATACGACACCGTCAGGTCCGGATGATGGTCCGCGGCCTCGGCCGCAAACCCGAGGGCGTTCACCAGCATGAGCGTGATCGGCCAGCCGTCGGTTTCGTAGACCCGGCGAATGCACTTGTTTTCGTAGTACCAGCCCGGCAGCGCGCCGAGCCGCTCGGCGATCTGCGCGTCGGTGAACGCCGATTCCGTGTTCGACATGGGCACCTCTCTTCATCGCAGGCCGAGCCTGCACGTGGCGGACTGTCCGGCGCTCTCCTCGAGCTCCATCTCGATGGCGGTGAGCCGGCCCGCGCCGAGCGTCTCGAGCTCGGCGCGCAGCCGCTCGGCCAGCAGCTCCGCCAGCATCTCGACCGTGGTGTTCGGAACGGGCAGCAGGGCGCAGTCTCGACGAGGGAACAGGTAGCGCGGGTGCCCGTCGACATCGACCCTGACCGTGTCCGCGTCCTCGATCACCCTGACTCGCGCGCTCGCGGTCGGCAGCAGCACGAGATGATCGATCTCACTGCAGAGGCGGCGCATGATCCGCTTCAGTTCGACGAAGTCGAAGACGAGCTTGTCCGCCGGCTCGAGCGCCCCGTCGACCGTGACACGCGCCCGATAGTTGTGGCCGTGCAGTCCTTCGCAGCGGTGGCCGGCATAGGTGATGAAGTGCGCCGAGGAGAACACGAGGTCGTCCTTGGAGACGGACACGCGAAATGCACGATGCGGCATCGGGTCGGGACCTTCCGCGCGATCGTACCACGCCGCGGGGCCGGTTCCCCGGGGCGGCCCCCCGGTTTACCATGTAGCCCCCATGCGGATTGGCAACTGGACGGCCGGGCGCGACCACATCGCCGTCGGAGCGGCCCTGGTCGCGGTGACGGCGCTCTGCTGGCTCTGGATCGTGCCGATGGCGCGCGACATGTACGGACCGATGACGGGGCCGTCGGCCTGGATGATGGCCGCCACCTGGGATACGCGCTTCGTGCTGCTGCTCTGGGCGATGTGGGCGGTCATGATGGCCGGCATGATGCTGCCGTCGGCCTCGCCGATGCTGTTGCTGTACGCCGCCACGCTCCGCCGCGGCTCGAACGCCGCGAGGGCGCCGCTGGGCGTGTCTGCGATGGCGGCCGGGTATCTCCTGGTCTGGTTCCTGTTCAGTGCGGCCGCCACGGCGCTGCAGCGGCTGCTCAGCGGGCTGTTCCTCATCACGCCCATGATGGAGATGGCCAACCCGTGGGCGGGCGGCATCCTGCTGATCGTCGCCGGCGTCTACCAGCTGACGCCGATCAAAGCCACGTGCCTCGGCGCCTGCCGCTCGCCGCTCTCCTTCATCATGCAGCGCTGGCGCTCGGGCGCGCTGGGCGCGCTCCGCATGGGCGTGGATCACGGCGTCTACTGCCTCGGGTGCTGCTGGGCGCTGATGCTGCTCCTCTTCGTGGGCGGCGTGATGAATCTGTGGGTCATTGCCGCGCTCACCGTCTTCGTGCTGGTGGAGAAGATGGCGCCCTTCGGCGCGCAGACCGGCCGTCTTGCCGGCCTCGCACTGATCGGACTCGGCGTGTGGGTGGTCGTCGGCTGATGCGGATCCTGCTGCTCTCCATGCCCGACTCGTTCGAGCACACGCCCACAGTCGCGATCCGCATGCCCAACGGCGCGCTCGGCTCGCTGGCCGGCAACGTCGACTCCCACCACCACGTGGCGATTGCCGACCTCGTGCTCGCCCAGTCCTCCATCCGCCGGACGATCGAGCGGTTGCTGGCCGATATCAGGCCGGACGTCGTCGGCCTGTCGGTGATGACCTTCCAGCGCGTGACCGCGCGCCGCGTGATCGCCCTCGTGCGGGCCCTCATGCCGGACGTCCGGATCGTCGTGGGCGGCTACGACCCCAGTCTGGCGCCTGAGGCGTGGACGCACCCGGACCTGGGCGTCGACGCGATCGTCCGTGGCGAGGGCGACGTGACGTTCCGGGAGCTGCTGCGGGCGATCGAGGCGGGGCGGCCGCTCGCCGGCGTCGACGGCCTCTGGTTCCGCGAGGGCCGCACGTTCCACCGCAACCCGCCGCGTCCGGCGGCCGCGCTGGAGCGCGATGAGATCCGGCCGCCCAATCGCGGCGCGCGCGTCCTGACACACTACACGATGCTCGGCCGCGCGATCGACGTGGTGGAGACGTCTCGAGGCTGCACCTTCGATTGCAGCTTCTGCTCCATCATCGAGATGCGCGGGCGCAACTTTCATCGATTTCCGATTCCCCGCGTGATCGACGACATTGCCGACGCCCACGCGCGCGGCGCGCGTGCCATCTTCTTCGTCGACGACAACATCACCCTCGACGTGCCGCGGTTCCAGGCGCTCTGTGAAGCGATCATCGCCGCCGGCCTGAACCGCATCGACTATCTCGTCCAGGCGATGACGGCGTCGATCGCCACGCACGGCGCCGTGCTGGCGCCGCTCATGCGCAGGGCCGGATTTCGATACGTGTTCCTGGGAATTGAGAACGTGCTCGACGAGGACCTCGTGTTCCTGAAGGCACGGTCCAAGAACAGCCGGCAGCAGTCGGGGACGCGCATCAATACCGCTGCCGCCGCCATCGACATCCTCCATCGGCACGGCATGCTCGTGGTCGGCGGCCTGATCGTCGGCAATCCGGACGACCGGCGCGAGTCCGTGGCCGCCAATCTCGCCTTCGCGAGCCGCTACGTGGACTGGCCCTACATCCAGCACCCGACGCCGTACCCCGGCACCCCCATGACGCGCGACTTCGAGGAGCGGGGCCTCATCGTCAATCGCCGTGTCGAGGAGTACGACGGCACGACGGCCGTGACGCGAAGCGCCCATCTGGACGCCGAGGAGATCGAATTCCTGCGGTGGGAGGCCGAGCGGTGGATGAAGCTTCGACTGATACCAGCGGCCTTTCGCCACGATCCGCTGTTCGTGCTGCGCCACGGCTCGACGATGCTCGCGCACACCTTCCGCGGCAGCACGTGGCGATCGCTTGTGGGCCTCGAGTCCTCGCGCGACGTGTTTGCCCGCTATCGCACGCGCCGCGCCCTGGAGCGTCAGTACCTCGATTGGCCTGATCCGCTCCAGTGCCGCTCTTCCGCCTGAAGGCGGAAGCCACATGTATCGTGTCGATCTGCTGCCGGGTGCCGAGAGCGGGCCGGCGGTGCCCGTCGCCACGGCCGGCGCGCGGTGATCGCGACGCGTTCGGCCGGTCGAACCGGCAGCGGCACGACTACTGGTTCGTCCAGTTAACCTCCGATGTGCTGGCAAAGCGCCCGGGCCACTCGAGTCGAAGATCGCCATGTTCCCCGCGCATGGTCTGCGTCGTGGCGATCGACCCATCGTTCCAGAAGAAGCCGCCCTTGGGGTAGACGATGTGCACCTGCTTCTCTTCGCCCGTGACGGGATTCTTGAGCGGCGTCAATCGCATCTCGACCGCCCCTGGGACACGCACGGCGGAACGCTCGCCGGCAATCTGGATTTCGACCGGCTTCCGAACAGGTCCGTCGAAGCGTGTGATGGTGCCGGCCAACACCTCCCACGGCATGCCGCCCATCTTGCCGGACAGAATGGTGGTAAACGCGTCGACCTGCTCTTGACTGGCCTTCTCGTCAATAAAGAGGACGACGTGCCCATTCCCCTCGTGAATGGCCTTCGGGTACTTGAACAGAATCGCGGCCCGAAGACCCTTCAGCGGTGTGTTGCCGAACTGGCCGTCCTTGATCTCGCAGCCGAAGATCCCCTCGCATTTTCCCTCGTTGGGATATCCCGCGAACTGGCAGTTGCACCCGTGTGGACAATTACACGCCTCGACCCAATCTGCTTTGATTCGATAGGGGATCCGATCAGCCATGTCGTCACCTCCGAATGGAAACGGCCGGGCCGCGGGTTCACCCGCGCGGCTGCGGCACAATCCGCAGGTACGGTTTCGGGGCCTTCCACCCCTGCGGATACACCTTCTTAGCTTCCTCGTCCGACACCGAGCCGACGATGATGACATCGTCGCCGTGCTTCCAGTTCACCGGCGTCGCGACCTTGTACTTGGCGGTCAGCTGGAGCGAGTCGATCACCCGCAGCACCTCGTCGAAGTTGCGTCCCGTCGTCATCGGGTAGGCGATGATCAGCTTGACCTTCTTGTCGGGACTGATCACGAACACGTTGCGCACCGTCTGGTTGTCGGCCGGCGTCCGGCCGTCGCAGGTGCCGACGAGATCCCCGGGCAGCATCCCGTAGAGCTTCGAAATCTCGAGGTTGGTGTCGCCGATCATCGGGTAGTTCGGCGCGACGCCCTGCGTCTCCTTGATGTCGTTCGCCCACCGCGTGTGGTTGTCGACCGGGTCGACGCTGAGGCCGATGACTTTCACGTTGCGCTTGTCGAACTCGGGCTTCAGCTTCGCCATGTACCCCAGCTCCGTGGTGCACACCGGGGTGAAGTCCTTCGGATGGGAGAACAGCACGGCCCACGAGTCGCCGATCCATTCGTAAAACCGGATGCGGCCGTCCGTGGTGTCGGCCTGGAAATCAGGAGCGGTATCGCCAATGCGAAGAGTCATGGGTCACCTCCTTGAGCCTGCGCATCATACAGCTAAATGCGGAACGCCCTCATCCGCGCGCGGTTGACTAGGGGATCACGATATCGGCTTTGGTGCTGCCGACGATCGCGATCAGTTCCTGCTGCTCAGCCTGGGGCACCTTGAACGTGTCGAGCGTGACTCGGAAATCGGCGACCATCGCCTGCCACTGCTGTTCGTTGATGTTCAGGTGGGCGTGCGCCGCCTTCATCGGCCGGCCCGTGTACTTGCACGGTCCGCCGGTCACCTCGCAGACCAGTGCGGTCACCTGGAACTTGAGTCCCGCCTTCGGAACCGCCGCCCGAGCTTTGTTGATCGCCGGGTTCGCGTTGAGCGTCGCGTTGACGAGCAGGCGCTCGATGAAGTCATCGACGACGGTCGCGATGCTGTACACGCCGCCGAGGCGGTCGTACAACGACTTGCCGGCCGGCTGAGCCTGGGACTGCGCGGAGACCGGCGCTGCACTGGTGGCGCAGAGGACCACCACAACACCCGCCGCCGCCAGCCACGTCTTCGGGTTGCTTCTCATTGCATCCTCCTCCTTATGGACATTCCGTTGCCCGCTGCCGCAGCGTCTCGCTCATCCGGACGGCAGCCACGATGCCGGAGATCAACGTGATCCCCGCGACCACCCACATCGCGCCGGCGAGCCCCAACAGATCCGCGGTGATCCCGGCCAGCAGCGCCCCGATGGCGTAGCCGAGGTCGCGCCAGAGGCGGTAGACGCCGACCGCCGACGCGCGCCACTCCGGCTGTGCCACGTCGCCGATCGCGGCCAGCAGCGTCGGATACACCATGGCGGTGCCCACACCGAGGAGCACCGCTCCGGCGGCAAAGCCCGCAAAGTGTCCTGAGACGCTGACCACGACGATGCCCAGAGCCTGAATCCACATGCCGGCGGCGATGAGCCACTTCCGGCCGATGCGATCGGACAGGGCGCCGGATGCCACCTGCAAGACCCCCCACGTGGCCGGATAGACGGCCGTGAGCACGCCGATCTGTCTCAAGTTCATCCCCTGCGCCGAAAAGAGCAGCGGAAAGAGGCCCCAGGCCATGCCGTCGTTCAGGTTGTTGACCAGGCCTGCCTGCGTGGCGCTCGACAGATTGCGGTCGCCGAGGCTGGTTCGCCAGAACACGTCGCCCGGCGCGCGCGGCGCCGGAGTCGCGCCGCTCGATTCCAGCATGGCGTGTGAGGCGGTGTCCCGAACGAGCAGCGAGAGCACCAACCCGGCCACCACGAAGACCACGCCGAGGTAAAACGGCTCCGGGCGCAGCCCCGTGCGGGCCGCCACCCAGCCGGTGGCAAAGGCCGCGGCGGCCACGGCGAGGTAGCCGGACGACTCGTTCAGGCCCATCGCCAGGCCGCGCTGCCGCGGGCCGACGAGATCGATCTTCATGATCACGGTCGTCGACCACGTCAGTCCCTGGCTCACGCCGAGCAGCGCATTGGCTGCCAGCACCCAGCTCCATGTCGGCGCCCACATCAGCAGAAACGGCACCGGCGTGGCCACGAGCCAGCCGGCCACGAGCAGCTGCTTGCGGCCGATGCGGTCGGCGAGGTGGCCCGCCATGTAGTTCACGACGGCCTTCGTCAGTCCGAACACCGCGATAAAGGAGAGCACTGCCGTCCGCGCCGCCAGGCCGAATTCCTCGTCGGCGATGGCCGGAAGAATGCTGCGCTCCATGCCCACCATGGCGCCCACGAAAGCATTGACCACGACCAGCAGCACGAACTGCCCCAGGTTCTCGCGCAGCCCGAGTTGAACGGGCGCGGCAACCGTACGCCGCGCGAGCGACGCCATCACGGCCGGGCCGCCGCCGGCGTGCGGCCGCGATTGGCGGCCTGGATGCGCTCCATGTCGGCGGGCTTGGGCGGCACGTCCGCCAGCGCCTCGATGAATGCCTGCCGGTCGAGCGACAGCATCGGGTTCCAGCGCCGCTCGAAGGCAATGGTGCTCGACGGCTTGCCGCTCAGCCCGACGCCGCACACCGAGCCCGCGAAATGGCCCGGGTAGACTTCAATGTCGCCGGGCAAGGTGAGGAGCCTGGCGTGCAGGCTGTCGTACAGATCGGAGGCGTTTTCACGGGCGTGTCCGGGAAGGTCAGGCCTGCCGACCGCGCCCACGAAGAGCGTGTCGCCGGTGAGCACGAACCACGGATCGGGGCCGCGCTTGAGATCGGTCACCAGCAGGCACACGCTGTCATGCGAGTGGCCGGGCGTGTGCAGCACCTTCACGCGCGTATTTCCAAGCTCGATCTCCTCTCCGTCGCGCAGCGGCGTGAACGGCAGGCTGACATCCGCCGACTCGTGCAGGCAGTACGCCGCGCCCGCGCGCCCGGCCAGATCGACGCCGCCGGACCGATGGTCGGCGTGCACGTGCGTCTCGATGACGTGCGTGATCCGCATCTGCTTCGACGCCGCATACGCCACATACCCGTCCACATCGTCGGCGCGCGGGTCGACGACGGCGCACGTGCCCAGGCTGCCGCAGCCGAGGACGTAGGCCGCACATCCGGTGTCGTTGTAATAGAACGGCCGAAACATCATGGCTGCACCCTCCTCACACGGCCGCCCCTTCAGCCCTTGCGCGCCAGAATCGACACGCTCTTGACGCCAAACCTGGCGGTTGCGCGTGTGGCGCGATCCGAGAGGAATCGATACTCCATGTTCTCCTCCACGGTGTCGACGTGCAGCCCCGCGCGCTCGATGGCGGCGCAATACTCGTCGCGCTGCGCGGCGCCACCGATGCACGCCGCCCACAGATCGGGATTGCAGACGACGTTCTCCGGCAGCGTCACGTCGGCCACGATGTCGGCGATGGCCAGCCGGCCGCCGCTCTTCAACAGGCGGGCCGCCTCCCGAAAGACCCGTTCCTTGTCGGGGGCCAGATTGATGACGCCGTTGGAGATCACGCAATCGAATGCGCCCGTGTCGAGGCCCGTGTCCTCGATGTAGGCCTTTCGATACGTCGCGTTCGAGAACCGGCCGCTCATGGCCAGCCGTTCGGCCTTCGAGAGCTGCGCGTCGGTCATGTCCACGCCGACCACGCGTCCACCCGGCCCGACCTTCAGCGCCGCGACAAAAGCGTCCATGCCCGACCCACTCCCCAAATCGACGACCTGCTCGCCGGGCGCCAGATTGGCGAGATGGAAGAAATAGCCGACACCGGCGAACGACTCGATCGCGTCCTGCGGGATGCGATCGAGATCCGCGGCGGCATAGCCGAGCCGCTCCGCCATGGCGCGGCCCATTTCAAAATGGAACTCTCCGCGCGGATTCTCGGCAACCTCGCGGTACATCTCCTTGACCTTCGATTCCAGAGCGGCGCGATCCACGACAGCAACGGTCATACGCTCCCCCTTTCCGGTTTCAGTGTTCCTCGTTCAACGCCGTGCTGCACGGGAAGCCCCGCAGCCCTCCATTCGGGGAATCCTTCGAGCAGGCGCCGCGCGGTTCGACCCTTTGACCGGAGGACTTCGACGGCACGGTCGGCATACACGCAGTAGGGTCCGCGGCAATACGCGACGTACTGGTTGTCTTTGGGAAGCTTGCGCAGCCGGCGCTGCAGATCGTCAACGGGGACCGAGATCGCGCCGGCAATGTGCCCGGCGGCGTACTCATTCACCGGGCGGGTGTCGAGGATGACCACCTGTCCCGACCGTGCGCGCTTCAGCAGCTCTTGCATCGGAACCGGCTCGGCGGCCGACCGGTCGCCGAAGTGCTTCCGCACCAGGCGGTCGAGATCCGCCAGGCGCCGTTCGGCGACGCCTCGAATGGCATGGCACAAATCGCACACCTCGGGATCGGCCAGCCGGTAATGGACGAACAGTCCCTGCTTGCGCGTCTCGACGAGCGCCGCCTGGCGCAGCACCTGGAGGTGCTGGGAGGTATTGGCGAGGGAGAGGCCGAGCTCGGCCGCCAGCGAGTCGACGGTGCGCTCGCCCTGGGCCAGCAGCTCGAGGATCTCGAGCCGATGGGGGCTGGACAGCGCCTTGCCGATGCGGGCGAACTGCCCGTAGAGGCGATTCTTGAACTCGCGGTGGGTGTCGGCGGCCATACGCAAGTAATCAATAGATTACTTGACTATGCCCTGTCAAGCCCTTTTTTCGGCCCGGGACATCGGCCGCTTTGTGACTTGTGACTTGTGACTTTCCTCAAAACCGCCAGCGGACGCCGGCATTGAGGGTGCGTCCGTCGAGCGGCGCCCAGCCGTCCACCGTCCACCGCCCCTCGGCGCCGCGCACCGGTGTCACCAGTGGATGCTCGCGCGTCTGGCGCACGTCGCCCAGGTTCTCGACGTTGACGTACACACGCGACGAGCCGACCGCCCAGTCAATCAATCCCCCGTAGAGGACGTGCGGAAATCCGGTGTCGCGAAACGGATTGTCCTCCAGGGCCTGCCGGCCCGTGTAGAACACTTCGAATCCCACGCGCGCCGGGCCGACCTGCTTCAGCAGGTCGAAGGTGGCGGAGTGACGCGGATTCAGGGGCACCAGGCGCCGCCCGGCGCCAGAAGGCGCCGGCTCCGTCGACCGGAGAAACATGTGCGTCACGATCACGTCGAGCCCCGGGCGGCGATAGTGGCCGATGAGCTCGGTCCCGCGCGTCACGGTCGGCCCATCAAGATTGACGACCGCGACCGGGAAATCGAATCGGCGGGTCTCGTACACGGCCAGCGCGTCGTGAATCCGGGAATAAAACACCGTGGCGGTGACGTCCAGCGGCGCGCGCGTCCAGGTGGCGTCGATCGACACATTCTCGGCCCGTTCGGCGCGCAGCGCTCCGAGCGGCGCCACGGGCGTCAGTCCGGTCGCCTCGGTCTCCTCCGTAAACGGCGTCGGCGCAAAGTAGCCACGGCCGGTGGACGCCCGGATCGTCCACTCCTCGCCCGGCCGGACGAGCGCCGTGATGCGCGGGCTCACAAACGTGCCGAACTCACTGTGACTGTCGATCCGCGCGCTGCCCGACACGGTCAGGGGCCGCGCGAGCCGAACCTCGTCCTGCACGAAGGCGCCGGGGACCACGTACGTGTAATTGAACCGTGACACGTCGCGCGATCGAAAGCGATCGCGTTGGAGCGCCGCGCCGGCCACCCAGGTGTGCCGCCCGGTCGCCCCGGTCAGCGACATTTCGCCGAAGAGCGTCTGATGGCTGTCGGCCTCGACCACGGCGCCGAAGGTGTGCGTGTGATCCTGGGACGTGCCGCTGCCGCGTGCCGTCATGACACGGCTTCCGGCAAGCGCCATCCGCCACACGGCGCCGCCGTCGAACCGCGCCGTCTCGAGGTTCTCGGCAAACGGCTCTCCGTCCGGCGCGCGTCCCGCCGGCGTCGTTCCCCCGCGACGCTCCTCGCCCATGCCGCCAAATGCCAGCAGCAGCGACTTGCCGGCGTCATCGTCCCAAAACAGGCGGGGACGTGCCACGACCCGGCGATACATCGGCAGGTCGGTCCAGCCGTCCGTATCCAGATCCGATCGCGGCTGCACGTGCAGGCCGCCGACAAACGTGTAGCCCCACCGCTCGCCCACCGGCGCCGCCAGCCAGTTCACGATGTCGGCGCCGCCGTGGCTCGTGCCGTTGACGAGGACTTCCCGTTCGCGTCCCTGCTCCGGCGGCCGCCGCGAGACCAGATTGACGACCCCCCCGATGGCCGACATGCCGTAGAGCGCGGACGCCACGCCCTTGATGACCTCGACCTGCCCAAGGTCCATCGGCGGAATCTGCAGCAACCCGATCGAGCCCGTCTGTCCGCCGTACAGCGGCAGGCCGTCGGCGAGAATCTGCGTATAGCGTCCGCGGAGCCCTTGAATCCTGACGTTGGCGCCACCGAGCGAGGGCGACGTCGTCTGCACGCGGAGTCCGTTGGTTTCGTTGAGGAGCATCGACACGTCGCCCGGCGTCATCATGATCTTTTCCTGCACTTCTTCGCCGGGAACGACCTCGACGCGCAGCGGCTGGTCCTCGAGCCGCGTCTCCGTTCTCGTCGCGGTCACAATCACCACTTCTTCGAGCTCGGGGCTTTCTTCGAGATCGACGAGCACGGACTGCGTCTGGCCCGCCGCGACCGTCACCGACGCGGTCAGCGGCGCGAATCCTTCCTTGAGCACCGTCATCTCCACTTGGCCGGCCGTCACCGGCGCCGCCACCACGCCGTCGGCGCCCGTCGTGAACGTGGTGCCGTTCACCACGACCTCCGCGCCGGCGACCGGGACGTCGTCCGAGCGAACCTCGACGCGCACCGCAGTGGGCGCCTGTCCGGCCACACTGACGTCCGAATGGTTCAGGAAGAGCAAGGTTACAAAGATGGCCGCCCGCACGACGACCATTATGGACGGCTGAAGCCAGAAGCCACAGGTGGCTTCCGCCTTTAGGCGGAAGCGAACCGCGAACGACGCGCGGACTATACTGCGCAGTAGCACACAGGCGCCCCGTGGCAAGACCATCGACGTCCCTGAAGCGTATCCTGGCCCTTGGGTCGCGCGCGGGCTGGCGCTCACAGCGCGGCCAGGCACAAGCCGGCGACGTCATTCGCCTCGGTCACGCACTGCTGTCCGAGCGCGGCGAGGTCTCGGGCGCGCGCGTGGCCGGCGAGCTGCTGGCCGCGTACTCGGGCCTGGAGCCTCCCGCTCGTGAGGCGTTCTTCGATCTCCTGAGCGCGTCGTTCCTGCCCGATCCGGAGGACATCGCACGAGCGGCCGAGGCGTACGCGACGGCGCCGGCGGCTGACACCCTCCTGCGTCTCCAGGCAGCCACCGAAACCCGGCGCCAGGAGCTCTTTCGGCGCCTGAACCTGGCGTCCGGCGGGACGGCCGCGCTGATCGAGATGCGGCGGCATCTGCTGGCGACGCTGCGCGACCACCCCGAGCGCGCCGGCGTCGACGCCGACCTGGCACACCTGTTCCGATCGTGGTTCAACGGCGGTTTCCTCGTCCTGCGCCGGATCGACTGGCGAACCTCGGCCGTGGTGCTCGAGCGGTTGATCCAGCACGAGGCGGTACATCAGATTCAGGGGTGGAGCGACCTGCGGCGGCGGCTGGAGGCCGACCGGCGCTGCTATGCGTTCTTCCATCCCGCCCTGCCGGACGAGCCGCTGATCTTCATCGAGGTCGCGCTGACCGAGCGGATGAGCGCCGGCATCCGGCCGCTCCTCGACCCGGAGGCTCCCGTCCTTGATCCGGCCCACGCGCGTTGCGCGGTCTTTTACTCGATCACGCACTGCCAGGAAGGGCTGCGAGGCATCTCGTTCGGCAGCCTGTTGATCAAGCAGGTGGTCGAAGACCTGAATCGGAATTTTCCCCGTGTGAAGACGTTTGCCAGCCTGTCGCCCATCCCCGATTTTCGCAAGTGGCTGGCGATGATACCCGAGTCGGCAGACGGCGTGCGCCGCGATCCGGCGTTCGCGGCTTTTCTGGCTCGTCTCGAATCGCGCACCGCGCCCGTGATGCACGACACGATTTCCGGAGACCTGCGGGATGAGCTGACCAGATTGTGCTCGTACTATCTGATGCACGCGCGGAAGGGCAAGGCACCCTTCGATTCCGTCGCCCGGTTTCACCTGGCCAACGGCGCCCGGCTCGAGCGGCTCAACTGGATGGCCGATCGATCCGAGTCTGGAATCCGCCGCTCGTTTGGCCTGATGGCCAATTACCTGTACCGCCTGAACGACCTGGAGCGGAATCACGAATCGTACGCGCGCGAGTACGAGGTCGTGGCCTCTCGCGAGATCGAACGCCTCGCAAAGCAGTCGCGGCTCGCCTAGCGAAGCCCGGCGTCCTGACAATAAATTCAGGAACTCTTCAGTTTTTTCGCGCATCACCTCGCATAGGCTGTGGCGTCGCTGTCGTCTGACGTGCAGGAGATGCGTATGCGCGTGGTGCGTCCGGCTTTCTGGCTTGTCCTCGGAATGATTCTGGCTCCGTCGCTGGCTGCGGCACAGACCGCGACGATTCGCGGCGTTGTCGCCGATCGCCAGGGCGGCGTCGTCGTGAATGCCGAGGTTGTGCTGACCGGCGAGACCGGGCCATCACGTGAAGCGGCTACCAGCACGGAGGGCGTGTTCGTCTTCGAGGCCGTGCGGCCGGGTCAGTACACGGTGATCGTGAACGCTCCGGGGTTTGCGTCGTGGAGCCAGGTGGTGCGGTTGTCGGAGAGCGCCGCCGATTTCACGATCACGCTCGACGTGGCGGGCATCAGCGAAACGGTGGGCGTGGTCGGCACCGGCGTGTCGCCGATGTCGGTGCCGTCGCCGACGGCCACGCGCCTGGGGCTGACCCCGCTTGAGACACCGGCGAGCCTGACCGTCGTCACCGGCGAGACGATCCGGCAGCGCGGCGACGTCACCGTCGAAGAGGCGGAGTTGCGCATGGTCGGCATCACGAGCCAGGCGGCGCCCGGCAACGGCGGCGCCTCGCGCATGTCGCGCGGGTTTGGCGGCGTCAACTCGGTCATGAAGCTCTATGACGGCGCGCAGCTCTTTGTCGCCTCCGGCACGCTGACGTTTCCGTTCGACACCTGGAGCGTCGAGCGCCTGGAGTTCCTGGGCGGTCCCGCGTCCGTCATGTACGGCAACGGCGCCGTGGGCGGGGTGATTAACGTGATCCCCCGGCGGCCGAACCGGTTCACCACGGAAAACGCGGCGCGCGTCGCCGTGGGATCCAACGACACGTGGCGGGCGGCGTTCGGACGAGGGGGACCGGTCAACGAGCGCGTCGCGTACCGCTTCGACGCAAGCCACAACCGGTCGGACGGCTGGGTGGACCGCGGAGAGTCGAACAGCACAGCCGTGTCCGGCTCGGTCAGCGTGGTCGCGACGCCACGCCTCGATATCACCCTGTCGGAAGACTTCGGGTACCAGGAGCCACAGCGGTACTTCGGCAGCCCGCTGGTGAATGGGCGGCTCGATCGATCGCGGCGGGAGCTCAACTACAACGTCACCGACGCGGACATGCACTTCAAGGACAGCTGGACGCAGTTCAAGGCCGACTGGCGGCCGCGGCGCAACGTCGTGGTGCGCAACAACTTCAACGTGCTGACGTCGAACCGCTACTGGAAGAATGTCGAAACGTACGTGCACGTGCCGGCCGCCAACCTGGTGAATCGGACGGACTACATCGAGATTTACCACGACCAGCTGCAGTTCGGGGACCACGCGGAAGCCACCATCACCACCTCGCTCGGCGGCAGGACCAATACCACGTCGTTCGGGTTTGACTATTCGTGGACGCGCTTTCAGCACACGAACAATTCCCCGTACGGCGGCTCGAGTGCCGTGGCGCTCGCCAACCCGGACCTGGGGCTGTTCATCAATCTCGCGGGCACGCGGAGGGACTTCCGCGCCCGCCAGGACCAGTACTCCGGATTTCTCGAGAACCGTCTCGTCCTCACGCCGCAGTGGTCGCTCGTCGGCGGGCTGCGCGTCGATCGGTACGACGTCGAGCGACTGGCGCAGCGGACCAACATCACGGCAACCCGGCAATTCACCCCGGTGAACTGGCGCGGCGGGGTCGTGTACGCCGTGCGTTCGGACATCTCCCTCTACGGCCAGTACGCCACCGCGACCGACGCGGTGGGCACGCTCCTCACCCTGAGCCCCGCCCAGCAGCTCTTCGACCTGACGCCTGGGCGGCAGGTGGAGGCAGGCGTCAAACAGTCGCTGCCGAACGGCCGCGGCGACTGGACGCTGGCGGCGTACCACATCGTCAAGGAGAAGCTGCTCGTGCCGGACCCGAACAACCCGACCCTGCGCCTGCAGATCGGCCAGCAGTCGTCGCGCGGCGTCGAGCTCACCTGCGGGGTGTACATGGGATACGGCCTCCGCATGGATGGCACCGTGGCCGTGCTTGATGCGCAGTACGACGACTTCACCGAGCTCGTCGGCGGAACGCTCATGCAGTGGGCCGGGAGCACGCCGACCAACGTGCCCGAGCGCGTCAGCAGCCTGTGGCTCACGTGGAGCCTCCCGCAGCGGTTCCAGGTCCAGGGCGGCGTCCGGTACTTCGGCAAGCGGTATCTCAACAATGCCAATACCGCCAGCACCGCGGCGGCCTCTGTCGTGGATGCCGGGATCCGGCGCCAGCTCACCGACAGCGTGAGCCTCGACCTGCGCGCGACCAATCTGCTCGACCGGTTCTACCTGCAGACCGTGTCAGGATCGCCGCTCCCGACGCGCGGCCGCTTCGGTGCGCCCCGCGTCGTGGAGCTGACCCTGCACACGCGGTTCTAATTTAGCTCTCGATGCGCGCGCGCAAGCTCCTCCACTGGAAGACGCTCTTCATCTACACCCACCGGTGGATGGGGATCGTCTTCGGCATCATCTTCGTCGTCTGGTTCCTGTCGGGCGTCGCGATGATGTACGTGGGCATGCCGCACCTCTCCGCCAGGGAGCGCCTTGGCCATGTGCCCCCGCTCGACCTCTCGACCGTCACGGTCGCGCCGGCACAGGCCGCGCGCGCGCAGGGCCTCTCTCCCGGCCGCCTGCGTCTCGAGATGTTCTACGACGGCCGCCCCATTTACCGGTTCCCGGACGGCACCACGGTCTACGCCGATACCGGCGACCGGGTCGGCGGCGCGTCACCGGAACAGGCCGTCGAGCTCATTGGCCGGTGGCTGCCCGACCATGCGGACACCGTCCGGTACGACGCTTATCTGCTCGACTCGGACCAGTGGACGCTGTACAGCGAACAGCGCTCGGCGATGCCGCTTCATCGCATTTCGGTGGGCGACCCCGCCGGCACGCAGTACTACGTTTCCGAAACGACGGGCGAGCCGACGATGAAGACCGATCGCAGGGGGCGCGTCTGGGGCTACATCGGCGCCGTGCTGCACTGGACCTACTTCACCTCGCTCCGCCGCAACGGACCGCTCTGGCTGGAGCTGGTCGCCTGGGCCGCCATCGTCGGTACCGCGATGTGCCTCACGGGCATGGTGGTGGGCATCGTGCGCCTGCGCGTGACGCGCCGGTATCGCCTGCGCTCGGGGACGTCGCATTCGCCCTACGCGGGCTGGATGAAGTGGCACCACTACGCGGGATTGATCTTCGGCGTCGTCACGATGACGTGGGCGTTCAGCGGCGCCATGTCGCTCGGCCGTCCGTTCCCGTCGCTTCGCAACCGCCCGACCACCGACGCGCAGCGGACCGCGGTGGCCGGCACGCCGCTCGACCTCGAGCTGCCAACGATCGAACGGATGCAGGCGGCCCTCACCGTGTTCGCTCCGTCCTTCACCCCCAAGCAGATCGACGTCCACCAGTTTCGCGGACAGCCCTACTTCATTGGATACCGGCCGCCGGATCCGTATTCGTACGAGGATGAAATCGGCGCCAACGAGGAGCAGTATCAGCCGCGTCCGGAACACCTGATCGTCCCCGCCGCCGCCCCGGAGCAGCCCCCGTTCCGGCGGTTCGACGACGACAGCATGTGGACCATTGCCAAAGCCGCGATGCCGGACGTGCCGGTGAAGGACGCCGTCTGGCTCCAGGAGTACGACGCGTACTACTACAACCAGGACGGCACGCGCCCGCTGCCGGTGTTGCGCGTGCGGTACGACGACCCGGACGGCACCTGGCTGTATCTGGATCCCAATCTCGGGACGATGATGAAGCAGGATCGAGGGGCGCGCTGGAACCGGTGGTTGTACCACGGCCTGCACAACCTCGATTTTCCGTTCTGGTATTACCGCCGGCCGCTCTGGGATATCGGCATGATCCTCCTGAGCATCGGCGGTCTGGTGCTCAGCGCCACCACGCTCCTGCCGTCGTGGCGCCGCCTCGTCCGGCACGCGCGCCACCGTGTCAGGTCACAAGTCACAAGGCACAAGTCACAAGGCACAACCGCAACGCCCGACATTCGCGAGCGCGTCGTGAGTTGGGACTTGTGACTTGTGACTTGTGCCTTGTGACTTGTGCCTTGATCAGTCGGTCGCGGCGGCCGCCAACGCTTGAAACGCTTCGAGGACGGGTGAGCCGTCCCACTCCTGCGGCTCCTGCACGCCCAGCAGCCACAGGATCGTCGGAGCGGTGTCGTAGGTCTCGATCGCAACGTCCTTCAGCATCCCCGCACTGACGCCGCGCCCCCAGGCAATCCACGGAATCGTCACGTCCTGCGGATCGCTCGTCCCGTGCCCGTAGGCGTGCCCGCCATGGTCGGCGGTCACGAGCAGCGAATAGTTGCCCTGCCCGTATGCGGCATCGGCGGCGACGACCAGCGCCCCAAGCGCCGCATCGGCGTCGTGCACCGCGCGCCCGTACGCGCCACTCATCCACCCTGAGCTGTGCCCTGCGCGGTCCGGATCGGACAGGTGAACGAACAGGAGATTCGGGCGCTCCTTCGACAGGTACCCGCGGACATCGCCCATCGTTCTCTCGCTCGACCAGCGCCCGAACCATCCGCCGGGCGCCTGCGAATAATCGAGCGTTCCGGGGCGCTGCAGCGCGCCGAACTTGGCCTTACTGAAGAAGGCGGCCGTCCGGTAGCCGTGCGCGCGCGCGACGCTGAAGACCGTGGAAAACTCCACGACGTCTGTCTTCGCGCTGAGGACGTTGTTCCAGAAGACCCCGTGCTGCTCGGGCGGCTCGCCGCTCAGCATCGACGTGTGGGACGGCAGCGTGGAGCTCGGGATGATGGTGCGCGCCGACAGCGAGTAGCTGCCTTCCCGGATCAGCCGCTGCAGGGTGGGCGCCGCAAAGCGCGCGATAGCATCGGGCCGAAGGCCGTCGATCGAGACGAGCACGACGTTCGTCGTGAGACTCGCAGCCGGAGTGAGCGCACGTCGACCCTCATCCGCTCGCGACATCACGTATCGCGGCGCGCAGGCGCCGAGCATGGACGTCAGCACGGCCACCGCGGCCACGGGACCGAGGACTCGCATACCCACCAGAACTCCGTTCTCTCCGGAAATGTGTCGGGGAAAAGCTGTGTGTGGAAGAGTATGCGCCGGAGGGCGCCGCGGTCAACCAGCTCAACAGTTTGTCCGGCTGAAGCCGGACACTACGTACACCCTTGCACGCGTTGTACGTAGTGTCCGCCTTTAGGCGGACCGCGCTACCGGGCGGCAATTGGCGGCACGATGCGTATCTCGAGCGCGAGCGAATCGTCCTCGGTGTCGCCATACGCGTCGACGACCACGCTCAGACCGGGCGTCAGCTCCCGGGGCTCAACCTTTTTCTTGTCGCGGGTAATCACGGTCTGCGTATCGAGCCGCACCGAGATCGTCTTGCCGTCCCGGCTTTTCACCTCGAGCTTCGAGTTCTGGTATCTGGCGACGGTGCCGATGATTCGAAACTCATCGTGAGCCAGCGTGGAGGCCGCTCCGAGCACCAGTATCGCGAGCGTGGCCACGATCGTGACGTGTCGCATGAGGACCCTCCTTGTCAGTTCTCTGCCGTAATCGTCTCGAGTGCCCTCGCCTCGCGCGTCTGACGCGTGCCGTCGAACCGGAACTGGTGGGCACTGGTATAAAACCCCGCCGTGTGCAGCCTGATCGTGATGGTGTCCGCTCCGGGATTCTCCCAGTACCACCCGTGGATGCCCGTGAACGGCGCGGTAAAGCTCCCGTCCGCCCGCCGCCGCGGCGCCTTGTCGAAGGATTGCGCGGCATCGGCCGGCGCGCCGTCGGGATCGCCGTGGAAATCATGGACGACGTCGCCGCTCGCCGTCCACGAAAACAGCATGGTCGCGTCCCTGGCGAGATGGTACTTGAACTCCACGTACTCGTACGGCCCCAGCGTGATCTCCCTGGCGTCGAACTTATACTCTCCAGGATAGAGCGCCACCGCGCCCATGGGCACCGGTGCCAGGGTCTCGCCTTCCGGCGGAGGGATCGGCGCCAAGGCCGGCGCAGACAACGCGGTCAGGCCGAGCGCCTCTCCGGTGCCGAGCGGATCGACGCCGTACTCGGCCGGCAGGACGACCGTCACCAGAAGCAGGGCCGCCAGCGCCAGCGCCAGCGCCATGGCCTTGACCAGCGCGCGCCTCGACGGCCCGTGTGCCGGCGGCCGATCGGCGCCGGACGCGTGCGGGGTGTTCAGCGGCATCGCGCGCTATCTCTGCATGGCGGCCAGCTGCGTGACCGCGGTTGGACGGACCGTTCCGTTCGGCGCGATGGTCCAGTCGGTCATCGTGCCGTCGGCAAAGCGCTGCCGCAGGGTCCAGACGATCCGGCTGCCCTGGCGTGGATTCCGCGCCACGAAGCCGACCTCGATGAACTCGCCGGGCTTCACGTCGGCGACCCACCGAATCGCGACGATCCGATCGTCCTTGTGCGTGACCTCGTGAGTCCACCCCGCCGGCGCCTGCAGCGTTTCGACGATCACGCCCTCGGGCACGTCGAGCTCCGCTGACGTCGTGGTGACCTTGCCCTCCGTGGGAATACGCACCGTGTACCGCTCGGTGGCGCCCTGTGTGGACGCCCGCGGGGTGATGCTCACATGTGCCTGCGCCACCACGGGTATCAACACGGTGAACGCCACCGCCATCGTTGTGACTCTCATTCTCCACTCCTCCGTGTCATGCGTGCGCGGCACGCGGTCGTCCATACTTGAGATAGAGCGTCGGCACCACGACCATGTTCAGGAGCGTGGAGCTCATCAGCCCGCACAGGATCACAATCGCCATCGGCGTCTGAATCTCGCTGCCGGCCTTGCCGCCGCCGAGCGCCAGCGGGACGAGCGCCAGCCCCGCCGCCATCGCCGTCATCAGGATGGGGATGAGCCGCTCGCGAGCCCCCCGTTCCACCGCCTCTCGAAAATCGCTGACGCCTTCCTCCCTGATCAAGTGCTGGATGTGGGAGACGAGCATGATGCCGTTGCGCGTGGCGATGCCGAAGAGTGTGATGAAGCCAATCATCGACGCCACGCTCAGGACCCCGCCGGCCAGGTAGACGCCCGCCACGCCGCCGATGAGCGCAAGCGGCAGGTTGAGCATCACCAGCAGCGCATCGCGCGGGCGGCCGAACGCGAGCACGAGCAGCATGAAGAGCCCTGCCACGACGCCAATGCCGAGCAGCAGCAGCCGCTGTGACGCGCTCTGCTCGCTCTCGAACTGGCCGCCGTATTCCACGCGGTACCCCGGCGGCATCGGCACCGCCTGCGCCACGGCCGCCTGCATGTCCTGGACGACGCCGCCCAGGTCACGGCCGGCGACGTTGCTGGAGATCACGATGCGCCGTTGCACGTTTTCGCGCAGGATCATGTTCGGCCCCATTTCCCGCCGCACGTCGGCGAGCAGCCTGACCGGCACGGGACCGCCGTTGGGGGTGTCGATCGGCAGATCCGTCAGGCGGTCGAAATCAGCCTGTGCCGCGGGATCGAACTTCACGACCAGGTCAAACGCCGTGGCGCGGTCGAAGATCCGCCCCACCACCGCCCCGGCCAGGCTCGTTTCGACGGCCTCGGCGACATCGTCGGCCCGCAGCCCGTACCGGGCGATTGCCGGCCGGTTCAGCACGAAGCGCACAAACGGCACGTCCATCTGCTGCTCGAGCGACACGTCGACGGCGCCGGGCACGCCGGTCATCACGTCGCGGACGCGTTCGCCCAGGCGGCGCAGCGTGGGGAGATCGTCGCCCACGATCTTCACGGCGATGTTGGCGCGCGTCCCCGACAGCATGTGGTCGATCCGATGGGAGATCGGCTGTCCAATCGTCACGTTGGTGCCCGGCAGGGTCGAGAAGCCCCGGCGAAGCTCCGCGAGCAGCTCCGCCCGCGAGCGGCCGGTGTCACGCAGGCCCACGTCGATTTCGGCGGCCTCAACGCCCTGCACGTGCTCGTCGTATTCGGCCCGGCCGGTGCGGCGGGCCGTCGCGACGACCTCGGGCTGCGCCAGCAGAATCGCTTCGACGCGACGCCCAATCTGGTCGGATTTCTGAAGCGACGTCCCGGGCAGCGTGTTTGCCTGAATGGTCAGCGTCCCCTCGTTGAACTCCGGCAGGAACGCCGTGCCCATCCGCGCCATCGCCACGGCCGCAATCGTCAACACCACGGCCGCCGCCGCCATCACCAGCCAGGGATGGTCGAGCGCTCGAGGCAGGTCCTTCGCAAAGCGCGCCTTGAGCATGCGCGCCAGCCACCCGTCGTGGCCCCTGAGGATCGACCGCGCGCCGGGCAGAAACGCGAAGCTGAGCGCGGGCGTGACGACGATCGCGACGACCAGCGACGCCGCCAGCGCCACGATGTACGCGAAGGCGAGCGGCGCCAGGAGCCGGCCTTCGACGCCGGACAGGCCGAAGATCGGAAGGAAGACCAGCACGATGATGATGGTGGCAAAGACAATCGACGTGCGGATTTCGAGCGTCGCGTCACGGACCACCACGGCGGCGGTCTGTTGCTGGGCTGCGGGCCTGGCGGCGTTCTCGCGCAATCGGCGCACCACGTTCTCGACGTCGATGATCGCATCGTCGACGAGCGCGCCGATGGCGATGGCCATGCCCCCGAGCGTCATGGTGTTGATGGTGGCGTCGAAGGCGCGCAGCACGAGGACGGCCGCCGCCAGCGACAACGGCATGGCGGTCAGCGTGATGGCCGCCGCGCGCATGTTGGCGAGGAAGATCAACACGATGGCGACCACGAGCAGTCCGCCGTCGCGAAGCGCGTCGACGACGTTGGCGACGGCGACCTCGATGAAGTCGGCCTGCCGGAAGATCCGGCGGTCAATCGTCATGCCGCGCGGCAGCTCCTGCTGCAGCGCGTCGAGCTCGCGATCGAGCCGCGCGGTCAGATCGACCGTGTTGGCGCCCGGCTGCTTCTGCACGCCGACGATAACCGCGGGCGTGCCGTTGCGCGACCCCTCGCCCCGCTTGAGCGCGGCGCCTTCGCGCACGTCCGCCAGGTCGCGAACCAGCACCGAGCGCTCGCCGCGCAAGGCGACGACGCTGTCGCCGATCTCGTCGGGCGTGCGCGCGCGGCCGATGGTCTGCAGCACGTACTCCTGGGGACCTTCGACGTAGATGCCGGCCGACGTGTTCTGGCTGGCGCCCCGCACGGCATCGAGGAGCTCGGTCACGGAAATGTTGCTGGCGCGAAGCTCGTCGGGGTGGGCGACGACCTGGAACTGCCGCTCGTCGCCGCCGATGGGCGTCACCTGCGAGACGCCCGGCACGGCCAGCAGCCGCCGCCTGACGACGGTGTCCGTCACGGTCCGCAGCGCCAGCGGATCGTCCACCTCCGACGAGATCGCGAAAAAGAGGATCTCGCCCATGATGGACGAGATGGGCGCCAGAATCGGACGCTCCACCTGCGGCGGCAGCGTGCTGGCGACGAGCGTCAGCTTTTCGGCGACGATCTGCCGCGCGCGAAAGATGTCGGTGCCCCAGTCGAATTCCACCCAGACGACGGCAATGCCCACGGCCGTCGCCGACCGGATGCGCCGGACGTCCGAGGCGCCGTTCATCGCGGCTTCGATCGGAAACGTGACCAGCGTCTCCATCTCCTCCGGCGCCATGCCGCGTCCTTCGGTCAGGATCGTGACCGTCGGGGCGGTCAGGTCCGGAAACACGTCGACGGGCATGCTGCGCGCGGTCCACGCGCCGGCCCCGGCGAGCAGGACCGACAGCGCCAGCACCATCCAGTGATGGTCAATCGACCATTGAATGAGTCGTTTCATATCCCCACTTCTTGGTCCGGCTAAAGCCGGACACTACGTACTCACAACTACGTACTCACAACGTACGTAGTGTCCGGCTTTAGCCGGACCGGCCTCAGTGCACATGTCCTTCGGCCGGGAGCCCGGTGGCCGCCGAAGCAAGCTGCACTTCATAGGCGCCCCGCGTGACGACACGCTCGCCCGGCGCGACGCCGCCGCTGATGCCGACGAGGTCCCCGTCGCGCGCGGCAATGTCGATGAAGCGGCGCGCGAACCGCTCGCCGCCGATCTGGACGAACACGTACGGCCGCCCCGCCTCCATCAGCACCGCCGCGCGCGGAATCGCCGGTACCCGGCGCCGATCCGGCGAATACAACACGGCGGTGCCTGACTGCCCGATGAGCAGCCGGCCACCGGGGTTCATCACGTCCATCTGGAGCGGCAGCGCCCGAGTCGTGGCATCGATGACGCCGGCATCGTGCACGTGGCGTGGCTCCAACGTCACCGGTTGTGCGAGGCCGGGGATCTCCAGATCGAGCCCAACCACCAGGCGCGCAGCGGCCACGTCCGCCGCCGCGACTTGCACCTGCAGCTCGACGCGATCGGTCCGCACGATCCGGAAGAGCGGCGCACCTTCGTCGTAGGACGCCCCCAGCGTGGCCATCACCTCGGCCAGTCGGCCGGTGATGGGCGCCTGAAGGACGAACCTGTTCCCGGCCGCGGCGCCGCCACCGGAGCGCAGTGTCTCGTCTCGCTGCGCAAGCCGCGCTTCAGCCGCCTCGAGCCGCGCCTCTCCCACGCGCACCGCACGGCCCGCATCCTCGACCCGGCGCGCCGGCACCGCCCGATCGGCCAGCAGCCGTTCGGCCCGCGCCTGCTCGGCGCGCGCGGCCTCGAGCACGACCCGCGCCTCGGCCACCTCGCCGGCCAGCGTCGCGCGGTCGGCGCCGGCCGAGAGCCGCGGCTCCAGCCACGCCAGCGTCTGACCCGCACTGATGCGATCCCCAATCGACGGCAAGGCGGCGGCCATGAGCCGGCCGGCCGCTGGCGCCGCCACAATCGCCTCGCCGCCCGGAAGGGGGTGCACCGTCGCCGGCGCGCGCACCGATGCCCGCACCTCGGCCTCCCGCACCGGCGCGGTGGCGAACTCATTGGTCCATTGCTGCTCCTTCAAGTACGCGATGGCGGCCGCGTCCTCCGCCGGCTGCTGGCCGGCCGCAGCCCTGGCCGCCGTCTCGTCGGGATAGACCGTGGCGACGCCAAGATCGTGTCGATCGGAAAGACCAGGTCCGTCCAGCACGAGCGCCCATCGGTACCGTCCTGGTGCCGGAAGGACGTCCTCCACGCGAAACGCGCCGGGCCGGGCCGGCGGCGCCCCGGCGAGCACCGTCGGCGCACCGCCGGCCTCCGGCATGAGCTCGACCTTCGCCTGTCCCTCGGCGACGGGCTTGAAATCGTCGAGCCGGGTGAGGTGCACGGCAAACAGCGCCGTGCGCCCGGCCACCAACGGCGGGTACTCCATGAAGAGCTCGGTCATCTCCGTCCAGTGGGTCACATCCAGCGTGGGCAGCTCGTTTGCCGTGCTCTCGACCGGTTCGCCCTGTCCGGTGCAACCCGTCACCGTGATGGCGGCAACAGCGATGGCGCAAGTTGTACGACGCATGATGCTCATGACGGAATCTCCCAGCCGGTTGCGAATTCCAGCTCGATCTCGGCCTCACGAACGGCGAGGTCGAGCGCGGCCTGACGGACGCGCGCGGACGCACCGATGCGATACCCGTCCAGCAGCTCGAGGATGCCTCGCTCGCCGGCGTCGTAGCTGACCTGTGCGATGCGCTCAATCTGAGCGGCGCTGCCGACCGCCTGGGCGCGATACCGCTCGGCCGCCGCCCGCCGCTGGACCACCGCCTCGCGAAGGGCGGCCACCTGGCCGCGCAGCACGGCGCGAAACGAGGCCGCGCGCGCGTCGGCCTGGGCCGCGCGCGCCGCCGCCAGCGCACGTTCGGGACGGGCGCGGTCGAAAAGCGGAATCGTGGCGTGCACGGCGACCACGGGCCCGATCGCGCCGTCGCCGATGGTAAGGGCGCTCCCGGCCCCGCCGCTCGAGGCGGTCGATGATTTCGTCCCCACGAAGAGTTCAGGTTCCGGCACCCGGCTCCGGTCAGCCGCACGGGCGGCGAAACCCGCCGCCTCCGCTTCGTGCCGCAGCGCGACCAGTTCACCACGCGCCGATTCGGCCTGCTCGAGCAGCGCCTCGAGCCGCGGCACGGCCGCCGGAGACACCGGACGGGCGGCGGCGACGACCTGCGACGAGTCGGGCACGTCAGCGAAGAAACTCGCCAGCGTCGCCTGCGCACGGGCGCGTTCGGTTGTCGCGACCACAAGGTCCGTCTCGACATCGAGCACCTCGCGCTCGGCCCGGAGCCGATCGAATCCGGCCGCGTCGCCCTCGCTTTCCCGTTTCGCCAGGACATCACTCATCTCGCGAAGGCGGTCGCGCGCGGCGGCCAACTCGCGCTCCCGCGCCTGCGCTCCGATCAGCTCCGCGAAGGCGAGCCGGAGGTCGGCCCGCAGGCGCCGCACTTCTTCGTCCGCGCGGCTCGTGCTGGCGGACACCAGCGCCGAGGCCGCCTGCACGTCAAAGCCCCGCCGGCCGGTGATCGGAAGTGGCTGCGACACCGTGACGTAATGTTCGGTCACCCCGGCGACCGACTGGCGGTCCCAGTTCACGCGCGGATTGGGCCACCGGCCGGCCGACAGCACATCGACACGCGCGATCTCGACTCCGGCGCGGATCGCCTGCACACGCGGACTGGCGGTCGAGAACCGCGCCAGGGCCTCGGATTCGGTCAACGTCAACGTTTGAGCGCCGGCAGCGGCCGGCAATAGGGCGGCGGCGAGCACGGCGCGTACAACAAGCGCACGCATAACACCTCGGTCGAAAAGAGAAAAGGAATAGAAGACGGGCGAGCCGTCAGATCAGGACGGACAGGTCGGGCGGGGCGCGGGACGTATCGGGGAGGCCGGCGGGAGGACCGTGACTTCGCACCACATCGGGGGCGCGGCGTTCGCCCGCTTCCTCCGCCGGCGGAAGGGTGAATCGAGCCTGCGGCAGCGCCGGCGCGGTGAAGCCGGCAGCCTGGACCGCGACAAAGAGCTGCAGTCGCGTGACCTGCTCGGCGTCGGGGGCAGAATGAATCGCCGTGGTCGCGGCCATGGCGTCGTGATGCTCCACCGCATGGCCGCTGAAATGGGCGTGGACGCGGACCGCGTCGTGGTGACCGTCGTGGTGGTCCTCGAGATGGGCATGGACCAGCGGAGCGCAGAGCGCGCCCACCTGGATGGCGATGCACAGACCCCCCGCGATGACCCCACGAAGCACAGAGGTATTCTTCCGGCTTATCAAGGGGGAGTCAAGGACCCTGACGGGTTCCTGAATTCCCGTTCAGACGGCCGGGGTATGTCACAATGCTGTATCCCTATGCGTACGTTGCACTGGCTGTTTGTCGTGAGCGTGCTGCTGTTTATCAGCGGCATCGGTTTCGTGATTGCCGGCGCACGGACCGCACGCGTGGCGGAACCGGCCGATGCCCCCGTCACAACGCCGGTGGCGACCGTCAAGCAGATCATGAACGGGATCGTGCAGCCCAACGCCATGACCGTCTATGGAGCCGTCGCGACCTTCATCAATGCCGACGGTGTCAAAGAGGTCGCCCCGCAAAACGCCGAGGAATGGGCGGTGGTCGGCAACAGCGCCGCCGCCCTCGTCGAGTCCGGAAATCTGCTCCTGATGGGCGACCGCGCCATAGACAACGCCGACTGGGTCACGATGACGCGCGCGTTTATGGACGCGGCCACCAAGGCGCTCCACGCGACCGAGGCGGGCGACAAGGATGGCATTCTGACGACCGGCTCGGAACTCAACGACACCTGTGACACCTGCCATGCCAAGTATCAGCGCCAGTAAGACAGGGATCGGGGATCGGGGATCGGGGATCGGGAGTCTCGCGCTGCTGTCGGCGCTGACCCTGCTCATCGGCACCTTCTCGGTCGGCCTCGAGGCGCACGGCGTGTCGGGCAAGGACGCCGTGTTCCTGCAGGGACTGCAGGGCCGCGCGATCGGCCCGCTGCTGTATCTGGGCGCCAAGCACATGGTGACCGGATACGACCACCTGCTCTTCCTCGTGGGCGTGATCTTCTTTCTGTACAGGCTCAAGGATGTCCTGCTCTACGTGAGCCTGTTCACCCTCGGCCACAGCCTTACGCTGCTCGTCGGGGTGCTCGGCGGCGTGCACGCCAATGCGTTCATCATCGACGCCATCATCGGCTTTTCGGTCGTCTACAAGGCGTTTGAGAACATGGACGGGTTCAGCCGCTTCTTCGGCGTGCAGCCGAACACGCGGCTGGCGGTGCTCGTCTTCGGCCTGTTCCATGGATTCGGCCTCGCGACCAAGCTCCAGGAATTCGCGCTCACGCCCAACGGCCTCGTCGCCAATATCGTGAGCTTCAACATCGGCGTCGAAATCGGCCAGGGCCTCGCCCTGACCGGCATCCTCATCGCGCTCACCTACTGGCGCACGCGCAGCGGCTTTCTCCACTACGCGTTTGCCACCAACGCCCTTGTCATGGCGTGCGGCTTTCTCCTTATCGGCTATCAGCTCTCCGGATACTTCCTCTCGGTGTGATGATGACGACAGATACCAGCCAGGTGGTCGAGATCCGGCATCGCATCGCGATTGCGGCCGGGGCGGCGCTGCTTGCCGCGGGATTGATTCTCGTGATGTTCGTCCTCCCCGCCGAGTTCGCTGTGGACCCGCTCGGCACGGGCGCGCGGGTCGGGCTCCTCGATCTCGGGATCACGGGCCAGCAGGTGCAGGCCCTGGAAGAGTCCGCTGCCGCGGGCACCGGAGACGCCACCGTCGTCGCCCCGCAGGAACGTGCCTTCAAACAGGAAACAGTCGAATTCAAGGTCGGTCCTCGCGAGGGGATGGAGTACAAGTACCGGCTCGACAAGGGCGAGGCCCTGCTCTACTCGTGGCAGACGACCGTTCCGGTCAACGTCGAGTTCCATGCCGAGCCGGATGGAGGCCCGCGCGGCTACGCGCAGACGTACGAGAAGACTCAGGGAAGCCAGGCCTCCGGCACGCTGACGGCGCCGTTTTCAGGCATTCACGGCTGGTACTGGGAGAACCCGAGCGACCAGGAAATTACAGTGACGCTCACAACCGCCGGCTACTACAACATCTCCCACGAGTTCCGCGCCGGGGCTCCCGTCAAGAACAAGATGTTCCAGTAGGAGACGGCCCGGCGATGTCGATCCGACCGCAACGGCTCGTCCGGGCTGCTCTTGGTGCCTGGTTGCTCGGTGCCGGACAGCCGGCGCTCGCGGCGGCCCAGGAAGCAGCCCCGGTTCCCCAGTTGACGGTGGGCCGCCTCGCCGACGACGGGCGCCTCGTCATCGACGGGCGCGTGGACGAGGAGCTCTGGTCTGGCGCGCAGCCCTTCAGCGCGTTCGTTCAGCAGGAACCGGACGAGGGCCAGCCCGCGACCGAGCGAACGGAAGTCCGGTTTCTGCTCGATCGCCAGAACCTCTACATTGCCGTCATCTGTTTCGACTCTGAGCCGGACAAGGTCCTGGTCAGTCAGAGCCGCCGCGACGCCGACCTCGGTGACACCGACTCGATTGAGATCCTTCTCGACACGTTCAACGACGGCCAAAACGCGTTCGTCTTCGGCACCAATCCGTTTGGCATCGAGTCCGACGGCCAGGTGATGGCGGAGGGCCAGAGCGGCCAGGGCGGCCGAGGAGGATTCAACGAGAACTGGGATGCCGACTGGACCGTCCGGGCAATGATGACCGAGCGCGGCTGGGAGGCGGAATTCGCCATTCCCCTGAAGACGCTGCGGTACAACCCGGGTGAAGAGCGTAGCTGGGGGGTCAACGTCCTGCGGAACATCCGGCGGAAGAACGAGCAGGTCTTCCTGGCGCGGGTGCCGCGCGGCTACAACCTCTACCGCGTCTCAGTGGCCGGCAAGCTCCATGGCTTGAGCCTGCCGACGCGCCGCGACGTGAAGCTCCTGCCGTATGTGTCCGGATCGGTCAACGAAGATACGACGCTGCGGACCGAGACGGTCGATCGCCGCGGCGACGTAGGGCTGGACGTCAAGTGGGGTGTGCGCGCCGACCTCACGCTCGACGTGACCGTCAACACCGACTTCGCCCAGGTCGAGGCCGACGAGCAGCAAGTGAATCTCACGCGCTTTCCGCTGTTCTTTCCCGAGAAGCGTCCGTTCTTCCTGGAAAACGCGCAGGTGTTCGAGCTCGGCCAGCCTCGGAGCATCGATCTGTTCTTCTCTCGCCGGATCGGGCTGTCGGCAGGCGGCGAACCGATCGACATCGTGGCGGGCGGACGGCTGAGCGGCAAGCTCGGAGGCTACAACGTCGGCCTCCTCAACATGCAGACCAACGAATCGGTCGACCGGCGCACCGGGGCGACGGTGGCGCCCGACAACAATTTCACCGTCATGCGGATCCAGCGCGAGGTGGGGCGATCGAATTTCGGCGCCATGTTCGTGGGCCGCCAGGGCGTCGGCAGCCACGCCGCGGCCGACGATTACAACCGGGCCTATGGGCTCGATCTCGGCTGGCAGGCGACGACCAACGGGCGATACACCGCCTTTCTGGCGCGAACCGATTCGCCCCGGAGCAAGGGGGCGTCGGACTACGCCGGCGGCACGTCGTACACCCACACCAACGAGGTGTGGACCGGCGGTGCCGGTTACACGCAGGTGGGCGCCCGGTTCAATCCCGAGGTCGGCTTCCTGCGGCGACGGGGCTACCGCAACCTCGAAGGCCGCACCAATCTCCGGTATCAACCCAAGCAGTGGCCGTGGATCCGGCGCATTCAGCCGCACGCGAACTACACGGGCTACCTCGACCTCCAAGGCTTCATGGGACTGCCCGCACCGGGCGTCGTCCGCACGGGTTTCGAGCGAATCCACGCG